>Ga0182748_1000480_pt1 | contig 43006 bp, 33 predicted proteins | sample eDN3rd37CKraftOP_FD_128877 | JGI IMG/M metagenome (GOLD analysis project Ga0182748, IMG submission 128877) | Enriched Organic Plus compost microbial communities from Emeryville, California, USA - eDNA 3rd pass 37_C Kraft OP (version 2) (version 2) ... | reverse complement strand
GCAACATGCTCAAGCCGGCGCTGGCGCGCGGCGAGCTGCACTGCATCGGCGCCACCACCCTGGACGAGTACCGCCAGTACGTGGAGAAGGACGCCGCGCTGGAGCGCCGCTTCCAGAAGGTGTTCGTGGGCGAGCCGAGCGTGGAGGACACCATCGCCATCCTGCGCGGCCTCAAGGAGCGCTACGCGGTGCACCACGGGGTGGAGATCACCGACCCGGCGATCGTGGCGGCGGCGACCCTGTCCAACCGCTACATCGCCGACCGCCAGCTGCCGGACAAGGCCATCGACCTGATGGACGAGGCCGCCAGCCGCATCCGCATGGAGATCGACTCCAAGCCCGAGGAGCTGGACCGCCTCGAGCGCCGCCTGATCCAGCTGAAGATCCAGCGCGAGATGCTGAAGAAGGAGACCGACGAGGCCTCGAAGCAGCGCCTGGCCGACCTGGAGAGCGACATCGGGAAGCTCGAGCGCGAGTTCGCCGATCTCGACGAGGTGTGGAAGTCGGAGAAGGCTGCCCTGCAGGGCGCCACGAAGATCAAGGAGCAGATCGAGCAGGCCCGGCTGGAGCTGGAGGCCGCCCAGCGCCGCCAGGACTACGCGAAGATGAGCGAGATCCAGTACGGCGTGCTGCCGGCGCTGGAGAAGCAGCTGGCCGCGGCCGACGAGGCCGAGAAGAAGGAGTTCCGCCTGGTCCAGGACAAGGTGACCGCCGAGGAGATCGCCGAGGTGGTCAGCCGCTGGACCGGCATCCCGGTCAGCAAGATGCTGGAGGGCGAGCGCGACAAGCTGCTGCGCATGGAGGAGGAGCTGCACAAGCGCGTGGTCGGCCAGGACGAGGCGATCCGCGCGGTGTCCGACGCGGTGCGTCGCTCGCGTGCCGGCCTGTCCGATCCGAACCGCCCGATCGGCTCGTTCCTGTTCCTGGGCCCGACCGGCGTGGGCAAGACCGAGCTGTGCAAGGGCCTGGCCGAGTTCCTGTTCGACAGCCCCGAGGCCATGGTCCGCATCGACATGAGCGAGTTCATGGAGAAGCACTCGGTGGCCCGCCTGATCGGCGCGCCCCCGGGTTACGTCGGCTACGAGGAGGGCGGCTACCTGACCGAGGCCGTGCGCCGCCGGCCGTACTCGCTGATCCTGCTGGACGAGGTGGAGAAGGCGCATCCGGACGTGTTCAACATCCTGCTGCAGGTGCTGGACGACGGCCGCCTGACCGACGGCCAGGGCCGCACGGTGGACTTCCGCAACACGGTCATCGTGATGACCTCCAACCTCGGCTCGCACCAGATCCAGGAACTGTCCGGCGACGGTTCGCCGGAGGCCTACGTGCAGATGAAGGCGGCGGTGATGGGCGTGGTGCAGGCGCACTTCCGCCCGGAGTTCATCAACCGGCTGGACGAGATCGTGGTGTTCCACCCGCTGGACAAGGCGCAGATCAAGTCCATCGCCCGGATCCAGCTGCACGGCCTGGAGAAGCGACTGCACGAGCGCGGCCTGAAGCTGGAGCTGTCGGACGCGGCCCTGGAAGTGCTGGGCAACGTCGGCTTCGACCCGGTTTACGGCGCCCGTCCGCTCAAGCGCGCGATCCAGGCCCAGGTGGAGAACCCGCTGGCGCAGAAGATCCTGTCCGGCGAGTTCGGCAACGGCGACACCGTCAAGGTGGATGCCGACGGGGGCCACCTGGCCTTCGCGCGGGCGTGAACTGGTGATGGGTGATCGGGGTGGGCGGCGCCTGGGGGCGCCGCCCGCCTTTGCGGAATGAGGACATTCCGCGCGGCGATGGTTGGCACTGAAACCGTGCGATCCGTCGCGCCTTTGCTCGGCTATCTTCGGCGCTCCTGTCCACCGCAACCGCGAGCGCATCGATGAGTGCACCGAACTGGAAGCCCGAGACCCTGGCCGTCCATGCCGGCTACAGCCCGGACCCGACCACCCGCGCGGTGGCGGTGCCGATCTACCAGACGGTGGCCTACGCCTTCGACAACACCCAGCACGGCGCCGACCTGTTCGACCTCAAGGTCCCGGGCAACATCTACACCCGGATCATGAACCCGACCCAGGACGTGCTCGAGCAGCGCCTGGCCGCGCTCGAGGGCGGCATCGGCGCGCTGGCCCTGGCCTCGGGGCAGGCCGCGATCACCTATGCGATCCAGACCATCGCCGAGGCCGGCGACAACATCGTCTCCTCCAGCGCGCTGTACGGCGGCACCTACAACCTGTTCGCCCACACCCTGCCGCAGTTCGGGATCGAGGCGCGGCTGGCCGACTACCGCGACCCGGACGCGTTCGCCAGGCTGATCGACGGGCGCACCAAGGCGGTGTTCGTCGAATCGATCGGCAACCCGCGCGGCAACGTCACCGACATCGAGGCGGTGGCGAAGGTCGCGCACGAGCACGGGGTGCCGCTGATCGTGGACAACACCGTGGCCACGCCCTACCTGCTGCGGCCGTTCGACCATGGTGCCGACATCGTGGTCCACTCGCTGACCAAGTACCTGGGCGGCCATGGCAACAGCGTCGGCGGCGCGATCGTCGATTCCGGGCGCTTCCCCTGGGCCGAGCACAAGCAGCGCTTCCCGCGCCTGAACGAGCCGGACGTCAGCTACCACGGCGTGGTCTACACCGAGGCGCTGGGGCCGGCGGCCTACATCGGGCGCGCGCGGGTGGTGCCGCTGCGCAACATGGGCGCGGCGATCTCGCCGTTCAACGCGTTCCTGATCCTGCAGGGCATCGAGACCCTGGCCCTGCGCATGGACCGGATCAACCAGAACACCCTGGCCGTGGCCCGCTACCTGAAGCAGCACCCCAAGGTGGCCTGGGTGAACTACGCCGGGCTGGAAGACCACCCGGAGCATGCCTTGGTGCAGAGGTACCTGCCGAAGGGCGCCTCCGGCCTGCTGACCTTCGGCCTGCCCGGCGGGCGCGAGGCCGGTGCGCGCTTCCTCGATGCGCTGCAGCTGTTCACCCGCCTGGTGAACATCGGCGACGCCAAGTCGCTGGCCACCCATCCGGCCTCGACCACCCACCGCCAGCTGTCGCCGGAGGAGCTGGAGAAGGCCGGGGTCAGCGAGGACACCGTGCGCCTGTGCGTGGGCATCGAGCACATCGACGACCTGGTCGCCGACCTGGAGCAGGCGCTGGCGGCGGCCTGAGGCAGGCGGCCGTCGCCGGCGGATGCCGCGACGGCCGCTCGTCGCCGAGGCGGGGTGCCGGCCGGGCGGATCCGGCCGGCAGGACGGTCAGACCGGCGGCACCGCCACGTCGCCGCGGTTGGCGTAGCGGTAGGCCGGGGTCGACATGACCATCTCCGCCAGCGAGTAGGCCAGTTCGCGCTCGGCCATGACCGCGCCGTCGGCGCCGTGGGCCAGCAGGTGCTTGACCTCGGCGTCGCTGTGCGCGCGCGCCAGCACCGGCAGGGCGGGGTTGAGCGCGCGCAGCTTGGCGATCGCTTCGCCGGCTTCCAGCGGCTGCGGGATGGCGAGGATGGCGATGCTGGCCGATTCCGGATGCGCCTCGGCCAGGACCTTGTCCGAGGCGGCATGGCCGCGGATGCCGGGAATGCCGGCGGCGTGGGCGCGGTCCACGTGCAGGCTGTTGTCGTCGATGATGACCACCGGCACGCCGCGGTCGCGCAGCACGTTGGCCAGTTCGCTGCCGACCCGGCCGTAGCCGATCACGATGGCATGGTTGCCGGGCTGCAGCGGCGGACCCGGCTGCACCTCCGGTTCCGGCTGCACCTGGACTTCCTCGCGGTGCGCCGCTTCCCAGCGGTCCAGCAGCATGAAGATCATCGGGTTGAGCATGATCGAGATCAGCGCGCCGGCCAGCACCAGGGCCTGGCCGGTGGGCGGCAGGATCTGCAGGCTCACGCCCAGGCCGGCGATGATGAAGGCGAACTCGCCGATCTGCGCCAGCGAGGCGGAAATGGTCAGCGCGGTCGACTTGGGATGGCCGAAGGCGCGCACGATCACGAACGCCGCCGCCGACTTGCCGAACATGATGATCGCCGCGGTGGCCAGCACCTGCCAGGGATGCTCGAGCAGGATCTTCGGGTCGAACAGCATGCCGACGGAAACGAAGAACAGCACCGCGAACGCGTCGCGCAGCGGCAGCGAGTCGTTGGCCGCCTTGTGGCTGAGCTCGGACTCGTTGAGCATCATGCCGGCGAAGAACGCGCCCAGGGCGAAGGACACGCCGAACAGGGCCGCGGCGCCGAACGCCACGCCCAGGGCGATGGCCAGCACCGACAGGGTGAACAGTTCGCGCGAGCCGGTGCCGGCGATGCGCTCCAGCACCCAGGGAATGACCCGGCGCCCGACCAGCAGCATCACCGCCACGAACAGGCCCAGCTGGACGAAGGTCCAGCCGATCGAGGACAGCACGCTGCCGAAGCTGTGGCGTTCGCCGCCGGCCTCCGGCCCGAACAGCCCGGCGATCACCGGCATCATGACCAGGGCCAGGACGCAGGCCAGGTCCTCCACGATCAGCCAGCCGACAGCAATCTTGCCGCGCATGGTCTCCAGCAGGCGGCGTTCCTCCATCGCCCGCAGCAGCACCACGGTCGAGGCGGTGGCCAGGGAGAAGCCGAAGATCATGCCGTGCAGGTGCGACCAGCCCATCAGCCAGGCCACGCCCCAGCCGAGCAGGGTGGCCACCGCGATCTGCGCCACCGCGCCGGGGATGGCGATCCATTTCACTTCCAGCAGGTCCTGCAGCGAGAAGTGCAGGCCGACGCCGAACATCAGCAGCATCACGCCGATCTCGGCCAGCTGGTTGGCGATTTCCTGGTCGGCGACGAACCCGGGGGTGAACGGCCCCACGAAGATGCCGGCCACCAGGTAGCCGACGAGCGGGGAAAGGCGCAACCGGTTGGCGATGGCGCCGAGCACGAAAGCCAGGGCCAGGCCAACCGCGACGATGTCGATCAGGCTGGTGTCGTGGTGCATCAGGGGTGGTCGTGTGCGGGGACTCCGCGCGGGTTCCGAGTTTCGCTGATGCCGGTGGCCGCCGTAAATAAATCGTTGGCACGAATCGTGCCGGGCGCCTCATGTCGCACCCGGCCCTGGCGGTGCGGGGCCACCCCGCCAGGGGCGGCCCGGGTGGTCCGGGCCGCGATCCGGTGGTCCCGGCCGAAGCGACGCCCAGTGCTGGCCGGCCCTGCAGCCCTGTCCTCCGGCCCGCAGGCTGCGGAAGCGGACCTGCCCGGTGCCGGCCGGCGGCGTGCCGGTTGCCATCTCCGCCGGGGCGGCGCTGCCGTCGCCGTCCCGGCCGCGCCGGAAAAAGAAAGGCCCCGGCGTACGCCGGGGCCTGCCGGGGACCGCAACCGCGCCCGCCTTACCAGGCGTAGCCGATCCGGCCGTAGACGTAGCGGCCGTTGAAGCCGAACGGCGAGTACAGGCTGTACGGGATCATGCCGGAGGTGGAGTTCACGAAGATGGTCTTCTCCGGGTACTCGTCCAGCACGTTGTCCGCGCCCAGTGTGAAGGTCCAGTTCGCGCTGGGGCGGAAGCTCACCGCGGTATCCAGGGTCCACTTCGCCGCATAGGTCTGGTCCTGGTCCGGGTTGGTGGCGTGGCGGCTGGTGAACTCGCCATAGCGCACCGCGTTGGCGCTGAAGTCCCACTGCGCCAGCTTCCAGATCGCGCCCAGGGCGAACTTGTCGCGCGGCGCGCCTTCCTCGATGCGCCCGCGCTCGTCGCGGCCGATGCGCTCCAGGTTGGCGCCCAGCGAAGCCAGCGCCGCCGGGTTGGGGGCGATCCGGGTGACCTCGGTCTTGTTGTGGTTGTAGCTGGCAGTCAGGTCCAGGTTTGATGCGGCCAGCGGCACCGACCAGGTGCCGACCACGTCCACGCCGCGGGTGCGGGTGTCGACGGCGTTGTTGAAGTAGCGCGCCGCGGTCACCCCGGGGAAGCCGAGCCCGGCCAGCAGGTCCTGCGCCGCCTGGTTGCCGGTGAGGTTGAGGTTGGACGACAGCACGATGCGGTCGTCGACCTCGATCTGGTAGGCATCGATGGTCAGGTACACCCGCTCGGCCGGCTGCAGCACCAGGCCCAGGCTGTAGGACAGCGAGGTCTCGGCCTTCAGCGGCTCGGCGCCCAGGGCCTGGGCGACGGCGCCGGTGGCCGGGAAGGTGCCGGTTTCGGTGACCACGCTGTTGTTGATGTTGGTGGTGACCGCCTGGTAGTTCTGCTGCGCCAGGGCCGGGGCGCGGAAGCCGCTGGCCACGGTGGCGCGCAGGGCGACCGCGTCGCTGAAGGCGTAGCGCGCCGAGAGCTTGCCCGAGGTCTCGCTGCCGAAGTCCGAGTAGTCCTCGTAGCGGGCGGTGATGCCGGCCGACAGCCGCTCGCTCAGGTCCGCCTCCAGCCCGGCGTAGACCGCATGGCTGTCGCGCTGGTAGCTGCCGGCGTTGCGCGGGGTGAAGCCGCCGAAGCCCTGGGCGCCGGAGCCGAAGTAGGAATCCGGCTCGCCCGGTCCCTGGCGCCATTCCTCGTCGCGGTACTCGGCGCCGAAGGAAACGGTGGCCGGGTAGGCCAGGCCGATGTCCAGGGTCTTGGCGAAGTCGGCGTTGAACACGTCCTGGGCGTAGTGCAGGTTGCCGGCGTAGAAGCTGCGCGGGCTGTCCACGCCCAGCGCGTAGTTGATGGTGTTGCGGGTGTGGAAGTCGAGGTCGTTGCTGCCGAAGCTGTAGCTCAGGTCCCAGGTCCAGCCGCTGGCGGTGCTGCCCTTGTAGCCCAGCACCGCGCTGCGGTCCTTGGAATCCTGGTCGATCTGCGGCACGTAGCCGTCCGGGTAGACCTGGGCCAGCAGCGCGCCCTGGTTGCTGTGGTTGCGCGAGCGGTAGAACGCGAACGAGGTGATGTCGCGGTTGCTGGCGATCGCGGTGAGGTAGACCTGGGAGCGCTCGCCGACGTTGAACGCGGCGTTGGCCGAGACCGCGAACTGGTCCACGTCGGCCTCGCCGAAGCGGAAGGCGCGCTCGCCCACGCCGGGGAAGTTGCCGGTGTGCGGCGCGGTGCCCTGGTAGGGGCCGGAGCGGTTGGTCGGGTCCTGCTGCCCGACCTGGGCGGCCAGGTGCACGGTGCCGCCTTCGCGGCCCAGGCTCAGCCCGGCGTCGCCGGCCAGCTGCCACTGGGTGCCGTCGCCCTCGGAATACTCGCCGCCGCTGGCGACCAGGCTGCCGCCTTCGCCGGCGCCCTTGAGCACGATGTTGACCACGCCGGCGATCGCGTCCGAGCCGTACTGCGCCGAGGCGCCGTCGCGCAGCACCTCGACCCGCTCGATCGCCGCCACCGGGATGGCGTTGAGGTCCACCGCCGAGGAGCCGCGGCCGATGGTGCCGTTGACGTTGACCAGGGCCGAGACGTGGCGGCGCTTGCCGTTGACCAGCACCAGCACCTGGTCCGGCGACAGCCCGCGCAGCTGCGCCGGGCGCACGCCGCTGGTGCCGTCGGCCATGGCCGGGCGCGGGAAGTTCAGCGAGGGCAGGGCGCGGGCCAGGGCGGTGGCCAGCTCGGTGGTGCCGGTGGCCGACAGCGCCTCCGGGGTGATGATGTCGATCGGCGACTGCGATTCGGCCACCGTGCGGTCGGCGATGCGGGTGCCGGTGACGATCAGGGTGTCGAGCATGGTGGGGGCGCGGTTGCCGGTGTCGCCGGCGTCCTGGGCATGCGCCGCCGGAGCGGCCAGCAGGGCGGTGGTCACGGCGGCGGCGAGAAGATGCGGCTTGAGGGCCATGGGGGGGTACTCCTTGCTGCGTGGAACGGATGCACTGCACTGTTGGCGGTCCAGGACTGGATGCTGGCCCGCTGGGATGTCAAGTATTCGTTAACGTAGAATGGACGTCGCAGGATGCCTGGCCATCTGCACATTCCCTTTCGTTCTAAGTCCTCCGTCCGATGATTTCCCTGCGCAACTTCGCGCTGCGCCGCGGCGAGCGCCTGCTGCTGTCGAACGTCGACCTGGCCCTGCACGCGGGCTACCGGGTGGGCGTGGTCGGACGCAACGGCACCGGCAAGTCCAGCCTGTTCGCCGCCATCCGCGGCGAGCTGGAGCCCGACAAGGGCGACGTCGACCTGCCCGGCAGGCTGCGCATCGCCTCGGTGGCGCAGGAGACGCCGGCGTTGCCGGAGCCGGCGCTGGATTTCGTGCTTTCCGGCGACGAGGTCATCGCCAAGGTACTGCGCGAGGAGGCCGAGGCCAACGCCCGCGAGGACTGGGAGGCCGTGGCCGCGGCGCACCAGAAGCTGGCCGAGCTCAACGGCTACGACGCCGAGGCCCGCGCCGGGCGCCTGCTGCACGGCCTGGGTTTCCCGGCCGAGACCCACCGCCGCCCGGTGGCCTCGTTCTCCGGCGGCTGGCGCGTGCGCCTGAACCTGGCGCGCGCGCTGATGATGCCCTCGGACCTGCTGCTACTGGACGAGCCGACCAACCACCTGGACCTGGACGCGGTCTACTGGCTGGAGCAGTGGCTACTGAAGTACCCCGGTACCTTGCTGTTGATCTCCCACGACCGCGAGTTCCTGGACAACGTCGCCACCCACACCCTGCACCTGCACGGCGGCAACGCGAAGCTGTACGTGGGCGGCTACACCGACTTCGAGCGCCAGCGTGCCGAGCAGCTGCGCCAGCAGCAGATCGCATTCGAGAAGGAGCAGGCCGAGCGCGCCCACCTGCAGAGCTTCATCGACCGCTTCAAGGCCAAGGCCTCCAAGGCGCGCCAGGCGCAGAGCCGGATGAAGCGCCTGGCCAAGCTGGCCGGCACCGAGGCGGTGCGGGTGGAGCGCGAGTTCACGATCGAATTCGCCTCGCCCAGCCGCCTGCCGCATTCGCTGATCCGGCTGCAGGACGCGCAGTGCGGCTATCCGCCCGAGCCGGGCAGTGGCGGCCAGCCCGCGGTGATCCTCAGGGACGTCGGCTTCGGCCTGGAGGCCGGCGACCGCATTGGCCTGCTTGGCCCCAACGGCGCCGGCAAGACCACCCTGGTGCGCACCCTGGTCGGCGAACTGCCGCCGCTGGCCGGCGAGCGCAACGCGCACCCGGACCTGCGGATCGGCTACTTCGCCCAGCACACGGTGGAGTCGCTGCGCGAGGGGCAGTCGCCGATCGACCACTTCCGCGAACTCTCGCCGGACGCGCCGACCCAGGCCTTCCGCGACTTCCTCGGCAAGTGGAACTTCCCCGGCGACCGCGCCTTCGAGCCGGTGGACGGCTTCTCCGGCGGCGAGCGCGCGCGCCTGGCCCTGGCCCTGATCGCCTGGCAGCAGCCCAACGTGCTGCTGCTGGACGAGCCGACCAACCACCTGGACCTGGAAATGCGCGAGGCGCTGGCCGAGGCGCTGGCCGACTTCGACGGTGCGATCGTGATGGTCAGCCACGACCGCCACCTGATCGGCCTGGTCTGCGACAGTTTCTGGCGCGTGGCCGACGGCGTGGTCGAGCCGTTCGCCGGCGACCTGGACGACTATGCGGCGTGGCTGCGCACCCGCCCGGTGGCGCAGGGCACCCGCGCGCGCCTGGAGCAGGAAGCGGCGCCGGCACCCGCGCCGGCGGCGGCCGCGCCTCCGCCGGCGCCGGCGAAGAAGCCGGCCAACCCGGTCAAGCTGGCCGCCGCCGAGAAGAAGGTCGCCGAGCTCGAGGCCCAGCTGGCCGAGGTGGACGCGCAGCTGGCCGATCCGGCCAACATGTCCGACCCGGCGCGCCTGGCCGCCCTGGCCCGCGACCGCGAGGCCCTGGCCGCGCGCCTGGAGCAGGCCGAGCAGGCCTGGCTGGAAATGCTGGATTGAAGGCCTGGGCGCGGTCGTGCGCCCGCCCTCCGGCCGCTTACTCCGCGGCCCGGCCCTGTTCCTCCAGCCACAGCCGGAACCGCCGCGCCGGCTCGCGCTCGGCGCGCGAGCGCAGCCGGGTCAGCCAGTAGCGGCCCAGGTCCACGGTCTGCGCGAACGGCTGCAGCAGCCGGCCCTCGCCCCGCTCGCGCGCGAACAGGCGCAGCGGCAGCAGGGCCACGCCGGTGCCGGCGGCGGCCGCGGCGGCCAGCGCCAGCGAGGAATCGAACACCGGCCCTCGCGCCTCCACGCCGGCAACGCCGGCGGCGCCCAGCCAGCGCGGCCATTCGTCGGCGCGGTAGGAGCGCAGCAGCGGCACGCCGGCCAGGTCGCCGGGCCCGCGCAGGCGCTCGGCCAGCTGCGGCGCGCACAGCGGCGCGAACGGGGTATCCAGCACCGGAGTGCAGGCCTGGCCCTGCCAGTCGCCGTCGCCGAAGCGGATCGCCAGGTCCAGGCCCTCGCTGGCCAGGTCGATGCGGTTGTTGTGGGTCTGCACCCGCAGTTCGATGTCCGGGTGCGCGGCCTCGAACGCCGGCAGCCGCGGCAGCAGCCAGCCGGCGGCGAAGGTCGCCACCGCGCCCACGGTCAGCACCTGCCTGCCCTGCGCGCCGAGGAAGCGCTGCATGCCCTCGGCGATGCGGTCGAACGCGTCCTGCAGCACCGGGTACAGCGCCGCGCCCTCCTCGGTCAGCGCCACCCCGCGCGGCAGGCGGTGGAACAGGGCCACGCCCAGGCGCTGCTCGAGGGTACGGATCTGGTGGCTCAGCGCGGCCTGGCTCACGCACAGCTCCAGCGCGGCGCGGGTCAGGTTCTGGTGGCGGGCGGCGGCCTCGAAGGCACGCAGCGCGTTGAGCGGGAGCGGCGGGCGTGGCATCGCGGACGGAAGTGAAGTGGACGGCCGAGGCTACCGCAGCTGGACCGGCGCGGTGTCCCGGGCCGGTAGCCGCCCCGGCATCCGTGCAGGTCTGCAAGGCGGGCGCCGACCACGGCAGTGCCGGGAACCTGCACGGCGCCACAAGGACAGCTAATGGCTGTTCCCGAAAACTTGCGATGGTGGCCCGTCGCCGGCCCTGCCCATACTCGGCTCCCACCCCCGAGGAGGATCGATCCATGCCCGACCGCCGCAGTTTCCTGCAGTCCGCCGGCCTGGCCGCCGCGTCCATGCTGGCCATGCCGGCACTGGCCCGCGCCGCCGTCCCCGCGAGCGCGGCCGCCGGCGACAGGACGCGGGCACGCATTGCCGCCGCACCGGACTTCGCCGCGCTGGAGGCGGCCAGCCAGGGCCGGCTGGGCGTGGCGGTGCTCGAGGCCGGCAATGGCCGCTACCTGGCCGGGCACCGCGCGGACGAGCGTTTCCCGATGTGCAGCACGTTCAAGGCGTTGCTGGCCGCGGCGGTGCTGGCACGGGCCGATCGCGGCGCGCTGGACCTGGACGAACGCCTGCCGGTGCGCGCGGCCGACCTGGTCCCGCATGCCCCGGTCACCCGCCGCCACGTGGGCAAGGACCTGGGCGTGCGCGACCTGTGCCGGGCCATCGTGACCATCAGCGACAACACCGCGGCCAACCTGCTGTTCGCGCGGATCGGCGGGCCTGCGGCGCTGACCGCGTTCCTGCGCGGCCTGGGCGACACGGTCACCCGCAGCGACCGCCTGGAGCCGGAAATGAATGGCTTCGTCCCCGGCGACCCGCGCGATACCACCAGCCCGCGCGCGATGGCCACCAGCCTGCGCCGCTGCGTGGCCGGCGCGGTGCTGGCCCCGGCCTCGCGCCTGCAGCTGGCCGACTGGCTGATCGACAACACCACCGGCGACGACTGCCTGCGGGCCGGGATCGGCCCGGAGTGGCGGGTTGGCGACAGGACCGGCAGCAACGGCACCGACATCCGCAACGACGTGGCCGTGCTGTGGCCGCTGGCCGGCGGCAGCCCCTGGGTGGTGGCCGCCTATCTGGAGGGCTCCCGGGTCGACAGCGCCGCCCGCGACGCGGTGCTGGCGCGGGCGGGGCAGCTGGCGGTGGCGTCGATCGCGGCGGCCTGAGCGTACGGACGGGGCGGAGCAGCGGTGCCGCGGATCCGGCGCCGGACGGTCACGGGCGTGCGCCACGCTTGCCCGGGCTACGCCTGCTGACCGGGACGGCCAGGGGCGCGGGCCGGGGCCAGGCGGCCGGGGCGCGCGTGGCCGGCATCGGCCGCGGGTTTGCCGGCGTTGGGGTCCAGGGGAGCGCCGACCCGGGCTGCGCCCCGGCTGGGGGCGGACCGCTGCCCGGGGCAGGCGGCCCTTGAAAACGTGAATAGGCATCCCCATAGCGGACCTGGTTTTTCCCATCGCGTGTGTGCCATGCCCATCTACGCCTTCCAGTGCGCTGCCTGCGGTCATGCCTTCGACCGCCTGCAGAAGCTGTCCGATGCCGATCCGGAGGTCTGCCCCTCCTGCAACGCGCCGGGCCAGGTCCGCCGCCAGGTGACCGCGCCGTCGTTCCGCCTTGCCGGCGGCGGCTGGTACGAGACCGACTTCAAGAAGGACGGCGACAAGAAGCGCAACCTCGCCGACAAGGGCGACGGCGGCTCCGGCTCCTCGGGCTCGTCCGCCAGCAGCTCCTCCAACGCTACCGCGACCAGCTGAGCGCGGCGTCCCGGGGCGCCGCGCCGCCGGCCCCCGGAGGATCGGTTCCCGGGCCTGGTACGCGCCAGGCCCGTCCTTGCATCCCGCAGTCCCCACCCGGTCCGGTCGGCCATGCGTCGATGGTCTGGCTCGCGCCACGGCGGCGCGGCGGTCATGATCGGCGCCAGGACCACGAAGGGGAGGGGAAGCATGCAGATCACGCCGTCGCCGGTCACCGCCGCCGTGGCCGGGATCGTCTCGGCCCTGGTGATGGCCGTACTGTGGCCGCGCCTGGGCGACGACAGCCTTTACTGGGTACTGGCCTTCGTGCTGGTGATCGCCCTGCCGCTGCACGTGTTCGTGGTCGGCTTCGGCCGTGCCCGGCCCGCCAACAGCGCCGATCCCGCCCTGATCCGCCGGGTCGCCGTCTGGCTGGTCGCCGCGGTGGTGACCCTGGGGATCGGGCAGCTGTTTGGCACGTGAGCGGTGATTCCGGACGGGTGATTGGTGACAAGTTTCCAATCACCAATCACCAATCACGAATCACGAATCACGAATCACGAATCGCCAATCCCGCTCCAGTCAGCGCACCCCAAACCTCGCCCGGCACCCGCCATCCACCCAGACCGAATTGCCGGTCCAGCCCCAGGTGCGGCCTTCCTCGCAGCGGGTGCTGGACAGCTGCTGCACCAGCACCGGGCGTCCGCGGCGGCGATCCCAGTCGCAGGTGCGGCGGCGCTTGTTCTCGCTGCTGCAGGTCATGCTGTAATCGCTGGTGCCGGGCGGACCCGGGCGATGGCCCGGCGCCGGGCCGCGGGCGACGGAGAATTCGGCGCGGCAGCCGTCGTCCACCCACAGGCTGTTGCCGCGCTGGCCCCAGGTGCGGCCTTCCACGCAGGCGGTCTTCGACAGCTGCCGCACCAGCACCGCGCGGCCGTTGATGGCGCAGGTCCGGCGCTTGTTGTCCTGGCTCTCGCAGCGCACCAGTTCGCCGGTGCCGCCGCCGTTCCAGCCGCCGCGGCCTTCGGCGAAGCGTCCACGACAGCCATCGTCGACCCACATGGTGCCGCCGCCGCCGCCGAAATTGCGGCCTTCGATGCAGCGCGTGCCGGAGATGTTCTCCACCAGCACCGGGCGGCCGTTGAACGGGGTGCGGCATTCGCGCCGGCGACGCTCGTTGCTGGAGCAGACCACGGTGGCGCCGGCCCAGCTGGAGCCGTTCCAGCGGCGGTTGCCCTGGCCGCGCAGGGAGCCGGAGATGTCCGCGCGCACCTGGCCCATGCCCCAGCCGCGCTCGACCTGCTCCAGGTAGAAGGCCAGCTGGTCGTCCGGGATGGCGCGCCCGCGCGACTGCGCGGCGTACTCGCGCTCGATCAGCTCGACCCGCTGCGCCGGCGGCAGCGTACGCAGGTCCTCGACCGGACCGCGCGCTGCGGCGGGCAGGCTGGAGGCCAGGCCCAGGCATAGCGCCAGGGCGAAGGCGGGGACTCGGCTCATTGCAACTCCTTGCATGCAGCATCCGGGAAGTGGCGGGAATTTGCCGGGCAGGTGCTTAACGCCGCCCGACCTGCGCTTCAGCCGCGGCCGCGGCCGCTGCGGGCCGGCACCACCGCCACGCGTTCCACCTCCATCTCCTCGGTGTAGTCCAGCCAGGCGCGGATCACCAGCTGGTCCACCCTCGAGTCCAGCCACAGCGGCAGGCGGATCTGCTGCCCGGGGCGGCCGGGGTCGACCTGCACCCACTCGCGCGCGCGGACCACGGTGCCGTCGTCGGACACCGCCTCCAGCCAGAACGAATGCGAGGGCAGGTTGCGCGCCTGCATCCGCAACTGGTACTGGCCGGGCTGCATCGGCCGCTCCTGGCGCGCCACGGTCAGCGCGCGGCGTGGCCGCGGGCGGGCGTCGGCGGCTTCCTGCAGCGGTGCGTCGACCTGGATGCCCTGTTGCAGCTCGGCTTCCGAATAGAGGGTCAGGGCGTTGTTGCGGTCCACCACCAGCGCGCACCACTCGCCCTTGCCGGGCTCGTCGAGGAAGGCGGTGCAGCGGTCGACGTAGGCCAGGATGTTGTCCGGATCGCGCTGGGCGAACTGCCGCGGCGCATCCTCCAGCACGATCGAGGCGATGTTCCAGCCCTGGTCGTACTCCAGCATCACCGGCGGGCGGATGCGCTGTACCCCGGCCACCACGCGGTCGTCCTCCACCCGCAGGGTGCGGGTCTCGCTGCCGGTCCACAGCTGGCGGGCGAAGCCCAGGTACAGGGGGTAGCGCTCCGGGTCGCGGCGCGCGGCCACGCTGGCGCCCGGTAGCGCCGGATCGCCCAGCAGCGAGCGGCCGAAGCCCAGCGCGCCCAGCTCCGGGTCCAGCAGCTGCAGCAGGGTGGCGCCGGTGTCCAGGGTGGTGCCGGCGGTGGCGACCTGGCGCGGTTCATGGCCGCTGCCGAGGAACAGCAGCAGGTTCTCGCGCTTCATTCCGGCCAGCACGTCGGACAGGTCGTTGGGCATGGCCAGGTGGTCGGAGGCGATCACCACCAGGGTGTCGTCCGCCCAGGGACTGCTGCGGATGCGCTCGACCAGGCGCCCGATCAGGCGGTCGCTGCAGGCGATCGCGCGCAGCAGGCCGATGTCGCCGTGCGGGCTGTCGTAGCGCACGTCGCTGCAGGAGCGCGGCAGGTGCCCGGCCGGGTGGTGGGTGTCCATGGTCAGGGCGGTGAGCATGAACGGCGTGCCGGCCCGGGACAGGCGCTGGAAGTCTTCGTACACGCTGTCCAGCAGCACGTCGTCGTGCACGCCCCAGCTGGAGAAGTGCTTCTTCGCCACCCCGCGCTGGCGGAACCAGGCCTGGTCCTTGACCGTGGCGAAGCCGTGGCTGGCCAGGAACCGGTCCTTGGCGGCGAAGGCCGAGTCGGCGCCGCCGCTGAAGTGCAGGGCGTAGCCCTGCTGGGCGAGGTAGTCGCTGAGGCAGTGCGCGCCAGGCAGGAACTGCTCCATCCGGCCCATGCTGTTCTCGTCGCCGCGCGCGGCGGTCAGCGGCACCCCGCACAGCGAGGCCACCATCCCGGCGATGGTCCAGCCGGTGCCGGGCGGTGAGGCCACGTCGCGGAAGTCCAGGGCCTCGCCCGCCAGCCGGCGGAGGTTGGGCACCAGGCCGGGGAACACGGTCTCGTCGAAATAGGTGCGCTCGAGGCTCTCGGCGTAGATCCAGACGATGTTGCGGCGCTGTCGCAGCGGGCGGTCCGGGACCACGTACTCGGCCGCGACCTGGGCCGCGTCCACCGGCCGGCTGTGCTGGTACAGGCGCCAGGCGTCGCGGGCCAGCGGGCTGGCCAGGGCCGCGACCAGGAAGGTGGCGGCGAAAACCGGGAACACCACCGGCGGGCGCGGCGGGACCGGGCGCCGGCGGGCATGCCGCGCCAGCCAGGCCGGCAGCAGCAGTGACAGCAGCACCAGCACCGCGGCAATGGCCAGCGGGCCGCTGAAATCGGCTACCCCGGCGCCCTCGATGCCGCTGGAGAGGTGGTACAGGGTCGCCGCGTCCACGCCGTCGCCGCTGAGCTGGTCCACCAGCCACCACAGGCTCAGCGCGACCAGCAGGGCGGCCAGCAGCGCGGCCTTGGTCCGCGCCAGCCGTGGCGAGGCCACCACCAGCGCGGCCAGTGCCGCCAGTGCCGCGACCAGCAGCACCCCCGTCATGCGCCAGCGCCCGTTTGCCCGGCCGGAGCCGTCTTCGGCGTGTCATGCAGGGGTGTCATGCTCATCGGGGCACCTCGTGTCGTGACTCGACGCCGAACCTGCCCGCACATTCCTGAACAGAATGTTTCGGCGCCCGCACCACCCGGCCATGGGGCGGCCTTCCCGGCCGGCGTGCCGCGGGGTCGGGGCGAGAGGGTAAAATCGCCGCTTTCCGCCTCTTCCGGGCGGTTGCCCCACTCGCGGAGCCTGCATGCGTACCCATTACTGCAGCCTGGTCGACGAATCGCTGATCGGCCAGACCATCACCCTCGCCGGCTGGACCGACGTCGCCCGCAACCTCGGCGGCGTGTGCTTCATCGACCTGCGCGACCACGAAGGCATCGTCCAGGTCACGGTCGAGCCCGACAATGCCGAGGTCTTCGCCGTGGCCGCCTCGCTCGGCTACGAGGACGTGATCCAGGTCGAGGGCGTCGTGCGCGCCCGCCACGCGGTCAACGACAAGATCCGCACCGGCAAGGTCGAGGTGATCGCCACCCGCATCACCATCCTCAACAAGGCCGCGCCGCTGCCGTTCCACGCGCACGAGAACCCCTCCGAGGAAGTGCGCCTGCGCTACCGCTACCTGGACCTGCGCCGTCCGGAGATGCAGCGCATGCAGCGCACCCGCATCCGCCTGGTGCAGGCCCTGCGCCGCTACCTGGACGAACGCGGCTTCCAGGACATCGAGACCCCGATCCTGACCAAGGCCACCCCGGAGGGCGCGCGCGACTTCCTGGTGCCGGCGCGCATGCACCCGGGCGAGTTCTACGCCCTGCCGCAGAGCCCGCAGCTGTTCAAGCAGATCCTGATGATCGCGGGCTTTGACCGCTACTACCAGATCGCGCGCTGCTTCCGCGACGAGGCCCTGCGCGCCGACCGCCAGCTGGAGTTCACCCAGCTGGACATGGAGTTCGCCTTCGTGCGCGAGCGCGACGTGCAGGACTTCGTCGAGGGCATGATCCGCGCGGTGTTCAAGGAAGTGGCCGGGGTGGACCTGGCCGACCCGTTCCCGCGCATGACCTGGGCCGAGGCCATGCGCCGCTACGGCTCGGACAAGCCGGACCTGCGCATCGACCTGGAGCTGGTGGACGTGGCCGAACTGGTCCGCGACAGCCAGTTCGCGGTATTCACCGGCCCGGCCAATGACCCGGATGGCCGCGTGGCCGCGCTGCGCATCCCCGGCGGCGCGAAGCTGAGCCGCAAGCAGATCGACGAGTACGCCGCCCACGCCGCCAAGTTCGGCGCCAAGGGCCTGGCCTACATCAAGATCGACGAGGCCGGCGCGATCTCCTCGCCGATCCAGAAGTTCTTCAGCGAGGACGCATTCGCCGCGCTTACCAGGCATGTTGGCGCCGGCAACGGCGACATCGTGTTCTTCGGCGCCGGCGCCTACAACAAGGTCTCCGACTTCATGGGCGCGCTGCGCCTGAAGGCCGGCAAGGACTTCGGCCTGGTCGCCGAGGGCTGGCGCCCGCTGTGGGTCACCGACTTCCCGATGTTCGAGTGGGACGAGGAGGAGCAGCGCTACGTGGCCCTGCACCACCCGTTCACCGCCCCGGCCGTGGACGACATTGCCGAGCTGCGCGCGCACGCCAGGACCGCGGTCTCGCGCGGCTACGACATGGTGCTCAACGGCAACGAGATCGGCGGCGGCTCGATCCGCATCCACCGCCCGGAGATGCAGAGCGCGGTGTTCGAGCTGCTGGGCATCGGCGCCGAGGAGGCGCAGGCCAAGTTCGGCTTCCTGCTGGACGCGCTCAAGTACGGCGCCCCGCCGCACGGCGGCATCGCCTTCGGCATCGACCGCATCGCCGCGCTGATGGCCGGTACCGAGTCGATCCGCGACGTGATCCCGTTCCCCAAGACCACCACCGCGCAGTGCCTGATGACCGGCGCGCCGTCGCCGATCCCGGCCGAGCAGCTGGCCGAGGTGCACGTGAAGGTCCGGGAGGAGTCGCTGTCGAAGTGACCCGCGGCCGCGCGCCGTGTGGCGCGCGGCCATCCCCGTCCACCGGCGCGGCCGCGGGCCGCGCCGCCTACCGAAGTGCCCTCCCTGAGGAGTCTGGAGATGACCGAGTTCGCTTTTTCGCTTGAGTGGGAACGCCTGGGCAACGAGGGTTCCGACCCTGCCCTGGTGACCGAGCGCGCCCGCGTGTTCGGCGGCTGGCTGGTGCGCAGCGGCACCTCGCCGGCGGCCATGGCCCTGGCCTTCGTCCCCGACCCTGAGGGCCGCTGGGACGGCGAGGACTTCGGCGAGGACGACTACGAGTACGACGAGGACGAGGAAGAAGAGGACGAGGACGACCTCGACGACGAGGACCTCGACGAGGAAGAGGAAGACGAGGACGAGTGAGCCTGTCGATCCGGCGCGCGACGGTGGCTGACGCGGCGACCCTGTCGTCGCTGTGCGCGCGCACCTTCACCGAGACCTTCGGCCATCTCTACCCGCCGGAGGACCTGGACGCCTTCCTGCGCGACGCCTACGCCGTGGAACGGCAGGCCACGATCCTGGCCCAGCCCGGCTATGCGGTATGGCTGCTGGAGGACGACGGGGTCGCGGTCGGCCATGCCGCCGCCGGGCCCTGCGGCCTGCCGCACCCGGAAGTTGCCCCCGGCGATGGCGAGCTGAAGCGGCTCTACGTGCTTGCCCCGTACCAGGACGCCGGCTGGGGCGGGCGCCTGTTCGCCGAGGCCGAGCGCTGGCTGCTGCGCGACGGCCCGCGCACCCTGTGGATCGGGGTGTGGTCGGAGAACCACGGCGCGCAGCGCTTCTATGCCCGCCGCGGCTTCGAACGCGTCGGCACCTACGAATTCCCGGTCGGCCGGGTGCGCGACCTCGAATTCATCCTGCGCCGCCCGGCGTGAAGGCGGGTGTTTCCCCGCGCCATGGGGAAGGGTGAGGGCCGGCGCGCAGCGGACGCTGGCATGCCGACCCTCCCGGCAGCCCCCTCCCGCGGGAGGGGGCAGGCGACTGCATCCGGCCTCACTCGCGCAGGAAGTCCAGCAGGTCCTGGTTGAGCTGGTCCTTGTGCGTATCGGTGATGCCGTGCGGGCCGCCGGGGTACAGCTTCACCCGGGCGTGCTTCACGTACTTCGGCACCGCCTTGGCGGAGATCTCCACCGGCACGACCTGGTCGTCCTCGCCATGGATCACCAGGGTCGGCACGTCGAACTTCTTGAGGTCTTCGCGGAAGTCGGTGGCCGAGAACGCGGCGATCGAGTCGTAGGTGTTCTTGTGGCCGCCCTGCATGCCCTGCGCCCAGAACGACTGGATCAGGCCCTGGTTGGGCTTGGCACCCGGGCGGTTGAAGCCGAAGAACGGACCGGAGGCGATATCCAGGTACTGCTGCGAGCGGTTGGCCCGGGCCGCGGCGCGGAAGCCGTCGAACACGTCCTGCGGGATGCCTTCCGGGTTGTCCGCGGTCTTCAGCATGAACGGGGTCACCGCGCCCACCAGCGCGACCTTCTTCACCCGCGAGGTGCCGTGGCGGCCGATGTAGCGCGCGACCTCGCCACCGCCGGTGGAGAAGCCGACCAGGGTGACGTCGCGCAGGTCCAGGGCCTCGATCACCGCGGCCAGGTCGTCGGCGTAGTGGTCCATGTCGTTGCCGTCCCACGGCTGGCTGGAACGGCCATGGCCGCGGCGGTCGTGGGCGACGACGCGGAAGCCGTGGTCGGCCAGGAACAGCATCTGCGCTTCCCAGCTGTCCGAACTCAGCGGCCAGCCGTGGCTGAAGGCGACCACCGGGCCGTCCTTCGGGCCCCAGTCCTTGTAGTAAAGGCGCACGCCGTCGGCGGTGACGACGTGGCTGCCCTCCACGGTCGCCTGGGGCGCGGGCACCGTGGCGGGGGTGGCGGCCTGGGCCGGGAGCGCGGCGTGGACGGCCAGGGCCAGCAGGCCGGCGGCAATCGGGCGGGTAATGGCATTCATGATCGTTCTCTCCTCTTCGGGGGATGGGGGGGGTACCGCTGGGAGTAATGTGGATCCGCGGCTGCTACGATCGGCCGCGTAAAGTCCGGAAAAGTTGACTGGGAGTACGAGATGGGCGACCGACTCGCCGTCCTGCTGGAGCGCTTCCCGGTAAGCGCACAGGTCTTCCACGCCGGCGCGCTGTGCGGCATCAACACCCTCGACGCCATTGACGGCATGGGCCAGCTGCACCTGATCCGGCGCGGTCCGCTGGACGTCAGCCATGGCGGCAGCACCGTGCAGGTCAGCGAGCCGAGCCTGCTGCTGTACCCGCGGCCGCTGCCGCACCGCTTTTCCAGCGATCCCCAGCGCGGCGCCGACATGGCCTGCGCCAACCTGCGCTTCGAGGGCGGCGCCGGCAATCCGCTGGTGGCGGCGCTGCCGTCCTTCGTGTGCCTGCCGCTGCAGTCGCTGCCGGGCGCGGGTCCGGTGCTGGACCTGCTGTTCGAGGAGGCGTTCGACCAGCGCTGCGGCCGCCAGGCCATGGTCGACCGCCTGTTCGAGGTGGTGATGATCCAGCTGTTGCGGCACCTGATGGAGCAGGGCGAGGTGCGCGGCGGGCTGCTGGCCGGCCTGGCGCACGCGCGCCTGCGCCATGCTTTGGTGGCGATGCACGACGCGCCGGCGCGGGAATGGACCCTGGAGGAACTGGCCGCGGTGGCCGGCATGTCGCGCAGCGTGTTCGCCGAGACCTTCCGCGAAACGGTGGGGCTGACCCCGGGGCAGTACCTGCAGGGCTGGCGCGTGCGCCTGGCGCAGCAGGCGCTGCGCCGCGGGCGGCCGCTGAAGGTGGTCGCCTCGGAGGTCGGCTACGCCAGCGAGGCGGCGCTGTCGCGCGCGTTCAAGTCGCACGCCGGGGTCTCGCCCCGGGCGTGGAAGCGGCAGCAGGAGGTCGCGGCCTGATGCCGCCGGCCGCGACCGGGCCCCGCGAGCGGGTGCTGCTGGTGCACGGCCTCTGGAACTCGCCGTGGTGGCTGTTGCCGCTGGCACTGCGCCTGCGCCGGCTCGGCTTCGAGGTGGAGGGCTTCGGCTATCCCAGCATCGTCGGCGGGCCGGAGCCGGCGATCGCCAACCTGGTCGAACGCCTGCGCGCCGGGCCGCCTTGCCATCTGGCCGGGCACAGCCTCGGTGGGCTGGTCGCGCTGGAGGCTCTGCGCCGGGCACCGGACCTGCCGGTGCGGCGCGTGGTCTGCCTGGGCTCGCCGCTGTGCGGCAGCGCCACCGCACGCCTGCTTGCCGCGCACCGGCGCCTGGCCTGGCTGCTGGGACGCAGCGCGCCGCTGCTGCTGTGCGGCTGCCAGCCCTGGTCCGGGCGGGCCGAACTGGGGGTGATCGCCGGCGAGGTGCCGCGCGGGGTGGGGCGCCTGCTGGCCGCGGTGGGGACTGATTCGGACGGCACCGTGGCCCTGGCCGAGACCCGCCTGCCCGGCGCCAGCGCCTACTGCCGGGTGCGCGCCAGCCATACCGGGCTGGTGTTCTCGGCCGAGGCCGCGCGGCAGGTGGCGGCGTTCCTGCGCGCTGGTGCGTTCCTGCCGCCGGCGCGCGCCGGCGGCGGCGCAGGGGAGGGCGGCGGGCCGCTATAATCCACCGCTTCGCAAACGCAGTACGGTACGCCCATGGGTCGTGGTCCCTCGATCGAAGCGCGCAAGAACGCCAGCGATGCCAAGCGCGGCAAGATCTTCACCAAGCTGATCCGCGAGATCAGCGTCGCCGCCCGCGCCGGCGGAGGCGAGCCGGCCAACAACCCGCGTCTGCGCGCGGCGATCGACAAGGCGCTGTCGTCGAACATGTCCAAGGACGTGATCGAGCGCGCGATCAAGAAGGCCACCGGCGAGCTGGAAGGCGTCGAGTACGAGGAAGTGCGCTACGAGGGCTACGCCCCCGGCGGCGTGGCGGTGATCGTCGACTGCCTGACCGACAACCGCGTGCGCACCGTGGCCGACGTGCGCCACGCCTTCTCCAAGTGCGGCGGCAACATGGGCACCGAGGGCTCGGTGGCCTTCATGTTCAAGCGCCTGGGCGTGCTCAGCTATGAGGGCGCCGACGAGGAGAAGGTGACCGAGGCGGCGATCGAGGCCGGTGCCGACGACGTGGTCGTGTACCCGGAGGACGGCGCGATCGACGTGATCACCGCGCCGGAGAACTTCGAGGCGGTGAAGCAGGCGATGGAGGCCGCCGGCCTGGCCCCGGGCTACGCCGAGGTGACGTTCCGCGCCGACAACGACATCGCCGTGTCCGGGGAGACCGCGCAGCAGGTGCAGAAGCTGCTGCACATGCTCGAGGACCTGGACGACGTGCAGAACGTCTATTCCAACGCCGACCTGGGCGAAGCCGGCTGAGCATGCGTCCGGCCCGGGGCGAACAGGCGGCGGGCCGGAAGGCGTGCGCGGTGGGCGCATGAACGCCGCGCGCGCGACCGCCGCCCCGGTGCGCATCCTCGGCATCGATCCGGGTTCGCAGCGTACCGGCGTGGGCATCATCGACGTGGACGGCGGCGGCCGCGTGCGCCACGTCCACCACCAGCCGCTGGTGCTGCTGGGCGAGGGCGGCTTCGCCGAGCGCCTGCGCCGGCTGCTGGACGGCCTGGCCGCGCTGATCGACGAATACCACCCGCAGGAAGTGGCGATCGAGCAGGTGTTCGTGGGCCGCAGCGCCGAATCGGCGCTCAAGCTGGGCCAGGCCCGCGGCGCGGCGATCAGCGCCGTGGTCCTGCGCGACCTGCCGGTAAGCGAGTACGCCGCGCGCGAGGTGAAGCTGGCCGTGGTCGGCACCGGCGCCGCCGACAAGGCCCAGGTCCAGCACATGGTCGCGGCCATGCTCGGCCTGCCCGGCAAGCTGCAGGCCGACGCCGCCGACGCCCTGGCCATCGCCCTGACCCACGCGCATGTACGGGCCACCGCACAGAGGCTGGGCGTCAGCACCAAGCTGGCCTGGAGGAAATAGAGCCGTGATTGGTGATTCGTCATTCGTGATTCGTGGAAAGCGCGGGCACCTTCCGGCCGCGCCGGCGCTTTCGCCTTTGCTTTCTCGAATCACCAATCACCAATCCCGAATCACGCTCCGTAGGAGCCCCCAATGATTGGAAGACTGCGTGGAACCCTGGTGCTGAAGCAGCCGCCGTGGCTGGTGGTCGACGTCAATGGCGTCGGCTACGAGCTGGAGGCGCCGATGAGCACCTTCTACGACCTGCCCGAGCTGGGCCGGGAAGTCTCGCTGTTCACCCATTACGCGCAGAAGGAGGACAGCGTGGCGCTGTACGGCTTCCTGCACGAGTCGGAGCGGCGGCTGTTCCGCGACGTGCAGAAGGTCAGTGGCATCGGCGCCAAGATCGCGCTGGCGGTGCTTTCGGGGGTGAGCGTGGAGGAGTTCGCGCGGCTGGTGCAGGCCGGCGACATCACCGCGCTGACCCGGATCCCGGGGATCGGCAAGAAGACCGCCGAGCGCATGGTGGTCGAGCTGCGCGACCGCGCCGCCGACCTGGCCGGCGGCGGCGCCGTGGCCGGGATGACGGCGGTCCCGGGCGATCCGCTGGCCGACGCCGCCACCGCCCTGCAGCAGCTGGGCTACAAGCCGGCCGATGCGCAGCGCATGGCCCGCGACGCCGCCGCGCCCGGCGAGGACGCCGCGGCCATCATCCGCAAGGCCCTGCAGTCGGCCCTGCGCTGAGCGCGCGCTCGCGCCCCGCTCACGCCCGTCCGCGCTAAGGTTCGCCCGCCATGTCCGCAGCGTCATCGCCTTCCCACGCCGGCCACGGGCCCGCCGCCCACGGGCCCGGCGGCTCGCACCTGGCCCTGGTGCTGGGCGCCATCGGCGTGGTCTTCGGCGACATCGGCACCAGCCCGCTGTACACGCTCAAGGAAGCGTTCTCGCCGCACTACGGCCTGTCCAGCGACCACGACACCGTGCTGGGCGTGCTGTCGCTGGCGTTCTGGTCGCTGATGGTGGTGGTCACGCTGAAGTACGTGACCATCATCATGCGCGCCGACAACGACGGCGAGGGCGGCATCATGGCGCTGATGGCCCTGGCCCAGCGCACCCTGCGCAACGGTTCGCGCTCGGCCTACGTGGTCGGCATCCTCGGCATCTTCGGCGCCTCGCTGTTCTTCGGCGACGGCGTGATCACCCCGGCCATCTCCGTGCTGGGGGCGATGGAGGGCCTGGAGGTGGCCGCGCCGGGCCTGCACCACTTCATCGTGCCGCTGACCATCGTCGTGCTCGTGGTGCTGTTCGCCGGGCAGCGTTTCGGCACCGCCAAGGTGGGCAAGGTGTTCGGGCCGGTGACCATGCTCTGGTTCGTGGCCATCGCCGCGATCGGCGCCTGGAACATCATCAAGGCCCCCGAGGTGCTCAAGGCGTTCAACCCGTGGTGGGCGGTGCTGTTCTTCGCCGACCACGGCTGGCACGGCGTGTTCATCCTCGGCGCGGTGGTGCTGGCGGTGACCGGCGGCGAGGCGCTGTACGCGGACATGGGCCACTTCGGCGCGCGCCCGATCCGCCACGGCTGGTACTTCTTCGTGCTGCCGTGCCTGGTGCTCAACTACCTGGGGCAGGGCGCGCTGGTGCTGGAGCACCCGGAACTGGTGCGCAACCCGTTCTACGAGTCGGTGCCGGCCTGGGCGCTGTACCCGATGATCGTGCTGGCGACGATGGCGGCGGTGATCGCCTCGCAGGCGGTGATCACCGGCGCGTTCTCGATCGGCCGCCAGGCCATGCAGCTGGGCTACATCCCGCGCATGCGCATCAAGCACACCTCCAGCGAGGCGATCGGCCAGATCTACGTGCCCGGCATCAACTGGATGCTGATGGTGATGGTGATCGGCCTGGTGCTGGTGTTCCGCAGCTCCTCCAACCTGGCCGTGGCCTACGGCATCTCGGTCTCGGCCACGATGCTGATCGACACCCTGCTGCTGGCCCTGGTGGCGCGCGCGCTGTGGCCGGCCGGGCGGCGCTGGATCCTGGCGCTGTGCGTGGCGTTCTTCTTCATCGACGTGGCCTTCGTGGTCGCCAACGGCGCCAAGCTGCTGCAGGGCGCCTGGTTCCCGGTGGTGCTGGGCCTGGTGCTGTTCACCCTGATGCGCACCTGGCGCCGCGGCCGCGCGCTGCTGCGCGAGGAGATCCGCAAGGACGGCATCCGGGTGGACACCTTCCTGCCCGGACTGATGCTGGCGCCGCCGGTGCGGGTGCCGGGCACGGCGATCTTCCTCACCGCCGATCCCGGGCTGGTGCCGCACGCGCTGCTGCACAACCTCAAGCACAACAAGGTGCTGCACGAGCGCAACGTGTTCCTGACCGTGGAGACCCTGCCGGTGCCGTACGCGCCGGTGGAGAAGCGGATCCGGGTGGACGCGATCGGCGACGACTTCTACCGGGTGCTGGTCCGCTTCGGCTTCATGGAAACCCCGGACGTGCCGCTGGCGCTGATGCGCGCCTGCGACCGCGACGGCCTGTCCATGGACCCGATGGACACCACCTACTTCGCCAGCCGCGAGAACGTGGTCGCCGGCGCCCGCCGCGGCATGCCGACCTGGCGCGACAAGCTGTTCGCCTTCATGCACCGCAACGCCGCCCCGGCCACCGGCTTCTTCCGCATCCCCGGCAACCGCCTGGTGGAGCTGGGCGCGCAGGTGGAGATCTGAGCCGGCGCGCCGGCGCGGACCGCCCGGGTCTCGGCACGCGCGACCGGCACCGGCCATAATCCCCGCATGAGCGAACACCGCAGCATCCTCGGCGCCGGCGCCACCCGCGAGGACGAGGCCCTTGAGGCCTCGATCCGGCCGCAGCGACTGGACGAATACCTCGGCCAGCAGCCGGTCCGCGAGCAGCTGGGCATCTACATCGAGGCCGCCCGCGCCCGCGGCGAGGCCCTGGACCACGTCCTGATCTTCGGCCCGCCGGGCCTGGGCAAGACCACGCTCAGCCACGTCATCGCCAACGAGCTGGGGGTGAACCTGCGGGTGACCTCCGGCCCGGTGATCGAGAAGGCCGGCGACCTGGCCGCGCTGCTGACCAACCTGCAGCCGCACGACGTGCTGTTCATCGACGAGATCCACCGCATGTCGCCAGTGGTCGAGGAAGTGCTCTATCCGGCGATGGAGGACTTCCAGATCGACATCATGATCGGCGAGGGCCCGGCCGCGCGCTCGATCAAGCTGGACCTGCCGCCGTTCACCCTGATCGGCGCCACCACCCGCGCCGGCCTGCTGACCGCGCCGCTGCGCGACCGCTTCGGCATCGTCCAGCGCCTGGAGTTCTATACGCCCGAGGAGCTGACGAAGATCGTGCGCCGCTCGGCGCGGATCCTGGGCATCGACTGCGAGCCGGAGGGCGCCGGCGAGATCGCGCGCCGCGCCCGCGGCACCCCGCGCATCGCCAACCGCCTGCTGCGCCGCGTGCGCGACTATGCCCAGGTCAAGGCCGGCGGACGCATCGACAAGGAAGTGGCGCAGGCGGCGATGGCCATGCTCAAGGTCGATCCGGAAGGCTTCGACGAGCTGGACCGGCGCCTGCTCAACACCATCATCGGCCACTTCGACGGCGGCCCGGTGGGCGTGGAATCGCTGGCCGCCTCGCTGTCGGAGGAGCGCGGCACCCTGGAGGACGTGATCGAGCCCTACCTGATCCAGCAGGGCTTCCTGGTGCGCACCGCGCGCGGGCGCATGGCCACGCCCAAGGCCTACCGCCACCTCGGGCTGACGGTGCCTGCGCGGGATACCGGCGAGCTGTTCTGACGCTGCGGCGCAAGCCCGTCGCCCGGACACGGGCGCAGGCCGCTTCCGGGACGGGCGCGTGACGCGGTCCGGCGGTGGATCCGCAGCGCGTGGCAATGCGCCGGGCCCGCCAGCGCCCGGGCACTGCCGCAGTGCGGCGCGCCTTGCCTACCCTGGCTACGGACTCTCCCCGGGAAAGGGGGACCTCAGCTTTGCTGCATCCGCTGCGCCGCCATCCGCGCGCAGGTGGCGACCGCGGCTTCCAGGCTGGAGGGATCGGCCAGGCCCTTGCCGGCCAGGTCCAGGGCGGTGCCGTGGTCGACGGCCACGCGCGGGTAGGGCAGGCCCAGGGTCAGGTTCACCGCGCGCTCGAAGCCGCTGTACTTGAGCACCGGCAGGCCCTGGTCGTGGTACATGGCCAGTACCGCGTCGAAGCCGCGCAGCTTGTCCGGCAGGAACGCGGTATCGGCCGGCAGCGGGCCGGCCAGGCGCATGCCCGCGGCGCGCAGCGACTCCAGCACCGGGGTGATGACCTCGATCTCCTCGCGCCCGAGGTGGCCGTCCTCGCCGGCGTGGGGGTTGAGTCCCAGCACCGCGATCACCGGCTCGGCGATGCCGAAGTCCTCGCGCAGGGCCCGGTGCAGGATGCCGAGCACCCGCCGCAGCAGGCCGGCGTCGATCGCGTTGGCGACCTCGCGCAGCGGCAGGTGGGTGGTGGCCAGTGCCACCCGCACGATGTCGTTGGCCAGCATCATCACCACCTCGCGGCCGGCATGGCCGGCCAGCAGCTCGGTGGTGCCGGTGTAGGGGATGCCGCCCTCGTTGATGGTCGCCTTCTGCACCGGCCCGGTGACCATGCCGTGGAAGCCGCCGCGCACGCAGCCTTCGGCGGCGCCCAGCAGGGCGTCGACGACGGCGCGGGCATTGCGCGGATCCGGGTGGCCGAACTGCACGGCAACCGCATTGCGGACCGGGTGCAGCGGCAGGTCGCCCGGGCGGCGGGCGACGGCGTCGGCGGGCAGGAGGTTCAGCGGCAGGCCCAGCGCCGCCGCGGCGGCCTGCAGGAGCCCAGGATCGGCGAGGGCGACCAGGCTGCAGTCGCGGCGCGGGGCCTGGGCCACGCGCACGCACAGTTCCGGGCCAACCCCGGCCGGTTCGCCGGGAACCAGCGCCAGCCGGGGCATTGCCATGGCTCAGTTGGCGACGGGCTCGGCGCGGTCGCCGGCGCGGAACACGACGTACGCCTCGCCCCGCAGCTCCTGCAGGTAGCGCTCGTATTCCTCTTCCAGCTTGCGGCGGCCGATGGTGTCGCGGACCCGGGCGCGGCGGTTCTCGTCGGTCACGTCGGTCTCGCGCTGGGCCAGGCGCTCGATGATGTGCCAGCCGGCATCGGTGCGGAACGGCTGCGAAACCTGGCCATCCTCCAGCGCGGTCACCTGGCTGCCGAATTCCGGGCCGTAGGCATCGGCCGGGAACCAGCCCAGGTCGCCGCCCTGGCCGCGGGTGTTGTTGTCCTCGGAGGCCTCGCGCGCCACTTCCTGGAAGTCGGCGCCGCCGGCGATGCGCGCGCGCAGGGTGTCGATCTTGGCGCGCGCGGTGGCCTCGTCCTGGCGGTCGTTGACCCGCACCAGGATGTGGCGCACGTGGTACTCGGTGACGGTCTGCGCCGGCGCCTCGCTGCTGTCGCGCACCTCCGACAGGCGCAGCAGCTGGAAGCCGCTGGGGCCGCGGATCGGGCCGAGGATCTGGCCCGGCTGCAGGTTCACGATCTGCTGGGCGAAGGCCGTGGGGATCTCGTCCAGCGAGCGCCAGCCCAGGTCGCCGCCTTCCAGCGCGTTGGGGCTGTCCGAATAGCGCACGGCGGCGGCGGCGAAGTCCATCTCGCCCTTGTTGATGACGTTGAGGATGCCCTCGATCTTGCGCTGGCCGGTGGCGATCTGCTCCGGGGTGGCGCCGTCGGGCAGGGCGACCAGGATGTGCGCCAGGCGGTACTGGCGGCTGTTGCTCGCCTCGCGCTCCAGCGCGGCGTCGACCTCGGCCTCGCTGACATTGATGCGCGAGATGAAGTTCTGGCGCAGGCGCTGGATGGTGATTTCCTCGGCCAGCGAGCGGCGGAACTCCTCGAAGGACAGGCCGTCGGCGGCCAGGCGCTGGCGCAGGCCGTCCAGGGTCAGGCCGTTCTGCTGGGCGATCGCGGCGACGGTCTGGTTCAGCTCCTGCTCGCTGACGCGCACGCCCTGCTGGCGCGCGCGGGCGACCTGCAGCTTGTTCAGCACCAGCCGCTCCAGCACCTGGCGCTCGAGCACCGGGCGCGGCGGCAGCTGGTTCTCGCGGCCGGCGTACTGCGCCAGGATGTTGCGCACCGCCAGGTCCAGCTCGCTCTGCAGGATCACGTCCTCGTCCACGATCGCGGCGATGCGCTCCACCGGCTGCAGCTGCTGCTGGGCCTCCTGGGCCACGCCGGCGACGGGGAGGGACAGCATGGCGGAAGCCGCCAGGAGAATCGCGGAAAGGCGTCGGCTCATGGACTCACGGGATGAGGTTCGGATCGTAGTCGTCCGGATCGGGCGTGGTGTTGCTGGGCGGGACCAGGTACAGGTCGTCGCGGTGGTAGCCGAGAATAGCACGGCGCAGGGTGCGCTCCGTGTCCTGGCCGGCCGAGCCCAGGCCCTTGAGCACGAATTCCACCTGCAGCGCGTTGTCCAGCTCGCCCTCGCGGTTGCGCACGTAGCGGCGGGCGATGGCGCGCACCGCGAAGCAGCAGCTGTCCCACTGCACGCCGGCGATCGCCTCCAGCAGCTTGTCGCTGGAGATGGAGTGGTAGTAGCGGCCGACCAGGCTCCAGGTCGGGTTGATCGGGTACAGGAACGAGAAGTCGGCCTGCTCCAGCAGCCCGCGGCGGTAGCGGTAGCCGAGGTTGACCACGCCGTCGTCCGGCCACAGGTAGCGGGCGCGGACGCTGGCCAGGTCCTCGCGGCGGAACTTCGGGTCCCACTGGTAGGAAGCGCCGAGGTTCCAGCGGTCGTTGATCATGTAGTTGGCGTCGGCCACCCAGGCCGACTTGCCCTGCGCCACCGGGGTCTCGTTCCTGAGCACCACCCGCGAGTCCTGGAAGTAGCGGATCTGGCCGAGGCTCAGCGACAGCTTCTCGCGGCCGTCGGACTGGCGGATCAGGCGCGAACTGAGGGCGATGGTCAGCTGGTTGGCGTCGGTCTGGCGGTCGGCGCCGGAATAGCGGTTGTCGCGGAACAGCTGGCCCCAGCTGAAGGTGAACGGCCGGGTGTCGAACACCGGCAGGTCGTCCTGGTCGCGGTACGGCGCGTACAGGTAGAACAGGCGCGGCTCCAGGGTGTGCAGGAAGCGCTCGCCGTCCCAGCTGGTCTCGCGGTCGAAGTACATGCCGGCGTCGAAGCTGGCGATGGGCAGGCTGCGGGTGGGGTCCTCCGCGCCGCGGAGGCCCTGGTCGGGGTCCAGCAGCACGCCTTCCTCCAGGCGGTAGGAGGTGTAGCGCCAGGCCAGGGTCGGGGTCGCGTACCAGGCCGGGCCGCCCAGGCGCGCGGACACGAACGGCTTCAGGTCCAGGCGCTCGCCGCCGCTGATCCGCGAGTCCGGGTGCGCGAAGTGCACCGCCTCGGCGTACATGCCCGCGTCGATCCAGCGGCCCAGCGGCTGCTGCCAGGTGCCGTAGATGCGCGGCAGGCGGCTGAAGGGCAGGTCGGCGTCGCGCAGGGTGTAGTCGGTGCGCTGGAAGTGCTCGACCATGGCGCCGGCGTTCCAGTGCTCGGCGGTGCCGAACACGCCGGCGGTGCTCTGCAGGTAGGACGCGGAGACGCCGGCCAGGCGGCTGGAGAAGTCCTCGACGAAGCGGTCGTCGCTGACCCAGGCGAGGTTGGCGCGCGCCTGCCAGTGGCGGTCGATGTTGTGGTAGCCGCTGAAGCGGAAGCGGCCGCGGTCGCGGTCGCGCAGGTCGTCGTCGGGCAGGAAGCCGCCCTCGAGGATGCCGCGGCCGCCTTCGTAGAGGTAGCGGAACTCCGCGTCCAGCATCAGGCCGCGCTTGGTCATGATGCGCGGCGACAGGGTCGCGTCGTAGTTCGGCGCCAGGTTGAGGTAGATCGGCTGGCTGTAGTCGAAGCCGTCGCGTCCGGAATTGCTGACCGACGGGTACAGCAGGCCGGTGCGGCGGCGGTCGTCCACCGGGAACTTGATCCACGGCACGTACAGCACCGGGAAGCGGCCCATGCGCAGCACCGCGTTGCGGGCCACGCCGAAGCCCTCGTCGTTGTCCACGTCGATCCGCTGCGCGCGCAGCTCCCAGGCGCGCTGGTCCGGGTCGCAGGTGCTGTAGGTGGAGTGGTACATCTGCCCCACCGGGCCGCGCATGGCGATCGAGTCGGCGCCGCCGTTGCCGCGCCGGTCCACCAGCTGGTAGCGGATGTTGGTGATGACGTGGCTGTCCTCGTCCTGGTTGCCCTCGGCGCGGTCGGCCACGATGCGGATGCCGGAGTCCTGGTAGCGCACGTTGCCCTCGGCCACGTAGCGCCCGGTCTCGGTGTCGAAGCTCAGCTGGTCGGTGCCCAGGAACTGGTCGCCGCGGACCAGGGCGACGTTGCCCTGGTACTTCGGAGTGGTCTCGGTGCCGCTGAGTTCGTCGCCCTCGATGTCGGTCGGCTGCTCGTTGCGGGTCTGCGCCGCGGCCGGGTCCGGCGGCGGCGCCTCGCTGAACGGCGGCAGCACGTCGCCGACCGGGCACAGGCCCCAGTTGAGCGGCTTCTCGTCGGCCATGGCGGGCAGGGCCAGGGCTATGCCCAGGGCCAACGGCAGCAGGCGCAGGGAGGTTCGCAGGGGGCGTCGCACGAGGGAGGGGGCATCCGGGCCGGAAATCGGCGGTAGCTTGCCGGATGCGGGTGCATGCGGGCAATGAACGGCCGTCCCGCGGCCGGCCCGGGTTCAGCCGCCGAGGGCCTTGACATGGGCCACGCAGCACTCGGCCAGGGCGTCGAGGTTGTAGCCGCCCTCCAGCATCGACACCAGCCGGCCCTGGGCATGGCGCAGGGCGATGCCCAGCAGTTCGGTGCTCAGCCAGGCGAAGTCGTCCGCGTCCAGCATCAGGTCCGCCAGCGGGTCGGCCAGGTGCGCGTCGAAGCCGGCGGAAACCAGCAGCAGCTGCGGGCGGAAGTCGTCCAGCATCGGCAGCAGGTGGTCGGCCCAGGTGTTGCGGAAGCGGAAGCCGCCGCTGCCGGGCGGCAGCAGCACGTTGTGCAGGTTGCCCACCCCGCGCTCGCGGTTGTGGCCGGTGTGCGGGTACAGCCCGGACTGGTGGGTGCTGAAGTAGGCCACCGCCGGGTCTTCGCGGAAGATCGCCTGGGTGCCATTGCCGTGGTGCACGTCGAAATCGACGATGGCGATCCGCTCCAGGCCGTGGCGGTCGCGGGCGTAGGCCGCGGCCACGGCGATGTTGTTGAGCAGGCAGAAGCCCATCGGGGTGTCGGCGGTGGCGTGGTGGCCGGGCGGGCGCACCGCGCAGAACGCGACCCGCTCCGGGCCGGCCATCGCCGCGTCCACCGCGGCGATCCCGGCGCCGGCGGCGTGCACGGCCGCGCGCGCCGAGCCGGGCGAGACCACGGTCTCGGCATCGATGTGCTGGATCCCGGACACCACCGGCGCCAGCACCTGGTCGACCATCTCCGCCGCATGCACCCGGCATAGGTCGCCGCGCGCCGCGGCCGGGGCCTCGCGCCAGTCCAGGCCAGGGCAGTGGTGCTGCAGGGCCTCGATCACCACCTGCAGGCGGGCGGGCTGTTCCGGATGGTCCGGGCCGGTGTCGTGGGCCAGGCAGGCGGGATGGGTCCAGGCGAGCATGGGCCCACGCTACCGCGCGCCGCGGGCCGGCGCCATAGAACCTGTGGAGGGGTCAGGCCCCGGGATGGCGCCGCTCATGGCGCCACAGCACCTCGCCCTCGCCGGCGGCGCGCGCCAGCACCCGGGCCAGCACGAACAGCAGGTCTGACAGGCGGTTGAGGTAGCGCAGGGCCTCGCCGCGGACCGCCTCGGCGCGGGACAGGGCGACCGCCTCGCGCTCGGCGCGGCGGACGATGGTGCGGGCCAGGTGGCAGCGCGCCGCGGCCTCGCCGCCGGCCGGGAGGATGAAGTCCTTCAGCGGCGGCAGGGCCTCGTTGTAGCGGTCCAGGGCCTGCTCCAGGCCGGCCACGTCGGACTCGGCGATGGCGGCGTGGCCGGGGATGCACAGCTCGCCGCCGAGGTCGAACAGCTGGTGCTGGACCGTGGTCAGCAGCTGGCGCACGTCGTCCGGCACGTCCGGCGCGGCCAGGACCACGCCAATCGCGGAATTGGCCTCGTCCACGGTGCCGTAGGCGGCGACCCGCAGCGAGTCCTTGCCGGTGCGGCTGCCGTCACCCAGCCCGGTGCTGCCGTCGTCGCCGGTACGGGTGTAGATCTTCGACAGCCGGTTGCCCATGGCGCCTCAGCCGGCGGCCTGGCTGCGGTCCAGGCGCAGCGCCGGGGCGATGCGCTCGGCCGCCACCTGCAGCGCGGCGGCGATGGCGGTGTAGGTGGCGGCGGTGCCCACGTAACCGGGCAGCCAGTCCATGAAGTTCTTCCACCAGCCGGCCACGGTCGGCTCGGCGACCACGCCGCTGTACCAGTAGAAGGTGCCCTGGGCGACCAGCTGGCAGGCGACCACGGCGACCAGGAAGGCGCCGAGCAGGCGCCCGGCCTGGGCCAGGCTGGCGCCGTCGTAGCGGCGGCGCAGCCAGCTGCCGCCGGCCCACAGCGCGCCGTAGGCCGGGATCAGGCCCCAGTAGGCGGCCGAGACGCAGTAGTGGTCCCAGAACGAGGCGGCCTGGCGCGAGATCACCATCCAGTCCACGCCCATGGCCAGCGCCATCAGCACCGGGAAGACCCAGCGTCCCCAGCCGCGCAGGGCGAAGCCGGCCACGAAGAACACCGCCCAGCTGGCGTCCGGCGGCGAGAAGTGGTCGAACACGTGGGCGCGCGAGGCGGCCATCAGCAGGGCCAGGACGGACAGGACGAAGAGGCGTTGGCTGGTGGCGGTCATTGCACGGGGCCTGGTGGATAACGTGGCCGGCATTCTAGCCGATGGCGTGGCGCCGCGTCGGCCGCCGCCGCGGCGCATGCACGGCGCCGCGTATCATGTGCCGATGATCCGAACGCATGATGTCGTGATCGTCGGTGGCGGCCTGGTCGGCGCCAGCCTGGCGATCGCCCTGGACGGGCTGGCGCTGGACGTGGCCCTGGTCGAGGCCACCCCGGCCGGCGAACTGCCGGCTGTCTTCGACCAGCGCAACCTGAGCCTGGCCCAGGCCTCGGTCAACGCGCTGCAGGCGCTGGGCGTGCTGTCCAGCCTGCAGGCGCCGGCCGGCCCGATCCGCCGCATCCACGTCAGCCGCGCCGGCGACTTCGGCCGGGTGCAGCTGGACGCGGCCGACTACGGACGCGAGGCCTTCGGGCAGGTGGTGGTGGCGCGCGACTTCGGCCAGGCGCTGGAGGCGCGGCTGTCCCGGGTCCAGGGCCTGGTGCGCTACCGCCCGGCGCGCTTCGCCGGTCTGGAGGAGGCCGGCGACGGTTTCCGCGGCCTGCGCCTGGAAACCGGCGAAGGCCCGCTGTCGCTGCGCACCCGCCTGCTGGTGGCGGCCGACGGCACCGGCAGCGCGGTGCGCGCGGCGCTGGGGATCGGCGTGCGCCGCCACGACTATGGCCAGACCCTGTTCGTGGCGCGCGTGCGCGGCGAGCGCCCGACCGACGGCACCGCCTGGGAGCGTTTCACCGACAGCGGTCCCACCGCGCTGTTGCCGCGCGGCGACCGCGCCTTCGGCTTGGTCCACGGCGTGCCCTCCGCGCAGGCCGCGGAAGTGGCCGCGCTGGACGAGGCCGGCTGGCTGGCGCGGATCCAGTCCGCGTTCGGCTGGCGCGCCGGCCGCTTCCTCGCCGCCGGCGAGCGCAGCGCCTACCCGATCGCGCAGGTGCTGGCCGCCAGCCTGGTGGCGCCGCGCGCGGTGCTGCTGGGCAATGCCGCCCAGACCATCCACCCGGTGGGTGCGCAGGGCTTCAACCTGGGCCTGCGCGATGCCCTGACCCTGGCCGAGCTGCTGCGTGCTGCGCCGGCCGATCCGGGCGCCGAGGCGCTGCTGGCGCGCCATGCCGAACGCCGACGCGAGGACCGCGAACGCACCCTGGCGTTCTCCGACGGGCTGGCGCGGCTGACCTCCAACCCCTCGCCGCTGCTGCGCCCGCTGCGTAGCCTGGGCCTGCTGGCCGCCGACCGCGCCGCCTGGCTGCAGGCCTGGCTGGTCGGCGGGGCCATGGGCTTCCGCGGCGACGTGCCGGAGCTGTGCCGATGAGCCGCGTGCGCCTGGACGTGGTGGTCGCCGGCGGCGGCGTGGTCGGTGCGGCCTGCGCCCTGGCCCTGGCGCGTGCCGGGCTGGAGGTGGCCCTGGTCGAGCCGCGCCCGGCGCCGCGCTGGTCGCGCGAACAGCCGGACCTGCGCGTGTACGCACTGGCGCCGGACAACGCCGCGCTGCTGCAGCGCCTGGGCGTGTGGCCGCAGGTGCTGGACGCGCGTGCCCAGCCCTACCGCCGCATGCGGGTATGGGACGCGGCCGGCGGCGACGAGCTGGTGTTCGATGCCGCCTCGATGGGCCGCCCGGAGCTGGGCTGGATCGTGGAAAACGACCTGCTGGCCGACCGCCTGTGGGCGGCCCTGGCCATTGCCGGCGTGCGTTGCCACACCCCGGCGCGGGTGGAGGCGATGGAGCAGGACCCGGCCGGCGTGCGCCTGCGCCTGGACGACGGCACCCGGCTGGAGTCGCGCCTGGCGGTGGCCGCCGATGGCGCCGCGTCGGCGCTGCGGCGCCTGGCCGGGCTGGAGGTCGACGCCCACGACTACGGCCAGCGCGGCGTGGTCGCCTACATCAGGACGGAGCAGTCGCACCAGGCCACCGCCTGGCAGCGCTTCCTGCCCACCGGCCCGCTGGCGCTGCTGCCGTTCACCGATGGCTTGGCGTCGATCGTGTGGAGCCTGCCGGATGCCGAGGCGGCGCGCGTGCTGGAACTGGACGAAGAGCGGTTCGCGATCGAGCTGGGTGATGCCTCGGCCGCTCGCCTGGGCAAGGTGGAACTGGCGTCGAAGCGCGCCGCCTTCCCGCTGCGCCGCCAGCTGGTGCGGCAACAGGTTGCCGGGCGCGTGCTGGTGCTGGGCGACGCGGCGCACGTGGTGCATCCGCTGGCCGGGCAGGGCGTGAACCTGGGCCTGCGCGACGTGGCGGCGCTGCAGGACGAAGTGGCCGCGGCGCTGCGCCGCGGCGCCGACTGGACCGCGCCACACCGGCTGCAGCGCTGGGAGCGGCGGCGCCTGAGCGACAACACGGTCTCCGCGCACGCGTTCGAGGCGATCAATACCGTGTTCTCCAACGCCCACCCGGTGCCCACCCTGCTGCGCGGGCACCTGCTGGGCCTGGCCGGTCGCCTGCCGCCGCTCAAGCGCGCGCTGTGGCGGCACGCCGCCGGGCTCTAGCTCAGCGGATCCAGCCGGACAGTTCCGCCCGGTCCAGGTGGCCGTCGCCGTTCTCGTCGACCGCGCGGAACTCCGCTTCCAGGGTGGGATTGGCCGCGGCCTCGCGGCGGTCGATGACGCCGTCGCCGTTGGCGTCCATGGCATCGAAGTCGATGCGGTACTCGCCGACCACGCTGTCCGGTTCGTAGGAACGGACGACGACGCGCTCGTCGTTGCCGCGCTCGATCACCACCATGCCGCTCTGCCGCTGCATGGGCGCGGCCGCCGGCGGCGGCGGATCGGGCGGCAGGGGCAGGGTGGCGGCCTGGGCCAGCGCGCCGCCGCTGGCGGCGGCCAACAGCAGCGCGGCGGCGAGGTGGGCAGGGGTCCGGCTCATGCTTGGCTCCTGGGTCCGGTGCGGGGGCCTGAGCCTGGAAGCAGCACGGTGAAGCGCGGATTAACCGGCTACAGCACGATGCGGCGGCCGCCCTCGCGCGCGGAGGCGTAGACCGCGTCGACCACGCGCATGTCGCGCAGGCCTTCCTCGCCCGGAACCAGCGGCGGCCGGCCCTCGAGGATCGCCAGCGCGTCGTTGTCCATCTGCAGCGCCTGCTGGTGCGGCACGCCGCCGTCATCGAACAGCTGGCCGTCGCTGGTGCGGCCGGCCAGGCCGTTGTAGGTCTGGAACGGCTCCAGCTGGTACCAGCCGCGCTCGCAGTCGGCGCGCAGGAGGTTCATGTTGCGGCCGAAGCTGGTCGAGCACTCCGCCACCAGGCCATCGGCGAACTCCAGGGTGAAATGCGTGGTCTCGTCCACGCCCTCGAACAGGTGCGGGCGCGTGGTCCCGCTGCGCGCGCTCACCGCCACCGGCTCCTGGCCGGTGATGTAGCGCGCGCCCTGCAGCGAGTACACGCCCATGTCGTACATCGCGCCGCCGCCGTGCTGCGGCAGCAGGCGCCACGGCTTGTTGGCCGGGTCGACGTCGTCGTAGGCGTGGAAGCCGGCGTCGGCGCGCACCTTGAGGATGCGCCCGTACGGCTTCTCCTTCGCCATCGCGCGCAGGCGCAGGGTGCTGGGCTGGTGCTGCAGGCGGTAGCCGATGGCCAGCTGCACGCCGGCGGCGCGGCAGGCATCGATCATCTCCTGGGCCTCGGCGGCGTCCATCGCCATCGGCTTCTCGCACCACACGTGCTTGCCGGCGGCGGCCGCGCGCAGGGCCAGCGGCTTGTGCAGGTCGTTGGGAGTGACGATGTAGACCGCCTGGATGTCCGGGTTGCCGGCGATGCGGTCGAAGTCGTCGTAGCTGTAGACGTTGCGGTCGGGAATGCCGTACTTGCGCTGCCATTCCGGGATCTTGTCCGGCGAGCCGGTGACGATGCCGGCGAGGTGGCAGTTGCGGGTCAGCTGCAGCCCTGGGGCAAGCAGGTTGGTGGCGTAGTAGCCCAGCCCGACCAGGGCCACGCCGATCGAATCCGGGCGGCGGCCGGCGTGGGTGCCGCGGGCCGCGCCGGCGACCGGGCGCGGCGCGGCCGAGGCGGGCAGGGCGGCGCCGATGCCGGCGCCGGCCATGGCGGCCAGCAGGTGGCGGCGGGTCAGTCCGGTGTCGAGCATGGTCCCTCCATATAGATGGTGTGCGTCGTGCGGATGGTCGCCGGCTGGCGGACGGCACACGATGCCACAGGCCGGGCGGACGCCGCGACACCGGCGTATGCCGCCGTGCCATCCTTGCGCCTGCCGGCGCGAAGGGGGACGGAGGTTGCAAGCGCATCCCAGCCCCTGCGACCGGCGCCGGCGATACTGCGGCACCGGAGGAGGCCAATCCCATGCAGCAGCTCGAACTCAAAGACCCGGCGGCGTTCGCCTCCGAATTCCTGCGCCAGACGCAGCTGCAGGGCTTCGGCGCGCTCAGCAAGCGCGACCTGGAACTGCTGGTGTTCGTGCTGCTGGAGCGCGACGGCGCGATCGACCGCAACGCCAGCAACCACGCCGCCGCGGCGCAGCTGCGGGTGACCCCGGCCAAGCTGCGCGCGCTGCGCCGCGACGGCTACGCGCGCTGGCGGCAGCTGGTGGCCGAGCCGGCGGACGAAGCCCTGCGCCGCATCCTCGGCCACGTCCTGGGCGAGGCCAACCTGCGCGCCGGCGCCAGCCACGTCAGCGAGCGCAGCCGCAATGAGGGTTTCCTCGCGGTGCGCATCGAGCACCCGGACGACCGCCAGCAGTTCGAGCAGGCCATCCTCGATGCCGGCGGCCTGCCGGTCTACGAGCGCAACCGCGAGGTGCTGGCCGTGCGCTTCGACACCCTGGTGGCCCTGGCCGAGCGCAGCGGCTTCCTGCAGCCGGATACCGAAGTGGTGGTGGCGCGCCTGCGCGCGCTGGCGCCCGCCTCCCAGGAGCTGGCCGAGCTGCTGCGCAAGGACGTGTCCAGCCTGCGCTGGCAGGACGTGCGCAATGCGATCAACAGCCTCGGTGCCAGGGCCGTGGCCGCCAGCGCCGAGGGTGCCCTGCGCGGCGTGCTTAAGCTGGTTTTCCCGTTCCTGCCCTGAGCCGTGCCGCCCCGGGGGCGGGGCTGGCGCCACGCGCAATGCTTGAGTTGCGGAGTGGCAGCCCGGCTTTGCGGAGATTTGTGTTGCGACGCAGCAGTATGTCCGTCGCTGTCGTTCGCGCCGGACGCTTACGTCCGACCGGTATGCAAGTAATGCTTGCATTTCCGTACCTGCGCGGACGGAAATTCCGTGTACACGTTTCCATCCCGCAATGCCTTGATTGGTATGGCACTTTCAAAAGTGCGGTCGCGTATTAAGGCGGAATCGGCCGAACGTGCCAGGAATATTGGCCCGCGGTGTCATGTTCCAGTTGTTTAGTGCGCGTGAATGTTCCCGCCGAAACAGTAAAAAAACTGTTGCGCTGCACTGTGGACACCCTGGAAAACAGCTGTTATCCATTCGCCCCGCGTTAACTGGTACCGCTAACTGCTGCACCTGGAGTTCACAGTTTGCGGCCAGCGCGTGGGAGGCGTGGAACGCGCCTTTCTTCCAGATTCGCCGGTGAGGCGTTCGAGCCGGCACACACCCGGGCAATGCGATCCGGGGGAAAAGCAGGTAACGCCTGCGACTAAAAGGCGGAAGGAACCACCATTTCGAACCAGAGAGAGGGGAGGTTTAACAGGATGTACACGTGTCTCCGATGTCCAGCGCTGTCTATCGGCGTGACTGCGGCCGGGTTCCGGTCGGGCACGCGCCAGCGCACGCCGACGGCTGTCAATTCCCAGTGCTGAGGACCTACTGATGAACCACAAGAAGCTGAAGAAGCTCCGCTCGCGGGCGATGTTCACCATCGTCGGCGGCATGATCGTCATCAATCCCGCGTTCGCGCAGGACTCGCGGGAGGCGACCCAGCTGGACACCGTGACGGTGACCGGCCTGCGCAGCTCCCTCGACCACGCGATGAACATCAAGCGCGACACGCCCGGCGTGGTCGACGCGATCAGCGCCGAGGACATCGGCAAGTTCCCGGACACCAACCTGGCCGAGTCGCTGCAGCGCATCACCGGCATCTCGATCGAGCGCCGCGACGGCGAAGGCGCCCAGGTCACCGCGCGCGGCTTCGGCCCCGGCTACAACCTGGTCACCCTCAACGGCCGCCAGATCCCGGGCGCCGACGGCTTCGGCGGCGGCGGCCTGGAGGTCGGCGGCATCGGCTCCGGTACCCGCGGCTTCAACTTCGCCCAGCTCGCCTCCGAGGCGATCAACGGCGTGACCGTGTACAAGACCGGCCGCGCCTCGCAGCCGTCCGGCGGCATCGGCGCCACCATCGACATCCTGACCGCGCGCCCGTTCAACAACCGTGGCGGTGAAGTGGTCGCCAGCGCCGGCGTCAAGGCGGTGAAGGACGAGTCGCAGACCATCGGCAGCGACATCACCCCCGAGATCTCGGGCATCTTCAGCTACGCCAACCCGGACAAGACCTGGGGCGTGAGCCTGAACGCCAGCTACCAGAAGCGCCACGGCGGTTCGGCCCAGGCCACCGAGAACGGCTGGAACGTGGCCCGCTGGACCGGCACCGACAGCAAGTTCCGTTCCGACGCGGTGATCGAGAACGCGCCGGAGATCGGCCAGCTGTACTCCATGCCGAACGACGTGCGCTACGCGTACCAGAACTTCGAGCGCGAGCGCACCAACGCCCAGGGCGTGCTGCAGTTCGCCCCGACCGACGCGCTGACCTTCACCCTCGACTACACCTACTCGACCAACGAGATCGCGCAGGACCGTGGCGAGCAGACCATGTGGCTGCAGAACAACCTGACCCACGTCACCTTCGACGGTGACAAGAAGGTTGCGACCCCGGTCTACATCCGCGACCTGGCCGGCGGCGGCAAGGACTTCGGCTTCGAGCAGCAGCGCGACGAGCAGAAGTACGAGCTCGACTCGATCGGCCTGAACGTGAAGTGGGACGTCAACGACCGCCTGAGCCTGACCTTCGACGCCCACAACACCAAGGTCAACAGCCGCCCGAACGACCCGGTCACCGGCGGCAGCTCGACCGCGTTCAGCTTCGGCGGCTTCGCGCCCGACCCGAGCACCAACAACTGGACCCAGGAGTACCACTTCAGCAACGGCCTGCCGGTGATGTGGCGCACGCTGTACCCGACCACCGCCGACGCCCTGGCCAACACCAACGGCGTGGTCAACTCCGACTTTGCGCCGGAGACCCTGGGCAGCCAGATCATGCGCATCTGGTCGACCCGCCAGGACAGCGAGGTCAAGGAAGGCCGCATCGACGGCGAGTTCTCCTTCGACAACGGCCGCTTCCTGTTCGGCGTCAACTCCAGCGACAGCAAGATGCGCCGCCTGAACGTCGACGGCCATGCCCACCTGATGACCCTGGGCGACTGGACCTCGACCGACCGCGGCCAGATCGCGGACATCGCCAACCACCTGCGCAAGTTCAGCATCACCAGGCTGTTCGAGGACTTCAACACCAACGGCGCCGACTCCAACGCGTGGATCGGCAACGCCACCGGCCTGGCGCAGTGGGCCGAGGGCGTGTGCGCCGCGGGCAACGCGCCGGCCGCCTGGAACGCGCAGAACCGCTGCGACGAGATCAAGGCGAGCGTGTACCCGGCGTACGACGCCGACAACCTGGTCCAGGAGAAGACCAAGTCGATCTACATCCAGTGGGAGCAGGACGGCATGCTGGGCGACTTCCCGACCTACATGGTCGCCGGCGTCCGCTACGAGAAGACCGACGTGAAGTCGACCTCGGTCATCCAGGTCCCGTCGGGCATGGCCTGGCTGTCGAACAACGACTTCCAGATCCGCAACTCGCCCGAGGCGATGCCGTTCTCCGAGACGGCCAGCTACAGCTACGTGCTGCCGAACCTGGACTTCAGCATCGACTTCACCGCCGACCTGAAGGGCCGCGCGTCGTTCAGCAAGACCATCGCCCGCGCCCCGTACGGCAACCTGTACGCCGGCCCGAACCCGGGAATCCCGAGCGGCTCGATCCTGTACGGCGAGCAGTACCGCGCCACCGGCAACGCGCAGACCCCGAGCCTGCTGCCGCTTGAGTCGGACAACGTCGACATCGGCCTGGAGTGGTACTTCGCCCCGTCCAGCTTCATCGGCGTGACCTACTGGAACAAGCGGGTCAAGAACTTCATCGGCAACACCGTGGTCCGCGAGAACCTGTACGGCCTGGCCGACCCGACCTCGGGCCCGGACGCGCAGGCAGCCAACGCCTTCCTGGGCAGCTCGCAGTGTATTGCCCAGGTGACCGCGGCCGGCAACGACCCGTCCGAGGGCTGCAAGCAGGACTACACCACCCTGTTCGCCGCCACCGCGCTGCTGCGCTACGCCGACCAGACCGGCGGCCTGTCCGCGTACAACGGTTCCAACGCCCAGGTGCTGGAGCTGGAGGCCCTGTACGATGTGATCGGCGACGCCAGCCGCGGCGACCCGCTGTACGAGTTCGACGTCAACCGCCCGGTGAACCAGCGCGGGGCCACGCTGCATGGCTGGGAGATCGGTGGCCAGTACTTCTTCGGCGACACCGGCTTCGGCGTCCTGGCGAACTACACCATCGTCGAAGGCGACGTGGGCGTGGACCGCGCGGCCGACCCGAGCACCGACGTGTTCGCCCTGACCGGCCTGTCCGACACCGCCAACCTCGTGCTGATGTACGAGAAGTACGGCTGGTCGGCGCGCCTGGCCTGGAACTGGCGCGACGAGTACCTGCTGGCCGCCAACCAGAACGGCAACAACCGCAACCCGTACTTCGTCGAGGAGTACGACCAGATCGACCTGAGCGTGAGCTACAAGCTGACCGAGAACCTGTCGGTGTCGGCCGAGGCCATCAACCTCACCGGCGAGGACGTGCGCTGGCACGCCCGTTCCAGCCGCCAGTTCGTGCGTCTGGTCGACCAGTCCCCGCGTTACATGGTGGGCCTGCGCTACACCTTCTGACGTGGGAACGACGTAGCTGTAACCGCTGCAAGGACAGGGACCGTCGCTCCGGCGACGGTCCCTTTTTTTCGGTTCTTCTCCCAACTAAGGGGAGAGAGGCACACGGCCGACCCGGCAGACTTGCTGGTGTCGAAGCAACAAACTGGGGCGGCCGTGGCCGAGTTGGATTGTATGTCCCCGCTAGGAGGCT
>Ga0182748_1000465_pt1 | contig 43695 bp, 42 predicted proteins | sample eDN3rd37CKraftOP_FD_128877 | JGI IMG/M metagenome (GOLD analysis project Ga0182748, IMG submission 128877) | Enriched Organic Plus compost microbial communities from Emeryville, California, USA - eDNA 3rd pass 37_C Kraft OP (version 2) (version 2) ... | reverse complement strand
CGGGCCGCGCAGCAGCTCCACGCTTTCCATGCTGTCGGCGCTGCGGGCGGACGACGCCGTGCTGTAGGTGCGCTGGCCGTTGATCAGCAGCTGGCCCGTCCCCCCCGTGCTGAAGCCGCGCACGTTGATGTCGCGCGACATGCTCTGGCCGGAGTCGCCGTTGTTGCTGCTGGTGGTCACTCCCGCGAAATACTCGAAGGTGTCGTAGAGGTTGGCGTCGCCCCGCTCCTGCATCAGCTCGGCGCTCGCCTGGTTGACCGTGAACGGCGTCTGCCGGGGCGGCAGCTTGGTCTTGGTGGCGACGGTGGTGGGACGGTCGGCGATATAGCCGTTGGGCGTTGCCGCCGACACGGTAATGGGGGCCAGCGACGCCACGTCGCCCGGCCGCACGGTGGCCACCTGGCCGCGCACCACCGCCGTCAGCCCGCTGCCGGCCAGCACGCGGTCCAGCGCCTGCTGCGGCGTCATTTCCCCGCGGATCGCAGGCGCCCGCAGCCCGGCCGTCTGGGCCGGGTCGAACACGATGGACAGGCCGGTATAGCGGCCCAGCTCGACCAGGGCCTGGGCCAGGTCCTGGGCGGGCAGGTCTATGTTCACGACCGCCTGTCCGGCGGCAGGCGCCTGCGCCAGGACGTCGGCAGCCGGCAGGCCGGCTCCGGCCAGGCATAGCGCGGCCGCCAGCGCGCGGGCGCCGGCGGTGCGCCGGAATCCTCCGGCCTGCCCCCGCAGACGCCGTGTGTGCTTCGATTGCATCGGGCTTTCTCCAGTTTCGTAGGTGACGACAACGGAAGAAAGACAGACGAGAGGGGGATTTCCTGATATTGATAAGGATTTTTATTATTGAAAACCGGATGGCCGCCGGCAACACGGTTCATCCGGAACGAACCGTCAGATACAGGCCGTCAGGATAGGGTCGACGGACGAAAGTCAGGCCGTTGGGGCAAGCTGGCAGAAGGAGGGCAGAGATGGCGGGAGAAGGGAAGCCGATGTGCCGACTTCCCAATCCGGCGCGGATCTGGCGGTCGAGACGGGCTTGGCACTGGACCCGGTCGCTGGCGGAAAGGGATCTCAGAGGGCCGCCAGCCTGGCCCGTTCCGGCGACGCCGGAAGCAGCGAAGCGATCGCCGGCCACAGGCCCTGCGGCGTGTGGGCGCAGCGGTCGGCCTGCCAGGCCTCGGCCGATTCGTCCGTGCCGCAGTAGCCGTAGGCCGCGGCCACCACCGGCATGCCGGCGGCGCGGGCGGCATGCACGTCCCGCAGGTCGTCGCCCACGTAGATGCAGCGCCCGGCCGGGTAGCCGGCGGTGCGGGCGGCGTGCAGCAGGGGCTCGGGATGCGGCTTGGAATGGGCGGTGGTGTCGCCGCAGACGACGGCCGCGCAGCGTTGCGTCAGCCCCAGGTGGGCGACCAGGGGCAGGGCCAGCCGTTGCGCCTTGTTGGTGACGATGCCCCAGGCCAGCCCGGTGTCCTCGATCCGGCCGAGCAGTTCGGGAATGCCGTCGAAGAGGCGGGTATGGACGGTCATCGCGGCCTCGTAGTCGGCCAGGAACTGCAGGCGCGCCGGCTCGTAGCCGGCGTCTTCGGGCTGCAGCCCGAGCGCCGCCCGCAGCAGGCCGCGCGCGCCCTGCGAGGCGTGGGGACGCAGGAGCTCGATGGCCAGGGGCGCCAGTCCGCGGCGTTCGCGCTGCCGGTTGGCGGCCGCGGCGAGGTCGGGGGCCGTGTCCGCCAGGGTGCCGTCGAAATCGAACAGGACGAGGGCGTTCATTTGCGCGTCGCCATCAGGTAGTTGACCGAAGTGTCGTCCGACAGCCGGTAGCGGCGCGACAGGGGGCGGTACTGCATGCCGGACAGGCGCACCGGCTCCAGGCCGGCGCGGCGCGCGGCGCCGGCCAGCTCGCTGGGGCGGATGAACTGCTCGTAGCTGTGGGTGCCGCGCGGCAGCATGCGCAGCACGTATTCGGCCCCGATGATGGCGTACAGGAAGGACTTGGGGTTGCGGTCCAGGGTGGAAAAGAACACCCAGCCGCCCGGCTTGGCCAGGCCGGCGCAGGCCTGGACCACCGAACCGGGATCCGGCACGTGCTCCAGCATTTCCATGCAGGTCACCACATCGTAGTGCCCGGGCTGTTCGACGGCGAGCTGCTCGGCGCTGATCTCGCGGTAGGTCACCTGCACGCCGGATTCCAGGCCGTGCAGGCGGGCCACCTTGAGCGACTTGCCGGCCAGGTCGATGCCGGTGACGGCCGCGCCGGCTGCGGCCATGCTCTCGGCCAGTATGCCGCCGCCGCAGCCCACGTCGAGCACCTGCCGCCCGGCCAGCGGCCCGGCCAGCTCCTGGATCCAGCCCAGGCGCAGGGGGTTGATGGCGTGCAGCGGCTTGAACTCGCTTTCCGGGTCCCACCAGCGGGCGGCCAGCGCGCTGAATTTCTCGAGTTCGGCCTGGTCGGCGTTCAGGCCGGGCGGGGAAGAGACGGTCATTGGGCACCCGCAATGGAAACATGCCGCCCGCGGCACGTCCGTGGCTGGCCGCTCCCGCCGGGGAGGGCGCCCGGGCTGCCCGGAGGCAAAGCATGCCGCCATGCCGCGCGTTCGGCTTGCCGCCCCGAAGGGCGCTTTTGCCTGGAGCCGGCACGGAGGCAAAAAAAGGGCCTCGCAGTGCGAGGCCCTTGATTGTAGCGGCAAGCGCCGCAACCGGGATCAGCGGCGGGTGCCGACGATCTCGATTTCCACGCGACGGTTCTTCGCGCGGCCCTCGCGGGTGGCGTTGCTGGCAACGGGGCTGGTTTCGCCCTTGCCTTCGGTGTAGATGCGATTGGGGTCGATGCCTTGCTGCACCAGGTAGGACTTGACCGAAGCGGCACGGCGCTCGGACAGGCCCTGGTTGTAGGTTTCGGGACCGGTCGAGTCGGTGTGGCCGACGGCGATGATGGTCTCGAGGTTGATGCCGCGGGCTTGCGAGGCGACCTGATCCAGCAGCTGGCGGCCTTCCGGCTTGAGCGTGGCCTTGTCGAAGTCGAAGAAGGTGTCGGCGTTGAAGACGACCTTGTTCGCTACCGGGGTGGGGGCGGGCGCCGGGGCGGGAGCCTGGGCGACGGGCACGCCGTCGCAGCCGGGGATGCCGGTGGCGGGCGTCCAGAAAGCGTCGCGCCAGCACAGTTCGTTGGTGCCGTTCTTCCAGACGTCGCCGAAAGCGCCGCGCCAGTTGTCCACGGTTTCGGGATAGGACTGGGCCGAGGCGGTACCGGTGGCCGTGACGGCGGCAAAGGCGAGCGCCAGAGCGAATTTGGAGGGTTTGTTCATGTTTCTCCTCGTTGAGCTTGAAGCTGGATAAGTGACTCGCAGCGAACCCCCGCCGCATATCAGGAAACGGGGCCAGTATAGCAACGCCAGTTACAGGTTCAAAGGGTTGCACACCGGGTTTCCTGCGTGCTGGAGCCAATCTTAAGGCATTTGTCCGCCTTTGGTTGGCCCGGCAAGGTGCATTGCGGCTGGATATGGGGATTTATACGTCCCTCGCGCCATTCCCTGTTGGTTTTTGACAACAACACGCGCGGGGCTGCCGGATGGGCATCCGCTTGCCGGGAAACCCTTGCCGCCGCGGCCCGCGGCGGGGCGAATGATAGAATTTCCCGTTTACCCGGCCCCGGGTATCCCAACACGATACTGTCGCCACCACTATGGATTCCTTCGCCAAGGAAACGCTTCCGGTCTCGCTGGAAGAAGAAATGCGCCGCAGCTATCTCGATTACGCCATGAGCGTGATCGTGGGCCGCGCGCTGCCGGACGTTCGCGACGGCCTCAAGCCGGTGCACCGGCGCGTGCTGTTCGCCATGCACGAGCTGAACAACGACTGGAACCGGGCGTACAAAAAGTCTGCCCGCATCGTGGGCGACGTCATAGGCAAGTACCACCCCCACGGCGACCAGGCGGTCTACGACACCATCGTGCGCATGGCCCAGGATTTCTCCCTGCGCTACATGCTGGTCGACGGGCAGGGCAACTTCGGCTCGATCGACGGCGACAATGCCGCGGCCATGCGGTATACCGAGATCCGCCTGTCCAAGATCGCCCACGAATTGCTGGCCGATATCGACCAGGAAACGGTGGATTTCGGCCCCAACTACGACGGCAGCGAGCAGGAGCCCCTGCTCTTGCCCTCGCGCCTGCCCAACCTGCTGGTCAACGGCAGTTCCGGCATCGCCGTGGGCATGGCGACCAACATCCCGCCCCACAACCTGGCCGAGGTCGTCGACGGCTGCCTGTACTGCCTGCGCAACCCGGACTGCTCGGTCGAGGAACTCATCGAGCTGATCCCGGCGCCGGATTTTCCCACCGGCGGCATCATCTACGGCCTGAGCGGGGTGCGGGAAGGCTACCGCACCGGGCGCGGCCGGGTGATCATGCGGGCCAAAACCCATTTCGAGGACCTCGAGCGGGGCAACCGCCAGGCCATCGTGGTCGACGCCATTCCCTACCAGGTCAACAAGAAGACCCTGCAGGAGCGCATCGCCGAGCTGGTCAACGACAAGAAGATCGAGGGCATTTCGGACATCCGCGACGAGTCCGACAAGGAAGGCATGCGCCTGGTGATCGAGCTCAAGCGCGGCGAGGTCCCCGAGGTCATCCTCAACAATCTCTACAAGAACACCCAGCTGCAGGACACCTTCGGGATGAACATGGTGGCGCTGGTCGACGGCCAGCCCCGCCTGCTCAACCTGAAGCAGATGGTGGAGTACTTCCTGTTCCACCGGCGCGAGGTCGTCACCCGCCGTACCGTGTTCCAGCTGCGCAAGGCGCGCGAGCGCGGCCACGTACTGGAAGGCCTGGCTGTCGCCCTGGCCAACATCGACGATTTCATCGCCATCATCAAGGCGGCGCCGACTCCTCCCGTGGCGCGCCAGGAACTGATGGCGCGGTCCTGGGATTCTTCGCTGGTGCGCGAGATGCTGTCGCGCGCCGACGGCGACACGCCGGGAGGGCGGGCCGCCTACCGGCCGGACGACCTGCCCGAGGACTACGGCCTGCAGGCCGACGGCCTGTACCGCCTGAGCGACGTCCAGGCCCAGGAAATCCTCAACATGCGGCTGCAGCGCCTGACCGGCCTGGAGCAGGACAAGGTCCTGGGCGAATACCGGGACGTCATGGCCAACATTGCCGACCTGCTCGACATCCTGGCGCGCCCGGAACGCATCACGGCCATCATCGGCGACGAGCTCGCGGCCATCAAGGCGGAGTTCTCCACCGGCGCCAAGGATGCGCGCCGCTCCGAGATCGAGGTCAACGCCACCGAGCTCGACACCGAAGACCTCATCACACCGGCGGACATGGTCGTCACGCTTTCCCACGGCGGCTACATCAAGAGCCAGCCGCTGTCCGAGTACCGTGCCCAGCGGCGCGGCGGGCGGGGCAAGCAGGCCACGGCCACCAAGGAAAACGACTGGGTCGACCAGCTGTTCATCGCCAATACCCACCATTACCTGCTGTGCTTCTCCGACCGCGGCAGGGTGTACTGGCTCAAGGTCTGGGAAGTGCCGCAGGGTACCCGCAATTCGCGCGGCAAGCCCATCGTCAACATGTTCCCCCTGGCCGAGGGCGAAAAGATCACCGCGGTGCTGCCGGTCAAGGAGTTCAGCGACGAGCGCTACGTGTTCATGGCGACTTCGCGCGGCACGGTCAAGAAGACCCCGCTGTCGGATTTCTCCAACCCCCGCAAGGCGGGCATCATCGCCGTGGACCTGGACGACGGCGACTACCTGATCGGCGTGGACCTGACCGACGGCCGCCACGACGTCATGCTGTTCTCGGACGCCGGCAAGGCCGTGCGCTTCGACGAGAACGACGTGCGGCCCATGGGCCGCACCGCGCGCGGCGTGCGCGGCATGATGCTCGAGGACGGCCAGGCCGTGATCGCGCTGCTGGTGGCCGGCGACGAGTCGCAGAGCGTGCTGACGGCCACCGAGAACGGCTACGGCAAGCGTACGCCCATCACGGAATACACCCGCCACGGACGCGGCACCAAGGGCATGATCGCCATCCAGACCAGTTCGCGCAACGGCAAGGTGGTGGGCGCTGTGCTGGTGCTGCCTTCCGACGAAATCATGCTGATCACCACCGGCGGCGTGCTGGTGCGTACCCGGGTCGCCGAGATCCGCGAGATGGGCCGCGCCACCCAGGGCGTGACACTGATCAGCGTGGACGACGACAGCCGGCTGTCGGGCGTGCGCCGGGTGGTGGAAAGCGATGCCGACATCGACGACTCCGAAGACAGCGGCGAACCCGACGACAACGGCGCCCCGGCCTCCGACGGCCAGGCGCAGGAGCCCTGACGCCATGGCGCGACCCTGGAACTTTTCCGCCGGCCCCTCCGCGCTGCCCGAGCCGGTGCTCAGGCAGGCCGCCGAGGAAATGCTGGATTGGCACGGCTGCGGCATGTCCGTCATGGAAATGAGCCATCGCGGCAAGCCGTTCATCCAGATCTGCGACGAGGCCGAGGCCGACCTGCGCGAACTGCTGGGCATCCCCGCCGATTACGCGGTGCTGTTCATGCAGGGCGGCGCCACGGCCGAGAACGCCATCGTGCCCATGAACCTCATCGGCAGGGTGTCGCCGGCGGCCGCCGACTACGTGCTGACGGGGTCGTGGTCGGTCAAGTCCCACAAGGAAGCCGGCCGCTACGGCGACGCCGCGGTGGCGGCCACCAGCGGTTCGGCCGCGGTGCTGGACGGGCGAGAGCAGGCGCCCTGGACCTGGGTGCCGGACCCGGCCACCTGGCGCGTGCGCCCCGGCGCCTCGTACCTGCATTTCTGCAGCAACGAGACCATAGGCGGCGTCGAGTTCATGGACTGGCCCGATACCGCTGCCCTGGGCGCGCCCGGCGTCCCCCTGGTGGTGGACGCTTCCTCGCATTTCCTGTCGCGCCCCATGGACGTGACGCGCGCGGGCATGGTTTATGCCGGCGCCCAGAAGAACGCCGGCCCGGCCGGCGTGACCGTGGTGGTGGTGCGCCGCGATCTGCTCGGCCATGCGCTGCCGGTCTGCCCGTCGGCCTTCGACTACGTCAACGTGGCCAACGAGCATTCCCGCTACAACACCCCGCCGACCTATGCCATCTACATGGCGGGCCTGGTCTTCAAGTGGCTCAAGGCCGGCGGCGGGCTGCAGGCCATGGAGGCGGCCAACCGCGCCAAGGCCGACGCGCTGTACGGCTACCTGGACGCCACGCAGTTCTACCGCAACCCGGTGCACCGGCCGGTGCGCTCGCGCATGAACGTGCCTTTCATCCTGCACGACGAGTCGCTCAACGACGCCTTCCTGGAGGGCGCGCAGGCCAACGGGCTGCTGCAGCTCAAGGGCCACAAGAGCGTGGGCGGCATGCGCGCCTCGATCTACAACGCCATGCCGCTGGCGGGCGTGCAGGCGCTGGTCGCCTACATGAAGGAATTCGAGCGCACCCATGGATGAGTCCCTGCAAGGACGGCTGCAGCCGCTGCGCGAGCGCATCGATGCGCTCGACGACCAGATCCTCGAGCTCCTGACCGAGCGCGCCCGCGCGGCGCTGGCGGTGGGCGAGGTCAAGCACGACGCCCACGCCGACGGGCCGGTGCTGCGGCCCGAGCGCGAGGCGCAGGTCGTGCGCCGCCTGCAGGCGCGCAACGCCGGGCCGCTGCCCCCGCAGGCGGTGGCCGCCGTCTGGACCGAGATCATCTCGGCCTGCCGCGGCCTGGAGCGGAGCATGACGGTGGCCTACCTGGGGCCCGAGGGCTCGTTTTCCGAGCAGGCCGCCTTCGAGCACTTCGGGCGTGCCGTACGCGGGCTGCCGTGCCCGTCCTTCGATGAGGTATTCCGGGCGGTGGAGGCCGGGCAGGCCGACGTCGGCATGGTGCCGGTGGAGAACTCCGCCGAGGGGGCCGTCAACCGCACGCTGGACCTGCTGCTGAATTCCCCCCTGCGCGTGCTGGGGGAGCGCTCCATCCTGATCCGCCACTGCCTGATGACACTCAGCGGCACGCTCGACGGCGTGGACCGCGTGCTGGCGCATCCCCAGGCCCTGGCCCAGTGCCAGGGGTGGCTGGGCCGCAACCAGCCCGGGCTGGCGCGCGACGCCGCGGCCAGCAATGCCGAGGCAGCCCGCGTGGCGGCCGGCGACCCCGCGGCCGCGGCCATCGCCAGCGAGGCGGCGGCGCAGGCCTGGGGCCTGACGGTGATCGCCGCCGACATCCAGGACGACCCGCACAACCGCACGCGATTCCTGGCCATCGGAAACCTCGACACCCTGCCCAGCGGCCGCGACAAGACCAGCCTGATCCTGGCGGTGCCGAACCGGGCCGGGGCGGTCTACGACATGCTCGCCCCGCTGGCGGCCAACGGCGTGTCCATGACCCGCTTCGAATCCCGCCCGGCGCGTACCGGGCAATGGGAATATTATTTCTACGTCGACATCCAGGGCCACCGCGACGACGCCAACGTGGCCCGGGCCCTGTCCGAGCTGCAGAAGCAGGCCGCCTTCTTCAAGATACTGGGCTCGTATCCGGCCCAGTGACCCTTCCGTCCATCCATGAGCACCCCCACCCGAGAAGACCTGCCCGCGCCCGGGCATATCCGCGCCATTGCCCCCTACCAGGCCGGCAAGCCCATCGATGAGCTGGCGCGCGAATTCGGCCTGGACCCGGCCGGCATCGTCAAGCTGGCCTCCAACGAGAACCCCCTGGGCCTGCCCGAGTCGGCGCGCCGGGCCATGCTGGCCGCCTTCGACTCGCTGGGGCGCTATCCCGACCCCAACGGCTTCGACCTGAAGGCGGCGCTGGCCGCCCGCTACGACGTGCCGGCTTCCTGGCTGACGCTGGGCAACGGCTCCAACGACATCCTGGAGCTGGCGGCGCTGGCGCTGCTTGCGCCGGGTTCGGCCGCGGTCTATTCCCAGTATTCCTTCGCCGTCTACCGCCTGGCGACCCAGGCGCGCGGGGCACGCCACATCGTGGTACCGGCACGCGACTACGGCCACGATCCGGACGCCATGCTGGAGGCGGTGGACGCCGACACCCGCATCGTCTTCATCGCCAACCCGAACAATCCGACCGGCACCTTCCTGCCGGCGCAACGGATCGAGTCCTTCCTGGAGCGCCTGCACGAGCGGCACGGCAGCCGGGTGGTGGTGGTGCTGGACGAGGCCTACAACGAATACCTCGACCCCGAACTGCGCTTCGACAGCACGGCGTGGGTGCGCCGCTTTCCCAACCTGCTGGTGTCGCGCTCCTTCTCCAAGGTCTATGGCCTGGCGGGGCTGCGCGTGGGCTTTGGCGTTGCCCAGCCCGCGCTCACGGACCTGCTCAACCGGGTGCGGCAGCCCTTCAACGTGAATGTCATGGCCCAGGCGGCGGCGGTCGCCGCGCTGTCCGACAGCGATTTCCTGCGTCGCAGCTACGAGCTCAACCGCGACGGCAAGCGCCAGCTGGTGGAGGTCTTCGACCGCCTGGGGCTGGAATATGTGCCCAGCTACGGGAATTTCGTGCTGGTGCGCGTGGGCGACGCCGCCCGGGTGAACCTGGAACTGCTCAAGCGAGGGGTGATCGTGCGGCCGGTGGCCGGCGACGGCCTGCCCGAATGGCTGCGCGTGTCCATCGGCCTGCCGGAGGAAAACCGCCGGTTCGCCGAGGCGCTGGCCGATATCCTGGGCGGGCCATGACCACGGGGGCCGAGGCCCGCCGGCCGGGCGCCGCCATCCCGGTGCTGGCGGTGGTGGGCGTCGGCCTGATCGGGGGTTCGTTCGCCGCGGCCCTGCGCCAGGCCGGCCATGTGGACAGGGTGCTGGGGGTGGGGCGCAGCCGCGCCACCCTGGAACGCGCCCGCGAGCTGGGGCTGATCGACGAGCCGGCCACGCTGGAGCAGGCCGCACGCGAGGCCGATTTCGTGCTGCTGTCCGCGCCGGTCGGCGCGCTGGAATCCGCCCTGGCCGGGCTGCGTCCCTTCCTGCGCCCGCAGGCCGTGGTGACCGACGCCGGCAGCACCAAGGAAGACGTGGTCCGGGCCGCGCGGCGGGCGCTGGGCGCGCAGGCCGTCCAGTTCGTGCCCGGCCATCCCATCGCCGGCTCGGAGGCGGCCGGCCCGCAGGCGGCCTCGGCCGGGCTCTACCGCGGCCGCACTGTGATCCTCACGCCGCTGCCCGAGAACCGGCCGGCCGATGTCTCGCGCGTGGAGGCGGCGTGGCAGGCCTGCGGCGCGCGCATCCGCACCATGGACCCCGGCAGCCATGACGCGGCGCTGGGCGCAGTCAGTCATCTTCCCCACTGGCTGGCGGCGTTATACATGCTGTACGTGGCCGAAGGCCCGGACGCCTCCCGCCGCCTCGAACTGGCCGGCAGCGGCTTCCGGGACTTCACACGCATCGCCGCCGGCTCGCCCGAGATGTGGCGCGACATCTTTCTTTCGAATCGAACTGCCATGCTGCATGAAATACAGGCACTGAAAACCGTATTGCAGGACGCCGAGCGCGCCCTGTCCGGCGGCGACGGCCCGGCGCTGCTCGACCTGCTCGAACGCGCCGCCCGCGCGCGCCGCGCCTGGAACGGGGAGGGCAGCGAATGAACGCGCCTGCCCGCCCGTCCGGGGATGCCGCGCCGGCCTACCTCGACCTGCCGCCCGTGCGCGCGGCTCAGGGACGCATGACGCTGCCCGGCTCCAAGAGCATCTCCAACCGCGTGCTGCTGCTGGCGGCCCTGGCCCAGGGGCGCAGCGAAATCCACGGCCTGCTCGATTCCGACGATACCCGGGTCATGCAGGCGGCCCTGCGCACCCTCGGCGTGCGGCTGGGACCCATCGGCCCGCATGCCGTGCAGGTCGACGGGGTGCCGCGCTTTCCGGTCGAAGACGCCGATCTCTTCCTCGGCAACGCCGGCACCGCCGTGCGTCCCCTGACTGCCGTGCTGGCGCTGCAGGGGGGGCGCTACCGGCTGTCGGGCGTGCCGCGCATGCATGAGCGGCCCATAGGCGGTCTGGTGCAGGCGTTGCGGGGCCTGGGTGCGGACATCCGGCACCTGGGCCAGGACGGCTATCCGCCGCTGGCAATCGGCCCGCGCGGCGCCGATGCGGCCGCGCGCGTGGAAGTGCCCGGCTCGGTCTCCAGCCAGTTCCTGACCGCGCTGCTGATGGCCGCGCCGCTGGCGGTGCAGGTCAGCGGCCGGGATCTGGCCGTGGACGTGGCCGGCGAACTGATCTCGAAGCCCTATATCGAGATCACCCTCAACCTCATGGCGCGCTTCGGCGTGCAGGTGCGGCGCGAAGGCTGGCAGCGCTTCGTCGTGCCGGCCGGCAGCGCCTATCGTTCGCCCGGCCGTATCCAGGTGGAGGGCGACGCGTCGTCCGCCTCGTATTTCCTGGCCCTGGGCGCCATCGGGGGCGGCCCGGTGCGCATCGAAGGCGTGGGCGCCGACAGCATCCAGGGCGACGTGGCATTCGCCCGCACCCTGGAGGCCATGGGCGCGCGCGTCGCCATGGGGCCGGACTGGCTGGAGGCCAGCGGCGTGCGCGTGGCCGAGGGCGAGCGGCTCAAGGCCTTCGACGCCGACTTCAATCTCATTCCCGACGCGGCCATGACGGCGGCAGCGCTGGCGCTGTATGCCGACGGGCCGTGCGTGCTGCGCAACATCGGCAGCTGGCGCGTCAAGGAAACCGACCGCATCCACGCCATGCAGACCGAACTGGGCAAGCTGGGCGCCGTGGCCGAGGCAGGCCCCGACTGGCTGCGAGTGACGCCGCCGGCGCGCGGCGCCTGGCGCGCGGCGCACATCGGCACCTGGGACGACCACCGCATGGCGATGTGCTTCTCGCTGGCCGCCTTCGGGCCGGTGCCGGTGCGTATCCTGGACCCGGGCTGCGTCAGCAAGACCTTCCCGGACTACTTCGACGTCTACGCCAGCCTGGTCCATCCATGACCGACTCCGTGCCCGTCATCGCCATCGACGGCCCGACCGCCTCGGGCAAGGGGACCGTGGCGCACGCGGTCGCCCGGGAGCTGGGCTGGCGGGTGCTCGACAGCGGCGCCCTGTACCGCCTGACCGCCCTGGCGGCGCTGCGCGGCAACGTGCCCCTGGAGGACGAGCCGCGGCTGTGCGCGGTGGCGCGCGACCTGGGCGCCGTGTTCGAGGACGGCGCCATCTACCTGGACGGCCGCGAGGCGGGCGACGACATCCGCCGGGAGGAAGTCGGCAATTTCGCGTCGCGGCTGGCGGCGCTGCCCGGGGTGCGGGCGGCGCTGCTGGGGCGCCAGCGCGCTTTCCGCCGGCCTCCGGGGCTGGTGGCCGACGGCCGGGACATGGGCACGGTGGTCTTTCCCGACGCGGCCCTGAAGATCTTCCTGGTGGCCGACGTCGAGGCACGTGCCAGGAGGCGCTGTAAGCAGTTGATCGACAAGGGTATTTCTGCTAATCTAGCGGACCTTTTGCGCGATATGCGCGAGCGCGATGCCAGGGACGCGAGCCGTACGGTTGCGCCGCTCGTTCCTGCGAAAGATGCCCGGGTGCTCGATTCGTCCCATCTGACGGTGGAGCAAACGGTGCGCGCCATACTCGATTTCTGGCGTATTTCCGGCCCTTCGGCCCGGCCGCAGGCCGGCGCCTGAGGTTCTTTCCACTCCACCCCCGGCGGGACGGCTCCGCCCCGGGTGTGCTTCACGGCCAATCCCGGCCACATGGATTCCATTCAATGCCTTCTACCACCACCTCCCTCGATACCCAAGCCGGCGAAAGCTTTGCCGCGCTGTTCGCCGAAAGCCTCAAGCAGCAGGACATGAAGTCCGGCGAGGTCATCAGCGCCGAAGTCGTACGCGTCGACCACAACTTCGTCGTCGTCAACGCCGGCCTGAAGTCCGAAGCCCTCATCCCCCTCGAGGAATTCCTCAACGACCAGGGCGAACTCGAAGTCAAGGAAGGCGATTTCGTGTCGGTCGCCATCGACTCGCTGGAAAACGGCTACGGCGACACCGTGCTGTCGCGCGACCGCGCCAAGCGCCTGTCGGCCTGGCTGCAGCTCGAGCAGGCGCTGGAAAACGGCGATCTGGTCACCGGCACCATCACCGGCAAGGTCAAGGGCGGCCTGACGGTCATGACCAACGGCATCCGCGCCTTCCTGCCCGGCTCGCTGGTCGACCTGCGTCCCGTCAAGGACACCACCCCGTACGAAGGCAAGACGCTCGAATTCAAGGTCATCAAGCTCGACCGCAAGCGCAACAACGTCGTGCTCTCGCGCCGCTCGGTGCTGGAAGCCAGCATGGGCGAAGAGCGCCAGAAGCTGCTCGAGACCCTGCACGAAGGCGCGGTGGTCAAGGGCGTGGTCAAGAACATCACCGACTACGGCGCGTTCATCGACCTGGGCGGCATCGACGGCCTGCTGCACATCACCGACATGGCCTGGCGCCGCGTGCGCCATCCTTCCGAGGTCCTGCAGGTGGGCCAGGAAGTCGAGGCCAAGGTCCTCAAGTTCGACCAGGAAAAGAGCCGCGTCTCCCTGGGCGTCAAGCAGCTGGGCGAAGACCCGTGGGTCGGCCTGGCCCGCCGCTACCCGCAGGGCACCCGCCTGTTCGGCAAGGTCACCAACCTGACCGACTACGGCGCCTTCGTCGAGGTCGAGGCCGGCATCGAAGGCCTGGTGCACGTCTCCGAAATGGACTGGACCAACAAGAACGTCGATCCGCGCAAGGTCGTGACCCTGGGCGAAGAGGTCGAGGTCATGGTGCTCGAGATCGACGAAGACCGCCGCCGCATCTCGCTGGGCATGAAGCAATGCCGTCCCAACCCCTGGGAAGAGTTCGCCGTCAACTTCAAGCGCGGCGACAAGGTGCGCGGCGCCATCAAGTCCATCACCGACTTCGGCGTGTTCGTGGGCCTGCCCGGCGGCATCGACGGCCTGGTCCACCTTTCGGACTTGTCCTGGGCCGAGACCGGCGAAGAGGCCGTGCGCAACTTCAAGAAGGGCGACGAGCTCGAAGCCGTGGTGCTGGGCATCGATACCGACAAGGAGCGCATCTCCCTGGGAATCAAGCAGCTCGAGGGCGATCCCTTCAACAACTTCGTGGCCACCCACGAAAAGGGCGCCGTGGTGCCGGGCGTGATCAAGTCGGTCGAGCCCAAGGGCGCGGTCGTGACCCTCTCGGTCGACGTCGAGGGCTACCTGCGCGCTTCCGAGATCTCCTCGGGCCGCGTCGAGGACGCCACCACGGTCCTGAAGGCCGGCGAAAACATCGAAGCCATGATCGTCAACGTCGACCGCAAGGCGCGTTCGATCCAGCTGTCGATCAAGGCGCGCGACAACGCCGAGACCGCCGAAACCATCCAGCGCATGTCTGAAGCCAGCGCCTCGTCGGGCACCACCAACCTGGGAGCCCTGCTCAAGGCCAAGCTGGATCAACAGCGCGACAATGGCTGATAAGTGACCAAGTCGGAGCTGATCGCCGCCCTGGCGGCCCGCTATCCCCAGCTGGCCGCCCGCGACACCGATTACGCGGTCAAGACCATGCTCGATGCCATGGCCCGCGCCCTGGCGGGCGGGCAGCGCATCGAGATCCGCGGCTTCGGCAGCTTCTCGCTGTCGCGGCGCTCGCCGCGCATCGGGCGCAATCCCAAGTCCGGCGAGCAGGTGCTGGTGCCGGGCAAGCAGGTGCCGCACTTCAAGGCGGGCAAGGAATTGCGCGAGCGGGTCGACCTGGGCAGCGGCGAAGATTTCCCGTCCGACGACGGGGAATCCCGGCCGCCCCGGCAATCGCTGGACGCCGCCGCCGTGCAGTAGGGCGCAACGGCGCGGAAAGGGCCGCCGCAGGGCGGCCCTTTCCATTTCGGACTGCCCGCGGGCGGCTTACGATTTACAATTCGAATCTTGGAACGACTCCGGAGTGGCTGCCATGCGCTACATCGTCTGGGCCCTGCGCCTGCTGGTATTCATCGCGGTACTGATGTTCGCGCTCAGGAACACGGAGCCCGTGAACGTCAATTTCTATGCCGATTACGTCATCCAGAACGTGCCCCTGATCGTGGTCATGCTGGTGGCCTTCGTGCTGGGCGCAGTGTTCGGCCTGCTGCTGACGGTGCCGGCCTCGCTGCGCCGCCGCCGCGAGGCAATCCGCCTGCGCCGCGAGCTCGACCGCATCCAGGCCACCGGCGGCGACGCCGCAGCCGCGCCCGTCGCTCCCGAGACCATCGCTCCCATGTCGCCGCTCTGAGCGGCGTTCCCGTTTCTAGGAAGACCCCGCGCCGTGGATTTCGAACCCTGGTGGCTGATTTTCGTGCCCGTGTTGTTCGGGCTGGGCTGGATCGCAGCACGCGTGGACATCCGGCAGATGCTGTCCGAGACACGCATGCTGCCGGATTCCTATTTCCGGGGGTTGAACTTCCTGCTCAACGAAGAGCCCGACCGCGCCATCGACGCCTTCGTCGAGGTCGCCAAGCTGGATCCCGAGACCACCGAGCTGCATTTCGCGCTGGGCAGCCTGTTTCGCCGGCGCGGCGAAATGGAACGCGCCATCCGGGTGCACCAGAGCCTGCTGTCGCGCGCGGACCTGCCTGCCAGCGAGCGCGAGCACGCCCAGCACGAACTGGCACAGGACTATCTCAAGGCCGGCATGCTGGACCGGGCCGAGAATGCGTTCGAGCAGCTCAAGGACACCCGCTTCGCGCTGCCCGCGCTGCGCGCCCTGATCCGCATATACGAGTCCGAGCACGACTGGCCGCGCGCCATCGAAGCGGTCAAGACATTGCGCCGGCTGGTGGACGAGCCGGTACCGCAATTGGTGCATTACCACTGCGAGCAGGCGCAGGCGGCGCTGGCCGCGAGGCCGCCCGACTACGATACCGCCCAGGTCGCGCTGGATGCCGCCGACCACGCGCAGGCTACCGGCTCCCGGGAGTCCGGCAGCCATGCCTCGCGCGTGCGCATCGCCTTGCTGCGCGCCCGGCTGGCCGCCAGCGAAGGCGATCCCAAGCGCGAGCGGCTGCACCTGGAATCCGTGCTGTCCGGCACGCCGGAATTCGCCGGCCTGGCGGCCGGGCCGCTGCTGGAGAACTACCGAGCCGCGGGCCAGGCCCAGGAAGGGCTGCTGCGGTTGCAGCAGCACTACGCCCAGTATCCCTCGCTGGATCTTTTCAACGAGGTCTTCCGCGAGCTGCGCGCCCAGCAGGGCGCCGACCCGGCCTGGGCCTTCGCCCGCTCGGCGTTGCGCCTGCATCCCTCGCTGCTGGGCCTGGACCGTCTGCTGGAAGCCGAGCTGGCCTCGGCCGGCGACGGCGAGGGCGAGGTCAGCCCCGTGCCGGGCGCCGACCTGGCGCTGCTGCGCAGCCTGATCCACAAGCATACGCAGCGCCTGGATCGCTACGCCTGCCGCGCCTGCGGCTTCCAGGCGCGCCGCTTCTACTGGCAGTGCCCGGGCTGCAATGCCTGGGAAACCTACGCTCCCCGGCGCCTGGAAGAACTCGAATGAGCCCATTTCCCATCGAGGCGGCCGCCCGCGCCCGCATCCTGGTCGTGGGCGACGTCATGCTGGACCGCTACTGGTTCGGCGAGGTCGACCGCATCTCTCCCGAGGCGCCCGTGCCGGTGGTGCGCGTGGCGCGCCGCGAGGACCGCCTGGGCGGCGCGGCCAACGTTGCCCGCAACGTCTGCGCGCTGGGCGCGCATGCGACCCTGGTGGGTGTGGTCGGCGACGACGAGGCCGGGCGCAGCATCGTCGAGCTGGCCGCCGAGGCCGGCATCGAGTCTCGGCTGGGCGTGGACGGCACGCTGCCCACCACGCTTAAGATGCGCGTGCTGGGCCGCCAGCAGCAGCTGCTGCGGGTCGATTTCGAGCAACTGCCGGGCGAGGACGCGCTCGACGGGCTGGACGACGCCGTCGCGCAACTGCTGGCCGCGCACGATGTGCTGGTGCTGTCGGACTACGCCAAGGGCGCGCTCGGGCGGGTGGCCGGCATCGTGGCGCGGGCTCGCGAGGCCGGCGTGCCGGTGCTGGTCGATCCCAAGGGCGACGACTACTCCCGCTACCGCGGGGCGTCGCTGGTCACTCCCAACCGCTCCGAAATGCTGCAGGCGGTCGGACGCTGGTCCGGCGAGGACGACCTGGCAGGGAGGGCGCAGGCGCTGCGCGCGCGGCTGGAACTGGAAGCGCTGCTGGTGACGCGTTCGGAGCAGGGCATGACGTTGTTCACCGACGCCGGCCGCGACCACGTCGACGCCCAGGCGCAGGAGGTGTTCGATGTCTCGGGCGCGGGCGACACCGTGCTGGCCACCCTGGCGGTGGCGCGCGCGGCCGGGCTGGACTGGTCCGCCTCCATGCGCTGGGCGAATCGCGCGGGCGGCATCGTGGTCGGTAAACTGGGAACATCGGTGGTTACGGCGGGAGAATTGTCATGATGGTCGTCACGGGAGCAGCCGGGTTCATAGGCAGCAACCTGGTGCGGGGCTTGAACCGGCGGGGCGTCGACGAGATCATCGCGGTGGACGACCTGACCGAGGGCGACAAATTCGCCAACCTGGTCGATTGCCGCATCGCGGACTACCTCGACAAGGACGAGTTCCGCCGGCGCCTGGCCGACGGCAGCCTGCCCGCCGTCGAGGCGGTGCTGCACCAGGGCGCGTGTTCGGACACTACCGAGCGCAACGGCCGGTACATGCTCGACAACAACTACCGGGTCACCCTGGAGATCTTCGAGTATTGCCAGGCGCGGCGCATTCCGCTGCTGTACGCTTCCTCGGCCTCGGTCTACGGCGCGGGCCCCGTATATGCCGAAGACCCGCGCAACGAACGGCCGCTCAACGTCTACGGCTATTCCAAGTTCCTGTTCGACCAGGTGCTGCGGCGCCGGCTCGGCTCGCTGGCCGCGCAGGTCGTGGGTCTGCGCTATTTCAACGTGTACGGGCCGCACGAGCAGCACAAGGGCCGCATGGCGTCGGTGGCCCTGCACAACATGAACCAGTTCCGCGCCGAAGGGCACGTCAGGCTGTTCGGCGGCTGGGACGGCTATGCCGACGGCATGCAGAGCCGGGACTTCATCTCGGTCGAGGACGTGGTCGCGGTCAACCTGCATTTCCTGGACCACCCCGAGCGCTCCGGCATCTTCAACTGCGGCACCGGCCGGGCGCAACCCTTCAACGACGTGGCGGCCACGGTGGTCAATACCCTGCGGCAGGCCGACGGCCAGCCCGCGCTGCCGCTCGAGCAGCTCGTGGCCCAGGGGCTGATCCGCTACGTGCCCTTTCCGGACGATCTCAAGGGCCGCTACCAGAGCTATACCCAGGCCGACGCCACCCGCCTGCGCGAGGCCGGCTTCGAAGCCCCGATGCGCGACGTCCAGACCGGCGTGGCCGAATACGTGCGGGCCTGGCTGGGGCAGGGCGGCGCCGGCCGCTGAGCCGGTCCGTAGCTTCGCGCACGGATCTTTGCGCGCGGCAGGCGCGCCGGCGCGCGTCTTCCCGGGCACCATGGGACAGGCTGCAGCGGCTCCTTTTTCCAGGGCCGGCGGCCGCCTTTCCCATTTCCGGAGACCGTCCATGAATCCCTTCCTGCATTCCACCGTGGCCCAGTCCGCGCCGAATTCCCGCCGCCCGTGGCGCGCGCGCGTCCCTGCCGTGCCGGTCGGCGGCCGCGGCCGTCGGCGCGCGGGCCTGGCCCGGGCCGCGGGGCTGCTGGCCCTGAGCGCCGGGCTGGGCCTGGCGCCGCTGGGCCCCGCCGGCGCGGTGGACGTCAACACGGCCAGCCAGGCCGAGCTCGAGGCCGTGCGCGGCGTGGGGCCGAAAATGGCGCGCGTCATCCTTGAGGAACGCCAGCGCGCGGGGCGCTTCGTATCTCTCGAAGATTTGTCCGACCGCGTGCGGGGAATAGGCCCGAAGCGGGCGCAGGCGCTGCAGGCCGCCGGCCTGACCGTCGAGGCGGCCAGGCCGGCCGGCGGCGCGGCGGGCAAGGCCGGATCTGCCGCCGGCCGGCGCTAGGGGCGGCGCCGGGCCGCCGGCGTCTCGCGAAACGCGGGGCGTTGGCGGTATGATGCCCGCCATGACTACGATCTCCTACCCCACGATAGAAGAAACCGTCGGCAACACTCCGCTGGTGCGCCTGCAGCGCATCCCCTGCGAGGCGGGCGCGGACCGCGGCAACGTGATCCTGGCCAAGCTCGAAGGCAACAACCCGGCCGGCTCGGTCAAGGACCGGCCGGCGCTGTCCATGATCCGCAGGGCGGAAGCCAGGGGCGAGATCCGGCCCGGAGACACGCTGATCGAGGCTACCAGCGGCAATACCGGTATCGCCCTGGCCATGACGGCCGCCATGCGGGGCTACCGCATGGTGCTGATCATGCCGGACAACCTCTCGGTCGAGCGCCGGGCCGCCATGACAGCCTACGGCGCCGAGCTCATTCTCACGCCCGCCGACCAGGGCGGCATGGAATACGCCCGCGACCTGGCCATGCGCATGCAGGCCGAAGGCAAGGGCAAGGTGCTGGACCAGTTCGCCAATCCGGACAACCCTCTGGCCCACGTCGAAGGCACCGGCCCGGAAATCTGGGAACAGACGGGCGGCAGGGTGACCCATTTCGTCAGCGCCATGGGCACCACCGGTACCATTATGGGCGTCTCGCGCTATCTCAAGTCGCGCAACGCCGCGGTGCAGGTCGTCGGCGCGCAGCCGGCCGAAGGCTCGCAGATCCCCGGCATCCGCAAATGGCCCGAGGCCTACCTGCCCGCCATCTACGACGCCTCCCTGGTGGACGCCTTCGAATCCATCGAGCAGCGCGAGGCCGAGGCCATGGCGCGGCGGCTGGCCTCGGAGGAGGGCATCTTCGCCGGCATCTCGTCGGCCGGGGCGCTGATCGCCGCGCTGCGGGTGGCCAGGCGGGAAACCGGCGCCACCATCGTCTTCATCGTGTGCGACCGGGGCGACCGTTACCTGTCGACCGGCGTCTTCGACTAGCGCGTCCCTTCTTCACCGACATCCCGCAGGACGGAATATGGCCGCCATGAATTTTTCCGATCTCCTGTCCCGGCGCTTCAGCTGCCGGGCGTTCAAGCCCGATCCGGTGCCCCGCGACACGATAGAGGCCATTCTTTCGATGGCGCAGAAGACTGCCTCGTGGAACAACGTCCAGCCCTGGCACGTGCACCTCATCGGCGGGCAGCGCCTCGAGGCCTTTCGCGAGGCCATGCTCGACGCCTACGAGCATGCTCAGCCCGCGCCGGATTTCCCCTGGCCCAAGGAATACCACGGCGTTTACCAGCAGCGCAGACGGGAATGCGGCTTCGGGCTCTACGCGGCGGTCGGCATCGCGAAAGGCGACCGCGTCGCTTCCGCCAGGCAGGCCAGGGAGAATTTCCGTTTCTTCGGCGCGCCCCATGTCGCCATCGTCACCTCGGATGCGGCCCTGGACGTCTACGGCGCCGTGGATGCCGGCGCCTACGTTTCCAACTTCATGCTGGCGGCAACGAGCCTCGGGGTCGCCACGATCGCCCAGGGGGCGCTGGCCTCCCGTTCGCCGGTCATCCGGGAATTCCTGCAATTGCCGGACGACCGCAAGATCCTCTGCGGGATCGCCTTCGGCTATTGCGACGAGGCCCAGCCCGTCAACGCCTTCCGCACGACGCGCGCCGGCATTGCCGACACGACGACCTGGGTGGAGTAGGCCGCGCGGCCGCTGCCGCCGGCGGCTTCAGTCCCGCACGATCGCTTCGGCCAGGTCGGCCACGGCGCTGGCGTAGAAATAGCTGCGGTTGTACTGGGTCAGGGCGAAGAAATTGGGCGTGGCGGTGCGGTATTGCACCGTGCCCGCCGATTCGTCCGGCAAGTCTATGACCCCCAGCGGCGCCCGCTGCCAAGCGGGGTTGCCGCCGCTCGGAATCGGCGAGGCGCCGGCGCCCTGCAGCTCGCGCCATGACAGGTGCGGCGCAAGCCCCCCGTCGACTAGCGGCGCGGGGTCGGGCGGCAGGCGCACCGGCGCGAAGACCGGCAGGCCGGGCTGCCAGCCGTGCTCGACCAGGAAGTTGGCCACCGACATCACGGCGTCGGGTACGCTGTACATGAGATCCGTCTTGCCGTCCCCGTCGCCGTCCACCGCATAGCGCTTGAGGCTGCCGGGCATGAACTGGGGCAGGCCCAGCGCGCCGGCGTAGGAGCCGCGCACGCCGGGGTCGAGCCGCCCCTGCAGCGCCAGTTCCACGAAATCCGCGAGCTGGTCGCGGAACATGCGCGCGCGGTCGGGGCGGGCCGGATCGGGATAGTCGAAGGCCAGCGTGGACAACGCATCCAGGATGCGGAAGTTGCCGGTGTTCGCGCCGTACAGCGTCTCGACGCCGATGATGGCGACGATGACCGAAGCGGGCACGCCGTAGCGCCGCTCGGCCTGCTCCAGCACGGTCCGGTAGTCGCGCAGGAAGGTCCGGCCAGAGCGGATGCGGCGCGGCTCGACGAAGCGGCCGCGATAGACGGGCCAGCTGCGCACGATACGGCCCGTCCTGGGCGCGGGCCGTATCGCCCGGGCCACTGCCGGGCTGTACCGCGCGCCTTCCAGCAGGGCCAGCGCCCGGTCCTCGTCCAGGTTGCGGGAGTCGGCCAGGGCGCGGGCGAATTCCTTCAGTTCGGGCCGGGCGGCGGCCGGCGTGCCGGCAGCCCGGCGCGCCGGCGCGCCCGAGCCTTCCGGTGCGGGCGGGGCGGATGGCGGCGAGGAGGCCTGCGCGCCGGAGGCGGCCGCGGGCTCCCCGGGAGCGGGGGGCGCCGGCGTGTGCGGCGCGGCGCACGCGGCCAGGAGCGCCGACAACGCGGCCGTTTGCAGGAAACGCCAGCAGGTGACCATAATTCTCCGCATGGAAACCCTGTATCTTACCCACCCGGCCTGCATACTGCATGACATGGGTCCCTGGCACCCCGAGCGGCCTGCCAGACTGGAGGCCGTGGAGCAGGCGCTCGAGGATGCCGGCGTGATGGCGCGCCTGCGCCGGCGCGAGGCGCCGGCCGCGCCGCGTGAGGCGCTGGAGCGGGTGCACGATTCCGCCTATATCGATGCCCTGCGGCGGCAGAGCCCCGGGCAAGGCCTGCACCCGCTCGACCCCGACACGCTGATGAACCCGCATACGTACGAAGCCGCGTTGCGGGCGGCGGGCGCGGCGGTGGCCGCCGTCGACGCGGTCATGGCCGGGGAGGCCCGCGCGGCGTTCTGCGCCGTGCGTCCTCCCGGGCACCATGCCCGGCCGGCCGCGGCCATGGGCTTCTGCTTCTTCAACAACGTGGCCGTCGCCGCCCGCCATGCCATGGCCCGCCACGGCGTGCAGCGCCTGGCCATCGTCGATTTCGACGTGCACCACGGCAACGGCACGCAGGAGGCCTTCGAGGGTGAGCCCGGGGTGCTGATGTGCGGGTTCTTCCAGCATCCCTTCTATCCCCATTCCGGAGCGGGGCCCGCCGCTGCCAACATGGCCAACCTGCCGGTCCCCGCCGGCACCGGCGGCCTGGCCATCCGGGATCTCGCGGTCCGGCACTGGCTGCCCCGTCTGCAGGCCCATCGCCCGGAATTGCTGCTCGTGTCGGCCGGCTTCGACGCCCATGGCGAGGACGACCTGGGCGGGCTGGCCCTGGCCGAGGACGACTACGCCTGGCTGACCCGTCAAATAGTGGACGTCGCGGACCGGCATGCGCAAGGCCGCGTGGTCAGCACGCTGGAGGGCGGCTACAACCTGTCCGCGCTGGGGCGCTCGGCCCTGGCCCATGTGCGCGCCCTGGCGAAGTTGTAGAATCGGCGGGATTTGTCATCACAATCCGGGCCCACCCGGGTGTTTTCATAGTTTCAGGGAGATTGCTTGATGAAGGTCCTGGTGCCCGTCAAGCGCGTGGTTGACTACAACGTCAAGGTGCGCGTGAAGTCCGATCAATCCGGGGTGGATGTCGCGAACGTCAAGATGTCGATGAACCCGTTCGACGAAATCGCGATCGAGGAAGCCACGCGCCTGAAGGAGCAGGGCGCCGCCGCCGAAGTGGTGGCGGTCTCGTGCGGCGTGGCCCAATGCCAGGAAACCCTGCGCACCGCCATGGCCATCGGCGCGGACCGCGCGGTGCTGGTGCAGACCGACGCCGACCTGCAGCCGCTGGCCGTGGCCAAGCTGCTCAAGGCGCTGGTCGACAAAGAACAGCCCCAGTTGGTAATCCTCGGCAAGCAGGCGATCGACGACGATGCCAACCAGACCGGCCAGATGCTGGCGGCCCTGCTGGGCTGGCCGCAGGCCACCTTCGCCAGCAAGCTCGTGCTGTCCGACGGCAAGGCGACCGTCACGCGCGAGGTCGACGGCGGGCTCGAAACCGTCGCGCTCAAGCTGCCGGCCGTGGTGACGACCGACCTGCGCCTGAACGAGCCGCGCTACGTCACGCTGCCCAACATCATGAAGGCCAAGAAGAAGCCGCTGGATACCCTCACCCCCGACGAGCTCGGCGTGGATGTCGCGCCCCGCCTCAAGACCCTGAAGGTCAGCGAGCCGCCGGCCCGTTCGGCCGGCATTCAGGTGCCGGACGTGGCGGCGCTGGTGGACAAACTCAAGAACGAAGCGAAGGTGGTGTGAACATGACGACCCTGGTTATTGCCGAACACGACAACGCCGAACTCAAGGGCGCCACGCTCAATACCGTGACTGCCGCGGCCGCGCTGGGCGCCGACGTCCACGTGCTGGTGGCCGGCAGCGGCGCGCAGGCCGTGGCCGGGCAGGCCGCCAAGGTGGCGGGCGTGTCCAAGGTGTTGCTGGCCGACGCGCCGCAGCTGGCCGACGGCCTGGCCGAGAATCTCGCCGAGCAGGTGCTGGCGCTGGCCCAGGGCTACGGCCACATCCTGTTCCCGGCGACGGCGTCGGGCAAGAATGTCGCCCCGCGGGTGGCCGCCCGGCTCGACGTTGCGCAAATCTCCGACATCACCGCCGTCGATGCGCCCGACACCTTCCAGCGGCCGATCTACGCCGGCAACGCCATCGCCACCGTGCAGTCGGTCGACGCCGTCAAGGTGATCACCGTGCGCACCACGGCCTTCGACGCGGCTACCGCCGAAGGCGGCTCGGCCTCGGTGGAAACCGTGGCCCCCGCGGCCGATTCCGGCCTGTCCGCCTTCGTCGGCCGCGAGGTCGCCAAGAACGACCGTCCCGAGCTGACCGCCGCGCGCGTGGTCGTCTCCGGCGGCCGCGGCCTGGGCAGCGCCGAGAACTTCAAGCTGCTGGAGCCGCTGGCCGACAAGCTGGGTGCGGCCGTGGGCGCCTCGCGCGCGGCGGTGGACGCCGGCTACGCGCCCAACGACTGGCAGGTGGGGCAGACCGGCAAGATCGTCGCCCCACAGCTGTATGTGGCCGTCGGCATTTCCGGCGCCATCCAGCACCTGGCGGGCATGAAGGACTCCAAGGTCATCGTGGCGATCAACAAGGACGCCGAGGCGCCGATCTTCGGCGTGGCCGACTACGGGCTGGTGGCCGACCTGTTCCAGGCCGTGCCGGAACTGACCGCGGCACTCTGATCCGCTCTCCGCGCCCGGCGCGGCAAGGGCCTCCCGGACGGGAGGCTTTTTTTCGGCGGCGGACAGGGCCGTTCCGTGCGCGCCGCGCTTTCCTGGCGCAAGTCCGTGTCCGCCTTCCCGGGCGGGCCTTGCCGCGCCCGGCGCGGATCACCGCCTTGTCGTACGATGTGTCCCATCGCCGCCGCGCCGCCGCGCGGCGGCCTGCCATCCGGAGCCGACATGCCCTATACCGCGCCGCTGCAAGATATTCGCTTCGTGCTCCAGGAACTCGCGGGCCTGCCCGAGATCCTGGCGCTTCCGGGCTGCGAGGAATTCACGCCCGACCTGATCGACGCCATCCTCGACGAGAACGCGCGCTTCGTCCAGGAGGCGGTGGCCCCGCTGAACCGCGCCGGGGATACCTCTCCTCCCGTCTGGCGCGACGGCGCGGTGGCCGCCGCGCCGGGCTACGGACAGGCTTTCCGCGCCTTTGCCGCAGGCGGCTGGCAGGGGTTGCAGCATCCCCGGCAGTGGGGCGGGCAGGGGCTGCCCAAGCTGGTGGCTGCGCCGGTCGGCGAGAACCTCAACGCCGCCAGCCTGGCGTTCTCGCTGTGTCCGCTCCTGACCGACGGCGTGATCGAGGCCCTGCTCATGGTCGGTACCGACGAGCAGAAGCGCCGCTACATTCCTCCGCTGATCGAAGGCCGCTGGACGGGAACCATGAACCTCACCGAGCCCCAGGCCGGGTCGGACCTGGCGCTGGTGGCCACCCGCGCCGTGCCGCAGGGCGACGGCAGCTACCGCCTGTCCGGCCAGAAGATCTTCATCACCTACGGCGAGCACGACATGGCGGAGAACATCGTCCATCTCGTGCTGGCCCGCACGCCGGACGCGCCTGCCGGCATCAAGGGCATCTCGCTGTTCATCGTGCCCAAGTTCCTGCCGGGCGACGACGGCGCGCCCGGGGCGCGCAACGATGTCTGGTGCGCCTCGATCGAGCACAAGCTGGGCATACACGGCAGCCCGACCGCGGTGCTGATCTACGGCGACGGCAAGGGCGAGGTCGGCCAGGGCGCGGTCGGCTACCTGGTCGGCGAGCAAAACCGCGGGCTGGAATACATGTTCATCATGATGAACGCCGCGCGCTACGCGGTCGGCCTGCAGGGCGTCGCGGTCGCCGAGCGGGCCACCCAGCAGGCCCTGGCCTACGCGCAGGAGCGCGTGCAGAGCCGCCCGCCCGAAGGGGCGCCCGGCCCGGTGCCCATTGCGCGGCATCCCGACGTACGGCGCATGCTGTCGACCATGCAGGGCCTGACCGAGGCCGCGCGGGCCGTCGCCTATGTGGCCGCGGGCGAGCACGACCGCGCCCGGCTGCATCCGGACGCGCAGGTGCGGCAGCGCGGCCAGGCCTGGTACGAGTACCTGGTGCCGGTGGTCAAGGGCTTCGCCACCGAATCGGCGGTGGAGGTCGCTTCCCTGGGCATCCAGGTGCACGGCGGCACCGGCTACATCGAGGAAACCGGCGCGGCCCAGCACTTGCGCGATGCGCGCATCCTGCCCATCTACGAAGGCACGACCGCCATCCAGGCCAACGACCTGCTCGGGCGCAAGACCCTGCGCGACGGCGGCGCGGTGGCGCGGGACATGGCCCGCGCCATGCGCGCCACGGTGCAGGAGCTGGACCGGGCCGGCGCCGCGGCGTCGGCGCGCACGCGCGCCGCCCTCGGGCTGGCGCGCGACGGCCTGGAGCGGGCCGTGCGGGACTACGAAGACACGGTCGCCTTCCTGGTCGCATGCGGCGCCGACCGGCCCCGCCAGGCCTATGCCGGCAGCGTGCCCTACCTGATGCTGGCCGGCCTGGTCCATGGCGGCTGGCAGATGGCGCGGGCCGCGCTGGCCTGCGCGCGCCCCCAGGCCGCAGGAGACGCCTTCCTGGAGGCCAAGCTCGCGAACGCGGCCTTCTATGCCGCCCACGTGCTGCCGCGCACGTCTGGGCTGTCGGCCGCCGTGCGCAGCGCCGGCGCGCTGTCCGAGGCCGGCTGGGACGGGGCATAAGGTTATGTGAATTGCTTATTTTTCCCGCGCCGGGTTTGCTGCCAGAATGACCGTTCGCAATGGCCGCCGGCGGCCGGCGGTTCCCGCAATTCCCCGGAGCAAGGAAGACACATGGGCACTCTCAGACTGGGCGATACCGCCCCCGATTTCGAACAGGATTCCTCCATCGGCAGGATCCGCTTCTACGACTACCTGGGGGACAGCTGGGGCGTGCTGTTCTCGCATCCGGCCGATTTCACGCCGGTGTGCACCACCGAGCTGGGCTACACCGCCAAGTTGGCCGACGAGTTCGCCAAGCGCAACGTCAAGGTGCTGGCGCTGTCGGTCGACCCGGCCGATTCCCACGTCAAGTGGATCGACGACATCAACGATACCCAGGGGACCCGGGTCGAGTTCCCCATCGTGGCCGACGCCGACCGCAAGGTATCGGAGCTCTACGACATGATCCACCCCAACGCCAACGCCACGCTCACGGTGCGTTCGGTGTTCATCGTCGACCCCGCCAAGAAAGTCCGCCTGACCATCACGTATCCGGCCAGCACCGGCCGCAACTTCAACGAGATCCTGCGCGTCATCGACTCGCTCCAGCTCACGGACAACTACAGCGTGGCCACGCCGGTCAACTGGGAAGACGGGCAGGACGTGATCATCGTGCCCTCGCTCAAGGACGAGGCCGTCATCAAGGAGAAGTTCCCCAAGGGCTACAAGGCCGTGCGCCCCTACCTGCGCATCACCCCCCAGCCCAACAAGTGACGGCGGCGCCGGGGCGGGCACCTGCCCGCCCCGGTTGCTGCCCCAGGCGCTCCGCGGAGCGCTTTTTTCTTCGTCCCGGCAGCAGGGCGGGGTGCCACCGCCCACCCAAAAAGGAGTAAAAAGAGATACGCGCAGGGGCTTGCCTAAAGTACTGTATTTTTGTACAGTACTTGCATGGCTTACGCATCTGCCTTTTTTTCCGCCGGTTCTGGGTCCCCGGCTGCCGCCCCCGCCGCCTTGCGCGGCCGGGGTGCGGTTACTAATGTGGGGCACCGCTACCAGTCGGACCCCCGGCAGGCGGTGGACGACGGCTGGGGCTCGGACCCCGCCGGGCCGCAGGGCAGGGCCCGCCGCACCACGGTTCGTATCGAGCACGCCCGCAGCGTGCTGGCCCGCAACGATTCCCCCGATATTCCCTTCGACCGTTCGGTCAATCCCTACCGGGGCTGCGAGCACGGCTGCGTCTATTGCTACGCCCGGCCCACCCATGCCTACCTGGGCCTGTCGCCGGGGCTGGACTTCGAAACCCGCCTGGTCGCCAAGGCCAATGCCGTGCAGGCCCTGCGGGCCGAGCTGGCCCGTCCCGGCTACCGGCCCCAGGCCATCACCCTGGGTTCGGCCACCGACGCCTACCAGCCGGTCGAGCGCGACTGGAAGCTGGCGCGGGGGCTGCTGGGGCTGCTGCTCGAAACCCGCCATCCGGTCGTCATCGTCACCAAGGGCGCCCTGGTCGAGCGCGACCTCGATCTCCTGGCCCCTCTGGCCGCGCAGGGCCTGGCGGCGGTGTACGTCAGCCTCACCACCCTGGATCCCGCCATGGCCCGCACGCTGGAACCGCGGGCGGCGGCGCCGTGGCGCCGCCTCCAGGCCATGCAGTCCCTGGCCCGGGCCGGGGTGCCGGTGGGCGTGTCGGTGGCGCCCGTCATCCCTTTCGTCAACGACGACAACCTCGAACGCATCCTGGCCGCCGCGCGTGACGCCGGCGCGCAGCGCGCCTCCTACACCATGCTGCGCCTGCCCTGGGAAGTCCGCACCGTCTTCGAGCAATGGCTGCAGGCGCACTTCCCCGATCGCGCCGCACGCGTGCTGCACCGCATCGAAGACCTGCGCGGCGGGCGGCGCAACGATCCGGCCTTCGGCTCGCGCATGCGGGGCACCGGCATCTGGGCCGACCTGTTCGCCCAGCGCTTCGCCCTGGCGGTGCGCAAGCTGGGCCTGAACGCCCGGCGTTTCGAGTTGGACACCGGCCGTTTCGTGCCGCCTGCCGCGCCATCTGCCCTGCCGCCCGCCGCAGCGGGGGGCAGGGCGGGGGCACCGGTCCGCCAACTGGGTTTGTTCGACTGACTTTGTTCGACCGACCGGCGGCCTGTCCCGCCGGCATTTCCGCCTTCATCCGCACAGGAGCGACACCATGGACAACACGAGCAACAGGCATCAGCCCGGCAAGTGGCCTTTTCCTCCCACCCCGCCCGGCCGCGAAACGGCGCTGTCGGCCGTGCCGGGCGCGTATGCCGGCGGGCTGGGGTCTGCCCGCGGGGTGTCGTTCGCGCAGCGCCGCCAGGTGTGGGGCGACGTGCTGCTGGTCCTGGCATGGGGGGCGATGATCCCCGGTTTTCTCTGGCTGGGATACGCCGCGGGCTTTTGAGCGCCCGGGCCCCGGCCGGTCCGACTTTGGGGAAGCCGCCGGCTCAGGCCGAGCCCAGCAGCACCACGCCGGCCACGATGGCCGCGCACCCGGCAAGCCGTCCCAGCCCCACCTTTTCACGCAGCAGCAGCATGCCCGCCAGGGCGCCCAGCATCATGGACATTTCCCGCGCCGGCGCCACCAGGCTCAGGGGGGCGCCGTTACGCAGGGCGTAAAGCACCAGTATGTACCCCAGAGGCGACAGCACGCCCACCGCCCAGGCCAGGTGCCAGTGGCCGTGCATGGCTTCCAGGTATTGCGCCCGCCGGGGCGCGGCGTGGGGCAGCATGAGCAGGCTGCGCGTGGCGCAGGTGCACCAATCGAACAACACGGGCATGATGGCCAGCACTTTCACGCCGTAGGCGTCCACCACGGTGTACATGGCGATCAGCACGCCTATCGACAGCCCCCATCGCACGCCGACCCAGGCCTGGGGCTGGCGGAAGATCGCCAGCCGGCCCTGGGTGGCGATCAGCAGCACGCCGGCGACCACGCAGAGCATGCCCGCGATGCCGGCCACCCGGGGCGGCTCGGCCAGCAGCACGAAGGCGCCCACGGTGGAGAGCAGTGGGCCGGTGCCGCGGGCGATCGGATACACCACGGACAGGTCGGCGACCTGGTAGCCGCGCTGCAGGCACAGGCTGTAGCCCAGGTGCAGCAGCCCGGACAGCAGGATGCATGCCACGACCGGCAACGACCATTGCATGCCTTCGTGCAGCACGATCCAGACGACCCAGGGGGCGTAGATGAGCGTAGAGCACAGCCCGTAGGCGAACACGAATGCCGGCCCGACCTTGGCGGCCCGCTTGGCGATCAGGTTCCAGCTGGCGTGCGCGATCGCTGCGGAGATCACCAGGAGCAGAGAGGCAAGCGACATCGGTGTGACGTGTCTATGACAGTCGCTAGAGTACTCTCTTTGGCCCGGGGCGGGGCGCGGGGGCGCGCGGATCCGGGACCCGCCGGCCTCGGGAGCCGGGCCGGCACCGGAATCCATGCAGCCGGCAGACGCGCTGCCCTGCAGCGTGTTTTGGTGTAGAATGCCGGGTTTTGCAACGCATCCTCTGCCGGGCGAACCAGAACGCCAGCCCAAGCCGGCGGCAAATCCTGGCGCTCGGGCCGTTTCGGGCCGCTTTGCGGTCCGGCACGCCAGGGCGCCGAGAAACCGGCCCGCGCACGATGATCCAGGAGTTCTCCATGAACCTCATCGCTCTTCTCGAACAGGAAGAAATCGCCCGCCTGACCGGCGGCAAGGAAATGCCCGCCTTCGCCCCGGGCGACACCGTGGTGGTCAACGTGAACGTGGTCGAAGGCTCGCGCAAGCGCGTCCAGGCCTACGAAGGCGTGGTCATCGCCAGGCGCAACCGCGGCCTGAACTCGTCGTTCACGGTGCGCAAGATCTCGTCGGGCGAAGCCGTCGAGCGTACCTTCCAGCTCTACTCGCCGCAGATCGCGTCTATCGAGGTCCGCCGCCGCGGCGACGTGCGCCGCGCCAAGCTCTACTACCTGCGCAACCGCTCCGGCAAGTCGGCCCGCATCAAGGAAAAGCTGGTGCGCAAGTCGGACGCCGCGCAATAAGCGTCGCGCCGCCTTCCGTTCCGGGTTAAAAAGGCACCTGCAAGGGTGCCTTTTTTTACTTGTCCGCATGTCCCACCAGCCCGTTCCGCCCGCCCGACCCCGCCGTCCTCCCGTGCGGCCGGCCTTCGACCCCCAAACCCAGCCCTGGACCGTCGCCGACACCGGCCTGGCGGCGGTCGCGCCGGACCGGCTCGCGCCGGATGCGCTGCGCCGCGCCCTGCGCGTCCCGCCTGGCGAGCCGGTGGAGCAGGCGGGCGACGAGATGCGCTATCCCGGCCGCGAGGGTGTGCCGGTGCCGGCGGCCGTGCTGATCCCCCTGGTCACGCGCGAGGAAGGGCCGCGTGTCATGCTGACCCAGCGCACCGCACATCTCTACGACCACGCTGGCCAGATCAGCTTTCCCGGCGGGCGCATCGAGACCACCGATGCCGATGCGGTAGCCGCGGCCCTACGGGAAACCGAAGAAGAAACCGGCCTGCCGCGCAGCCACATCGAGGTGCTGGGATGCCTGGCGCCGTACCGTACGGCCACCGGGTTCGTGGTCACGCCCGTCACGGCGTTGGTCAGCCCGGGCTTTTCGCTGTCGCCCGACAGCTTCGAGGTGGCGGAAGTGTTCGAGGTGCCGCTGGCCTTCCTGATGGACCCGGCCAACCACCGCCGCCATCTCGCGACGTTGGCCGACGGCACCCGGCGCCACTATTACTCCATGCCCTGGAACGAGTATTTCATCTGGGGCGTGACGGCGGCCATATTGCGCAATCTCTACCGCCTGCTGGCCGAGGGCGGCGCTCAGTAACGCTGGCTGGCCTCGTTTTCCGCCAGTATGCGGCAATACAGGGCGTGCCGCGCCGCGGCGATCCGGCCGTCCCGCAGCGCCTGCAGCACACCGCAGCCCGGCTCGTGGCGGTGCGTGCAGTTGTAGAAGCGGCAGTGCGTCGCGGGCTCCGCGAATTCCGGGAATCCTTGCTCGAGTTCGCGGCGCGAGAGATGCTGCAGGCCGAAGGCCTGGAAGCCGGGCGAGTCGATCAGGTCGCCCGCCATGCCGGGCAGGTGGTACAGGCGCGTGCTGGTGGTGGTATGCCGACCGGCGCCCAGCGCCACGGAATGCGCCCGGGTGGCGGCGCCGGCGTTCGGTACCAGGGCGTTGAGCAGGGTGGACTTGCCCATGCCGCTCTGCCCGAGCAGCAGGCTGACGCGCCCTTCGAGCAGCGGGGCAAGCCGCCGGCGGGTGGCGGCGGCGTCCAGCGCCGAGACCTCGACCAGCGGGACATCCAGCGCGACCAGCGGCGCCAGCCGGGCCCTCGCTTCGTCCCGGCCTTCGGCCAAGTCGGCCTTGTTCAGCACCAACACCGGATCGATGCCGGCGCTGCGGGCGCCGGCCAGCGCCCGCCCGGCCAGGTCGTCCGAGAACGCGGGCTGGACGGCCACCACGATCAGCAGGCGGTCCACATTGGCAGCGAACTGCTTGGTCCGCATGTCGTCGGACCGGTAGAGCAGATTGCGGCGCGGCTCGATCGATTCGATGGCGCCTTCGTCGCGGCCCTGCAGCGCCACCAGCACGCGGTCGCCGACCGCGGCGGCGGCTTTCTTGCCGCGCGGATAGCACTGGCGCGTGGTGCCGTCGTCGAGCTCCACCATGTAGTGGCGCCCATGGGCCGCGACGACCCGCCCGGGGGTCAGGACGCGCCTCCGGCGTTCAGGTGGCGTACGCGCACGGCCGCAGGCGGGTGGCTGTCGTAGAAGGCCGAATGCACCGGGTCGGGGGTGAGGGTGGCGGCGTTGTCGTCGTAGAGCTTGACCAGGGCGGACACCAGCCGCTCGGGGGCGCTCTGCTGCGCCGCGTAGCGGTCGGCCTCGAATTCGTCCCGGCGGGAATACCAGCTGGCCAGCGGCGTGAGCGGGAAGAGGAAGACCGGGACGGCCAGGAAAAACAGCAGCAGGGCCATGGCGTCGTTGCTGCCGCCCAGCTGGGGGATCACTCCCAGACCCGTGTAGAACCAGACCTGCCGCGCCAGCCAGCCCAGCAGCGCGAAGACCGCCAGCGCGGCGGCGAAGCTCAGCGCCATGCGCTTGACGATGTGGCGCCGTTTGAAATGACCCAGCTCGTGGGCCAGCACGGCTTCGATCTCGTCGGCGTTCAGGCGGGCGAGCAGCGTATCGAAGAAGACGATGCGGCGCGACTTGCCGAAGCCGGTGAAGTAGGCGTTGCCGTGGGCCGAGCGCCGCGAGCCGTCCATGACGAACAGGCCGCCCAGGGAAAAGCCGCAGCGCTGCGCCAGCGCGTGCACGCGTTCGCTGAGCTCGGGATTGTCCAGGGGCGTGAACCGGTTGAACAGCGGGGCGATGACGGTCGGGAAGATCAGCAGCACCAGCAGGTTGAACACGGCCCACAGCGCCCAGGCCCAGAGCCACCACAGGGCGCCTGCCTGGCCCATGAGCCACAGCACGGCCGCCGCCAGCGGGATGCCCAGCACGGCCGAGACTGCGATGCCCTTGGCGGCGTCGGACAGGAACAGGCCGGGCGTCATGCGGTTGAAGCCGAAGCGCGCCTCCAGGCGGAACTGGCGCCACAGGGAAAAGGGCAGGCTGAGCAGCCCCAGCAGCAGCGCCACCGCTCCGAGCAGCAGCAGTTGGCGCAGGAAGTCGCCGTCGACCCGCCCGGCCACCCAGCTGTCTATGGCCTGCAACCCGCCCAGGAGGGTCAGCCCGACCAGCACCACGGCGTCGAACACCCTTTCCAGCATGCCCAGGCGCACCCGGGCCACGGTGTAGTCCGCGGCGCGCCGGTGGCTGGCCAGCCCGATGCGGTCGGCGAACTCGGGCGGCACCCGGTCGCGGTGCGCGGCGACGTGCCGGATCTGGCGCGAGGCCAGCCAAAGCCGCAGGGCGATATCGGCCAGCAGGAAGACGACGAACAGCAGCGTGAACATGGGTAGCGTAGCCAATATGAGAAAATCCGGCGTTTTGGGGCAAATTATATGGCTGCGAACGAAAACCGCCTGGTCTGGCTCGACATGGAAATGACCGGACTCGATCCGGAAAAAGAGCGCATCATCGAAGTTGCGGTCGTCGTGACGGAGCCCGACCTGACGGTGGTGGCCGAAGGCCCGGTGCTGGTGGTGCACCAGCCCGACAGCCTGCTCGACGCCATGGACAACTGGAACAAGTCCACCCATGGCAGGAGCGGCCTGATCGACAAGGTCAAGGCCTCGACGCTGACCGAAGCCCAGGCCGAGGACATCCTGCTGGATTTCCTGGCGCAGCACCTGCCGGCAGGCAAGTCCCCCCTGTGCGGCAATACCATCAGCCAGGACCGCCGCTTCATGTACCGCTACATGCCGCGCCTGGAAACCTTCTTCCATTACCGCAACCTGGACGTCAGCACGCTCAAGGAGCTTGCCCGGCGCTGGCGGCCGGAAGTCTACAAGGGGTTCGAGAAAAAGAGCCGCCACGAGGCGCTGGCCGACATCTACGAATCCATAGACGAGCTCAAGTACTACCGCGAGCATTTCCTGAAGGTCTGACCGGCATGGCCTATCACGACATCCTGTTCGAGCTGTCCGACGGCATCGCCCGCCTGACCCTGAACCGCCCGGACAAGCTCAACAGCTTCACCGCCCGCATGCACGGCGAGATCGCCGACGCGCTTTCCCGCGTCGAGACGGACGGCGCGCGGGTGCTGGGGCTGAGCGGCGCGGGCCGCGGGTTCTGCGCCGGCCAGGACCTGAGCGAGCGCCAGCGCGCCCCGGGCGGCGAGCCGCCCGACCTGGGAGCCACGGTGGAGCGCTACTACGCGCCGCTGGTGCGCCGCCTGCGCGCGCTGCCCATGCCTGTGGTGGTGGGTGTCAACGGTGTGGCGGCCGGGGCCGGGGCCAGCCTGGCGCTGGCCGGCGACATCGTCATCGCGCGCGAATCGGCCAGCTTCATCCAATCCTTCAGCCGGCTGGGCCTGCTGCCCGACACGGGCGGGACCTACTGGCTGCCGCGGCTCGCGGGCCGGGCCCGCGCCATGGGGATGGCCATGCTGGGCGAGCGTATCCCGGCGCGCCAGGCGCAGGAGTGGGGGCTGATCTGGCAGTGCGTGGCCGACGATGCCTTCGAGGCCGAGCTGGAAAGGCTGCTGCGGCATTTCTCGCGCGCCCCGACGCTGGGGCTGGCCCGCACCAAGCAGGCGATCGATGCCAGCCTGGGCAACACGCTGGACGCGCAATTGGACCTGGAACGCGACCTGATGCGCGAGCTCGGCCGCAGCGAGGACTACGCCGAGGGCGTGGCCGCCTTCATGGGCAAGCGCGAGCCGGCGTTCAAGGGGCGCTGAGGCAGTTTCCCCCCGCGCTGCGCCCTGCGGCGCGGCCGCGTCCTTCCATCCGTGTCCGTGCCGCGTCCTGCCGTGCGGGCGATGAGCCGGCGGGAGCGGCCGGCTTTACCGGGCCCGGGCGCCGGCCCGGCGCTGTCCACGCACGACCCGCCAGTACCAGGCATGCAGCAGCGCGGCCGACAGCGCCAGGCCCAGGGTAGCCATGACCCACATGATGCCCGCGCCGGCGGGGGAGCCGGGCACCAGCGCCTGCCGCAGGCCGTCGAGCTGTCCGCGACCCGGGCCGAACCCGTACCACCAGCCGCCCGCCAGCCCGACCCCGACCAGGGCCAGCGTTTGCAGCAGCATGGGCACGAAGGCCACCTTGTAGGCGCGCAGCAGATAGGAATTGACGCACTGCATGGAATCCACCACGTGGAATAGCGGGATCAGCTGCAGCAGGGTGACCGCAACCGCCGCCACGCCGGCGTCGTCGGTATAGGCCGCGAGGATCCAGGGCCGCCCGAGCCACAGCACGGCTGCGGTAGCCAGCGCGCCGGCCAGGCCCAGCGCCAGGCCGGCCACGCCCGTGCGGTGGGCCAGGGCGGGCCGGCCCGCGCCGATGGCCTGGGCGGTGAGCGAGGCCGTGGCGATGCCTATGGCCATGGGCATCATGTACGACAGAGCCGCCAGGTTGGACATGATCTGGTGGCCGCCGGTGACCAGGGTGCCTTCGCGCGCCACCAGCAGCGCCATGAAGGTGAAGGCGCAGACCTCCGCCAGATAGGAGCCGCCCATGGGCAGCCCCAGCCGCAGCAGCGCCTTTTGCGCGGACCATGAAGGCCGTCCCAGCCGCAGCCCGAAGCGCCGGTAATAGCGGTCGTGCGTGATGATCCACAGCCCCGCGGCCAGGCTCAGCCAGTACACGATGGCCGACGACAGCCCGGCGCCGGCGGCGCCCAGCGCGGCAGCCCCAGGCTGCCGTAGATCAGCAGCCAGTTGAACAGCGCCTTGAGCGCTACGCCGGCAAGATTGATCGCCATGACCAGCTTGGGCCGGGACACCGCGGCGCCCAGGGCGTAGATGGTGCGGAACATGAGCGCGGCCGGCAGGGCCAGGACCAGCGCCCGCAGGTAGGCGCCGACCCGCTCGCGCACGGCGGGGTCGATGTCCCCGGACAGCGCCAGCCACATATCGGGAAACAGCATGAGGGCGCCGCCCAGCGCCGACAACCCGAGCGCCATCCAGACACCCTGGCCCCAGGTGCGGCCGACCTCGTCCAGCCGGCCGCCGCCGAAGTGCTGGGCCAGGATGGGGATCAGCGCGTGCACCACGCCCATCAGGCCGACGAAGACGGTGATATAGACTGATACCGACAGCGCCATGGCGGCCAGGTCGGCCGCGCTGGCATGGCCCGTCATGGCCGTGTCGAGCACGCCGAAGGCGATGCCCGCCCATTGGCTGACCAGCACCGGCCAAGCCTGGCGGGCAATGCCCGCCAGCACCGGGACGAATCCGGTAGGCAGCGGCACGGGGGCGGTCATCGGGGCTTGATGCGCAGCAGGCGGAAGACTTCGTGGCGGTCGGCCGGGCGCGAGCCTTCCCACAGCACTTCGCCCTGGTCGCTGTAGGCTGCGGTGCCTTCGCGCAGGTTATGCCGGGAGGTCTGCTGCAGCAGCAGGGTGCAGCGGGAATCGAAGGTGAAATGGATGCCGTCGAACACCAGGAAGGACGCGCGCTGGCCGCTGCCCAGGCTCAGCGAGCGCAGGCATTCCCCCGGGCGCTGGTGCTGCGCCAGCGCGGCGGCCAGTTCGGCCGACACCGAGCGATAGCTGCGGGCGTAGTCCACGGCCGGCATCCACAACAACACCAGCAGCAGCCAGGTCGTGACCAGCCCGCCGGCCGATAGCACGGTGCCGCGCCACAGCGCTGCCGGGCGCACGCGCAGGCGCCAGGTGACCAGGGCGATCCAGGCGACCGACACGCCCGCCGCCAGGGCGAACGCGAGCCAGGAAATCTGCGGCTCGAAGCCGGAAGTCTGGCGCGCGATATTGCGCGCGATCTGCCGCGGCCAGCCGAAATGCAGTGCGACCCATCCCAGCCAGACGGTGGCCGCCGTCAGCGAAAAGCACATCACCGCGAACCAGTCCAGCGTGTTGACCACGCCGCGGCGCAGCGTGGGCAGCGAAAACGCGGCGAGCACGGCGCAGGGCACCACCAGCAGCATGAATTCCGGCTCCGACGGTTCCTGCATGAAGGGCAGCACGGCCATCGGCCCGATAGCCAGCGACAGCGGCACCCATACGTGGGGCGAGGCGATCCAGTCGCGCCAGCGCCAGATCGCCAGCAGCGCCAGCGGCCAGGTCGGCCAGAGGAACCAGGGCAGGTCGCGTAGCGTGCGCAGCGCGTCGCCCGCTTCGGGCAGCCCGAAGACGGATTCGTTCCATTGGCGCCAGTTGCGGATCCAGTATTCGCCTTCGCGCAGGGCGGGCACCCACCAGGCCAGCACCAGCGTCAGCGCCAGCAGCAGGGCCCACAGCAGCCAGCGGCGGGCCTGCCAGAGGGCGCTCTTGGGATGGCAGGCCAGCGGCACGGCCAGCAGTATCGGCAGCGCGCCGGGCCAGGCCCGGGTAAGGAAGGCGCCGGCCAGCGCCATACCCAGCACGGTCGCGCCGAGCACGGGCTTGTCCAGCATGCGCGCCAGCGCGTAGTAGGCCAGCGCCTGGAAGGCCATGATGGCCGGGACTTCGGACGATTCGTGGGTGCGCCACAGTATGCCCACCGTGGCCACCAGGAGCAGCAGGGCGGCGTCGGCAAGCATGCGGCCGTAGTCGCGTACCGTGGGCTCGCCGCCGAAGGGCAGCGCCAGCGGCTGCGCCTCGGGCCGGCGCCCCAGCAGATACGTGCCATACCAAAGCGACCAGGTCGTCAGGCCGAACCAGAGTAGGTTGGGCAGCCGGGCGGCAGCCAGTTCGCCGATCACGGGCGACGCCAGCCAGACCAGCGCGGCTCCGACCCAGGTGACCAGCGGCCCGTCCTGGGCGTGGGCCAGGCTGCCCACCTGCGGCAGCAGCCACGCTTGCCCGCCCTCGTGCAGGGCCGAGAGCATGGCCGCCACGCCTACTACGTCGTCGGTCTTCCATGGGTCGCGGGGAAACAGCCCTGCCACGATATAGACGAAGGCCAGCCCGAGCAGCACCAGGCGGGGCAGTTTTGCGGTGGCCGGAGCGGTCAGGCGGGCCGGGGTGGAGCGCGATAGGGCAGGCACGGGGCGTAATGTAACCGGATCCCGCTGCGAAGAGGCGTTGCAGGGGTAAAAAAAGGCAGCCCGACGGCTGCCTTTCCCGACGTTCCCGCCCGCAGGCGGGAGCGGATATCGGCGGCGCCTACTTCTTGGCGGCGCCGGCGGTGCGGGCGAAACGGGCGCGGAACTTCTCGACGCGGCCGGTCTCGACGATGCGGGTCTGGGCGCCCGTATAGAACGGGTGCGATTCCGACGTCACGTCGCACTTGAAAAGCGGGTAGGTCTTGCCGTCGAGTTCGACCGTCTCGCGGGTGGAAAGGGTCGAGCGGGTGACGAACTTGTTGCCGGTCTGCACGTCCAGGAACACCACTTCGCGGTATTCGGGGTGGATGCCTTCTTTCATGGTGGGGTCCTTGCAGTGTGGGTCGCCAGCCGAGCGGGCCTTCCGATCGACCACGTATCCGTAAGATAGCCGGCAATTTTAGCATGCACGAGCCAAGTTGGAAACGATGCGCGGTCAGGCGCCGGAATTTCCCTGGCCACGCCTCGTGGCACGGCATCTCGATCCTCCTGGAATACAAGAATTGAATTTTATTCAAGAACTTGAATATTGGTGAATTTTCTCTACAATGCCGGGCTGGGCCCTCAGACAGGCCTTGCGCAAGACCATAGCCGAGAGTGCCGTGTCCCAGGAGTCCGCTTTTTCCGCTTCCTCGTCCCAGGCTGACGAGCCCGCTGCCAAGTCATCCATCCGGCTGGGGATGCAGCTCAGGCATGCCCGGCTCGTCAAACAGCTGAGGCTGAAGGACGTCGCGCGAATGTCCGGGCTGTCGGAAAGCCTCATTTCGAAATTCGAGAACAACAGGGCTACCCCTTCCCTGAATACCCTGCACAAGATCGTGAAGGTCCTGGGGACCAGCGTGGCGGCGCTGCTCAATGAGCATGCCTCGAACAGCGACGTGGTGCTCAAGCCCCGGCAGCGGCCGATCATCAGGGAGGTTGCCATGACGGCGGGGGCCGACGGAATGGAGGCCGAGGTCATGATTCCCATGGGGGCGAGCGCGATGCTGGAGGCCTTCGTGATCCGCCTGCTGCCCGGCGGAGGCAGCGGCGGCACGCGTACGCACGATGGCGAAGAGGTCGGCTATGTCATCAAAGGGGAATTGGTGCTGACCGTCGACGGCCAGGCCTATCACCTCCAGGCAGGGGATTCCTTCTTCTTCTCTTCCTCGGTTCCCCACGAATTTTCCAATCCCGGCGCGGGGCCCACGGAGATCGTATGGGTCAATACGCCTCCCAGCCTGTGACCGGTTTCGGGGCCTGCGCGCCGCCCCGGCTTTTCCCTTTTCCATCCTGGAGCTTTCAAGGAATCACTCATGTCGAACCGTCTATCTCTTGCTCTGGCCGGGGCCGTGGTGGCGCTGGCAAGCCTTTCGGCCCACGCGGCGGATTTCCCGGAAAAACCCGTCAAGCTCGTGAATCCTTTTCCGGCCGGATCCCCGTCGGACAACGCGGCCCGGCTTTTCGCCAAGAAAATGCAGGAAGAATGGGGGCAGCCCGTCATCGTGGAAAACCGGGCGGGTGCGGGGGGCACGATAGGCACCGCATATGTCGCCAAGGCCCTGGCCGACGGCTATACCCTTGTGCTGGGCTCGTCTTCCACGCACATCGTCGCGCCGGTGATGCGCAAGGCGCTGCCCTATGACGCCGACAAGGACTTCACGCCGATAGTCATTCCCGGCCCCTATCCGCAGGTGATCGTAGTCAGCGCCAAGCTGCCGGTCGATACGCTGCAGCAACTGATCGAGTATGGCCGCACGCATCCGGGCGAGCTGGTCTATGCGTCATCGGGCATGGGATCGGTGCTTCACCTCGCCGGCGAGATGTTCGCCAGCGTGACGGGAGTCGAGATGCTGCACGTGCCCTATAAGGGTGCCAACGAAGCCGTCAACGCGGTGCTGAGCGGGGACGCGCAGGTGATTTTCGATTCGCCGGGCAGTGCGCTGCCCTTCGTGCAAAGCGGGAAAACGAAGGCGCTGGCCGTGATGGACGCGGGGCGGTGGTTCTCGTTTCCGGACGTTCCCACCACGAAAGAGCTGGGCATGCCCCAGTTGCGCTTTTCGAACTGGAGCGGCCTCTATGCGCCTGCGGGGACGCCCGGCGCAACCGTCCGGACCATCGAGGAGACCATGCGCAAGGTGCTGGCCCAGCCCGATGTCCAGGAAACGCTCAGGAATATGAATGCGCCAGTCAACCCCGTCTATGGGGAGGATATGCGCCGCATGATGCTGGACGGCCAGGAAACGCTGCGCAAGCTGGTCAGCGAGAACGCCATTCCCCTGCTCGATTGAGCGATTTGCCGGCCCCCCGGGCAGCGGGGAGGCTAGGAGCATATTCATGGCAAAACAAGAGGTTTACAGAAAGCCCGGCATGCGGCTGAAAGCCGACATGTCGCCCCTGATGCACCGGTATTTCCATGCCTCCACGCCCGGCAAGGGGTGGAAAGGGTGCCATCTCTTCGACAAGGCGCATACGGTGATGCTGGCTGAGCGGGGGATCATTCCGCGTCCGGCCGGTGTGGCCATTCTGCGCGCCTTGCGGGGCATGGAAGCCGAGGGTGCCCGCGAGGTCCGCGAGCGCCTGGGCAACCATGTGCATTGCGGGGAGGCCTTCGTGTCGGAAACGGAAGGTCCCGACATTTCCGGGTGGATCCATTGCGGCCGCAGTTCGGGCGACCTTTCCGCGGTCAGCGTGCGGGTCGATGCCCGAGACGGGGCCCTGCAGGTGATGGGCATGCTGCTGGACTTGCGGCGGCAGTTCGTCGATACGGCGCAACGGCACGTGGACACGGTCATGCCGGGTTATACCCAGTTGCAGCACGCGGAGCCGATGACCCTGGGCTTCTACCTGATGTCGTGCGTGCACCAGTTCGAGCGCGATTTCGCACGCTGCGAGGCGGCATTCCGCAGAATCAATGTGAGCCCTGCTGGCTGCGCGATCCTGACCGGCACGAATTTCCCCATCGACCGCGAGCGGACCCGGCAGCTGATGGGTTTCGATGGCCTGTTCCAGAATGCGCGCGACGCGATATGGTCGACGGACCACATCACGGAACTGCTGGGCGCCTACATGGCGATCGCAGCGGCCCTGGGACGATTGGCCGACGACTTGACGATATGGCATTCGTCCGAGTTCAAGATGATCGACCTGCCCGATGCGTATTGCGGGACCAGCAGCATCATGCCGCAGAAGAAAAATCCGTACGGTACCCAGACGGTCAGGGGATTGTGCGGGGAAGTGATCGGCCATGCCATGGCCTACATGTCCCAGACCACCCACCAGTCGGATTCCTGCGAGATGCTCACCATGGCCCCGTCGGCCATGTACGGAGCCGAGGAGAAATGCCTGGTTATGATCGAAATCATGCGGGACCTGGTGGGAGGCATGGAGGTCGACGCCGGCCTGATGCGCAAGCGGGCAGGCATGTTCTGGTCGCAGGCAGCCTCGCTGGCCAACGAGATCGTGCTCGCCCGGGGCATTCCGTTCCGGCACGCGCACCAGATCGTGGCGATTCTGGTGCGCCGCGCGATCGAGGCCGGGGCGGCGCCCGGCGACGTGGACAGCCGGTTCCTGGACGAGGCTGCCACGGAATTCAACGGACAACCGTTGCGGCTGGACGACGCGGCCATCCGAAAGGCCATGGACCCGGCTAGCATCGTGCAAAGCAAGGCCCTGGCGGGAGGGACTGCCGCCAGCGTCGTGCGCGATGACATCAGGGCGGCTCGGGACCGCATCGCCGCGGACCAGTCGGTGCTGGATGGCATGCTCCTGCGGTTGCGCGAGGCGGATGACTTGCTGGAATCGGCCATCGACCGGGTGCTCTCAGGCGAGGCCGGCGCTGCGGAAGCGGGCTAACACTCCCCGGCCTCCGCCAGCGAAACCGCCTGGCCGCCAGCGACGATGAGATGGTCCAGCAGGCGCACGTCGATCAGGGCCAGGGCCTGCTTCAGGCGGCGGGTCATGGCGTGGTCGGCGCCGCTGGGCCGGGCCACGCCCGAGGGGTGGTTGTGGGCCACGATGAGCGCCGCGGCGTGGTGGCGCAGCGCGGCGCGCACGACCTCGCGCGGGTACACGGAAGCCTGGGTCAGCGTGCCGCGGGCGAGCTCCTCGGAGGCGATCAGCCGGTACTGGCTGTCCAGGTAGAGGGCAATGCAGTGCTCGACGCTGCGGTGCCCGATGAGCGCCTGGCAATATTGCTTGACCCGCCGGGGATGGTCCAGCGCGCAATCCCGCCGCAGGTCTTCTTCCAGCGCCCGGCGGGTGAGTTCCAGCACCGCCAGCAGCTGGCAGATCTTGGCGTCGCCCAGGCCGGGCACGGCGCGCAGTTCTGCCGGCCCGGCGGCCAGCAGGGGACGCAGGCCGCCGAAACGCTCGATCAGGCGGCGGCCCATGTCCAGCGCGCCCACGCCGGCCACGCCGGTGCGCAGCATGATGGCGAGCAGTTCGGGTTCGGTCAGTACGGCCGCGCCGTGGCGCAGCAGGCGCTCGCGCGGGCGTTCGGATACGGGGGCAGGAGACGGGAAGGGCATGACAGGCTCTAAAATCGGGGTTTCGACCGCCTCCGACGGTGACAGATCTTGAGCGCCATGCCCGAAGCCACGAACGTTTTTGTCCGTGCGGATTCCTACCTGACCCTGCATTACCGCATCACGCTGGCCTCGGGCCCGGGCGCGGGCTCCGTTTTTGCCGATACCTTCGACGGCCGGCCCGCCACCCTGCAGATGGGTAGCGGGCAATGGGCGCCCGGCATGGAGGCCGCGCTGCTGGGGCAGGCCGAAGGCAGCCGCTTCAGTTTTCGCCTGGCGCCCGGCCAAGCCTACGGCGAGCGCAATCCGGAACTGATCCAGAAGGTGGGCCGCGCGATGCTGGCCGAGCACGCCGGCCCGGACGCCGGCTTCGAGCCCGGAGACATGGTGGAGTTCGCCGCGCCCAACGGCGGGCGCTATTCCGGTGTGTTCAAGGCCTGGGAGGCCGACGGCGCGCGGTTCGATTTCAACCACCCGCTGGCCGGCGTCGCGCTGGAGGTCGAGGTGGCCATACTCGGAGTCCTGTAATGAGCACCCATCCCGCCGGGCAGGCCGGCGCCGAAGTGCTGCTGGCCCAGCCGCGTGGTTTCTGTGCCGGCGTGGACCGCGCCATCGACATCGTCGAGCGGGCGCTGGAGCTGCACGGCGCGCCCATCTACGTGCGCCACGAGATCGTCCACAACCGCTACGTGGTCGAGGACCTGCGCGCAAAGGGCGCCGTATTCATCGACGAGCTCGAGGACGCGCCCGCCGGCGCCATCGTGGTGTTCTCGGCGCACGGTGTGTCCCAGGCAGTGCGCCGGGAAGCCGAGCAGCGCGGCCTGAAGGTCTTCGACGCCACCTGCCCGCTGGTCACCAAGGTGCATATCGAGGTCGCCCGCATGCGCGAGGCCGGCCGCGAGATCGTCATGATCGGCCACAAGGGCCACCCGGAGGTCGAGGGCACGCTGGGCCAGAGCGAGCAGGGCATGTATCTGGTCGAGACCGTCGACGACGTGCAGGCCTTGCAGGTGCGGGATCCCTCCCGCCTGG
>Ga0182748_1000461_pt1 | contig 43785 bp, 57 predicted proteins | sample eDN3rd37CKraftOP_FD_128877 | JGI IMG/M metagenome (GOLD analysis project Ga0182748, IMG submission 128877) | Enriched Organic Plus compost microbial communities from Emeryville, California, USA - eDNA 3rd pass 37_C Kraft OP (version 2) (version 2) ... | reverse complement strand
GAATCGTAGAATTTCAAGTTGAATCGGGTGTTTGAAATATGTTTTCATTTTTCCCGTTATTTATGTTATTTATTATTGTGATGTTAGCGGAAACAAATAGGACACCATTTGACTTACCTGAAGCTGAGGCTGAGTTAGTTGCTGGTTTTAACTTGGAATATTCGGCAGGTGGTTTTGCATTATTTTTTTTGGCTGAATATGGTAGTATGTATCTTATGTCGATGATTGCTGCTATTTTCTTTTTAGGCGGTTGGGGTCCGCACGATTCACTAGCAATTTTATTAGTAAAAACGTCAATTTTTGCAATGTTATTCGTGGTTATTCGTGGCTTGCTACCACGTTATCGCTATGACCAACTTATGGCAGCTCATTGACGTAAATTTTTAATTTTTGTGTTTGGTGCAATTGTTGCTAGTGGCGCATTATTGATGGTATATGGTGCATTACCAATCTCTTCTGATTTTGTTGATGCTGTGGCTTTTACCGAAATGCGCAATGCAGCAGTATAAGTTTCAAAAAGTTTAGTTTCACTATGATTAGCCCTCTTTATCGTTTATCGTCAATTTTGGTAAATCAAGCCGCTTATATATCGTCCCTTGCCCCTAGGTGGGTTTTTCGTATTTCAATTAACTTCGCAGAGCTTGTAGTTAGTCTATCTTTAAAATGTACCGTTCGTTTTTTAGGTTTAGTCAAATACCATACTATGTTTTTATTTCGTACGTTGGTTGACTTAGTTGTTTATGATGTTCCAGGTCGTTTATTGCGTTTTTGTGTTATGTATGTATTATTAAGCCCTCATTTTAATGCGCGTTTAGTTGTTCGTACTCAAACAGACACAATCATTCCGTTGGTTTCATGTATTCGAATTTTTCAAAATGCTAACTGGCTAGAGCGTGAAGCTTGGGATATGTTTGGTATTTTTTTCTTCCAACATACAGATTTACGTCGTATTTTAAGTGATTATGGCTTTGTAGGACATCCTTTAAGAAAAGATTTCTCACTAGTCGGTTATGTTGAGGTAGCTTTTAGCGTTTTCTTTTCACGAATCGTTTATTTGCCACCATCATTAGTTCAAGAAATTCGTGTTTTTAATTACGGCCCTCAAGTTCGTTCAAATGCAACTGTTACTCCTACTGGAGTTAAATCCTTGTATTGATTGTTTAACTAGTGAATTTCAGGAATAAAGGCTATTTAGATAATATGGGACCGCTTGAGCGTTATAAGATTGAACAGCTGCAAGAGGCTGTTCATGAAAGGGGAAATTTAGGATCAGATTGTGCGCAGGTAAAGCGTATTTTGGAAGCATATAAACAACATCAAAATATTTTTGAGTTATACCGAGATATTGATGCTCAGCTATGACTCTTCCGTCAAGGTAATTCATCAAAAGTTCCGCCACCAGCATCAACTTTGACTGGTTGACAGTTAGATGCTAAGTGGCGGTATATGCAGGCTGAGGCTGAGACATCTTTACCTCAGCAAACTATCGGGTCTAAGCTGTGGCTACTTTGAACTGAGACTTGATCAATACTTGTTTCAAAGCTAACAAGACGTCCTGAGTCAACCGGGGCGATCTCAGTGGACTATTTACGCTCTCGTACAGCACGTATTGGTGAGCAGTTTGGTTTGTTTGATGGTGATGAGGCGTATCATAATCCTGAGGTTGATATACATGAAATAACGAGGCGGCGTAGGCCGAAGTGGGTTGATTGGCAAGAAGATATGGAGGCTGAGGACTTGATACAAATACTTGCTGAGGCAACACCGTATTCACCCCAATCAACGCAAAATTTGTATAAAACTTCATACTATACTACGCCTCAAGTTTCTGAGGATTTTAGTAATTGATCTATTTTTAAACACAAGCCAACTGCATCGAGTGGCTGGTTCGCGACAGGTTCAGCGCGTGCAATGTGACGGTCTGTGGGCGGATTTGATGCAAAACGCATTGACCGACTATTTGATCAATTAGAGGAATATGTCGCTCAGGATTTTGTTAAGCGTCATGGACCGCAAATTCGCGAACAGTGGCAGTATCCTGATTCCAATGTTTTTAGTAATCGGTTTCAAGAGCGGGTTAAATTTTGTTCAGATAGGTACGAAAAATGCTATCAACAGTATAAACCTGAGTCGCACGAAGATAATTTTTTTGAGTGGATTAGAAATGCAATTTTATCGCTATTTGGCTATTCGGGCGTTTCAGATGTAAACGATGACGATAGGGCGCAAAAACCTAAAGCACAGGCTCGCGAGGAGGGTTCCGGTGAGCGGGGCACGCCTTCGTTTTTTCGTCAAGTGTTGGAGAGTCTGCTAACGCCTACTTTGTATTTATTAGATTTAGTTTCAAACGATCGTATTAAAGGATTTTTTATGAATTTTGAGCGTGGCCGTTCAGGAATTTTTTCGTGAGTTTTTGACGTATTGTTGACTCCGGGCTTATCAACATTTCTTGATTCACTTAACTATATTTTTGGTCGTAAACCACTGTTACGTTGAATGATTGAAAGCGACGCTTTTGGCGGTGTTAATTTTTTAATGCAGCAGTGTGTAATTCAACCGCAATTAATTACCTTTTGTAGCGTGTTGGAAGGTAGAAAAATTGAAAATAGTGTTGGTGAGGATGTCTTAACATTTATTTTAAAAAATTTGGATACGTCATGAGCAGACGTTTCAATAACATTTGGCACTGTAACATTTACATTGCCTTCTATGGGAGATCCAATACAGTTTAGTTTATTTAGTATTGTTTATCCAAAGATTTTATTACCAATGTATTATATTCAGGCGTTTTTTGCACAAATTAATAATCTTTGAAATTTTTGTATCGCTAGTTTAATGCAGTATGGTGCGGATAGTTTAGAACAATTGATTGATGCATACATGTGAGTATGTGAACTTCCGGGCCGTATGGCTAATGTAGGATCTGGTTGGTATATTGTTGCAGCCTTTTTTTTGATGTTTCATCTATTAAAGGCACACCTTACAGAGAAGTATGGTGATGTGGTTGAATCTTTTTTTCGTCAGTGTTTTGGTAAACAACCATTTACTTTGACGGAGGCAACGTTATTTGTAAATTTTATTTTGTTACTTTGAGCATTTAAAGTTTTACTAAATAACTGAGCAATGATGGGTATGAACGGTTTTACTGGAGCTGTCTCGCCTGTAACGACCAATGAGGGGGTTGTAGTTTGGGATTTTTTTGATTCGTATTTTTTTACGGATGGTTTGTCAACATTATTTGTGTTTTTGACAATTGCAATTGTACCTCTTTGTGTATTGGTTAGTTCAGGTATTCGTTTTAAACTTGAATTGCTATTAAAATGTTTGATTGCAGTTGAGGTTTTGTTGATTATTGCATTTTCAACAAGCAATTTTTTTGTTTTTTATTTAGCATTTGAAGCGGTATTAATTCCAATGTATTTTATTATTGGTTTATGAGGTTCACGTAGTGAGCGAACTCGTGCATCTTATTTATTTTTTATTTATACATTGGCAGGTTCAATTTTCTTCTTATTAGCATTAGTTTTAATTAATACTTATATTGGTAGTTTTAATTTTTGGACAATGCTAGAGTCAATGCCTTCAGTTCCGTGGAATATTCGTGTTCTATTATGAATTTGTTTATTTTGTGGCTTTGCTTTTAAAGTTCCTTTGTATCCAGTTCATAGCTGATTAACTGTTGCGCATGTTGAGGCTCCAACTTGCGGTTCTATTATTTTGGCTAGTTTACTGCTGAAATTAGGTGGTTATGGGTTATGTCGTTTTGTGGTTGCATTGTTGCCGGATGTAACTTTAGTATTTCAATCTTCTGTTTTGACGGTTTGTTTGGTTGGTTTTGTTTATGCTACGGTTGCAGCTTATAGGCAATTGGATTTAAAACGTTTTGTGGCTTACACATCAATCGCACATATGCATTTTATCATTTTGTCTTTATTTACTTTGACTGACGTTGGTTATTGGGGTTCAGTACATAGTATGATTAGTCATGGTTTTATTTCAAGTGGTTTGTTCTTAATGGTTGGTTCATTGTACGATCGTTTTGGTGTTCGTAACACTGCTTACTACTCAGGTTTGGCTGATCAAATGCCATTGTTTGCAGTATTTTGAACTGTATTTTTATTTGCTAATGCAGGTATTCCATTTTTCTCAGGTTTTCCAGGTGAGTTTTGTGGTTTTATTGCAACATTCACAATGAATCCGGTTTTTGGTTTCTTATTGTCAATTGGATTCATCTGTGGAGTTATCTACTCAGTTTTAAATATTTCTCGTGTTATTCATGGTTCTGCGACAATTTGATTAACGCGTCGTTCAGCGGTTGATCTATTAGATTACGAGTTTGGCGCGTTAATTTTTTTAGCAACTTGAGTATTTATTTTAGGTATTTGACCAGATTTGATTGTTAACCTATTACGTAGTACGTGTTTATTTTAATAATTTTTTTAACTTTAGTTTGTTATAGTGTATTTTTTTAATCCATGAGCAAGTATTTAGCACTTACTAGCGCATTAGAGCAGTTTGACGTAATCCAATTGGTTGAAGGTAGTACTTGAACATTCTTGTATTCAGCAAGTAATGTTTGTTTATTTGCTGCATTGACGGTTGCTGTCGCTACATTATTTTTCCCGTCTGTTGGTGAATCTATGAAAATGTTTCACGCATTAAGCACTCCTATGATTTTTTTTAGGAAGTTAACATTTATGTCTAAAAAGTTGTTTGGAGAAAACTTAACTGTTTGCGGTGGTGTTTTCTTTTATTTTTTATTTGCTGTTTTTACATTTTTATTTTTTTGTAACTTAATTGGTATGATTCCGTACTCAGTAACTGTTACAAGTTTTTTAGCTGTAACTTTATTTTTTAGCTCAATGGGTTTCTTTGGCGCATTGCTAATTGGTTTACGTGCTAACGGATGATCATTTTTTAGCTTATTTATTCCTGCTGGTACTCCAAACCCATTAAAAATTTTATTAGTTTTAATTGAAGTTGTTTCATATTGTGCTCGTTTACTAAGCTTGGCAATTCGTTTGTTTGCAAATATGATGTCAGGTCATGCATTGTTAAAAATTTTGTCAGGTTTTGGTTACGAGTTGGTTGCTAATATGACATTAGGTGGTGTTGCAGCTGTTGTTGCTTTTGGTATTATTTGGGCTGTTACTGTTTTAGAGTTTGTAATTGCATTCTTGCAAGCTTATGTTTTTATTGTTCTTACGTCAATTTACGTAAATGAAGCAGTTGTTTTACATTAATTTAAGTTTTTAAGTAAACTATGGTAGATACGCGCAGTCTAATTACAAAATATAATAAAGTATTGGATGGTGGCGGTCTTTTGGTATGTGTTTTTTTAATTTTATTAAAAAAACTTTATACGTACTCGCAATACCGTTCAGTACGTCCAATGACAAATCAATTAAATTGAGAGTTTTTTTGTTATAAGTTTATTTATTTAGTTTTATCGAATGGTGCTAGTAGCATTACACCGTTTTTCCTACATTTTTTAAATAGTATTCAGCAGTTACCTGCTTATAATAAAGTTGGAGAGGTTAGTTTTGAGCAGTGATTGTTAAAGGTGTTGGCGACAGCTCCTTTGTTACAATCTACAAATATTGTTCCGCTTAAAAGCCTTTATGCGGTCCAAGCAGAAGCTCCATCTCCCTGAGCAGTTAAATTAGCTCAGAGTAATCCTAAACGCGCATCTATGCGTATGTTAGCATGCTTAGCATCAGTTAAATCAGGTGTAAACGCAATTGATATGCTAGAACACGGCGAAGAAATTTGCGCTGTTTCTGTAGCACCTCTTTTTTCATACGCACCTCAGCGCAGTGTAAGGGGTTATCAGCCGGCTGGTACTATTAATTTGTTGGCCACTCGTTCTAATTTATTACGTAATGGCTACGACCAGTCTTTAACTTTTATTCGTTATGTTGGTGAAAAATCTTTAAGGGGTTGTCATAAAGTCCTTAAACCTATGTTTTTACCTGCCTCAACCGATCTTGGTTTTTGGATGTTTGAACAATTTTATACCAGTCGCCCAGCAGCTCGCCGACTTTTTCGTAAACGCGCCGTCCGCCGCCGCCGATTGAGTCGTGTTCAAAAATTTTTAAAACGTTTTAAAGTCGCACTTTTTTTGAACTACGTTGGTCTTTTATATAAAAAGGTTGCATCGTTTTACGTTGCACCAACTGTGTTATTAGGTGTTAATCCGTACTTGTTACAACGTTTTGTGAAAAAAATTAAGTTTGGATTGCAGTTTTTTAATTTAAGGCGAACTATCGCTAATCGTTATCAACTGGCTCCACTACGTGTTGTTAGTGAGTATAGCGATGCGTTAAAACCGAAATATCGTCTTAAAATCCTTACAAAAGGAAATGTACGTCGTAATTCACGAGGTCGAAATTTATGACGCGGTCGAAAAACCTTTAAGCGTGCATTTTCAACTTCAGTGAAATCATTTATTTTAGATGAATTTAAATCTACGTCAGGTAGTGAGATTATTAATGGTGAAGATTCTGTAGTTGAACATCTTAGTTCAGCATTAGCACTTGATTTACGCCGTGAGGTAGTTGGTAATTTAGCTCAAACGACACATGCTAGTACAGAATTATCTCAAATGTTACGACGCCATTATTTTTACGGTCGTTGTGCTTTAGGTTTATCTTGACGTGTTCCGTTTGGTTGTAGTTGATTTGATCGATTAGATACGAGGCGCTCTTTATTAGCGAGCGGGGTATCTTATACGCTGTCATCAAGCGTGCGAGTAACACGTGCCTTGGCATTAGCTCAACAGTTGTTCTCGTTACCGACCGATAACCACTTAAATCCTCGTTTTGGTCGATATACTGGTGGAAACACCATTGAGTTAACAAACTCATTATTTTATCGACCAGCTGCCCGTTGAATGTTACTAAAACGTCGTCGCTTAGTTTTTAGAAAATTACGTTTAGCTTTAGTTAGTCGAGTCCGTCATATTTGTTGACGTAAAGACAAAAAAACAATGTTAATGCGTCGATTTGCTCGTGCGTTTCCGCGTTTAACATTCTGAAAACGTTCATTTTCTTCCCCTATTAATTATCGTCGTGAATTTGGACGTCGACGAGGTCATCGTTGAGCAATGTCAGCAAGTAAACCACTTGTTTTACGTCGTCAGCCGCGCAGGAAAGTAGTCCGCTATCGTTTCTTTTCAACTAATGCCCTGCGTGAAGTTATGTTTTCACGAAAACGATCTCCTGTTCGTGCGGCATTTTTACGTAAACGCCTTCACATTGTTCGCATTTCAAAACAATTGTTGTCACGTCAGTCTAAGAAAAAACGTCGTGTTCCAGCCTGATTTTTTTGATTGCGTCGTCGTCGTTTCCATCCTTATTGGAAAATCTTTAGGAAGCGTAAACCTCAAAAATCACGTGCAGCAAAACTTAATGTTCGTCGTCAACTAAGCCAGTATAAAACTTTATGGTATAATTGAGCTTTAACGAAATTAGTTGTTTCTAAAGCCGCTTTATTCGTCAATTTAGCTCATAAATCATCAGTAGTGGCTTATTGATATAGACGCACGTTACGTCGCCGCCGTGGTTATAAAGGTATGACGAAAAAATTACGACGACTATACAGCCGAATTGCGCTACGCTTGGTTTCATCTCAGTGGTTGCAGGTGGCTGGTTTTAAACGCATTGGTGCAGGTGAAGCAACTCGTTTAACCTTGTATAGCGTATTTGCACTATGAGCAAATGCTCGATTCCGCTGAACTGGTTTGTTTCACGCTCGTGGAGTTTTACGTTTTAAATTTGGTCAGCCACGACGAGCTCGGAAAGTATTGCAGTATGTTGGTGCTCCACTTCAGTTTACGTCAGCTTATATGCGTATTAACTTAATTAAATAAGTAGTAAAGTAAGTTTCCATGCCTCAATTAGATTTAGTAACATATTTGTATATTTGTCAATTTTTGTATATTTGTTTTTGGGTTTATTTTGCAGTTTCAACACTTGCAACAAATGTTGTTTTTGAGTTACAATCGATGATCGCATTTAATCGTTTTAGTTTAGTTTTACCTTTGATTTCTTTGTTCGCGATCGGTTATTTTTAAGCCTATTAAGTTTTATAGTTTTTTGCTTGGATAGCTCAGTGGTAGAGCAGAAGACTGAAAATCTTTTGGTCAGTGGTTCGACTCCACTTTCAGGCAATGTGGGCTGAGTAGTATAACGGTATTACAGTTGATTGCAAATCAATAGGTTGGGGTTCAATTCCCCGCTCAGCCTTCAAGTTCAGATTAGGTTTTAATACTTAGCATAAACTGAACAAGTTGTATTGTTGTGAGCATATTTTCAAATGAAATTATCTCGTTCATTTAGGTTTGATGTTGGTGTAGTGTTGTCGGTTGGTGATGGTGTTGCAAACGTTGCTGGTTTGGAACGTGCTATGGCAGGTGAATTAGTTTTTTTCCCAAAAAGTGGTGTTAAAGGTTTGGTTTTAAATTTATTTAAAAACACTGTAAGTGTTGTTATTTTAGGTAATGATAGGTATATTACTCAAAACGATATCGTAGAACGTTGCCGTACGATCGTACGAGTACCAACCAGCTTTTACATGTTAGGTACTGTTGTTGATAGCTTGGGTAACCGTATTGACTCTGGTAAAGCTAAACCAGCAGCAAGGTTCCAACGTGCTGTTGAAGTAAAAGCTCCTGGTATTATTAGCCGTGAATCAGTTCGCGAATCATTGGAAACTGGAGTTTTAGCAATCGATAGTATGATTCCGATCGGTCGCGGTCAAAGGGAATTAATTATTGGTGATAGGCAAACTGGTAAAACTACCGTTGCTATTGATAGTATTATTAACCAACGTCGTAACATTGAACCTGTTTTTTGTGTTTATGTTGCAATTGGCCAAAAACGTTCAACAGTTGTTCATTTAGTTGAACGCTTAAAAGCAGAAGGTGCTTTCTTTTATACTATTGTTGTTTCTGCAACTGCATCAGATTCAGCACCATTACAATTTTTAGCACCTTACACCGGTTGTACTATTGGTGAATTTTTTAGGGATGCTGGTTATCCAGCTTTAGTTGTTTATGATGACTTGTCTAAACAAGCCGTTGCCTATAGGCAAATGTCATTATTGTTAAGGAGGCCACCAGGTCGCGAAGCTTATCCAGGTGACGTTTTCTACTTGCACTCTAGGTTGCTAGAACGTGCCGCAAAATTACACACTGTTTTCGGTGGTGGTTCTTTAACTGCATTACCGGTAATTGAAACTCAAGCTGGTGATGTTTCTGCTTACATTCCAACTAACGTAATTTCAATTACTGATGGTCAAATTTTCTTGGAAAGTGAATTATTCAACAAAGGTATTCGCCCAGCTGTTAACGTTGGTCTATCAGTAAGCCGTATCGGTTCAGCTGCTCAAGCTAAAGCAATTAAAGATGTTGCTCGTTCATTGAAATTAGAGTTAGCTCAGTTTAGGGAGGTTGAAGCTTTCATGTTCTTAGGTTCAGAGTTGGATGATACTACTCGTGCAACTTTAGAGCGTGGTTTACGTTTATTAGAAATCTTGAAACAAGATAAATACGCTCCAGTGGCAATTGAAGTTCAATTAATTTTATTGTATGCTGGTATGAGGGGTGTATTTGATGCTTTAAGCGTTTCAAATGTAAACTTATCTAAATTAGCAATTACTCGTTTTGGTCAATATGTTTCATTGCGTCCATATATTGATGTTAAAAAAGGTTTAGCAGCTAACGAAGAATTTATTAAATTATTCTTAGCTTGCGCTGTTATTTCAGAATAATTTAACAAATGATGATGAGCTGAGTTTATGAAAACTTTTCTGCAGTTTGATTGTGTGCCCTTTTTGGATTAGCCGTATCATTGTTTTATCGTGTAGGGAATGTATTTTCTAGTACAGTTTCGAAGTCATTAACTGCTTCAGATTGAGCTTTATTGGGTTTTTGAGTCTCAAGTGGCGTCGGTTTTTTGATTGCTACTGATTTAATTTTTTTATTTATTTTTTTAGTTGCTTTTAATATTTGTATGTATACAATTATGCTATCAACTAAAACAAAGGCTGCAGCTGAGGCAACAAGTAAATATTTGTTGTTTAGTTCATTATCAATATGTAGCTTATTATTCGGTGTATTCGCATATTATTGCGAATACGGTACTTTAAATATGTGATCAATTAGCGTAATTTTAAATGAATCTGGTTGATTTTCTGGAAGTGTAACATTCTGGGAATTAATTGGCGGTGCATTTGTTGTTTTTGCAATTTGTGTTAAACTTGGTGCATTTCCAGGTTTTTTATGGTCGGCTGACGTATATGATGGTGTTTCAACGACTGTTTTAGGTCTGGTATTGTTATCAAAAATTTTTATTTTTGCACTTTTAGTTAAATTACACAACTTGTTTGGTTTCCAACATATTTTTGTTTGAGGCCCACTGTTAAGTATTTTAGGCTGCGGCTCTTTAGTCGCTGGTACTTTTGGTGCAATCATGCAACAACGTTTAAAACGTTTTTTAGCCTACTCGTCAATTAATCAATTAGGTTTTGGTTTAATTGCATTATCAACCGAGACTGGATCTGCCTTTTCTTCGTTTTCATACGTTGTAGTTTATGTTTTGTCAAGTTTAATTTTAGTTGCAATTTTTTCAAGTGTTCGAACTTTAGCTGATAATCGTTCATTTATTTATGTATCAGATCTATCAACATTGATGACAAAAGATTCAACTTTGGGTTGAGTAGTTATTTTTGTTATTTTGTCATTGGCTGGTATTCCGCCATTTTTAGGTTTTTTCACAAAATATTCTGTTTTAGTTACATGTGCATCGTCAACTTTTGCATGAGGTTTCTTATCGTTTTTAGTTGCCGCTTGCCTGCTACCTATTGCTTCATTCAACTATTTACGTGTGATTAAAAATATGTTATTCCGAGGCTACTTTTCGGTTACTTATGCGTCACGTTTTTATATCTCAATGCCATTTGCTAAACGTGTTTTAATTTTAGTTAGTGCATTACTAACTATTATTATCCCACTTTTTGCCTTAGATATCATAAATTGCGTTGCAGGGTACTGGGGTGTTAATGGCTTTAATACCGTTTCAGACATTTTTTTTAAATAAAATTATTTGTATATACTTTTATATTGTTTAAATTTTTTTTAGTTCATTATAAGAGCTAAAAAAAACGTTTTTTAAACTAATTTTTTAGCGTATGCGCAAGGTGTTTGTCTTTAGAGCGGATCATGAGCATATTTGCGCTGAGACTACTGTAATGGGAATCTCAAATAATAGTTTATATATTTATATCCCCGACGTAAGCAGTAATCGGTATCTGCACGGGTTCATGCCCCGAATATGTGTTGGTTCGAGTCCAACCGTCGGGCTATTTGTAGGTCCGTTTTAGACTTTGACGGTGAATAATAATTAGGCGTAATCCTTAAAAAGTTTTAGTGGTTTGTAACGGGTCTGTTCAAATCATTTCGCGGATACGTCATTTTTTTATATTATTTTTTTTTGCTGGGTGTTTTTTTGATTTAAATTTACAAAGATATGAGTCTGATCCTGGCTCCGAGTGAACGCTAGTAATGTGCCTTAACACATGCGAGTCAGCATTTTGCGGCGAACGGGTGAGTTATACATCGTAATTTACAATACAGTACTGTTTAAATACATGGATATGTGTGTGACAAAAAAATTAAATTGCTGTTTAATAATGCGATGCGAGATTAAGTTGTTGGTCGGGGTAGTGGCCCACCAAGCTGATGATCTCTAGCTGGTCTGAGAGGATGTACAGCCACATTAGAACTGAGATAAGGTCTAAACTTCTTCGGGAGGCTGCAGTGGGGAATCTTGAACAATGGACGAAAGTCTGATTTAGCGACATTACATGAGAGAGTGACAGTCAATTGACCGTAAATCTCTACGCTTAAAGTCTAATAGTGACACAGCTTTAAGTTAAAAAGTCCCGGCTAACTCCTGTGCCAGCAGCCGCGGTAATACAGGCGGGGCGAGCGTTACTCTTCTTGATTGGGCGTAAAGGGTGCGTAGGCGGTTTGCAGTTGAGTTTTGTTTTAAAGGCTGGGGTGGTCTGCCTCTGCGAAGAAAAAACTATCGGCACAACTAGAGTTTAATTAGCGTTTGTAGAATGCCCAAAGTAGCGCTGAAATGCACAGAGATTGGGTGGAATACTGGTGTGAAAACATTTCTCGAAATTAAACTGACGCTCAGGCACGAAGGTGCGGGGATCAAACAGGATTAGAGACCCTGGTAGTCCGCACAGTAAACGATGAGTGCTAAAATGGTACCTTTGGTAACTTTACAGCTAACGCGTAAAGCACTCCGCCTGGGAAGTACGGCCGCAAGGTTGAAACTCAAGGGAATTGACGGGGGCTCGTTCCAAGCGGTGGAGCATGTGTTTTAATCCGAAACTACACGGATAACCTTACCAATCCTTGATTATGTATATTACAACCATCATTGGTTATGTAATGGACTATACAGGTGCTGCATGGCTGTCGTCAGCTCGTAATTGTGAAATCGTTAATTAAATTTAAGTCACGAGCGCGATCCTCGCTGGTACATAGTATTTTTTTCAAAGATTTAAGTTGTTTTTAACAATTTAAATTCTTTTTAAAAACTTATTTCGTACTGGGAATGTGATCTAATCTATCACGGAAGGAGAGGTCTAAGTCAAGTCATTATGGCCTTTATGGGTTGGGCTAGGTATGTGCTACAATGGGTGGGACAATAAGACGCTATTTGCCACAACAAGAGCTAATCTTAAACCCTCTCTTAGTTCGGATTGCTTTCTGAAATTCGAAAGCATGAGGTCGGAATCGCTAGTAATCGGAGATCAGCATGCTCCGGTGAATATGTTCTACAGCTCTGTACACACCGCCCGTCACGTTCTGGGAGTAGGTATGCATTAAGTGGGTGTTGGGAGCTTATTTCGAAAGAATAAGTTTTTTGCAGCTTCACCTTTGTATATCTATGACTGGAATGAAGTCGTAACAAGGTAACTGTAAAGGAATTTGCTGTTGGAGACAATTACTATTTTAACGATATTTTTATTTGTTGAGAGTGGAGTTGTTTACACAATAAACTTACAATTATTCTATATTTTAACCACTATCGCTATGATAGCTTGGGTATGTTTTTTTTGTTTTTTTTTTTAGCTTTAAAACTCCTTAAAATATGCATTTAACGGTGTTTTGGTAGAAATTTTGTAGTATTGTCTTTATACTTATTTTAAACTGTAATGGTTTACTTGGAAATTTGATTTAGGGAAGACGTCGGGGACTCTCGAAAGGCTAGTTGTAGATTTTGTAGGTGAAAACGGATCGTTAATCAACTATGCAGACGTTAGTGAAAACACTCCCAGAATGGGAGACATATATTTTAGAATATATGTCAGAAAAACAACGAACTGAAACATCTAAGTAGTTGGAAACAAATCAAAAGAGATTTCGGGCGTAGCGGTGAGCGAGACCGAATAGTTACCTATCAAAATGACCTAACAAGCATAGTGATATATGCAAACCATAGCGGGTGATAGTCCCGTATTGTGTCACCTTTGATAGGGGGTGTAAGTTTTAACTCGTAGTATTGGCTACAAGTGAAATTTACATAATTGTGGTACAGCTGTTTTGCTTAAATAGCTGGAGTTATGGGGGGACCACCCTCCATATAAAGAATACTCAAATTTACCGATAGTGTACAAGTACCGCGAGGGAACGTTGAAAGAGGTTGCTAAAGGTTCCATTATTGGAATTTAAAGTGACAGCTTTGATTTGAAATAGACATTAAATTGCAGTTTAAAGAAGCAGTTACCGATTTTTATGTGTAAGTTTACTTATAGGAGTCGATAACGTACCTCGTGTATAATGGGCCAACAAGTTAAAAAGTATAGCAAGCATAAGTCGTAAGATGTATGCGTAGCGAAAGCGAGTCGTAATAGGCGTTCAATAGTATAAGATTGAGTTATACTTTTTAGACCCGAAACCAAGTGATCTAATCAAAAACAGGCTATTATGGGCCGAACCTATATATGTTGCAAAATATCAGGATGATTTTTGATTAGGGGTGAAAGGCTAATCAAACTTGGATATATCTGGTTCTCTGCGAAATTTATGTACGTAAAGCGCTATGTGAAAAAGGTTGGTAGGGGTAGAGTTCTTTTTACTTGATGGGGGTTTAATTACTTTACTGATTTTAGAAAAACTGCGAATACTACCAGCAAGCAATAGCAGACAGACCGTAGGTGCTAAGGTCTATGGTCAAGAGGGAAACAGCCCAGATTGCGTGTTAAGGTCCTTAAAAATTCGTAAGTGAGTAAAGGCGCTAAGTTACTGTTACACCTAAAAGGTAGGCTTAGAAGCAGCCATCCTTTAGTGAAAGCGTAAAAAATCATTAGGTTATGTTTGTAGTGTGCTGAAAATGAGCGGGGCTAACGAATTTACCGAAACAGCAAGTTGCGCAATTGAATAAGTCGCAACGGTAGCAGAGCGTTCTGTTTTAGACTAAAATTTATCACTTTATTATTTGATAAATTTTTAGTTAGAGATATTGTTATTCAAAAGAATTATCAGAAATGAGAATGTTGGCATGAGTAACGCCAACAAGTATTAAAATATACTTGTCGTCGAAAACCCAAGGTTTTCAGCGTTCAGTCTTACTGCGCTGAGTGAGGCGGTAACTAAGGTAAGTATCAAACGGTACTGCCGATGTTGATTTAGTTGGTGAACCGGCCGGCATGATTGAGTATAATCAGTGGTATATTTGGCTATACTTAATTTAGCACTTTATTATTATTTTATAACAAAATAATGATAATGGTCGCAGGAAAAAGCCAACTATTTAAAACCGTACTAAAACCGACGCTGGTGGGTTGGTGGAGTACACTAAGACGGATAGCAGAATGGTTTTGAAGGAACTCGGCAAATTGCTTCTGTAACTTCGGGAAAAAGAAGCTTAATGTGCACTGTCTATTTACGGGTTTCTGTGGGTAGAATTGGTGCCCTAAATGCAGGCGTTGGTTTGTGTTTAGTAGTTGAATTGACAACTAGTTAGGGGCAGAAAATAGAGGGGGGCGACTGTTTACTAAAAACACAGGACTCTGCGAATTTGAAAGATGATGTATAGGGTCTGAGGCCTGCCCGGTGCCAGTAAGGTAAGAGGGGGTGTTTTTGCACTGAATCTAAACTCTGGTAAACGGCGGCTGTAACTATAACGGTCCTAAGGTAGCGAAATTCCTTGTCGGGTAAGTTCCGACGTGCATGAATGGCATAACGACTTCCCTGCTGTCTCCAAAACCATGCTAGTGAAATTGAATTTTTTGTGAAGATGCGAAATAATAGCGGCTAGACGGAAAGACCCCGTGCACCTTTACTGTGATTTTGCATTAGGTTAAAAGTGTTTTTGTGTAGAATAGGTGGTATGGTTTTTTATTTGCGCTAGCATTTAAAACCAAAAATCTGTAATAACACCCCTAAATAACTTTTAATCTTAACTCGGGTAAACTCCGAAGGACAGTGCATATGCGACAGTTTGACTGGGGCGGTCGCCTCCAAAAATGTATCGGGGGTGCGCAAAAGGTAAGCTCAAAGTGGTTTATACCGACTTGTAGAGCGTAATGGTAAATGCTTGCCTGACTGTGACTACAGATTTGTTGAACAGGGACTTTAAACTTTATCTAGGTTTAAGGTCGGCCATAATGACCCGATAATTCTGTGTGGAAAGGTTATCGATTAACAAATAAAAGGTACGCCGGGGATAACAGGCTGATGTCTCTTGAGAGTTCTTATCGACGGAGTCGTTTGGCACCTCGATGTCGGCTCATCACATCCTGGAGCTGAAAAAGGTTCCAAGGGTTAGGCTGTTCGCCTATTAAAGTGGTACGTGAGCTGGGTTTAAAACGTTGTAAAACAGTTTGGTCCCTATCTACCGTTATTAATAAAATTATAAAAGGAGCTAATTCTAGTACGAGAGGACCGAAGAGGGTTAACCTATAATGAACCAGTTGTTATATGCATAGCATCGCTGGGTAGTCATGTTTTGAAAGTTATAACTGCTGAAAGCATCTAAGTAGGAAAACTGCCTTTTTATTAATTTGCAAAAAACGTTTAAGACTAAGACGTTAATAGGTTTAGTGTGGACATACCGTGAGGTATGGAGCAGATAAATACTAAATATTTTTTTAAATAAAGACAATAAATGCTTCGTTACGAAGTTTATTATAATAATCATATTAGGTCTCTTTTTATCTCAAAATTTTTTTATTTTTCTCGTGCTGAAATTATGTGTGTTAACGCGGTTCGTGTTTCAGTTATTGGTCAAATTACAAGTTTTCCTGTTATTGTTTTATTTTTATACTTTTTAACTGGAAGCTGGCCTGTTGTTAGAAATTTAACAAAGCGTAGCAGATCTGGTACATTAGTATCACGTCTGCAAGCCTTGAGTACGGTATCAAATACTAGTCAAATTTTTTTGATGTTTTCAAAGTTTATTAGTATTTATTTACCAGCAATTGAAGGTTGGGCTTACCGACCATCAATGTTGGTATTTTTTAAAAAAAGTAATGGTTTTTTTTCTTTACGATTAAAATCGTTATTTTATATTTTTTTTGAGCTTGATTTTTTATTAAATTTTTCATTTACTTTTTTAAAAGTATTAACAGCTCCTTGAATTATGGAGATTTTTGTTGATTCAACAAGTCGTAATGTGTTTGAACAACATACTTTTTTACGTACTTTAATGATTCCAACCGATTTATAGTACGATGGGCTTATAACTTAATTGGTTAGAGTGTATGCTTGATAAGCGTAAAAAGAAGGTTCAAATCCTTCTAAGCCTATTCGTTTTTGGGGTGTAGCCAAGTGGTAAGGCATCGGTTTTTGATATCGACAGGCAGGGGTTCGAACCCCCTCACCCCAAATTTTTATTTAGTTTTTTAATAAATGTATATTTTTCAACCTGATTATTCGCAATTGTTATGTTACTGTTTAGTTGTTACAGGTTTGTCAACCATTTTATTTATTTTACCGTGAATTATTGCACCAAAAAAATATTGATCTGAAAAATTTTCGGCTTATGAATGTGGTTTTGAGCCGTTTGAAACTCCATCTGAAGTTTTTGAAAGCCATTTTATTGTCGTTGCAGTGTTATTTATCATTTTTGATTTGGAGGTTGTCTTTTTATTTCCTTGAGCTGCTACAGCTGGCATGACTGAGTCAATTGGTTTTTGAGCATTTATATTATATAGCTTAATTTTAGCATTAGCTTTATTTTATGAATGACGCCGTGGTGCATTGAAATGACCAATCTTTTTTATGTTTCGTAAAAAAGATTTTTTTGCTTAATGCGCCAGTTCATGTTTCGATTCTTAGAAAAAAGGGTAGGTTAATGGTAAACTTTTAGTCTCCAAAACTAACATTGTCGGTTCGAGTCCGATCCCTTTTGTTTTTTAATATTTTTTTTTAAAATATTTAAAGGTTTAATTTTATATAGATGAGCCCGTACTTTAATGGTAGAAGAGACCACTCATAATGGTTACAGTGTGGGTTCGACTCCCTCTGGGCTTAAGGTAGTATTTTTTAGACGGGCGCATAGCTTAGTGGTAGAGCAGTAGGCTTTTAACCTAAGGGTCTTGGGTTCGATCCCCAATGCGCTCAAAGTTAGGTGGGTAGCTTAATGGCAGAGCAGTGGTCTTCAAAATCACGTGTTGCTGGTTCAACTCCGGTCCCACCTGAATTCAATAATTATTTTTTTTTTAATTTTTCTCAGTAGCTCAGTTGGTAGAGCAGAAGACTGTTAATCTTTTGGTCGGCGGTTCGAGTCCGCCCTGAGAAGACTAGGAGTACACATTTTTGATTTGTGTATTAAATTTTTACAAAATGGTATCAAAAACTTATATTCAATCGCATTCGGCGACTTTTAGGATTTTACTTTTAATACAATTATTGTTGAAAGATAAACGATTTGCAAAGGTGTTAGATGTTAAAAAACTTATCGATTTACGAACTAAGCTAACTTCGCATAAATTGAAACTTGTTCGAGCAAAGGTTGTTTGTCCTGTAACAGGTCGAGGTCGTGGTATTGTTCGTTTTATTGGCGTTTCACGTTTTGTTGCAAAACGTTTAATTGTATCGTGCCAATTACCAGGAATTAAATCATCAAGCTGGTAAGTTTATTTTTTTTTTAATGCAAGCGTTATTAAAATTTCAATCAGTAATTGTAAGTAGTTTAGCAAAAAAAAGTTTAGTTTGTCGAGTTGAGTACTCGCCAGTTGTTTTCCAGTTGTTAAAAGTATTACGTCGAAGTGGGTATATTTATGGATTTCAATTCAACGGATTAGGATTTTATGTCTATTTACGCTATTTAGGTGGCACTCCGGCTCTTTCAAACATGAAGTTGGTCTCTAAGTCAGGTGCACGCGTCTATGTCCGTAGTACTGAAATTCGTCGTTATGGGAAAAAATTCCCTCATGTGGTTCATGTCGTTTCAACAACGAATGGTTTAAAAACATTTCCTACAATTTCTACCTCTTCGAGGAAGAATCTTCCTGTTGGCGAGTATTTATTTAGACTATGGTAAACGTTATTCAGGGTCGTTTATGTTTTAATCAGGAGTTTGTTTTCACAGGTTCATGAATTTCCGTATCATTTTCTAAGTTAGATGCAACGCGCGATACTACAGTTTTTATTAAAGGACCATTAGGCGAGTCGTCGTTAAAAATTAAATCAAGTATTAACGCACAGATTATTCGCCCTAATGGTGAAAATGATAAACGCGCAGGAATTTATTTTTCTTCAGTTAATAAATCTGGTGCTGCTTTAATTGGAACATATGCTTCAATTGTTCGACAAAATATTAATGGTTTGATTAAACCATTTTCAGCATTTGTTGAGGTGCGTGGTTTGGGCTATAAAATTCGTTGTTTATCTTCAAAAGCAGTTGAATTTACAGTTGGTTATAGCCATGTTTGTTTATACGAAGTACCAGATAGTGTTAAAGTAAAGGCAGTCGGCGCGAAATCACGCGTTATTGAGCTAACATCGCCCAGCTGACTTGCTCTTCGTCAAACTGTAGCTGACATGAAATTATTTAAACCGGCTGGTGTTTACACAGAACGTGGTATTTATGAGAAAGATGAGCATGTAAAGTGTAAAGATGGTAAAAAGAAAAAATTCGGTTAGGTCAATAAGGTAGTTAGATATGCCAACAAAATATCAAGTTTATCGAAAAAAACGTAAAGTTATTCGAAGAAAAAGTAGAGCTCCGTTGTTAATGGGATGTCCACAACGTAAAGGTGTTTGTACACGTGTTTTAGTGACAGCACCGAAAAAACCAAATTCAGCAAATCGTCGAATCGCAAAAATTACATTGACTCATAAAAAACGTTTAACAGCGCATATTCCTGGAATTGGTCATAATTTACAAAAACATGGTAGTGTTCTAGTACGCGGTGGACGTGTTCGTGACTTACCCGGTGTACGTTATAGGTTAATCCGTAATAAGTATGATTTGGGTGGTATCATGTATCGATATCAAGGCCGATCAAAGTATGGAAGTAAGGCGGTATAATAGTACTGTATGTTAAAAAAACGTTTGAAAGGAAAAAATTATTCAATGCGATCTCAACGTCTAGCATTTAAACATAAATTTATGCTAGGGCAGTTTGGTTTATCTACTTTTTATAAAAATCATTTCTTTTTAATGCGCTCGTTTTGAGCTCAAAAATTAATCAATATGCTACTTATTAAAGGTAAAAAAAAAGTTTTGTTAAAAGTATTTTTTAATTTAATGGTTTTTTTTAAAAACGCTTCTTTTGCGCGAAATTTTACTGAAAAGGACACAGAAAGTGTAAAAGCAGCAAAAGTTGGTGCTGCAGAGCGTAAGCGTGTACGAAAAAATCATTTTGCAGCACAGCGCTATTTTTTTAAAAAGTTACGTTTATTTCGTTCGCAGCTTAAAAAATCATTACGCGGTAAGTTACAAGTTAAATTGCCAAAATCAGTTGCGGGCGGTTTAAGCTTAAATAAAGTTGCAAAAATTCCCGCACTTTTAAATTCTCCGTTTGGTGTGCGTTCGCGTTTATACTCATTTTTAAAGAAAAATCTTCCAGAGCACTATAGCAGTCGATTATGATTTAGGCACCTTGTTAAAAAGACCGATGCTAATATCACAACTCGTAAATTATATTTACATTTTTACAGACATCAACATTTAAGGCGTGAATTTTTTAAAATATCTGATTCGGTTTTACCGGCTAAATTAAATATTTCAGGGGAGCATGGTGCACGTGGATATTTTGAACAGCTAACGAACAATGTGTATAAGGTTGAATCTTTGGATTCAGAAGCCAACATTTCTACTTGTCGCGCTTTTGCGCCTTCAATTTCTCACCGTGTTTTTTCAATGGGTGATCGTTATGGCGCAGTGCGTTTTTATTGATTTTTTAAAGCAATGGAATCTGCGCGTTCATCTGTTTTTATTCAGAAACGCTATATTAGGCGCGGTGTTTTCTATTTTGTTAAGTTAATTCCGTGATGGCGTCAGTACACTTTAGTTTTGCGTCGACTAAAAAGGGCATTACGTGCAACAGACGAATTTAATCGTATTGATGGGGTAAATTTAGAAGATAAATTAAAGGTTGAGTTTTTAGCTGCAATAAATGGTGACGAGTCAAAAAGTCAACTTTTATTAGGTAAGGCAGAAACTGTTTCATTATTGTGCGAAGGTCGGTTAAAAGTTCACTTTAGGTGGAAATGACGTTAGGCACTTCAGCGAGATGTGGCGTAATTGGCTATCGCACCTGTTTTGGGTACAGGGGGTTGTAGGTTCGAGTCCTGCCATCTTGATGCTGTTTTGTTTGGGAAAGTGGCTGAGTGGTTTAAGGCATCTGCCTTGAAAGCAGACGTACATTTTTGTACCACGGGTTCGACTCCCGTCTTTCTCTTAAAGCAGTAGATAATTTGGGAAAATGGCTGAGTGGTTTAAGGCAGTAGTTTGCTAAACTATCGTACTTTTTGGTACCACCGGTTCGAATCCGGTTTTTCCCATACTTTTTATGATGTCTCGGTGGCGAAATTGGTATACGCAGTAGATTTAGGTTCTAAGGGTTGCGGGTTCGACTCCCGCCCGGGATAGGGCTCGTGGGGGCGGGTCAAAAATCTGATATGTTAATTATTGCATTTGGTGACAAAGTTTCGGATATTGGAGAAAAGTTAGCCTTAGTCTAAGATTACGAGTTGTGCTTCTACATGGGTTTTATACTTATTTAGTGTAGTGTGTACAGCAGTTTTCTTTTGAGTTAAATAGTGTGTAAATCTTTAAGGTTTGGATTGTGCAGAAGCTAGCTATTGGTTACCATATCAGAGAAAACATATGTTATTTCCCCCTTTTTATGTAGTTAATGTATTTGTAGTTTAGATGTTTATTTTTTTTTTATTTTTAATTACCATGCTGAGTTTCTTAGGTTTGAGCTTGTGCGTCCATTTATTGACGCTGCTACTATCATCGTCACTCACCTGGATTATTTTGTTGTTAATTTCAACATTTGTCAACCTATTCCTGGTGTTATTATGTATTACTGCAGAGTTTTTTGCTATTAGCTTCTTAATGATTTACGTTGGTGCAATAGCAATTCTTTTGGTTTTTGGTTTGATGGTTGTTCGCAGTGATATTAAATTGCCGCGTCTTTCTCTTTCTATCCCTGCAGTTATTTTACTTGGTTTAATTGCTAAATTAATTATTTTAGCTTGTCAACAAATTAACGTTCGTTTTAGCTATGAGGTATTGCCAACATATTTGACAGTAACTCCAGGCGACAGTTTGAACGTTGGTTTATTATCTTTATTAGAAATTTCAAATGATATTAATATTTTTGGTTTATACTTGTATAACACCTATGTTGATCTATTCTTATTTAGTGGTGTTATTTTAGCTATTTCAATCTTGGCTGTTATTAAATTGTTGATTCCATCAAACAATCCAGCAGCTGGTGAGGGTAGCTGCCCGAATGTGTAAGGTATGATTATGAAAGAATCAAAACTTTGAGTTGCTGATAATTCTGGGGCAGTTAAATTGAAATGTATTCATTTATACACGCCCCAAACGGTTCAACTTGGTAATCTAACTAAAAATACATTGCGTGGTTTTGACTCAAAAAAGAAACTGTCTAAAAAGAAAAAATATTTTGGATTGATTATCACTGAACGTCAAATTTCTCGTAGGAAAAATGGTGTTTTTTTGAAAGCTTATGAGAATCGTGTTTTAGTGATGTCTGACCGTGAAAAATTATTAGGATCACGTATGTCTGGTCCTATTTCGAAAGAAGTGCAGTCGAAAATTTCTTATGCACGATATAAAAAACTTGCCGCTATTTCAGATGGCGTAATTTAAGAGATGATGATGAAGAGGATTTTTGAGACTATTTGGAGCAGTTTGATATTAATATCCAATTGATTGAAAGAAGCGTTTAAATTTTTATTTACTAAGTGATTTATTAGTATGGGTACACCGAAACATACTTGAATAACTCCAAATGAGGAAGAGGAGGATATTGTTTGTATACCTGATTTTTTATGTATGTTTTATTATTTTAAAATAATTTTTCACTTCCTTCCCATTGTAATGGGTTCATATTTTGCAGGTGATGTTGGTATGGTATTGATGTGATTGCCTTTAACATCGTTTTTAGCGTTATCATATGGTATACGCTGGTTGGCTGCTCGTTCTTTTTTTAATATGGGTCCGGGTGATGATGCGTATTATGATACAGTTAAGCCGCAACATAATTTTTATGAGGCACTTAATGATTTAGCGTGAGGTTTTTTATGAATCGTTTTTGGTTGGTTCCTATTAACACTTTACATTTTTAAATCAAATGTTTATGCTAATGCGCAAGCAGGGGCTCAGATTTGTTATGAGCCTGCTGTTGGTCTTGCATTTGAGGAGCTGTTTAAGCCAGAAATTGTTAGTTGAGTTATGCAACATATGCCGTTTAATCCGGAGGGATATGAGCGATCAATTGACACAACCTTAATGTATAAACGTGTGACCGTTGCAGTTTTCGGCTATTTATCAGTTAAAATGGCAGTGCGTGAACTATGTACTGGGATCCACTTTAGAACGGTCCGCTTGCACAGTGATCGACGATTACACAAATTTGATAGCGTTCATACACGTCGTGAGCCGGTGACGTATGAGCAATTAATGGGAACAATCCATTATATTTATAATCGTTATCGTCGTCAAATCCATTTTTGATTATTGGTTGTAAGTTTTTGATGAGTTTATCTATGATTAGGAGGTGGTATTTGACTTAAAGTTATTTCGCCATTAATTCACTAGTGTAAATTTATCAAACGCTTGAGAGATTTAAATTTATTTTTAACGAAAGTTAGTTATGCCCCGAACAAGCTTGAAATCAACTTCTATAATTACTTTGCTTTTTGCAGCTAATGTTTTAGCAGATAACACAACTGATTATTTGCATCCAAGCTTTTTATTTCTAGGTTTTAGGGGTAGTTCCGTGGTGAAATTACGTCCTTCAGCATTGTTAGACACTTTCGACCGCGTTGTTACCGTACATAAAAATACACATAGTACATTATCTGATTTTTGAGTGTACACGGGCGTTGGCGAATTATCTCGTATTTCACGATGATTATCTGGCCGTTGCACATGAGTTTTTCGTGATTGAATGGAGGGAGAGTTATTTTATCGATGACGTGGGCGTTACTTTGTAGTTGCGGACCCGTACTTTGATAAAATTGTTCAAACATTTTTATCGTGCAATGTTTTATATTTACTAGGCTCTGATTCAAAATTTGCGCCATTTATGGCCGCACGCGGAGCTTTAGTTTTTAATATTGCTGCTCCAGATGCATCTGCAAACTTTGCAAATTTTTCTTTTTACGCTTCGTTCACTAAAAGTCCTTTATTGTTTATCCATTATTGTCGTATGTTATCATATGTATTGTTAACAACACATCGAGTTGATTCTTTATATTAAGTTCATTTGGTTGCTATGGCTCAATGGTAGAGTAGTTGATTGTGATTCAATTGGTTGTGGGTTCGAATCCCACTAGCAACCCAACTTTAAGTCAATGCGACAAAAACTATTAAATCAAATCTATCCATTAAATTTTTTCTTTCCGACGCAGACAACTACCAGGGGGTTTGAGTTGCGCTTTATGAATCCTGGATTGAAAAGCAAATTAAAAATAGTATCTAAAGCAGGCGTACCCGTATTTTCATCGACAAGGTGACGTATTGCGTCATTTAGTCACGCACCAGCATATTTTAACCGCTTATTTGGTTTAAGCTGAGATTTACCAAAAAAATTATTCCGATCATTGCGTGTTAGTCATTTAGGGCGTGAGATTAAACGCGAGACGGTAAATAGATCGGTAGGTTTGAAGTTTCATTCAGTAGTCCAAGTTTTTAAACTTGCGACATTTTTAGCAAACGCATATAAATTAAGTTTAAATGTAGAAAATATTACAAATTTTCGTTTAAATCGACGTGCATTGTCGGTTTTAGGTTCATTTCAGCGAGCTCGTTTATTTTTATCTAAAAATAAAGGTGCTCAAACTATTTTGACTCTTACACGCTCTAAAGGTCGTGGATTAGTTCGAAAAGCAATTCGTTCTCGTACTTCATTGTGATTAAATCATTTATACACTTGATCCTTTTTGTTATCTTTTTACAAAGGTTTTGGTTTTATAGCTACATCTGAGTTACGTTCTGATGCAGCTGTGCAAGATGCGTTAAAAACCCAACGTTTTTTCGAACATTTAGATTCACACCCTTCAACATTAATTAGGCCTTGAACGACTAGGAAAGTGACATTGGATTCACCTGTATTGGCTAATTCAAGTGATCGTGTTTACTTTTTATTAGCTGCATTACGATCAAGGACTTTACGCGTTCGGGCTATTTATTCTCGCTATATTGAATACTATCAAACGTTTAAAAATCGTAGCTGATTTGGTTGAGAACGTCTTAAAACAATTCGTCACGTTGCACCTACAGCTCACAAATTTAATCGTTTTTCAATTCAAAATATGATGTTTGCAGTTCGTCACTTTCGCTTGAAGCTTCGTCGTCATAAGTCATACTGGTTTAAACGTATTAACTACTTTCGAAAAACATTGTTAATTCGTAAACACTGGCGCGTTGTTTGGTTAATTAAACGACGTTTCCAGTTGAAAAATATTTTAATTAATAAATTTTCAAAATACTGTGCATTTAAATTACAACGTTTAACAAATTTATATGTATTACGCGTCGATCTGCTGCTATGTAAACTGTTTAGGGTTGTTAATTTACGTTTTGCCCGTCAGTTAATTTTAAAAAATCATGTTCGATTAAATGGTAAAGTTGTTTGAAATTTTGCTGAGACAATGCGTCGTTTTGACGTTTTGACGATTAGTCGTCGTGCGCGAAATTGAATTAAAGTTATGCGCCGCTTGCGTTTGAAACGTGCGCGATCACTGCGCGGATTATCTCGCCAAGCAATTCGTCCGCACTTACGAAGGGTGCTATTAGCACGTCGTGTTTCAGCTAGGCGTAAAACAATGTCTGCTGCATTTATTGTTAACCCGTTTGGTGCTATTTTATGTAGCCCAAAACGTGCAAAATTGAAAAAATGTTTAAGCAAGACATTTGCACGTATTTATAAACCCCAATGTACTTACCTTTATAGAACTATTTTTAGGTAATTTTGAGGTTATTTACGTGGTAGTTTTGGCAATTTACAACCATTGTGCGGAATTGATTTTTCAATTCGGATGAAGAAAATTGGTACGCGACGAACGTGAAAAAGTTGTAAAGTTTTTTTTAAAAAGGGAACAGGCCCTTTAAAAATTAATGTTCGAACTGCGGTTTTGTGTTTTTTAAATCAGCGAATATTTGGTTGAATTCGTTTACGGAAAGTACGTCAATCCAATTTTTTTTTACCTTGGCCTTTAAGGCGGCTGTATCCTTTAGAGGATCAGTTAACAACTTGATTATTTTCATTTAATGTGGTAATCATTAAATTGTTTGGTGTAGTTCGAATAACTAAAGTACGGAATGAGAGTTTTTCTCCCTCTTGTGATGTTTTTAGTAAGTTTAACGGATTCATTTGTATATTTTATATAAAATATGTCATCTAATCTATCATCATTAATTCGATTAGGTATTTGTCGCGGATGAAGAATGAAACTGGCTCCAACAAAGTTGGTGTACTCTGTTTCAGTACTTCATTGTTTATTTATTTATTTAATTTTGCGGGCTAAAGCAGCAAAGCTAGGCTTGTGGGTTGTTTCATATTTTATTTTATGTACGTTAAAAAAATACGTAATTCACGTATGTTTTTGACGAATTCCAGGTCGAAAAAAAAGTCGAATTGTAGGTGGATGGGCGTTTAACGTCTCATCTGTTGTATTACGCCGCCGACGTCGCATTCGAGCTCTTGAATTTCAAAAATTTAGATTTTCAATTAAACCAACAAAATTGGTTTGAGAGTCAGCTCGTCGATTGAATCGAAAAGCGGTTATTTCTTCAAATACTTTAGGTGGGTTATTTCCATGAGTTCGTTCTCGCGCCTTGTTAACATTTTGATGAAATAAACATTATAAATTGTCATTTAATGCTTTATTGAGTACTTTTTCTTATAAAAATATGCCTTTCGGGCAACGTACACGCTTTGCGTCAACTTCGGTTCGTTTAGGTAATCTATGTTAGGGGTTTTAATCGCTTGTCGTTCATTTAGTACTTCTAAACTAGATTTTTCACCTCGCGCAAGCCGTATTTCACGCCCAGTGTTAAAATCGACAGCTAAGTCAACGATTAAACATAAATCTTCATGACATGAGCGTTCATTTTGGCGTGGAATTTCACGTCGTGAAAATTGATTGCGTCAATATTTACCAAATGATGGATTAGAGGGCGGTACTTTTGCACCAGCTGACAACCGTTTTGTTTTACAGCGTTCACGCGTGCGAAATGTAAAACGTTTGATTGCAGCACATGGATTTTTAAATTCTAAAGCAGCTCTTGAACAAGCAGCTGCTAAATCAGATTTAGTTTTTAGCCGCCCACTACAACAAACAAGTGTATTCTTACACCAACACCGTGTAATGTTGGGTGCGAAATTACAGAAAAAATTGAAAGATGAGGTTTTAAAAAAAAATGCTCGCTTTCAAACCGTAATTCGTCGTCGTTATCGACCAGTTCAACTACATTCAAGCCCCTTAGGGTTTTTACGCCGTCGTGTTAATAAGTTGACTGGAATTTGATTCCTTCGACGCCGACGCCGCATCCGTCGTAAATTTAGGAGTCTTTTAACGTCTCGTGGTCGTTCATCACGATTTGGTATTTGATATAATACAACTAAATTATTTAGTGATTTACGTTCGGTCGTTAGTAAATCAAAATCAAGCTATGTTCGTCGTGCTATTCAATTTGTTAAAAAAAACCTTTCTTATAATGAACGCGTTTCTGGTCTAATTGCACCAGTTTTACGTTTTGGTCGATTGGATTTTAATGCTTATCGAAATGCTAATCAATTTTTTAACAATAAGGCTCGTATGCGTCCACTGTCAGATTATTTTACTTATGCCCATGCATCGTACGTACCAGCAACAGTTTTTTACCCTGCTGAGCAGTTTAAAGATATTCGCCGAGTAAATGGTTCTACAGCAGCAAAGCATATGTTTGATCTTAGCCTATTTGAATCACGCACAGCATTTTGAGAAAGTTATATTAGTACGCCGACTGCTAAAGATTCGTGATTAAAAACACGTTTTAAAACTGTTGCTAGCCGAATTTTAGTTCAACCATTGTACTATAAGCCAATTTTCTCAACCTTTGTTTCTTCTATTTCGATTGCAGGCTCTGATGAACAGTTGCGCGGTACTGCACAAGTTTCACTGTACGCGATGAGAAAACGTTATTTTAGAAAAAATTGACGTGCAATTTTGCGTATTAAGTTTGAGCGTTTTATTTTTAATCGCGTCCGCTTTCCTGTCTATGTTTGATTTCATAATATTTGAGGTTTATTTTTTAAAGGTTTTTATCGCTGACGACGTTTTGAGTTTAAGGTTATTTCAAAATTTGTCAGTGCACGACGTCGAAATAAATCACGAGGCTTAAAACTTCGTGTAAACTGATTTAAAATGTTAATTCGAAGCTTAGCGCTTTTAGGATCAATTGTTGGTGGCGTTCATTGCTTTACATATGTTTTTAGTTTCTTAATGGTTAAGTTTAGGAAACATTGACAGGTACTAAAATTAATTAAACGTTATTTACGCCGTTGTGTTCGTGTTCATAAAACTATTACTGGTATTCGTGTTGCAATTAGTGGACGTTTTACTGGACATATGCGTGCTCGAAAAAGTATATTTAAAATTGGTGGAAAAATTCGCTATATGAACTACTTACGCCGTCTAACATACGTTTTATTTAGTAGCCAATCACCTTGAGGCGTTTTTGGTATTCGTATGTGAATTCAGTTTAAGCCAAAACGTGTCCGTTTTATTGACACTGATATGGATAAAATTTTGAAAAAAAGTCATGCTGCCAATGGCTTATTGAACAGGAAATCCCTATTGAGGTATTCACGACAAGCCTTAGTTGACTTAGACAACCGTGGGTTTAGTCTTAAATATTATACAAATGACGATATTGAAAAAAAACGCCATGTAAATGATTTATCAGTAATGTATGCAACTAAAGTCGCCAAAATTGCTTAAATTTAAAAAATATCATAAGGGCCGTGTCGCTTCATTAAAACCTCCAGTTAGCAATTTTGTTTCAACTGTTGGGGATTATTGTATTATTACAGCAGAACCAGCACGCATCTCAGCTCGACAACTTGAAGCAGTACGAAAATCAATTCGTAAAACGCTGAAACGAAGTGGTAAACTTTGAATCCCAGTATTTCCTCAAGTTCCTGTCACCGCAAAACCATTAGAGGTGCGTATGGGTAAAGGTAAAGGTTCAGTTTCTTATTGAGTTGCTAAAGCTCCAGCAGGTACGATTATCGCTGGGTTATCCAACGTTTCGTTTAGGGTGGCTTTAAAAGCTTTATGTAGCGCTCAAACAAAACTACCTGTTCGAAGTAAGCTATTAATAAATCAAGTAGCATTACTTCCAAAATCCGATTTATAATTTTTATTAGTATCGGATTTTTGTATATACTTTTTCTGCGATTGTTTCAATAGATGCCACTTCAGGTGTTTTTCAAAGTTGATTACCAAATAGTGAATACTTGATAAACATCGTTGATTGCTTTGTAGCATTTTTATCGCTTTGTTTATATGTAAGGTTTCGGGTTGTTTTACACTTTTGAATTGCAGTAATTGGTAGATAAGTATGTCGTAACATTTTTTAACGGTCAATTTCACCGAAAACAACATCTTGGGTACCGATAATTGTAGTAACGTCTGCAAGGAAGTGGTTGTATGACATGTAATCCAACCCCTGTAAGTGATTGTAACCAGGTGATCGTATTTTACAACGATATGGTCTATTCGAACGATTTACGGCAAGATAAACACCGAATTCACCTTTTGGTGATTCGATACCAACGTAAGTCTCTGATTTTGGAAGAACAATATTATCTGTGAATAGTTTAAAGTGGTGAATTAGTGACTCCATAGATGTTTTTAAAACAGCGCGTGGAGGTGGGGTTAGTTTGTAGCTTGGATTTTTAAAGGCACCTTCTGGGATTCGTGAAATTGCTTGTTCAATAATGCGTAAACTTTGACGCATTTCTCACATACGCAATAAGTACCTATCGTAACAGTCACCATTTGAGCTTCACGGGACTTCAAAGTCGAAATCTGAGTAAGCTTCGTATGGTTGTGTTTTACGTAAGTCTCAACGAACACCAGATGAGCGTAATAAAACGCCAGTAAAGCCACGTTCCATAGCTTCATTTGCTGTGATTACACCAACACCAATTAAGCGTTGTTTTCAGATACGATTGTTCGTTAAAAGTTCTTCAATTTCAGTGATACGATCACTAAATTGACGAATAAAGCGATAGATATCTTCTAGCATGCCATTTGGAATATCTTGTGCTACGCCGCCTGGTCTAAAGTATGCTGCGTGCATACGCGCACCAGAAACGCGTTCATAAAATTCCATAAGTTTTTCACGTTCTTCAAAACCTCACAAAAAGGGTGTTAATGCACCAACGTCCATTGCGTGGGTGGTAACAGCCATTAAGTGATTTAATAGGCGGGTTAGCTCAGAAAAAATTACACGAATATACTGTCCGCGTTGCGGTACAGTTGCACGTAAAATTTTTTCGATTGCTAGTACATACGCATGTTCTTGGTTCATCATTGACACATAGTCAAGACGATCGAAGTACGGTAATGCTTGAATAAATGTTTTAAATTCAATTAATTTTTCTGTACCTCGATGTAAAAAACCAATGTGCGGGTCGGCGCGAACCACGATTTCACCGTTTAATTCCAAAATTAAACGTAAAACACCGTGTGCTGCCGGGTGTTGCGGGCCGAAGTTAAGTTTATATGTTTGTAAGTTTGTGAATGTATTTAAATGTTTAGTTTTCATTTTTTTTTGTGGTTACAATTTAAGTTTTCAATTCTTTGAAAAAAAGAAATTTTATGTAACCTTAGGAAACTAATATATTTAAATAGAGATTAAAATTATATGTATATATTTATATAAAAAAATTTAAAATTGATAAATAATGTTTATTTGCATTTTTTAATTATTTTTGTCGTGGGTATATAACTTATTTTGTAGGTTTACAGGTGATCTTTTTTAGTAAACCTACTACTAGTGTTTTTTTCTTATGTTAGCATTACCAATTACTTGTACAATTCTTGGAGCAATTTGAGCAGGTTTATTTAGTAGGTTTCTTGGAAATGAAGGTTTACGTCGTTTTTTATGTTGGAACATGGTTCTATGTTTTTTTATGTCTGCGTGGGCATTTGTAGATACTGCAACGTGAAAATTGGTTTTTAGCTATCAATTTTCTAGTTGGCTTAATTTGATTTTTGGTGATTTAACATGAGGTGTGTGAGTTGATAGTGTTACGGCAATTATGTTTGTAACTGTTAGCGCTGTTTCATTAGCTGTACACATTTACTCGATTTACTATATGGGTGCCGATCCATATTTTCAACGCTTTTTAATCTATTTAACTTTATTCACTTTTTGTATGTTGTTTTTAGTTGGAGCTGATAATTATGTTCAATTGTTTTTTGGCTGAGAGGGCGTTGGTTTGTGTTCGTATTTACTAATTAATTTCTGGTATACGCGTCCACAGGCAAATAAATCAGCTATTAAGGCTATGGTTGTTAATAGGGTTGGTGATTGTGCGTTTATTTTAGCATTGCCTTTAATTCTATTAAATTTTGGCTCATTTAATTTTCAAACTATTTTTAGCACATTAGGTTCTTTAACTTGGTTTGACTATTTTTATTCGGATTTAGATGTGATTTGTTTGTTATTGTTCATTGCAGCAATGGCAAAATCAGCCCAATTAGGTTTACATACGTGATTGCCCGATGCAATGGAAGGCCCTACCCCCGTTTCAGCATTGATTCATGCTGCAACTATGGTAACGGCCGGTGTGTATTTAGTTATTCGTTCTGGCCCATTATTTAATGTTTCTGTAAGTATTTCAACAGTTGTATTGATTATCGGTGCTTTAACTGCTGTATTTGCAGCAACTGCAGCGTTGGGCCAACACGATATTAAAAAGATTATCGCTTATTCAACGTGTAGTCAGCTTGGATACATGTTTATGGCTTGTGGCCTTGGTAATTTCTCCTTGGCATTATTCCATCTTGTAAACCACGCCTTTTTTAAAGCTTTATTATTTATGGGTGCCGGTATTTTAATTCATAGCATCGGTGGTGAGCAGGATCTTCGAAAAATGGGTGGCTTAGCTAATTTCTTTCCATTTGGTTTAGCAACAGTTGGTGTTGCGTCATTATCGTTAGCCGGCTTACCATTTTTATCAGGATATTATTCAAAAGATGCAATTATTGGTGCCTTACAGTTGACCTCAAGTTTTAGTGGTATTTTTGCTTGAATTTTAGCTCTTTTAGCAGCTGTCTGCACATCAGTTTATTCGTTTAGTGTTATTTATTATGCCTTTTTTGGTGCTCCTCGTGGTTCGTTTAGGCAATATTTAAATTTACACCATGTTGATCTGTGTGCTTCGGGTCCATTGTTTGGTTTAGTTATTTTTAGTATGTTTTCAGGTTTCTACTTACGCCCGTACTACGGTTCAGTTGTAGTGCCGGTAAACTATGATTTATTGACCTTTTTCTATACGCAGTTCCCAGTAAGTTGATTTTTTGAATGAATTGAAACATACAAAAAATTACTTGCTTTTGCAGCGGGTTTAACTGGTATCGTTTTTTACACAGTTGCATATCGACGCGATGTTCTTTTTTTAACGCATATGCGTTTTAAAAATTGAATTTTATATTATGAATTTTTAGCTAATAAGTGATATTGAGATTCAATTTATAATAAATTGGTAGCAGCTCCGGTTTTTAGATTTGGCTACGATGTGGTATACGTTTTAATCGATAAGTGAGTAATTGAGTACGTATTTATCGAAATGTTATCTTCGTCTTCAATTGCACTTTCAAAAGTTATTGCACGTGCCCAAAGCGGTTTTGCTGTAAATTATATTTTCTGAACTGTTACAAGTTTTGTAATTATTTTAGAAATTTTATTTATTTTAGATTTTTTATTTTCATAGGATATAAAATTAATTGTAAAATATGTTTTTAGAAACTACTCAAAATGGCGCAGTTACTTTAAAAAATTGATGATGTAGGGGTTTAATCTTACGTCAAGATGTAGTACGACGTGAAGTAGAAGGTCGTAAATTAGAAGCTTTATTTAGCAACCCAGAATATTTTGAAGGCGAAGAATTACGTTTAAGGAATATTTGAGAGGCTTTCCGTTCAGTTGAAGACTCTCGAGTACGCTCTTATTTTACTCGTCGAGATACATTGTTAAATGTAGATGTTGAACTATTTGATATGTTGGTTTCAATGGTTCGTGGAAGTAAAGTGGTTTCATTAAATGCTTTATACGAAAAATTTTTTAATGTTGTTTTTTCACGTAGTTCAAATGAGTCGTTTTTACGTGAAGAGGCTCGTAGTAAAGCAGTAATGATTAGCAATTCAGCTTGTGCTGCTGAGGGTTTGAAGGCTTTTGTGGCAAAACGTTGAGTTCGTGGCTACTTAAATGTTCCTGGTTTTGGTGTTGGTTCACCTTTTTGAGCTTTATCGCCATCAGGTGATCGTTTAATTTCGACTTATGATGGTTTTGAATTTGCTATCAACGCAGAAACCATTCAAGGTCAATTTTATAAACAATTTATCGCTAATTCAGCAGAAGCAGCTAAAACTGCAAGTTTCCAATCTACTGAGGTAGTACAAAAACAATGACATACAGCAGGTATGTTATACTCTCAAATTGATGAGTTATTCACTCCATTAACTGCTCCAACTTATAATAAAGAATCAAAAAAATGAGCAGCTTCAGGTTGAATGAAGCAATTATGATCTAATACTTTAGCTGCTAAACGTTTGGCTAACTCTTTTGGTACTCCGTTCCATGCAGTTAGCCCAAGCCCATTACCATTCTTAGCAAGTATGGCATTGTTCTTTACTGTAGGTCATACTATTTGCGCTATTAATGTTCATAGCAACGATGCTTTCCGTTTAGGCTTCCATGCATTTTGACCAGTAGTTTTAGCTGCTATTATTATGGCATGGATGAATGAAATTTCAAAAGAAGAAATTTTTGGTAACCACACTTTAGAAGTTCAAGACGGTTTCCGAATTGGTATTATTTTATTTATCGTTTCAGAAGCAATGTTATTCGCTTCATTCTTCTGAGCATTTTTCCATGTTAGTTTAAATGCAAGTATCTGATCTGGTGGTGTTTTCCCTCCAATCGGTGTTGTTGAATTTTACTGATGACGTATTCCACTATTGAACACCTTAATTTTATTAAGCTCTGGTTATACTTTAAGCTACGCTCATAAATTAATCGTTAACTACGATGCTAATGCTTATCGTCGTGCGGCAGTATACAACTTATCGATGACTGGTTTTGCTTTAAATGACGCTGTTAGGACTTCTATTTTACGTCACTACATGTTAACTTTACCTGAAGCTGCATTTACAAAATCAGACGTTATGAGGGGTTATGTGGAACAAACTACTGCTTTTTCATTGCCAGTTCAAGATAAAGTTTCAATGGTTTTCTTACCATTAAGTGCCAAAATGTTTAAAAGTGCAAAACCAGATGAGTTAATTTCTGATATGTTTCGTTTAGGTGATTTATATGGTCTTCCATTACGTCAAAAAGAATCTTTTAATGTTGGTTTCCGTGGTTTAGCAAATCCAAACTTTGATCAAAAATTAGCTTATAGTGCTATCTTCTTCAAAGACAAAAGCTACCGCTACATTATTTGATTAGCAGATACTGTTTTACGTGGTTTTGTTTTCTTAATTTTCCAATCATTTGAATATATTCAATCATTATTTACTATTCGTACTTCGGTATACGGTAGTGTATTCTTCTCGTTAACTGGTTTACATGGCTTCCACGTTTTTGTTGGTGCAGTTATGTTATTAGTTTGTCTTTATGTTTCATTACCAAAATCACCAGTAAGCTCGACTTCATCAACTGCTTCAACTTTCCGTCCGGTATTATGACAACACCGCGTTGCTTTCGATGGTGCAGCTTGATACTGACACTTTGTTGACGTTGTTTGACTTTTTGTGTTTATTTTTGTTTATTGGTGAGGTGCGTCAGCTTAGTAAAAAAGCTGCTTCGGGAAAATAGCTTAATGGTAGAGCATCAGCCTGTCGCGCTGCATGGTGCGGGTTCAAGTCCTGTTTTTCTCGCGCTCTTTTCGTCTATCGGCTAGGACATCGCCCTTTCACGGCGGTTAGATGGGTTCGACTCCCATAAAGAGTAGGGGTGTTTATGGATGCGGGCACATGTATCTATATTCCAAACGCTTCAAGGTGTGTTGATAATTTTTTTTTAACTCATGGTTAAATTAGGTCAATTAATTGGTGGTGGCTTAGCTACTATTTCTCTTGCAGGTCCAGGTTTAGGTATTGGTGTTGTTTTCGGTTCTTTAGTTTTAGGTACTGCTAGGAACCCTTCTGCTAACAAACAATTATTCACTTATGCAATTTTAGGTTTTGCTTTGACTGAAGCTATCGCTTTGTTCGGTTTGATGGTTGCTTTCATCATCTTATTTGGTAACTAATGACTTACCAATATTTCGGTTGACAAGACTTAACATTTAATTTATTCTCGACAACCACAATGCCTTCAACTTTTTTAAGTTTTGCATTTTTAGCATTTTTTTGTGGCTTTGTAGGTTTATCATGACGTGCCTCAAATGTGCTTTTAGTTGTTGTTTTTAATGAGTTAATGTTAGTAAGTTTAGTGTTTGGTTTTTATGTTTTATCGCGTTTTTATGGTAATTTTGGTGGTACAGTGTATCCATTATTTATTTTGAACGCAGCAGCAGCTGAAACTGCAACCGCATTAGCTATTATTTTGACTTTATTTCAAACAACAAAAAGTGTCAGTTTTTTTGATATTAAAAACTTGCGCGGTTAATTACTTATGGCATTTAAAGCACTTTCAACAAAAGTTATGTCTAAGTTCTCAGTTGGTAATGGTGAGGACCTTTTAAGGCTTTCTACTGCGCATAGTACTGCTTCATGAGCACCGAAAAGTTTTAAAACGGTTTTTGATGGCTTAAAGTGTTATTACAACATGCTGGTCGGTAAAAGTGAAACCTTAAGCGGTAGAAAAGATGCATCTGATTTCGTTACATTTTGATCTCGTTGAATTTCATCAACTAACCACAAAGAAATCGGTTTAATGTATATCTTTTTTGGTACATTATGCGGTATTATTGGTTCAATTTTATCATGAATGATTCGAATTGAATTAGCATTCCCAGGTAGCCGTTTTTTATGTGGTAACTATCAATTATACAACGTAATTGTTACTTCACACGCTGTGGTTATGATTTTCTTTACCGTTATGCCGATTTTAATTAGTGGGTTTGGTAATTGATTTATTCCACACATGTGTGGTGCTATTGATATGGCTTTTCCGCGCTTAAACAACTTAAGCTTCTGGTTATTGCCATTTGCATTTATTTTTGTGTTATTTTCATTTATGACTGGTGCAGGTCCAGGTACTGGTTGAACTGTTTATCCTCCTCTATCTTCTGCTTCAGGTCATCCCGGATTATCAGTTGATTTTGCAATTTTATCGTTGCACGTATCTGGTATTTCTTCAATTTTTGGTTCAATTAACTTTATTGTAACCATTTTGAATATGCGTCCACCGGGCGTTTCTTTCCAACGTGCTAACTTGTATGTTTCAGCAATTTTTGTAACTTCATTCTTATTGTTACTATCATTGCCAGTTTTAGCTGGTGGTTTAACTATGTTATTATTGGATAGGGCAGGTTTAACTAATTTCTTTGATATTATGGCTGGTGGTGATCCAATTTTATATCAACATTTATTCTGGTTCTTTGGTCACCCAGAAGTTTACGTTTTAATTTTACCGGCATTTGGTGTTGTAAGTAACGTTGCTTCTTATATCGGTGGTCGTGCAGTATTCGGTCAAGTTGGTATGATTTGTGCTATGATGTCAATTGGTTTCTTAGGTTTTATTGTTTGGGCTCACCATATGTATACAGTCGGTATGGACGTGGACTCTCGTTCATTTTTCTCTGCCGCAACTATGGTTATTGCAGTTCCAACTGGTATTAAAATTTTTAGCTGGTTAACGACTTTATGAGAAGGTCCAAATACACGCGGCTTAGCTACACCATTGTTATACACTTTTGGTTTCTTAATTTTATTCACCATTGGTGGTTTATCAGGTGTTTTATTAGCTAATGCAGCTATTGACTTGTTAATGCACGATACATATTACGTTGTTGCGCATTTCCACTATACCTTATCTATGGGTGCTGTATTTGGTGTCTTTATCGGTTTCTACTACTGAGCTGATAAACTTTTTGCTTTACGTTACTGCGATAAGATGGGTATTGTTCAATTCTGAACTTTCTTTATCGGTGTTAACTTAACTTTCTTCCCAATGCATTTCGTTGGTTTAGCTGGTATGCCACGTCGTATTCCAGATTATCCAGCAGCTTTTGCAAATTGAAATTTATTATCATCAATTGGTTCATTAATTACTATTGGATCGGTGGTATTATTTATGTATATGGTCGTATTAGCAATGCGTGAAAGCGCACCATTAGCTCGTACTCGTTTCTCATTGGAAACTGTTCGTTTAACTTACACTGAAGAATCAAAAGATAACGTATCAGTTGTTGTTGAACAAGCGGTTGATGTTGTTGCTTATTTGCGTTATCATGGTTTTTACGATGAGGCAAATAAAGTTTACGAACAATCTAATAAAGAAAACGGTAATGTTCTTGCAGACATCTTTACGCGTTTTGGTCAATCGGTGGCTTCAACAACTCGTTGAGTTTTAAATGTTTTACCAGTAAATGCTAATTCTGCAAAAGATAAGTTGCACGACTCACCACGTCCATGACAATGACAATTCATGACACCAGCATCTGCTCAGGCTGAGGCTATTCATGACTTATACTCTGATGTTATGACGGTTTTAGTATCTGTTGCAGCTATGCTAATTGTTGTTTTTGTTATTTTATTCCAACGACCAGAAGCTGGTGAGTTTTCATTTGTTTCGTCTGACCGTGTTAAAAATAGTATTTTTGCTAATCGTTCATACTTAGCTTATACTCATAACACTTTATTAGAAACTATCTGAACTTTAATTCCTTGTGCGTTATTAATCTTTATTTCGATTCCGTCATTTACTTTAGCATTAGCTCTAGATGAGGAGGTTAACCCTTGAATGTGAGTTAAAGTTATCGGTAACCAATGATTCTGAAGCTATGAGTACTCAGTCTTAGCTCGTTCTGAGGGTGCTGATTTATATACCTTTGACGGAACCATTGTTGATTATGCTAGTTTAAATGATAAAGCATTACGTTTATTAATGACTGACTTATCGGTTATTATCCCTTATGGTAAACCAACTCGCTTTTTAGTAACATCAAATGATGTTTTACATAGCTGAGCGTTACCATCTATGGGTGTTAAAATTGATGCTTGTCCAGGCCGTATTAATTCAGTTACGGTTTTACCAAAACGACCAGGTGTATACTATGGTCAATGTAGCGAAATCTGTGGTGTAGGTCACGGTTTCATGCCTATTATGGTTGAAGTCGTAGTATAGTTTATATAAAAATATGTGAAAACATTTAATTCCGCGACTATGAACGTTGATCGAAGAATTTGTGTGAAAAATTTTTAAGATTGCTAGGGGTAAAGGAGACCTTTTTATTTTGCGATTTAAAACGCAAAAACCAACCATTCGTCAAGGGCGGCTAGTCGCACAAGAGCTAGGTAAGAAAAAAAGTCGATTTACGATTACAATGTGCCTTTTCGGACGCGAATTTAGTATTCGTCTTATACGTCTCGATAAATTAGCTCAAACTGATGAGCTTATACGAATTTTTTGTTGATATTTGTATTTACAATGAATTGAATTGAGGTGCCGTTTGCTGCTGATATCTGATGTTGATATTTTTGAGTATATCTGCGTTAATGTTTATCGGTTTGTTCAGTTTGAGTACCCTCAATTACTTTGGTTTTATTTTTTTGGTCCACATTATGAATTACGTGTTTGGTTGCGTAAAACTGGCGGTGTACCGGCTCGAAGGATGAGGCGGGCGGACTTACTATTTTATAGTCAAGTATTTTCATTAAATCCAACTTCTAAACTTCGCCCTCAGCAATCATATCGATACTATGGTGGTACTGATGTGTGGGGCCTTTGGACGGTTCATTTTAAGGTTGCTCGCATTATTTTTAGTTTGATGCGGACAGCAGAAATTACAACCCGTCGTCGTGTTTTACATCATATATTTAGTTTTCAAAAGAAAACAGCTAAGGCAGTCGGCAAACCGTTAGTGCGTCGATTTGCTTTTTTTAGGCATGGATTGTATCGATATTTACAAATGCGACCAATCAGCGCATACAATGCAATTGGACGTCCTCGCTCTGCTAGGATAAGTCATTACTTTACCCATCGTGCCTTTCACGTTCGTCGCTACACTGAGTGACAAGTACGGAAATTTCGTGGCGGTCATGGACTATGAAACAGAGGTCGTCAGTGGCCTACTTTAATGTTATTTGATTTTTATAGGCGTGATTTTAAACCAGTTAATCGCTTTGTTTTAATGTCGCTGTTTTTTTCATTACGTGCTATGCGTGGGTTTGATCAATCTTTTCGTATTGATTTTTCAAAACACGCCGATTTATATCGATCAACGTGACGTTATCGTACACGGCGATTTCGTACTCAGCGAATTAACTACGCATCGCGGACTCGCCGATTTTTTCGCAATCCGGGTTTTTTCCCTTTAAATTTGTGACGTTATTATTGAGAAAACCGCTGAGAAACTCCCTACCTTTGACGTCGTATCCACAAATTTTGATGATCATTTGCTGCTAAGCATCGTGCCTTAGATTTCCCTTGGAAGGCGTCTTGACTGCGACATCGTATGCATATCTATGTCACAGATAAAGTAACTGATTATACATTTCGTCATAAATTTTTACGATACTATGATGAGGCTCATTATTCGTATAGTGCAGGTGGCAGTTTTCATTATAATGAACTTTTATCCACAAGTGTCCGTTGAAGTCAAATTAGGGCGTGGTGGCGCGAAGCACGCGGGCAGTGAAATCGTAGGCGGGTTATTCAGCCGTTTCATGCTGGTTGGACAGTTTACTTTGTATCGCGTTGATGGCGCGATCGTGTTTGGGCTGAACCTATTGCTACTCACGCTTTCGGCTTTTTAAACGGTGCACGGTGGATGACGTCACGTAAGTTTCACCGAAATTTTACACGTACTCGTCATGTTTTTATGCCCTTTTATCATTTTTGTTTTTTATGGGTTGGTGGTTCATCTATCCGACGTCGATACGTGGCACTTGATCGCGGGCGTAGCCATAGTAGTTATGTTAACCATCGAATCATTAGCAATTATTTTAAGGGTAAATATGCAACTTTTGGTCGATTGTTATTGTGGGGCCGTACGTCACGGTCACGCCTTCAGACTAAAGAGCGGTTGCGATTCTTTAGAGAAATTTTTTTCAACGACGCACCAAAGTCCCGATCACGTGTATTTCGTAGGTATTTGATTTTGTATCGTGAAAACTCTTCGTTACGATCTGTCTTAAATGCATTTTCATGGGTCCAGTCGGGTGCAGTTTTTTTACACTTTCAGGTACCAAAATGATCATTTCGTGATACTTTAATTCGTCAAAATTTAAAACTATTGTTTTATTATCGTTGAAAAAAGCGAGTTTATAATGCGCGTGATAGACGCCTTTTTAATAAGTTTAATCGTTTATTTTTACGGTTAAAGATTTATAAATATGTTCATTCTGTACCAAGTAAAATGATGGAGTTTCCCCGTATGTTTTGACTTTTGCATGCAATTGGCGCCAGTGATCGACCATTTTGGTGACTCCAATATCGACAAAAACAGTTGGCGAGGTTGCGAATGCTAGTTAAGCATCGTCGTTTTTATGTACAAAAAGTGCGCGTATTTTATTTATGATGACGTGAGCGGGGTCAGACCTGGGATTTAGAGACGTGATGACCTTGATTTCCTGATAGCGATCATAATAGCTGAATAACATATAATTGATCATTACGGAAATTAGAGAAAAAGTTTTTAAAGCATCGCCGTCATTTTGCTTTTTGATTTGATGATATGCGGGCGTTTGTATTTTTATTATCATGGCGCCGACGTTCAGTTGAAGCTGCTTGTAAAAGAAAATACTTTAGACGGGAAAATGTATTTGATTTTGCACCGACGATTTATACAGCTCAATTAGAAAAAAAGCAAGACCAGATATTAAAACCCGTACCATGACCTTCACGCGGTGTTCAAGTATCATTTCCTTTACTACGATCGTGGCGATGGAAGGAGCGCCATGTTTTTTATCGTCCTTACTGCCACCCAACGCTATCTGAGCTGCCTAGATATTTTGATATTCATGCTGGGCGATCAGATGGTATTACAGGACACTCAAGGCGCCACGTGTTATGATATCCGTTTACTTTTACAATGTATTTGCTTTCTTGATCTGAATATATTGAATATTATACGTGCGATGAGCAGTGGACTCCTGAGGTTCGGGCTTGACAGGTTGATTATTTTCGAATTTTACTTTTATCGAACTACAATCATCGATCAGGTTCAAGACGTTTATAGTAAAATCCCATTTGGCGAAATTGGTATACGCGGTAGACTTAAAATCTACTTCTAAGTTTTAGAGTGTCGGTTCAAGTCCGACAGTGGGAATTTGTGGTAATTTATTAGGGTAAATGGCTGAGTGGTCAAAGGCAGCAGACTGTAAATCTGTCGGACGTGGTCCTTCAAAGGTTCGACTCCTTTTTTACCCAATAAGTTTTAAATTATAAGTAAATTTTTTTGTATATACCTTTTATAGGTTAGTAAATTTTAAATTCCTTTCCTTAGAGGGGGGGGGGTGAAGGTATAGGGATGAGAGAGTATGGAGTTGGCAGAAAAGGAAGGTTTATAGATATGAAGAGTACGGATTGATTGACCTACTAAATATATTATATAGTATAGAATAAAAGATTAATATATTTAAATTGATTTATATTTTGCAACAACTCCATATGAATTATGGATTTAAAAAAAAATGAAAAAAATTGCTTCAAGCAGCAGCTTGCGTTTAGCTACTATTTCGTATACTAAAAATAGTACGATATTTAGTTATGTCGTACAACTATTTGACATTGTTAATAAACATTTACGTACTTATCCAACTCCTGCAAATATTTCATATTTATGAAGCTTTGGTATGTTAGCTGGTATGTGTTTAGTTATTCAATTGGTAACTGGTGTTATCGTTGCTATGCACTATGCAGCAAATACTTTGATTGCTTTTAGTTCTGTTGAGCATATTATGCGTGATGTTATTGGTGGTTGATTTATTAGGTATGCACATGCAAATGGTGCTTCGTTTTTCTTTATCGTTGTATATTTGCATATTGCACGTGGTTTGTTTTTTAAATCATTTATCAAAAATGCTTCTGCGTGAGTAACTGGTGTTATTATTTTTTTCTTGTTAATGGGAACTGCATTTTTAGGTTATGTTCTTCCATGGGGACAAATGAGTTTTTGAGGTGCAACCGTTATTACGAATTTGTGTTCTGCAATTCCATATGTTGGTGACAGTTTGGTTTATTGATTGTGGGGTGGTTTCTCAGTTGCTAATGCCACTTTAAATAGATTTTTTAGTTTACATTTTTTATTGCCTTTCGTAATTACTGCGGTGATTTTATTACATTTATTTGTATTACATAATACTGGTTCAACAACTCCGGTTGGTATTGATAATGAAGAAAAACTAGAGTTTTCACCATACTTTGTTTTAAAAGATTTGGTCGGTTTTTTTATTTTCTTATTTTTCTTTATGATCTTTGTAACATTATACCCTAATGTATTAGGTCATCCAGATAACTTTATTGAGGCTAATCCGTTAGTAACTCCAGCACATATCGTTCCAGAATGATATTTTTTACCATTTTATGCAATTCTACGCTCAATTCCAGATAAGTTAGGTGGTGTTGCAGCAATGGTTTTAGCAATCGTTATGTTAGCTTTTTTACCAGTTTTAAATTTCAGCCGCGTTGGCTCAAGCCATAAAATTTCATTCTCTTATAAAATCGGTTTTTGAGTTTTTGCTGGTATTTTTGTTTTATTATTATGGGTTGGTGGTAAAGCTGTTGAATTCCCATATTTAATCATCGGTCAAACTGCAACGTGATTATATTTTATTTGATTCTTTGCAACTTCAGCTCTTTTAGGTGAATTTGTAGAGTTTGATAGTGAAATTCAACCAGCAGGTGATGTTTCGAGCTGAGGTAAAGCAGCTTCGGTAGTTTGTGAATAACGTGACATCGTTATTTTCAATTAAGGAGCAAAGTTGATTGATAGCTGGTGATGGTGGTTTATATGCCTACGTGCTATCTGTTGTTGACGTTTTGTTTAATTTACTTGTGTCATTATGTTTTGCACTGGGTGTTGTTTTAGTGGTTGCTTTTTATGTTTTATATGAGCGCCGTAAGCTTGGTTCATTACAACGTCGTCGTGGTCCGGATGTTTTTGGTTTTTGGGGTATTTTACAGACAACAGCAGATGGTGTTAAATTATTAATTAAAGAGTTTATTGTACCGAAAGGTATTAGCTTAGCGTTTTTTATTGCGCCAGTTTTAGTTTTCACAGTTTCGTTGTTAGCGTGGGCTTTTTTGCCAGTTAGTACAACTGATTCGATTATGGTGTTAGAAAATTCACTTTTATTTTTACTGTGTGTATCGTCTCTTTCAATGTACGGTATTTTATGTGCTGGTTATTCGAGCGGTACGCGTTATTCGTTTTTGGGTGGTATTCGTGCCGTTGCACAGTTCGTTTCATATGAAGTTGCATTAGGTATGCTAATTTTACCAATTATTCTTTTTTCTGGAGGTATGAGTTTTATTCGAATCGTAGAATTTCAAGTTGAATCGGGTGTTTGAAATATGTTTTCATTTTTCCCGTTATTTATGTTATTTATTATTGTGATGTTAGCGGAAACAAATAGGACACCATTTGACTTACCTGAAG
>Ga0182748_1000450_pt1 | contig 44152 bp, 48 predicted proteins | sample eDN3rd37CKraftOP_FD_128877 | JGI IMG/M metagenome (GOLD analysis project Ga0182748, IMG submission 128877) | Enriched Organic Plus compost microbial communities from Emeryville, California, USA - eDNA 3rd pass 37_C Kraft OP (version 2) (version 2) ... | reverse complement strand
TATATATATGATCGATTTTCGTCAGCGATTCGATACGTTGCTCGGCTATGTGACGATGTATAAGCTGGTTATAATCGGTTTGCTTGCAATCTCACTAGTAGCGTTTTTATTGATGTTGAACGGCTATCTGCCCTATTCGCCTGCCGGATTTGTCGTTGGAACCGTATTTTTGGTTGCTGCTACATATGGCAGTAACCGCTTGTTTGGGTGGCTTTTTGGAGTCAAGCCGCATGCCGATTCCGCTATTATTACGGCGCTTATTTTGACACTTTTATTTTCTCCGCCTGAATCATTGATTGACGGGATGCGACTGGTTGTCATAGGAGCCATCGCTATGGCATCAAAGTATGTCATTAATATTCGCGGCAAGCATATCTTTAATCCGGCTGCAATTGCGATTGTTATTGCCAGTTTGTCAGGTTTTGCGTATGCGGGTTGGTGGGTTGCATCGCCTGCGCTTTTGCCTATCACGGCCGTGGTTACGTTTTTGGTTCTCTATAAAATACAAAAGATCTCCATGGCGCTGGTTTTCTTAGCGACTGCAATCGCTATTATTTCCGTGAGACTGGTGGTCGACGGCGACTTGACGGCACAGACTCTCTGGGTATCGCTTACATCATGGCCTCTTGTCTTTTTTGCTGGTATCATGCTCGCCGAGCCATTGACACTTCCACCAACTAAGAAGCAGCAGTGGGTATTTGCAATGGTAGTTGGTGTGCTGGTAGCGTTGCCAATACACTACGGTGGCGTCAGCACGACTCCGGCGGTTGCGCTGGTCGTCGGCAACTTACTGGCGTTTTATGTCGGATCAAGACGAGCAGTCAAGATGCGGTTTGTTTCAAAAAAGAAAGAAGGCAAGGATGCATACGAATTCACATTCGATGTGCCAAAGTTCGTGTATTGCCCAGGACAATATATCGAGTTGTCTTTGCCTCACGCACACCCTGACTTTCGTGGTGCGCGCAGAGTCTTCACGATGATCGGACAGCCTGGCGACGAGCAGATGAGTATCGCTACGCGGTTTCCGAGTAATCACAGCACGTTCAAGGATGCGTTGCTTCATATGAAGCCAGGACGGGTATTGTGGGGTGTCAGAGTGGCGGGAGATTTTATCATGCCAAATGACACAAATATACCGCTACTGTGCATCGCGGGTGGCATAGGGATTACGCCGTTCGTTTCATTTGCTATGAATGCTGCAGGCAGGGACATCACAATACTGTACTCGGTGAATTCTGTGAGTGAGCTTGTTTTTGTAAAAGAATTGTCAAAATACGATATCAAAGTAGTGGTCATAACTCCAGACAAAGGTGAGTTGCCGGTGTCTGGCTGGATGCGAGAAAAAGGTGTAGTGACAACTGAATTAATCAAGAAGTATGCGACCGACAAACACCACATTTATATATCGGGGCCGCCGATGATGGTGACGGCGGTAAAGAGCATGGCAAAAGAAGTAGGTGTGTCTGAAATACATACCGACCATTTCAGCGGTTATTAATACCAATATAGTGGCGGATCTTCTACATCCCCACTTCCTGACATGTATACTAGTGCTATGAGAATTATTGGCATCGATCCGGGCACAGGCATACTGGGCTTTGGGGTTATTGATTTCGAAAAAAACAAGTCAAAGATGGTGACTGCCGGTGTGATTACGACACCGGCCAATACACCAATCGATGAGCGTTTGGAAGAGATTTTTGATGGCCTGACGGATATTATCAAAGATACAAATCCCTCGGTAATGTCGATAGAGAAACTGTTCTTTTCGAGAAATATAACGACGGCAATCAGTGTGGCTCAGGCGCGAGGTGTCGCAATGCTGACTGGACGAAAGGCAGGATTGCCGATAGAGGAATACACACCGCAGCAGATCAAGCAATCACTTACTGGCTATGGTAAAGCCGATAAAAAACAGGTCCAGGAAATGGTTCGATTACAACTTGGTTTGAGTGAGGTTCCAAAACCTGACGATTGCGCCGATGCCTTGGCAGCCGCTATTACGCATGCGTTGATGAGTCGGGCATCCTAGCTATAAGCATAACAAAAGTGTATACTGATTTTTGACTGCATCTAACAATCTAGACTGGGGGGGTACCATGGCCGACAAGGAATATGTCATCCAGATAAAAAAACTGACGAAAAAATTCGGATCTTTCGTTGCGCTCGATGGTTTCGATATGAATGTGCGAAAAGGCGAGGTGCACGGGTTTTTGGGTCCGAACGGTGCTGGCAAGTCGACAACAATACGAGTAATTCTGGGGCTTCTCAAAAAAACTAATGGAGACGTAATGCTTTTTGGTCGCGATCCATGGAAAGAGTCGGTTACGCTTCACAGTCAGCTCGCCTATGTGCCAGGAGACGTGAATTTTTGGCCGAATCTGACAGGAGGTGAAATTATTGATTTGCTCGGCAAACTGAGAGGTGGACTAGATGAAGATCGTCGAAAGCGCTTGTTGGAAAAGTTTGACCTTGACCCAACGAAAAAATTCCGAACGTATTCCAAAGGCAATCGGCAAAAAGTTGCACTTGTTGCTGCGCTGAGTAGTGATGTACCGCTCTATATCCTAGACGAACCGACAAGCGGTCTGGATCCTCTGATGGAAAAAATCTTTCAGGACGAAATCCGCAGCCTAAAAAAAGAAGGCAAGACAGTACTTCTTTCCAGCCATATCCTCAGCGAAGTCGAAGCGCTTTGTGATCGTGTAACGATCATTCGTGCTGGAAAAGCAGTATCCGATTATACGCTCGCAGAACTCAAGAAAGAACATGCGAATCTCGAGGCACACTTCCTAAGCCAGTACGAGGTAGAATGATGTTCAAAGGATTTTTAGCGCTTTTTCGGCTCATCCTTAGGCGAGACCGTATCAAGTTACCCCTCTGGATCCTTGGTATTACGACATCGCTCGTATCGATGGTGCCGCTACTTAAAGATACATACGCTGAACAATCAAACCTTGATGCTCTCTACGGGTCATTCGCACGCAATGCGGCATCTTTGTTTCTTACTGGTCCGATGGATAAACCATCATTTGGCGGCTTGATGACTATCGAGACATATATATGGTGGGGATTAGCTGTTGCATTTATGAATACACTGCTCATCGTACGACACACGAGGCTCAATGAGGAAATGGGCGCGCAAGAGCTTATGCTATCGGGACAAGTGCATCGCCATGCGACACTTACCACTGCGTTGACTACCGCTGTTATCGTAAATGTGCTAGTTGCTGTTGGTATTGGCGCAGGGCTATCATCTCTAGAAGGATCTTGGGGGTCCGGCGCATGGCTCTATGGATTTTCGATGGGTCTTTTTGGGTTCGCGTGGGCAGTCATTGCAGCAATCGTCGTCCAGCTAGTACAAAGTACTCGTACTGCAAACGGTATGCTAGCCGGACTAATCGGCATGACATTTGTGCTGCGCGGAGTCGGTAACGTCACGGGTGCAGTGAGTGCGGATGGCATCTTGCAACCGTCTTGGGTGAGCTGGTTGAGTCCATTTGGTTGGTTGCAAGCCACGCGACCATTGACATTTCCTGAATGGTGGCCATTACTTGTCCCGGTTGTGTTTGCTACAGTAGCTGTACCTGTTGCATATTGGTTATTAGGAAAGCGTGATGTTGGTGCTGGTGTGCTGCCACAGCGCAAAGGGCGTGCACGAGCTTCGAGAGTACTTCGCACGTCGCTTGGTTTTACGTGGCGTTTGCAAAGGAATATATTCTTTGGCTGGTTAGTGGGTTCGCTGGCAATGGCCACGACAATCGGTGTACTAATTCCGGAGCTGGACAGTGTGTATGGTGAGTCAGAAAGTGCCCGGCAGCTGGTTGAATCGATGGGTGGAGCGGGCGCGATGGTTCCGGCATTTCTTTCGGCAATGATTAGCATCACCGCGATCATGGTTCTAGCTGCAGTCGCACAGGGAATGAGTAAGTTGGGCGTCGAAGAATCGAGTGCTCATCTAGAGTCACTGTTAGCTACAAAACTGCCAAGAGTCAAGTGGGCGGTGCTACACATGCTAATCGTGCTTGGGGGCGGTGCTGTCATGTTGGCGGCTACCGGCGCAACAATCGAAGTTTTTGTGAGTGCCGAAACGGATATTCCGCTGGAAGCGGGTGAATATATTGTTGCGGCTCTCACATACTTCCCGGTTCTGGCATTGTTTGCAGGCATCTATGTATTGCTACTTGGCGTTGTGCCGCGTATGGCAAGTGTTGTGGCATGGACCCTGTTTGGTTATGTGGCTTTCATGACATGGCTTGGACCGTTTTTGAAGCTTGAACAGTGGATTATGGACTTGTCACCTATGAGTCATATTGCAGCGGCGCCCGCCCAGGAGACTGAACTGATGCCGCTTGTTATTATGTCGGCTATTTCGCTTGTACTGTTGGTGATAGGTCTTGTTTTATTCCGTCGGCGTGATATACAAACAAGCTGATTTTGGCGTTGATATCACGTCTCGAATATGCCCTTTCGTTCTCATATGAAGCTGTTAATGGTGGTATAATAGATGAGATGCGACGTCAAGGTAAATACACGCGACGCGTAACTCCTGTCCAAGAGGCGAGGAGGCGAACAAGGCGGCATTTCCGCTGGTGGCGAAAATTGAGCTGGAAAAAACGCATACTCGTCATATCACTACCAGTACTTGCCGCTCTTATCCTGATACCGATACTGACATATCTCTATTTTGCACGCGATATCGCCGATATGGATCGATTGATGAACCGGAATAATACCGGTATCGTTCTCTATGCATCTGATAACAAGACGGAAATATATAGTACAGGACGTGCAGAACAACGAAAACTGTATCCGCTTGAAAAAATCGCGCAACCTGTCAAGGATGCGGTTGTTGCGAGCGAAGACAAGGATTTTTATAAGCATGGTGGCTTTTCAATCTTCAGTACACTGCGTGCAATTTATGGTTACATTTTGAATGGCGGCGGTAGTTTTGGCGGATCGACGATAACGCAACAGTTGGCCAAAATAACAGTGTTGTCGAGCCAGCGAAGTTTTCTGCGCCAATATCAGGCATTCTCGATTGCAGTTGCTATCGAAAACACGTACACCAAAGACCAGATTTTGGAAATGTATCTTAATTCCGTATTCTTTGGTGAAAACGCGTTCGGTATCGAGCAGGCTGCAAAAGCGTATTTCGGAACAACGCCAGACAAACTAGATTTGGCACAGGCTGCTATGCTGATTGGCGTGTTGCCAGCACCAAGCATTTATTCGCCGATTACCGGTAATCCTGATTATGCCAAACAACGGCAGGAAACGGTTCTTTCGAGAATGGTCGAAAATGGCTATATCACCAATGAACAAAAGGAGGAGGCGTTAGCGAAAAAACTGAAATTTCAAAAACCGCACTCTGCTATCAATGATAGTATTGCGCCGCACTTTGCTGAAATGGTTATTGCTGAGCTATACAAGAAATACGGAGAAGAAACGGTAACCCGTAGTGGCTATCGTGTCACGACAACGCTTGATGCAAAGGTTCAAAAGTCATTACAAGAAGCAATCGACTCAAATATGTCGACTATTCGTGCAAATGGTGGGTCGAATGCGGCGGCTGTGGCTATTGATCCGAAAACAGGAGAAATACGTGGCTTGATTGGCAGTTATGATTGGAATGACGACAAGTTCGGCAAGGTCAATGTTGCACTCGCATATCGTCAGCCCGGTTCGAGTTTCAAGCCGATTTACTATGCGCAAGCGTTAGCTAACGGCTTGATAACACCGGCAACGGTACTCAAGGACAAGTTGACTGATTTCGGTGGTGGCTATGTACCTCAAAATGCTGACCGAAAGTTTCGCGGTGATGTCACTGTGCGTAATGCTTTGGCCTGGTCTCTAAATATCCCTTCTGTCGAAGTTATGCAAAAAATCGGCATTCCCGAGGCAATCCAAACGGCACAGAGAATGGGGCTTAGTTCGATCAGTTCTGACAAAGACTACGGTCTATCTCTTGCGCTTGGCGCAGCCGAGGTGCGGCTGCTTGATATGACGAATGCCTATGCGGCATTTGCAAATCAGGGTAAGCAATATGAAACATCAATGATCAAAAGCATTCACAGCAAATACGATGAGCGCGTTTACCAAGCGGAGGAGAATGAGTCCGAACAGGTGATGAGTCCGCAAGGATCATTTCTGATATCTGACATATTGTCCGACAACAATGCGCGTGCCGCAGTCTTTGGCAGCTCTCTCAATGTATACGACGCCAAAACAGGCGCTATCAAAAAGGTTGCGGTCAAAACCGGAACGACAAACGATTCTCGTGATGCTTGGACGATGGGATATACACCGGATATAGCAATCGGTGTATGGGTGGGCAACAACGATAATACGCCGATGACAAATGGTGGCTCCATCATGGCAGGTCCAATATTTACGCGCGCAATGGGCAAGATAATGGTTGGTATTGAGTCGAAGTTCCAGCAGGTTCCAGGAATCGTACAGCGCTATGTCTGTTACGGAAATCATGGTCTTGCCGAAGAGGCGGTTGAAGGAAAAACATATCGTGAATTCTTCCTGTCAAACGCTCTTCCAAGCACAAGCTGCAATGTATCGAAGCCGAAGCCTACTCCAAAACCTGATGATAATAACAACATTGCTGCCAAAGTGAATGTTGCACTGAGTGCAAACCCACCGAATGGTGCTGATAGTACGGCATTCGTAGAGTTTACCGCTGAACTCTCGGATCTGAATGCGACAGGCATAGTCATTTTTTACAAGAATGGTGTCGGCATGGGAAGCAGCAAGGTGTTAGATGGAAAAGCGTCGTTTATGACGCAACTTGATCCAGGCAATCACACAATTCTGGCAATCTTCACGCCTGATACCAATGATTTCACCGAAGCCACATCGGCTCCGCTGAAGTATCAAGTGACGAATGGCAATGGCAATGGTAATAATGGCGGTCAGCCATGGTGGGTTAATTAATGATTGCGCATGTTATTGGTACCGTCGCGGAAAAATTTAACGGTTCGTTGATTGTAGACGTGCATGGTGTTGGCTATGAAGTTGCTGTTGCTTTTGGTGATTATGAAAAGGCGACGCTAGGTGAGGAAATAAAGCTCTACACACACCATCATGTGCGAGAGCAAGCACAGGAGTTATATGGATTTTCGACGCTTGCCGCAAAGAAGCTGTTTGAACTATTGATTACTGTTCAGGGCGTTGGCCCGAAGGCAGCGATTGCGATTCTGTCGATTGATGAAAGCGAAAATGTGCGAAATGCGATTGCCAATGGTGATGCAGGGTTTGTCGCACGGGCTGGCGGTGTCGGCAAGCGGATCGCCGAGAGGGTGGTGGTTGATCTCAAAGACAAGGTTGGTTTGCCGCTTCAGTACAACATTGCCGGCACAGGAGTTTCGCAGACGATGGCACATAGTGATGAGGCATTGGAGGCGCTAATGGCGCTCGGATATACCCTTGCAGATGCGACAAAGGCCCTAGAAGGTGTACCGACAGATTTGTCTACAGCTGAACGAGTAACCGAGGCACTGAGGAATAAATGAGCGCAAACTGTGAAATGTGTCCGATTTTAGAGACATACAATGACGGCAAAGATGTCCAGATACTGCAGACAGAGAGACGGCGGGTTGTTTTGGATAAAAATCAGCGGTTTCTAGACAAGACACTTGTCACCCCACTTAAGCACGAGCAAAGTCTATCGGAATTGGACGATGAAAACTGGCGCGAGTTTCATCAGGTAGTGAAGGATTTTGAATCGGTCATATGCAAAATATTCGAGCTGTCGAATTTCAACTGGTCGTGCTTTATGGATATGGCGGCGAACGGACAAGAAACACGCGTGCATTGGTATGTGCGCCCGAGATATACCAATAAGACTGTCGTAAAGGGCGGGGAGTTCTGAGATATGCAATGGTACACACCCAAAGGCGAGGTAGATCATATTGTTAGTGACGAAATGCTTGGTATAATTGCAGACAAAATCCGGGAGAATCTGTAATGGCGATTGAACGAATAGTTGATACATCGGCTCATGCTGATGATGCTGAAGAACAGCGAATTGAAGTGACACTTCGACCACAACGTTTTTCCGAGTATATCGGACAAGAGCATTTGAAAAAGAATCTGCAGCTTGCGATTGCGGCGGCAAAGAAACGAGGCGACCCGATTGATCATGTGCTTTTGTATGGACCGCCCGGACTAGGCAAAACGACAATGGCGACCGTGATTGCGAACGAGATGGGCACAAATATCAGGGTAACATCCGGTCCGGCAATCGAAAGAGCTGCAGATTTAGCGAGCATCCTTACAAATCTCCAGGATGGCGATATTTTGTTTATCGATGAAATCCATCGGTTGCACCGGTCTGTCGAAGAGGTGCTATACAGTGCCATGGAAGACTTCAAATTGGACATTGTCATCGGTAAAGGGCCGGCAGCGCGCAGTGTGCGGTTGGATTTGCCGAAGTTTACCGTGATTGGAGCTACGACGAGAGCAGGATCATTGGCAGCTCCGCTTAGGGATCGGTTTGGTATTACGCATCGATTGGATTTTTATAGCGAAAAAGAAATTGAAAAAATTATTGAACGCGCTGCGACACTGCTGGACAGCAAAATCTATCCAGAGTCGGCCAAAATATTGGCTTCGCGTTCACGACTAACGCCCCGTATCGCCAATCGTTTACTCAAGCGTGTTCGTGACTATGCCGATGTGAATGGTGACGGGATTATCGATACAAAGATAACGATCGAAGCATTGAAGCTGCTCGAAATCGATGAGTTAGGACTAGATCCAGCGGATCGCAGGCTGTTAGGTAGTATTCTTGAGCATTACGGACATCAGCCGGTCGGTTTGAGTACTATTGCTGCGTTGACTGGTGACGAACAAACGACTATCGAGGATTTTCATGAGCCGTATCTTTTGCAGATCGGTTTGCTCGAGCGTACGCCAAGAGGACGGCGGGTTACGCTAAAGGGTGCAAAGCACTTGGGCAAGGATACGCAATCAGAACTACTTTAGAAGGGTTTATAATAAAGCATATGCATCCCCACGACGATACCGACTATAGCAAGCCAGTTGCGTACGATACGAATGGCAGGCCGCTGTACGCACATCCCCCAAAAGATGATCAGCGTAGGCGGAGTGAAGCACTGCAGTATGCAGTGCACATTGCACGTGCTGCCGAACCTGAAAAGCCGAAGATCAGCGAAGCGACGCAGCGCCGACACGAAAAATCAGTAGCTCAATATCCCAGACTGAATCTTACCGAAGGAGAATTTGTCGTTAGTGAAATAAAGCGCCACCCAATCGGTATCTATGCGCCAGCTAGTGTTGCTGGCTTACTCATCACAATGATTCTTGTTGGCCTAATGAATTATTCATTGTTTTTTCCGAATGACCAGCCACCATTTAGTGCTTTGTTGCTACCGGCGGCTGCTGCGATCGGCCTGATCAGTATCGGGACATATATTGTCATTCAAGTATATCTTAGCAATCGTTTGATACTTACCAATGAAAGTGCAATTCAAGAAATTCAACATACGCTTTTCTCTCATCATGAACAAACGGTGAGTCTGGGCAATATCGAAGATGTCAGTTATACGCGGTACGGTCTATTGCAAACACTATTGAATTATGGAACGATCCGTATGAGTACGGAAGGTGAAGAAACGACATACCAGTTTCAATATGCGGCAAACCCTAAAGCCCAGGCTGCTCTGTTGCATAATGCGGTTGAGGCATTCAAAAACGGTCGTCCAATTGTAAGCGATGAAGATTAGCGGTTTCGACTCTTTTTGACGTACTCGGCTTCATTCACAAGTTCAGCTCGCAAAGTATAGCTCTTGCAATTGCCTTTGTTGTCGCAATTGGTTGGCTCATAGTGGTAATTCGGACCCTTTCCAGCACTTACGGAAGCAAGTCGTCGTTCCGTTTTTTCGGATACTTCGCTTTCTTCGACGAGCTTCTTGAGTTCATCTTCGGACAACACCTCTTCGCCTAGCGTGAATCCGTCAGGATCCGTAAACAGGTCTGGATCGACAGAAGGAAGTGTTTTTGTATCCAGATGCTCTGGATACGAGCCATGTTTTTTGTAGTAGACCTCTTCGAGCGCATAGTATATTGCATTGATTGCAGTTTTTCGCCGTAGATCATCATTTGCTATTTGCAAATTATTCATCTGAGTAAACGCCAAAAACGCCGCAAATAACAAAAGGACACCGACAACAACCAGTTCGATAACTGTGAAACCGGATTGCCCTGATCTGGATTGTGAATTCATCATACTCATTATATCAAACTGCTACTTGTGTATAATAGAAACAGTTAGTAAAACGGAGGGAAACAACATGGCGAAAAAGACCGAGAAGTCTGCTGATGCTGGCGTGAAAGCGAAGAACGAAGATAGATTGAAAGCCCTAGGCTTGGCAATGGATCAAATTACCAAGCAGTTTGGTGATGGATCTATCATGAAGCTGGGTGATGCACATAAAGTTGATGTGGAGCTGATTCCATCGGGTGCGTTGAGCCTTGATCTTGCTCTTGGCGGCGGATATCCAAAAGGTCGCATCATAGAAATCTATGGTCCTGAAAGTTCGGGCAAGACGACACTGACACTGCATGCTATCGCACAAGTTCAAAAAGAGGGGGGTACTGCAGCGTTTATCGATGCCGAGCACGCTCTCGATCCTGCCTATGCCAAGAAGCTAGGAGTTGATACCGACAATCTGCTTGTATCACAACCTGACAATGGCGAACAGGCGCTTGAGATCGCAGAGACATTAGTGCGCAGCAACGCTGTTGATCTTGTCGTTATCGATTCGGTTGCCGCGCTGGTCCCTCAAGCAGAGATCGATGGTGATATGGGCGATAGCCACATGGGCTTACAGGCACGGCTCATGAGTCAGGCGTTGCGCAAGTTGACCGGCATTATCAACAAGTCGAAAACAACAGTCATTTTCATCAATCAGATCCGCATGAAGATCGGTGTCATGTTTGGTAATCCTGAGACAACAACTGGTGGTAATGCATTGAAATTCTATGCGTCGGTACGTCTGGATATTCGTCGCGTTGGCCAGATTAAGAACGGCGAAGATATTATCGGTAACCGCACGAAGGTGAAGGTCGTCAAGAACAAGATTGCACCGCCATTCCGTGTTGCTGAGTTCGACATCATGTACAATGAAGGCATTAGCAAGACGGGTGACGTACTGGATCTAGCTGTACAGCATGGTGTTGTTGGTAAGTCGGGTGCATGGTTTGATTACAGCAATGAAAAAATCGGCCAAGGCCGTGAAGCAGTCAAACAATTCCTCAAGGATAATCCAAAAGTTCTCGACGAAATCGAAAAGAAAGTTCGCGAAAAGGTAGCTGAAGAAGAGGCATAAAGACGGCTCGGGCATGGACGCCGCATATTACACCAACCATAACTTGCGCAGTAGACAAGGATTTATTGACTCGCTGTGGCGATAATAATTTCCTATGCAAGGCTAAATGCTAACATCATGAAAATAACTGCACTGACGGCGCAACAGAAAGATCCCGATCGCGTCAATGTCATGATTGACGGTAAGTTTCGTTTTAGTCTCGATATTGTTCAAGTCGGTGATTTAGGGATCAAAGTTGGCCAAGAACTTACAGACCAGGAGCTAGCCAAACTCGAAACTGAGAGCCAGTTTGGAAAGCTTTATGTACAAACTCTCAAGTATTGTTTGCGGCGACCGCACTCAATGCGTGAGGTACGCGATTACCTATATCGTAAAACGTTGAGCCGCAAATACAAAAGTAAGAAAACTGGCGAACTCAAAGAGCGGCCAGGCATTAGTGGATCGGTAGCCGACCGCGTGTTTGACCGGCTTGTTGAAAGAGGATATGCCGATGATGAAAAGTTTGCTCGTTTTTGGATCGAGAGTCGTTATCAGCGAAAAGGGGTGAGTCGACGTAGATTGCACTCAGAACTTCTTTCAAAAGGGGTTGATCGGTCTATTGTCGAGAAATACCTATCCATAACGGATCGTACCGATACAGATGAGTTGCAAAAAATCATCGCAAAAAAGCAGCAGCGATATGCTGATGAGCAAAAGTTCATACAGTATCTTTTGCGTCAAGGTTTCTTGTATGACGATATCAAACAGGCTCTTGATGCAGTTCGAGAAGATGGCTAACGTCGATCGTCTATACGAATCGTTTCTGGTTGAGGTGATGATTGACGAAACGGATTGACGTAATGTCCATGGTGCTTCTTTCTGGCATGTCCTTTGTTTTTTCCAGATCGTATAACAACAACGTCGTCTGTCGCTTCGACTATCTGGTTTCTGTGGACCAGAACTTCGTCGTCTTTGAAACTTTTGAGCAATGGTTTTCGAACAACGAGTTGCTGAATGACAAAGCTATCGATGTCAATGATATAGTCGGATACTTTGCCGATTTTTGTTTTGTGTTCGTCAATGACGTGTTTGCCTTCCAGATCATACCCCATATCGTAGATAGCCTTATCCGAGACGATATCGTCGTCACTGATCAGTTCATCGCTACTATCGATAATCATGCCGATGTTGCCGATTTCGCGAATGTCGGCAATGCGAAGATACGATGGATCGTAATCTAAATGTTTTCCTTTGACGCGGTAAGCAATAATTGTTAGATTATGCGGGTTGATGATCGCAGTATCCGTTTGCGCAAGCTCTTTGCCCGTCTGAAGACTCATGACGGGCGTACCAATCATCTGTGTTCCGCTGATGAGCATATCTATAGTATACCGTATACCCAAAGGTCTTATTCTGTAAACGGATTTTCTCGTGGCGATGGAAGAACGATATTGCCGATTCTATCGGTGCTGCTGTGAAGCTTTTGGATTTTTTTGATAGTATCTTCGTCGAAGGTCGGAATTGTGCTTGTTGGCTCGATCGGTTCATTTAATATATCTTCAACGATACGATACAGAGAGAATATAGAGCCAGCAATCAATAAGACAATGACGACGATAAATATAACAGCATGATGCCTGCCGACTGACTTGAGAAGAGAGTTGAGATTCAGGGACTGATTCATCGTGCATATACCTCGATTTCTAATGATGGAACTGATAATTGCAATGAGCCTGTTCCAGGTGACGTATTTGATAGCGAAATACCTTTGATCTGCATTTTCGTGAGATTAAATTCGATATAACGGATGAATTGCATGATCGATTTGTAGGTGACGCCATCACCTAGAGAGACAGTCATGCTGATCTTTTTGAGTCCGGGGATCGTATCTGCTCCGCTGTCGATAGTAGGGTTAAAGTTGATCGATACGATAGTGACACCTGCTTTTTTGGCATACCTCGTCAAATCATTGATAAGCTTTTCTTGATATCGATATGCTTCACTATCGGCAACGATATTTTTTGCACGAGTGACAGCAACTTTTTCGTCATCGAGCGTTTTTTGCAAGCCTTTGAGACGAATCGCATTTGTATCGGTTGTTGCGGCTTCGATATTTACATCTCGAACCTTGCTCGCTAGATCGACAAGTTGTTCGCGCATGAACCAGAACAGGCCGCCACCCAGTGCAAAGAGTAGTACCAAACTGGCAATCAGGATAGCTCTGAGTTGTGGTGCGCCAAATCCTTTGAGTTTCTTTTCTACCATAGCCCGACCACCTTATTCATTGTTGCACTGATCGTGAATGTAATCGGATATTCTGAACCAGGGCCCGCTTCGCCATCTCCAGAACCGTCACCAGACCCGCTACTGTTGGATGCGTCAGACAAGTTTTGCAGGTGAACATCTGAAAATAGGTCAGAGTTTTGGAAGTTGTCCTTGAGTTTTGTTGCTTGATCATATGATTTTGCGTAAGCAGAAAAGACGACAGGCTGTCCAAATGTGCCGGCATTTAAATCTAGTTGTGTCAATATGACGCCTTTTGGTATAAGCCGAGTAATAGCAAAGACAACTTCGGTGTAGTTGATGCTTTTTTCGAATATTTGCTTTGCCGTCTGCAGATCTTTCCTATAATCATCCGCCGCGGCCATGACGTTTCTCATTGATTCGACAGCAGCTTTGTTTTTGCTGTTGGTCTCAGCCGCTGACGAGTGGGATACATTGAGAAAGACGAAGAACATGAGACAGAGCCCAAAAATGACCACCATAGCCAAAAAAGCAAACAGGTTATAACGCAGTAGAATCACGTTCATCCTAGCGGCTCGAATATCGCGTTTTATATCATCGGGAAGTAGGTTGATCATTGCCAGATCGCTCCTTTCGGCACGCTAGCTAGACCGGCGACGCTGATATAGCGTGACCGGAATTGTTTGGCTGGCTGAGGGAGGTCGCCGAAGTTCAAGTCTTGCCATGGGTTGGCGGTTCGTGCTGGCATGACGAGCTCATTAGTGAAGAAGTCACCGATGCCAGGAACATTGCTACCACTGCCTACAACAAGCACTTGCTCGAGCCGACGGTTGTTTGCAAGCCTTTCATTGTAGTATCGGATAACTTTGCGCGTTTCGGTGATAATGCTCCTAAGAGCTGGTCGCAGCGCCGATGAAAGTTTGGCCTGTTTTGGACCTGATGCCAGCCCATTCAATACTTTTAATTGGTGTGCGTTTTCCAACGTGACGCCCAATTTTTTGGCGATATCGAGCGTAAAGGTATTGCCGCCAGTGGCGATTCCGCCAGTAATTCGAACTGAACCGTCTAATACGGCGATATCTGTGTTTGCGGCACCGATATCGACAATGACAGTCGGCAAGTACCCTTGTTCTGTTGTCTTGAGTACGCGGGCAACGGCATTGATAGCAGGTTCGATCATTTCGACCGATAGACCCAGCGCTTCGCAGGCAGACAGTGCATTGTCAACAAGTTTTCGAGGCACGGCGCTCATGATAACTGTTAGCAAATCATCAGTTCGTTCGATTATCTCGTAATCAACGTATAGCAGTGACATGGGGAGTGGAATATACTGGCCAACCTCAATTGCGACTGCATCTTTGAGATTTTTTTCGGAACTGACCGGGACAGTGAATGTTCGGGAAAATGTACGGGATGTCGGTATACCTAGGACGACGCGGTTACTGACGAGGTGACCGACAAGTTTTCTTTCGAGCAAGGTTTTGAGGTTTTTGAGCAAATACCCATTGTCTTCGTCGAATGCTTTTCGGATTTGCAAAGGATCAAGGTCGATGACCCCATACCCGGTGACACATTGCTTATCAAGATCAATGGACATGATTTTCATGTCCGTACTTCCGATATCGAGACCAATTAGAGGTTTGTCTTTGTACAGTAAATTCGTCATGATGCCCACGGGTCTTACTAGGAGCTATTGTAACACGAAAGCGCTTATGCTACTAGAGAAAATTATATATTTTGTATTGGATTATTGCTTGATACTTTGGGCAAGGCTGGCAATTGGACCCATGACGCTTGCAGCAATCAAACCTACCATGCCACCCATTAAAAGAATCATTACTGGCTCAATGATTGAGCTGATTCCGGCGATCGCCGTGTCGACCTCTTCTTCGTAGAAATCTGCCACCTTGACGAGCACGTTCTCTGTTTGTCCGGTTTCTTCGCCAACTGCTAGCATCTGTGCAACGATAGATGGATACAGATCGTCTTCTTCCAAGACGCGCGATAACTGCTCGCCGTTTTTGACCTTGTCAACAGCATCAAGCAATGCCTGTTCGTATACGACGTTACCAAGCGCATGCGCAGTAACGGTCATCGATTCGATGATTGAGACGCCAGCACCGATCAGTGCGGAAAAGGTACGAGAAAAGCGTGCTACAACCACCTTTCTGATGATTGGTCCAACTCCAGGCAGTCGAAGCATGAGTTGATGAAAAACCCTACGGCCGGCCGGAGTCTTGATATAGCGCAGTAGGCCGAAGACGCCACCGACAAGTAGTGGAATAATAATAAACCACCATTGCAGCATAAATCCACTAATACCGAGCATGATCTGAGTGAGTAAAGGCAGCTCCGCATCTTCTCCGCCGAGGTCGGTCAGGATTTTACCGATCTGAGGGATAACAAAAAGCATTAGTCCAAAAAACGCAAACACGGTGATGAACAGCAAGACGACAGGATATGTCATGGCACTTTTTACCTTTTTTCGAATTGAGGCACTTTTTTCTTGCTGTACAGCCAGACGCTTTAAGATATCATCCAAGATACCGGCTGCTTCTCCGGCGCGCACCATGTTGACGTAAACATCGCTGAATGTGTCAGGGTGTTTTGCGAGCGCATCACCGAATGACATGCCACTTTCGACATTTTCGACGACAGTTACCAATATGGATTTAAGAGCCGGACTTTCGGCGTGCTGTTCAAGCGAGTTGAGGGCGCGAAGCAAGGGGACCCCAGCGCCGATCATCGCGCTGAGCTGACGTGTGAAAATGACCAAGTCGTCGGATTTTACCTTTTTTGATTTAAATAGACTGGATGATGCAAACAGACTTTTCTTTTCTGCTGTAACACTGATGGGTCGGAGTTTTTGCTTTTTGAGCGTCTCGATAACAGCTGCTTCATTGTCAGCGGTAATCGTGCCTTTTGTTGTTTTGTTGGTAGTGTCTGATATGGCAACGTATTCAAATACTGGCATATCACGCTATTCCTTTGTGACTCGCAATACTTCTTCGATAGTTGTGACGCCGCGTAATGCTTTGATGAGACCGTCCACCTGCATGGTTAACATGCCTTCGGAAATTGCCTGCGATTGCAGCTGGTCACTGGTCGCATTTGCTGTGATGAGCTTTTGAATCTGAGGGGTGCTGCTGAGTACTTCATATATACCGACGCGACCCTTATAACCACTATGTTTGCCGTTTTCGTCTTCATACTCCCCAGGTTTGTATAGTGTCAGAATACCATTTTCATCTGTGCTAAGGGGAGCATCGCCGCCCACGCCTGCTGCTGCCGCTTGGCGTTCGAGTTCATGAATATATCGGAATGCCTGAGGGTTTTGTAGATTAAAAAGATGCATGATCGCCTCTTTTTCCTCATCAGTTGGCGCATATGCGATGCGCGTTGTCGGTTCGAGTCGGCGTACGAGGCGTTGGCCGATAACAGCACGCACGACACTCGCGATCAAGAATGGCTCGATATCCATATCCAGGAGACGCGGGAGAGACGTCGCCGCGTTGTTAGTGTGCAGTGTACTGAAGACCAAGTGTCCGGTAAGGGCTGCCTGGATACCTAGTGAGGCTGTTTCGCCGTCGCGAATCTCTCCGACCATGATAATGTTCGGGTCTTGACGGAGCAAAGCCCTGAGACCATTGGCGAATGTCATACCAGCAGCATCATTTGTCTGGGTCTGGTTGACACCGGGGATTTTGTATTCGACCGGATCTTCGATCGTGCTGATATTGACGTCCGGTTTGTTTAATTCACTTAATATACTAAACAGTGTGGTTGATTTTCCGCTTCCTGTCGGACCGGTTACGAGAATCATGCCGTGCGGTTCGGTCATTGCTTCAGTGACTGTCTCCATCGAGTAACCCCAGAATCCAAGATCGCTAAGGCTGACGGCTTCATTGGATTCATCGAGAATACGGATTACGACTTTTTCGCCATCGGTAATCGGCAAAGTACTGACGCGGAGAGAGTATTGTTTACCGGCTACCTTGACCTTGAATCGACCGTCCTGAGGAACGCGCCGTTCATCGATTTTGAGGTTCGAGAGGATTTTGATGCGACTAATAAGCGCGGCATGAACATTACGTGGGAGACGGTTGACCTCATGCAGAACGCCATCGATACGGTATCGGATTTGCACGTAATCTTCGCGCGGTTCTATGTGGATATCGCTTGCGTTCGATCGGATGGCATATTCGAGCAGCAGATTGATCGTTTGTGCGATAGGCGAGTTTTCGCCGACTTCTTCGTCTGAGACTTCTTCTTCCTGGTTTTCATCGGTGTCTTGAACGCTGATGACCTCCGAAAGCTCTTTGTTGACATCACCGCGATATTTTTCCAAAGCCGCCTGGATATTGTCATGCGGTGCAATATACGTCCGGACGTTTTCGCCGATTTGTTTCTGAATGAAATCAATTGCTTGAACATCATCCGGATCTTCCATGGCAAGATGCTGCAAGCCGTCCGGATCAACACGAAAGAGAACGGCCTTATACTGTCGGGCGATGCGTTCGGGGATTCTTTCTAGTACTTCCACAGGAATGTCGGACGGATTCACTTCGATATAAGGAATGTCAGCATATTCGGCATATAGTTTTGTGAGCGATGTTTCGTCTATTTTTTCGCTTTCTAACAAAACCTGTCGCAATGATTTATGCGACTGGGCGCTCTCTCGTTTGAGGGCTGCAATATCTTCTTTGGTGAAACGTTTGGTTTGTACCAAAAGTTTCTCCAGTGTCCCATCCGATATATGCATATTCACCATTATTTTAATAGAGATTACCAGAAAATGCTAGTGCTTTCTGATGGTCAGAGGTAGCGTTATAATAAGAAGCAAAATGATATCAGTTGCCAATGAGCAAAAAATGTACGAATTCGGCGTTTCGATAGGCCGTTTATTGGGGGGCGGTGAGGTCATAGAGCTTGTTGGTGATGTTGGCGCAGGAAAAACTACACTTGTCCGCGGCATCGCCGAAGGGTTGGGCATTCATGAGACGGTACAGAGTCCCAGCTTTACGATCAGTCGACTGTACGATGCACGCAATAATATACGCCTCGCTCATTACGATTTTTATCGCATCGATACACCGGGGATTATGGCCGATGAATTAATGGAATCGGTAGGTGATGACAAAACGGTTTCAGTTATTGAATGGGCAGATACGGTGCAGGATATACTGCCCAAAGACAGATTGACGATTACAATTGAGTCGCCAAGCGAATCATCGCGTCAGCTGTCGTTGCGCAGCAGCGGCGAGTCGAGCAAGAAACTAATGGAGAAGATAATATGATTCTGCTCCTTAACACCGCTCAGCCGACATGCTTCTTGTCGTTGGTTGACGATTATAAAAAACACGAATACACATGGGAGGTCGGTCGCTCGCTGGCGCGAGAGCTGCATGCATATATCCAAAGACAGATGAATCAACATGGATGGTCTTGGCAAGACATCGAAGGCATTGGGGTGTATTCCGGACCTGGAAGTTTCACGGGATTACGTATAGGAATTACCGTCGTCAATACGGCTGCAGATGCTCTCGGTATTCCTATTGTGGGGGTGAGTGGAGATGATTGGCAAGAGGCTGCATTAATGCGCCTGAAACAGGGGGAAAACGATCGAATTGTTCTACCTGAATATGGTTCGGCGGCGAACATTACGAAACCGCGAAAATAACTTGCATATTCCGTATCTTCAGCGTTACAATAAGGCCAGCTTTACAAGCTTTTGAAATTTACCGAATTAGTTAGAGCAGTCCACCCGTTAATCAAAATATCCACGCTTTTTGAATCAGGACTATCCGCGGGAGCGGACGCAGGAAGGAAAAACGCATGATAGAAGGTATCATTGCCGCGCTCGTTGGCGTTGGTTTGGGTATTGGAGGTACGGTTGCGTACAATAAAAACAAAGTAACATCAAGTAAACAAAAAGCCGATCAAGCTCTCGCGAAAGCACAGGAAAAAGCCAGTCAGATCGTTTTGAAAGCAAAGGACGAGGCGCTGCAGCTGGAGAACGAACGGCGCAAGGAGCTCAAAAAAACAGAGGCTCGTCTAGCTGAACGTGAGGCAACGCTTGATAAAAAACTTGATGATCTTGACAAGCGTGCCGAAAAACTTCGCGCACAAGAAGATGAGGTCGAAAAACTGAAAGACGAAATCCGTGATCTGCGCAAGAAACAGCAGGAGAAACTGGAAAAAATTGCCAAACTTACCAAGAAAGAGGCGATTGAAAAGTTGATGCAGATGACCGAGCGCGATATCAAGAATGATCTCAAGGGCCTCATCGCTAAGTTGCAAAAGGATGCTATGGAAGATGCTGAAGAACGCGCTCAGACTATTATTCTAACTGCCATGGAGCGCATGAGTTCCGAAGTGACTGCTGAGCGTACGGTTACTGCGATCAAACTGACAGACGAGGAGATGAAGGGTCGTATTATCGGCAAAGAAGGCCGCAACATCCAGGCGCTTCAGCGTGCAACGGGAGTAGATATTCTGGTTGATGAAACGCCAGGCATGATTGTGCTTTCGAGCTTTGATCCTGTTCGCAGGCAAGTCGCGCGCCTTAGTCTCGAAATGTTGATGAAGGACGGCCGCATCCATCCTGGACGCATCGAAGAGGTCGTAGCCAAGGCGCAAAAACAGATCGAAAAAGAAGTCAAGCAAGCCGGTGAAGATGCGGCCCGCGAAGTCGGCGTTACTGGCATTCCGCGCGAAATGCTACAGCTTCTAGGTGAGCTAAAATTCCGCACTTCATATGGCCAAAACGTGTTGATGCATAGCACCGAAATGGCGCATCTTGCCGGTATGATCGCCGAAGAGATCGGTGCTAATGTTCGCACGGTCAAAATCGCGACATTGCTCCATGATGTCGGTAAGGCGGTTACGCACAAGGTTGAGGGCAAGCATCATCATATTGGCGCTGAGCTAGCTCGCAAATACGGCATGAAGGAAGAAATTTGCCATGCAATAGAAGCTCATCACGATGATATTGAAGCGACGACTCCAGAAGCGCTGGTCGTCCGTGTTGTCGATGCGCTATCAGCGGCACGTCCGGGAGCGCGAAATATTTCCGCCGAAAACTTTGTCGAGCGAATGAGGGAACTCGAAAATATTGCTACAAGTTTCAAGGGTATCGATAAAGCGTATGCTATCAGCGCTGGTCGTGAAGTTCGTGTTATCGTCAAACCAGAGAGTGTCGATGATCTAAGTGCCATCAAACTAGCTCGCGATATTGCAAACAAGATCGAATCAACGATGCAGTATCCAGGCACAATCAAGGTCAATGTGATACGTGAAACGCGAGCTGTCGAGTTTGCGAAATAGCCAGATCACATATAGATACAAAAACCGGGAATACAAGCTGCCCGGTTTTTGTATTTGTAAAAAGTATAAATATATAGTATAGTTATAAAAATGAAAAATCAGAATGACGAGATACCTCCACGCGGTCAATGGATGGCGACCGAGGGCCGGGAGCTCTACCATACATGGATCACGCATCTTATGGATCGATACAGTGCTGATCGAGCGACAGACGAGACGACCCCTGGCTATGAGTATTCGCCGCTCGTCGATGATTATCTTCACATGTTTGCATCAAGATTCGTTAAAAGAATCATGTCTTCAAACAAAAAGCTAGCACAGGAAGGTAAGGACTTTCTTATTCAGGCGGCTGATCAAGTGAAATATTACACCAGTGCGGATGACATGCTGGGTGAACTGGCAAATTGGCATCGCGCGATACACGAGCATGCGCGCGACGGACTGTACTTTGCCAGTCGAGTCACGCTTGGTTTGGCATTTGATGCATACCAGAGCACAGGACGAGAACCGGCGTTCACATTGGACTGTTTCCATGAATTGGCTGACATCTTACGGAATGAAACATTCCAAAAAGCGCTCGAAAAATTTTCCACGACTGGTTTTGGTGTATTTGGTAATGTTACCGCAAGGTCAATGCTCCAAGAAGATATGCCTCTTGTTGTGAGTAATAGGCTCGGGCTTGGCTCATACTCTGTCAATCGCGTGATGATTGCAGAAAGACACAGAGACGGATCGATGACGTATGAGCTGCACCCGCTCGTATCAGGCAAGCTGCATGAATTTTTGCGTGAACAGAACCAAAAACACATAATCCGTCGACTTGGATCGCAAACATTGCGCGAGAGGCTGAATGACCGCACATTTACGACCGGATGCCCTGTCAGGCGTGCGCCAAGCAGCGAAGTAGAAAAGGGTAATAACAAGAGTGGAATCGCGCTTCTCTCCGAGTACTTGGCGGATGAGCTGTTGGATTCTGTGAAAGGATATTTTGGCAACAGCTCTTGGGTGAACCAATGCAGGTATAATAGAAGCAATGTATCATGAGAGTGCTACAAAAACAGCTATAAATGCGACAGCGCACTGTTTACTGGGCTGTGCAATCGGTGAAGTACTCGGTATGGTACTGGGTACGCTTTTTGGATGGTCAGATATTGCAACAGTCTTTTTGGCTATCGTGCTTGCATTTCTTTTTGGCTATGCGTTGTCTTTGCGCTCGGTACTAAAGAGTGGCATGAAACCAGGTTCAGCATTCAAAATTGTTTTTGCTGCAGACACATTGTCAATTGCGACGATGGAAACGGTTGATAATTTGGTAATCGTCATATTACCCGGTGCGCTCAATGCTATGGTAACGGATATGTACTTTTGGATTAGTTTGGCAATCGCTCTTGCTGTTGCTTTTGCTGTCACTGTTCCTGTGAACCGATGGCTGATCGTTCGCGGTAAGGGTCACGCCGTTTTGCATGAACATCATCGTCACTGAACCTTGTCCGTATACAGGCTTATGCTTTTTGTGATACAGTGGTTTTGAAGAGTAGAGTAAAAGAAAAAGCATGCCTGAAGATTCTGATCAAAACGAGCAATTAAGGCCAGATACAACAAAAACATCTCGCAAGTTGCAAGATACCAATTCCGACATTGGTTCCAAGTGGGATGAATCAAGTCAAGGTTCCGTATTGAGGGATGATGATGTTTTCAGTCCTGAATTGAAAAAACGGATCGAGCAAGCAAAAAACCGATCGGTAGATCAATTTCTGCAGTCTATCAAACCGGAAGACAAAAACAAGAAGAAACGAAAAATCATCATCGGCACGATTATTTCAGTGGCCGTTGTTATATTGGGTGGCAGCTGGTCGGCGTTTGCGTTGTGGTATCAAAACCCGGACAATGCTGTCACTGATGCGATTGCAAAAAGTCTGACCGCGAAGACTATCGGCGTGAGTGGCGGATTCATATATAACGGGCAAATCGGCAGCAAGTTTGATGTAATGTATGGCTACAATGACGGATTTAGCGGCAAGGTGGAAATTGGTGTCGGGACGGACGAGTCGGGGCAAAGCGTCGTTGTTAACACCGACATTGTTGGAGAATCCGACGGTGACATGTATTTTAAACTCGACAATATCGACAAACTTATCAGTACGATCATGCAACAGACAACATTGGCGCTTCGTATGTTTGGCGTGCCGGATACAAAAATCAAAGAACAGCAGGATAAATTTGAAACATTCATCAGCCCGATGGCCAAAAAAATCAACGGAAAATGGATTCTATATGGTGCATCTGAAATCCGCAAGTTTAATAAAAAAGATGCGAGGGTGTACGAATGCACATTCAAAATACTAGAAGACATTGGACATAATCCCGCCAAACTGGCAGACATAGGCGTGGTATATTTCCAAAATCGTGTGTTTGTGGTTAAGGAAAGTTTGGGAGTCAAAGATGGAAAGAGTGGCTATGTTGTCAAAGTTGATCAGGATGCGGCAAAGCGCTTTTTCGATGCGCTCAAAAATACGCAGCCATATAAAGACTTGGACAAATGTACGAACGGCGCATTGACAGAGCAAGCAAGCAAAACATCGGCATTAGGCACGCTACAGAAAAAAGTGCCGGAAGTTGAGTTTGAAATATGGATCGATTATTGGACTCATCATTTGCGACAGGTGAAATTGAGCGATGACAAAGGCTCGATGGAAATGGATATAAAATTCTCGTTCGACCGACCAGTCGAAGGACAAATCCCAAATGATTTTGTACTTTACGAAGATGTCGCACAGGATATGAACAGTCTCATGCTGCTATCGCTCCTTGTCCCAACGTCTAATAGTAATGACTGATTGTCAGATGGTGGGGTTTGAGTGACAGGTCGTCACGCATATCTTGGCTGATGAGCCACAAGGAAACATCAGTATCTGCAACCGACATGCTGCAATGTTCGGCTAACTTATCACATGCTAGGATTGTTCCCATGCGTATTTCAATTTCTTCACGCGAACCGCTAGGGAGCAAGTGTTTGGTATCGATTAGACTGGCGAGCTTTTCTGAATAGGCGAGAACACCGTAATGGCGAAGAATTTGCGGCAAGCGATAGTCGGCGAATATCGTTAATTGATCCGTATTTTTGATGGAAAATTGTGCATACTTTTGTGACAGTTGTGCAAGATCATTCGGTAGGATTTGCGCCCGCTTGAGTATCCAGACCCATCGTCCTTGGTACCAAGCTCCATCTCGATAGCTAGCGCAAGCTTTGGTAATTTCTCGTGTGATCGTTGGCGCGTCGAAATCACATGATCTTAAGAAGTTGTGCGCAGATCCATCATGATGTTTAAGCAGAAAGTTGGCCGCTTCGATAATATTATTCACACGCTGTTCGAGCAATGGAATACGGGATTCGTTATCTCCTTTGAATATTGCGGCAGCTTGCTGAAGGGTCAATTGCGACATGAACCGCGCGTCATAAACCTTTTCTCCATGTGCGAGTGCGTTGTTGAACGCGGTTTTTAATCCGTACCAGCCTCCGGTACCATTTATCTTCCACTTATTTTCGGGATGCTGAGACCAAAAACAAAAGTTGGCAGCTGTTTCAAAGTAAATGAGATTGATATCGTCATCTAGGTTATCAGTGCTGCCAAAAGCATCTTCGACGCTATCGAAGCCACGCTCGAACCGTTCTTGTATTTTCGGTGCCAGTGTCTTCATTGCTTCGTAATCAATCTTTACGTCGCTGGCATATTCCATGACAAACGCTGCCGACTCGCGTACCGTATCGGGAATAATCGGATGATCCAAATCCATACGAACCAGTATAGCAATAAGTCTTATCTGTTATCATAGAAAGCAATGGGAAAGCCTTTTTTATTGTTGCAACTGCGCCCTGAAGATATTGCTGCCGATGATGAATATCAAGCATTTTTGCGGTGTATGGGATTGGGTGGTCATCAGCTCGCACGAATCCGCATGGATCATGAATTTCCGGATGTTGAACTTGATAGATATAGTGGTGTCATAGTCGGTGGTGGACCGAGTAATGTCAGTAGTCCTGATGACAAAAAATATGATTATCAAAAAGTATTCGAACCGAAGCTGAAGAGGCTACTCAAGGAAATCATTGAGCGCGATTTCCCTTTTTTCGGTGAGTGTTATGGACTTGGTATCCTCGCGAATGTTTTAGGCGGACGGGTTGGGACGGAGAAATATCACGAAGATGTCGGTGCATTGACAGTAAAACTTACAGAGCAAGGAAAGAGTGACCCGCTGCTTTCCGGTTTGCCGAATGAATTTCGTGCTTTTGCCGGACACAAAGAAGCATGTCAGGAATTGCCTCCGGCCAGTGTGTTGCTTGCGAGCAGCGATACCTGTCCGATACACATGATTCGTGTCGGTAAGAATGTTTACGCGTCTCAATTTCATCCAGAACTCGATAGTCGCGGTCTGGAAGTTCGGATCAATATTTACAAACATGCTGGTTATTTTCCTCCCGAAGATGCCGACAGGCTGATTGCTATGGGTCATCAAGAAAGCGTAACTGTGCCGGCGAAAATCTTGCAACGTTTCGTCAAAACATACCAAGCCTAATAGGCGGTTGTCGTGGTCCGATGCGGATAAATAGCGTTTTCTTTATCCAGTTCTCTACCCATAAACCACTGCCACGCGTCCAAGGGGGCAATTGTGATCGGAGCTAAGTTGTTTTGGGCGCGGATATCGTTAATACGGTATTTGATCATAGATGTTGCCGCAGCTGATGCAAGGCGTAGTTCATTTTCCATTCGCGAATCCCGCGGTATAAGTTTCCATGTGTCGATTTTTTGTGACAACTCGCGGCTGAGCACAATAGTACCCATGAGCCGATGAGACCGAGGGATCTGATAGTCATTGATTGTGCCAAGCTTGTCGATATCGGCAAGAGTGGGTATTTCTCCGTTAGAAGTGAGTGCTCTGCCGTGTATCAGAAGAGGTGTCAATTGCGCGAGTTTGAGATAATTTACGCTCATGCCATCAATAACTGAATGGTCGGCATAGGCTTGTCCAAATGTTTCTTCGTCGGCCAGTCGTTCGACGATCCCATTGCCGTTGTTGAAAGCGCGTAAATCACCATCTTTGTCACAAGAACTATCGATCAATTGTGCGATGGAGCCATTGTATGCTTTTTCCAAACCTCGGGCGAACTGTCCAAGCAGCCGCGCTCTGCTGCGCAAGTGCGGAACATTTGGCAAATAATACCGCATACCCTCATCAGTCGTATATGGGAGGATGTCATCTGATGTGATATCGTCCTTGTTGCCGAACAATTCCTTGGTTCTCAAATGCAGTCCGAACGAATCGCCCCAACCTTTGTACTCCCAATTACCACCTTTTTGCGGGGTATTTGAAACGCGTAATTTATCACGCCGGATAATATCGTCTGCAGCACATACCGTCGATTATCGTTCTCGTGAACTGGTGTCCGCCAATCCGGTGTTGTTGGTGGCCGATCAGGATCCTCGACTGTTGCAAGGGGCTGTTCTCTGCGATCTCATCGATTCTAGCTTTATTCAGCCGCACATATTTATTGCGGTCAGTTTTTTCCAATTCAAACCAGGTTTCGACTAGTTTTTTTTGGAGCTTGTTCCAATGATTTTCTTGTCATAATTTTTTGTACTTTGTTTGATTGTATATAACGAACGTGTGAGGTACAAACATGAGTGAATTGAAACGCCCATGCTTGCCAAACAGACATGAATAGCTGATGATGAATCTACATAATAGCGGAGACAACCATGCCTGCAAGGGGTTACGAAAATCTGAAGATGACATTTTTTGACAAGTCGTTTCAGATCGACGCGTTCGAACAAGAGTCAGTTTCCCAGCTGCTGGCTGCCGCGTCTCGCGCCGTAACAAATCCGATCGAGTCTGGTTATCATGTCAAAACGTCCGCCATTGGTGATGACGGCCAGATAGTGAGCGGTGGCAATCGAGAGTACGGATTGTCTCGCGCTCATGCCCACGGTGAAGAATCGGTTGTCAACAGATTTAAGTCGGTATACGGTAACGAAGCGCATATCGTTGGGATCGGTTTTTATGGCGGCAACCCTGAGAAAGAAGAGGTATCGATGATATCTCCTTGCGGCAACTGTCGCGATGTACTGATAGCGGAAACCTCGTCTAACTTGTTGGTGGTATCAGGGAACGAACGAATAGCGACAATAGCTAGGCTTAGCTCTTTTCTTTTTGATGCGCAGGCGTCAAAAGAAGCGCTCGATGAATTCGAAAAGCAGCAAATAAACGAGCAGGCTTTGGATTTTGCCAAATCAGCTCTCGAAGCATCGGTCAGGACATATCTCAAGGAGGGGTATAACAAAGATCGAGCGTACGGTGTTAGCCTCGTCGATAGCGAAGGCCTCATATTTCCTGGCAGTCTATACACAACGGCTGGATACGATGCAACTTCTCCAGGAGTTGCCGCCATCCAGTCGTATCGCAATCGTCCAAGTTTTGCTACGAGTGAATACCGCAAAGTAAGTCCGATCGAGACTGTGGTTGTCGTACGCAAAAGCGAAAGAGGCGAGTTGCCTGATGTGTTGTATCGAGATCGGAACGCGATATTGGAGCATGATGAAACGACCGGGTTTAAAGATCCGGGCAAAGGACCGGCCAAGGTTTATCTTGTTGGGATCGACAACAGTGACACCATTCGGAATCTTGCAGCCACCGACGTATTGGAGTGGCTACCATTTCCTTTTACCAATAATGCGCTCGGCATGACGCAGGCAATACGTGATCAATACGAGTCATTACAAAAAGGTATGGATAATCCTGATCATGGAAAAAGCCCGGCGTAAGTAGTCGGACTTCTTCCATGGTCGGGGTGAAAGGACTCGAACCTTCGACCTCACGGTCCCAAACCGCGCGCGCTAGCCAACTGCGCCACACCCCGGTCGAACTTTGGTTATTATACATCATTTCTAGCGGCTTGAAAACAGATTGTGCTGTGATAAAGTAAAAATGGTACATGACCAAAAAGTACAAAAAACAAATCAAAAAGCTTTTGGGGTTACAGAAAATTCGATTCGGGGCTGTTGGAGCTATCAACACCGCAGTCGATTTTTCTATATTGTTCGCTTTGGTGACGTTTTTGCATGTGCCTTCTGCGGTTGCCAACATGGGGTCGACGTCTGTTGCATTGGTTTGTAGTTTCTTACTCAACAAGCGAGCTGTCTTCGGTGATGTAAGCAGTAGTAGCTTGCGTCAGTTTATACAGTTTGTAGCGGTTACATTGTTTGGTCTATGGGTTTTGCAAGGTGCAATTCTTATCACGGTGCCAACGCTCATATGGATGATGTTTGATGTGAGCGACACTGTTTCATTGCTGCTTGCAAAAGTCATCGCCACAAGCGTTACATTGGTCTGGAATTATTCATGGTATAGTCGGGTGGTGTTCAGGAAGAGGAAGCGGCATGGCAAATAGGCGGCTCAAATCTATCGTCGGGATCTTTGTTGCGCACTGGTTTATTGTCGTGACGCTTGCTATGGTGTTGACGTATGCGCTGACAATGCTGATCGGCATGAAACAAAGCATTTGGTTTGATGAATCATACTCGATCATTTTGGCGAAGCGTCCGGTTGACGAACTGCTTGCTCTGACGGCTGTCGACGCTCATCCGCCGTTTTATTATCTTTATCTAAAAGTATGGGCGAGCGTGTTCGGATGGAGCGAATTTGCATTGCGATCAAGTAGTGCAATTCTCGGCGCTGCTGGAGTAGGGATAGCAGCGGCAATTATACGAAAAATGTTTTCGACACGAGTTGCATTGGCGACTTTGCCATTTGTAATGCTCGCGCCATTCTTGCTGCGCTACGATTTTGAAATCCGCATGTATGCCATGGCGTCATTGATCGGCCTAGCGGCAACCTGGGTGTTGCTTCGTGCTAGTGAGTCTAATCAAAAACGATGGTGGTACGGCTATGCCGCACTTGTCGCGCTGGGCATGTACACGCTCTACATGACGGTTGTCATCTGGTTTGCACATGTCATTTGGCTTGCTATCGTCAAATACCGACAGACCAAATCGTTCCGATCGGTACTATGGCAACCGGCCGTCCTATCGTATGTGGGCGCTGTCGCATTGTTTGCGCCGTATTTACCAACATTTGTTTCTCAAATGCAGCTTTCGGCTTTGCCACCGGGAATGGGCTCGGTTATGACTTCAGAAAAGTTCATCGGTATTTTTAGCGAGCTCTTCAGTTATCGACCAGACTGGTTGGCAGATGTTGTTTTGAGGCTGGTGCTTTTTGCGGTGTTGTTGTTGGCAGGTTTTATCGGTCTTCGAGTGTTCAAGCAAGCAAAGCAGAAGGACAAGAAGTACATTGCTTTGTTGCTATCTCTTGCTATTGTGCCGATTGTTTTTTACGCGATCATTTCGTATGCGCTTGCACCGATATTCGTTTTTCGTTATATGGCTCATGTTGCAATATATATCTATATTCTTGTCGGCTTGCTGATTGTACTGGGATGGAAAAAGGTTCGGCGGGCAGCGGTTATCTTAGGCGTGATTGTGGCTGTGCTGCTTGTCGAAGGAACGGTATACCTATATCGAGAGGGCAACTATAATCTGGAGCGAACACAGTATCCCATGGGCTATCATGTCCGTCAGGCGATTGAATGCAATGACGACACGATTGTCATAACCGATGATCTGTACACCTATATTGATATGCAGTATTACTTCGAGGATTGTGATTTACGTTTCCGTAACCCTGAGGATCCGCGGAACGTTGGTGGATATGCCGTATTGCGCGGAAACGACAAAAGGATTACGTCAATTGATGAAATATCTGCACCAAAGGTTGTTCATATATACCAAAATGATATCCCGAGAACGCTTCATCCTGAGTCAAAATACACTTTGATCAAAACGCTGACGTTTGATAAAAATACTATCGGTATATACGAGAAGAGCTAGTTGTGGTCTGTATGACTGCCGACAACAAATGGAGACAAAGTATCTTTTAGTGTGTCATTGAATGTTCGTGTGGGCTCAAAAAACCAGAATGGTTCGCTGCGCAGCAAGTAGGTCAGAGCACCACCGCCATTGAGTGTGAAGAGTATCGTGATGACTGCGAGCGTGCCAAGAATGTGGCGTGCGTGTTTCTTTGATACTTTGCGCGTGAATTGCTGCATGCCTAGACCGAGCAGAATGAAGAGAAGGGGAAGGATCAAAAGTAGATACCGGCCATTTACTCCGTAGTCGACGGTACGGAAAGCCAGATAGTCGCTGAGGTTGACATATATGAGCGAAAGGAGATACAGTCCTATGGCCAAAGCGAACAAGATGAAATGTCGGTCGATTGCGACGATTCTCCGCCAGAAGACAATACACATAATCAATGCGAATCCGCCGATAACTACTGCTGTATAGAACGGCAAGGGTAAAGGATCATATGTTTGAAAATTATGGTTGATGGCGAAGTAAATGCGATTTGTCATTGTGCTAACCCATGCGGGCAAGAAGAGGTGTCCCGGCGGGTCGTACGGTGGATTGGTTGCTGCAACTTCTTGTTTGCGATAATAATTACGTGCCCAAGGTCCGTAGCGCAGACACTCTGAAATTGGCCGCATGTCTTGGCAGACTGGCTGATATCGATGGTAAACAGCGAAATTGACACCGAAACGTTCGATGAACAAACCGATACTGACGATAAGTAGCAGGATCAATAACAAACGCTTTACCAGGGAGTAGTTACCGAATGTTTTACTGATACTTTTGAGTGTTTTTTTGTGAGCTTTCGTGCGGAACCAGACGATGGCCAAGTAAACCATGCCCGCGCCAAAGATAGGCAAGAAGGGATATTTGACAAGACTTCCGATTGATCCAACGGCAGTTGCATAGATGAGGGTTGAAGCAGGCAGGATACCCTTTTGTCTCAAGGATTGGCTGCAGAGTATAATCAAGTAGATGAAGAGGGGGCAAAGCAGCAATGCTAGATTGTCGTAATTGATTGTTGCCGCTAAATGAGGACTGAGCGGTACGAGAACAAACATCAGCAAGGAAAAGTTGACGAGTGCGCGGGAGATACCGAGGTGCGAAAACAGTTTGCGGAACATGAAAAGCGCGCCGACGAAGAGAGCAATATTGAAGAATCGAAAAATCAAAATCTTGAGCGGCCAGTTATCAAACAGTGGGTCGATGAATCGATATGGAAAACTGAACAGATAATGATACATGTATGAGCTATAGCGCACTACATCTCCATGTGATTCTGATCCGGGCGGCTGACTACTCATAAACGGTAGCAGGTTATTGGTATAGAACTGGATGAGGCCCATATGATAGCTCTCGTCAAAGGCGATCGGGTATTGAACCGTCAAAGCAAACCATGCTGCCTGGACAAAAAGTAGCGCGATGACAAGATAAAAGACTTTTTTTGAATCAAAGAATCGATAGACGGTGGCGAGGATTTTTTTATACATCAATTAGTGACAATTATATTTGAGCTACAACGACTAATCAACTTGGTCCTGATCCAAAACAAACCGTGCGTTATAATGGATCGTATGAGTAAAGAGGTACCATATCAAGCCCCGGATTTTACATTGCCTGACTCTAGCGGTAGTAATGTTTCATTGAAGGATTATTCAGGCAAGTGGGTTGTTTTGTATTTTTATCCAAAAGACGACACGCCGGGTTGTACGACGGAAGCATGTAGTTTGCGCGATGCACGAGATACGCTTGCCGAGATGGGTGCAGAAGTTATCGGTGTTAGCAAGGATGATGCGTCCAGTCATGAAAAGTTCAAAGCGAAGTATTCGCTCAATTTCACATTGCTCACCGACAGCGAGGGCACTGTCATCAGTGCGTATGGTGCTTGGGGCAAAAAGATGTTTGGGCGAGAAGGTATATTGCGTAAGACCTTTATTATCGATCCAAAAGGCATGGTGAGAAAAGTGTACGGTCGTGTCACGCCTCTTGGTCATGGCGAGCAAGTAATCAACGATCTGAAGAGATTGCAGAATGAGTCGTAGACGAGATACCCACCGGGTGTCATGCAAATGCGCATTGTTTAGTCCTGATGGGAACAAGGTGCTCGTCGTTGATTATGGTAAGGAGGGATACGGTTTGTCTGGCGGACATCTCGACAAAGGTGAAGCGCTAGATCAAGGTAGGGCACGTGAGTTGTTTGAAGAACTCGGGCTAGAAAATGTACATTTCCAGCATGCCGATTTCATGCAGCATGCAAACGGCAAGATTATTCCTGGCTATGTGGGCATACTTGATCCGGATACAGAATAACACCCCAGACCGAAGAGATGCAAGGTGTCGTGAGGGTGAGAGTTGATGATGTTGCAAGCGGCAGGGTTGCTGTACCGTCATATAGCGAACTGATTTGCAATCACAAACCAAATCGTATCAACGCGGTCGCTTCATAGCATACTCTCTCGCTAGTTGGGCGAAGCGATCATCGATCTCTTGCGGCTTGAAAGTGCCGTAACGTTTTTCTGCTGCTTGTTCAATTAACCAGTCGGCGATACGCGGATTTTTTGGTAATAATGATCCATGCATGTAACTCCCGATAACATTCTTCCAGCGTGCTCCCTCAGTTTTGTCTTTTTCATTGTTTCCGGCACCTCGCACGACGGTTCCGAGTGGTTGGACACTTTTCCCTAGATATGTTTGTCCGCTATGATTTTCGTAGCCGATAATATCACCGAACTGTTCGCTATGTACGATGATGTTACCGATCAAGCGTTTCGGTTTGGCGATCGTTTCTATATCCAGAAGACCAATGCCTTGGATGATTCGACCATCATGGGTTTGAAAGAATTTGCCAAACAACTGATATAAGCCGCAAATAACGAGCATCGGGGTATTTTGTTCGGCCATGCTGCGTAAAATGGGACCGACTTCTAGTAAGTCTGATTGTATCTTGTTCTGGCCGCTGTCTTGCCCGCCGCCGCCAACAATAATATCGACATTGTTCGGGAAGCGATCGCCAGGATTGTATTCGATAACTTTTGGCGAAAAGCCATGCCATTCGGCGCGGCGTTTGAGTACGAGCACGTTTCCTAAATCTCCGTAGATATTCATGTCATGAGAGTAGAGATGTAGTATGGTCAATGATCGGCTTGTTTTACTCATTCGATTTCCTTTACGTCAGCAATTTTGCTTAATTCACGCCTTAGGGATAACATCGCAGTGTAGGTGCAGTAAATCCGTTTCGGTTTGTTGTCCGCTGCATGCAAAAAGTTCTTGAGCGCACGATGAATATCGGTATCGACATGCGAAAAAGCCACGTTGTCATACTGCAGTCTCAGTGCCATGTCATAGGCACGCGTTCCGGTGACTTCTGCGACGCCTTCGTTTTTCAAAACATCGAAATTAACATCCCATAACCAGCTCATATCGCGTCCATCGGCGTAATTATCGTTGATTGCAATCATGACTGCATGCCCCTTTGGATCAAATGACTGAAGACCAAGACGGAAGCCACTTGGATTTTTTACGAGCACTAGCTGGCATGACTTACCGTTAACGACGATATCTTCGCCGCGTCCGAATGCTGGAGTAACATTTCCAAGAGCTTCAAGCATTTTTTGCTCATCTAATTTTTTACCCATGATTTGTCGGCAGAGCGCTACTGCGCCGACAGCGTTCAATACATTGTATATGCCGTTAATCTTCAATGTCACCTGCTTGGTTTTGCCGCCATACGATATGGATGCTTTATTTTTGTCCATAGACTCTAGGCAAGTGTCATCTCGTTTGAGTATCGGCCTTGTTTTTTGAGCAGAAGCAGCGTGCAAGTCGTCGTCCGATGGGAATTGGCCGAGTAATTTCGTGCTGACGCCAAAGCTGCTGATTGTTGCGCGCAAGTCTCCCAGGAAAGCTTCGCTGGCTAATCTCGGATCGTCTCGATTGATAACAACACAATCTGTGGTTGCAGAAGCGATATGATGTAACAGTTTCGCGGTATGATCGATTTCGCCGAATCGATCGAGCTGGTCGCGCATGACATTGAGTAGTAGGCTGTATTTTGGTTTGATTTTCTGAACGAAATGCACGGCATGTGCTTCGTCTATCTCCAGGACGGCGATATCAGCATCCAGCTTTCCGCGTAGGTTCATGTCGGCCAGAAGGGCGGCGGCAATCCCGCGCGTAAAGTTACTTCCGGTTCGATTTGTAAAGACCTTTAAACCTTGGCTTTCGAGCAGTTCGGTCACTATTTTGGTAGTTGTCGTTTTGCCATTGGTGCCGCTGACAAGTACAACCCCCTGTGGCAGCTTTGCCAGGGCATTCGATACAAAAGATTTATCAATCTTTTCAACGACGAGTCCGGGAAGCGCCGACCCGCCACCGCGGAGCCGAGCGACATGCCGGACTGCTTTGCCCATCAGGACACTGTGTATTTTTGCCATGTCTAACCTCTATTATACCGCACGCATGAGTGGTACAATATGGTTATGCTTTTGGTGATGAGCCTTTTCCAATGGTGGTATGGCGATGGTTTTCGTGGACGCATAAAACTCGCCTCTGTTCGCCTGGAGGGTATGATCGACTATTTTTCGTTTAGTTTGCTTCTCAAAACACTCTTTTCACCATACAGGCAAATTTCAGCAGGCAAGGTCGACGGACCTTTGGAAGTCAAAATGCGCGCTTTTGTCGACAAGCTGTTTTCTCGTGTCATCGGAGCGGTAATCAGGCTAATTATTATGATAATCGGCTTGATCGCAATTACGGTTCTCATTTTTTATATACTTGTCAGTTTGATTATCTGGATCTTGCTACCGGTTTTGCCGTTTATCGGTTTATGGGCTATGACGACAGGATGGGTGCCGCAATGGAACAAATAGTATTTAATCCTAGAAGTGTTCGGTCTGCGAAATCGCGACTAGGCGTTCTTATTTCCAAGCCCCTTGTTTTTGTGCTGACTCTTTTGACTGTCGGCTTGCTGTTCGGCGGTTTGGCGCTTGTTGTTGTAGGTTCGAAGATAGGTTGGCTGTTGACGAGTCTTTCGGCGCTCCCCATTATGATATTGGAATGGCATAGAGGAGAGCTGAAGTCGCCAAAAGCGGATGGGCAAACGGTAGACGGGTTGTTGGCAGGAGATATTCTAGGAAAATTGAAAAAAGATCCTGTGCCAAAAGAAGTAGCGGCCATAGCTGCAAAGGTGAACGGTGGTGCATTCTTTGCGAATCGCTTTGGTATTACTGCTGGATTTTTAGACAATATTGCTTCGGATCGACCGGCTGATATGGGGATCGTGTGGCAAAACGCACTCAAAATTCGAGAAGAATCAGGAAGTGAATTTATCTCGGGTGCCGTACTGATCGTTGCGATTGTTGACAGTTCGCCGGATCGAGACGCCCTGCTTGCCCATATGAAACTCGATCGGAAAGACTTGATCTTGGGTATCAAATGGTACGAACATATCAGATATTTGATCAACAAAAGCAAGCGCCCGCTTCGAACGGGCGGTATCGCGCGTGATTTTGCCTTCGGCTATATTCCGATGTTGAAGCGATTCGGTCAGAACCTGTCGGAAAACGCCGGAGGCAGTGCGCATGTCGAGCTAGAAGCACATAAGGCCATATTGGATCAACTGATCGATATATTTAGCAGCGGTGGCCGTCAAAATGCGGCGTTGGTCGGCCCGACCGGGGTTGGTAAATCGACACTTGTTCGTGCGTTTGCAGAGCGTTTGATGGATGCCGAAGAAAAGATCCCGTCGAACCTTAAGTTTCGCCAAGTATTCATGCTCGATTCCGCCGCCTTGGTTGCGGCCGCCCCTGGTCGTGGCGAATTAGAAGGGTTGGTTATGCGCGTGCTTTCCGAGGCGTACAATGCACGTAATATCATTATTTGTCTGGATAATGCGCAACTGTTCTTTGAAGAAGGTATCGGTTCAGTCGATCTGACCAATGTACTGTTGCCAATACTGGAAGGCGGCGGTCTGCGTGTCATTCTAACCATGGACGAGCAGCGATTCCTTCAGATTAGTCAGCGCAATTCAGCGCTTGTGAATGCGCTGAACCGTATCAATGTTGAACCGGCGACCCGTGAAGAAACGATGCTTGTCATGCAGGATATGCTTCTTTTTGCAGAATACCAATACAAGGTCACATATATGTATCAATCGCTCGCAGAAGCATATCGGCTGAGTGAACGGTATATTCATGATCTCGCAATGCCGGGTCGTGCATACAAGTTGCTCGAAAGCGCCGCCAGTTATAGCGAGGGAGGTTTTGTGACGGGTAATTCCGTTCATCAGGCGATCGAAAAAACAGTCGGCGTGAAGATAGGCGTGGCCGATGACGAAGAAGAGCGCAACAAACTGCTCAATATGGAGGAGTTGATTCACGAACGTATGATTAACCAGACGCGCGCAGTGCAGGTCGTGAGCGATGCATTGCGCCGCGCTCGAGCTGGGGTTCGCAATGAAAACAGACCGATCGGCACATTTCTGTTTCTTGGTCCAACAGGTGTCGGAAAGACCGAATTGTCAAAAGCTCTCGGCGAAGTGTACTTCGGCGGCGAAGACCGGATGATACGTCTCGACATGAACGAGTATGTTCGCAGTGATGATGTCGCACGTTTGATTGCCGATGGTGCCGAGGATCCGAACAGCTTGACGGCACGGGTAATGAAACAGCCGTTTAGCGTTGTATTGCTGGATGAGATCGAAAAGGCACACCCGCAGGTACTGACAACGTTACTGCAATTGCTTGACGAAGGTATCTTGCGAGATATCAAAAACCGAGAAGTCAGTTTTCGCGATGCAATCGTTATTTGTACCAGCAATGCTGGTGCAGACCGTATTCGTGAGTATATCCAGCGGGGATACAAATTGCAGGAATTTGAAAAACAGTTTATCGACGAGCTGATCAATAGCAACCAATTCCGCCCTGAGTTTTTGAACCGCTTCGATGAGATCGTTGTATTCCGACCGTTGAACAAAGAAGAGTTGCTGCAAGTCGTCGATTTGATATTGGCAGGCATCAACAAGCAAATGTCACTGCAAAAAATCAGCGTGCACATAGCGGACGATGCGAAGGAATTTTTGGTTGCCAAAGGATATGATCCGCGTCTCGGTGCTCGTCCGATGCGTCGTGTAGTGCAACGCGCAGTGGAGAATACGGTTGCCAAGCAGATGCTGGGCGGAGACATAGCGCCAGGTTCGGTCATCGAAATATCGCTTGAACAGGTGCAATCTGTGTTAAATGACGGCGAGGAAGAGTCGGCATCATAGCGTATGGAGCGACCGCAATATGATGAATCGATCGCTCGTCAAAACGACGTGTATGCGATGGAAGTGATCGAACGGTATCGGGACAAACCGAAAACCGCTTCGGAACTGATGGCGGCATTGACAGATGCTTTCATACTCGGTGCTGGTGGCTACGAAGGGAGTTTTGATGCGGCACTCGTGCTTGAATATGGCGGTATGGAGGTGTTGTTAAAAAAACTTGGTTTGGAAGATATGGATCGTGACATGTCGGCGGTGGTAGACAAGGAAGTTTTTGAACACGTGGTCCGTGCGGCCGTCGATTATGGTGCGGCATGGGATGAGCTCGAAGACGAGATACCTACGCATTCAATCAGCGATACGGATATTATGGGTGAACCGCCTTTTCTCGGTCCTTTGTCGCGTAAGTACGTCACCCGTTTTGACCAGCTAGACGGTGTCGACTGATTCTTCGCTCACACACAGGCGTTTGCAAGGTTATCTAGGTACTATAAACATAGCATGCAAACGAAGGAGGATAATGACTAAGTATGACAAGAAGTCTCAAAAAGAAGTAGAAAAGGCCATGCATGAATTCAAAAAGGGAAGACTGACAATCGGTAATAAAAGCGACAAAAAAGTCACCAGTCGCAAACAGGCAGTAGCCATAGGCTTATCTCAGGCTCGCAAGAAGGAGGGCAAGTCTCCGAAGAAGCAATAGTAACAATAATCAGTCAAGCGTTTGCTGATCGTGTATAGCGGCGAAGGTTTGCCATTGCATCGATAACGGTTTTACGATTTCGCGCAATTCAGCGTCATTTCGAGGATTGTGCTCACACATTGTGTTGGGGGTGCTGGCTTGTGTGCATTTGTCGTTTCGTCCAACATTTTGCAAACAGTTGCTATGTATTTTATTCCGTGAGCGGTGAGTATATAAGGTGTTCTTTCGTGAACTATACACCAGCTATATATGAAACCACTGCATCATCGGTTGTTTCTGCGATACGTTTCATACCCCTCGTATATGGTGATAGCGACTTCCAATAGATATTCAGGCTCCGCGGGTTGCATATATGCGGTCGCTTCCGGTATGAGAGACCATGCGTAGCCTAAGACCTCGTCACTGCTTAGTTCGGGATTATCGCGGCGAATCCTATCAACTAATTGCGTAAAACCTTCACCGAAAACTTCTCGCAAATCGGTTAATCTGGGGTCCGGCTGGTTCTCGTTTTGCACGAAAATCTTATTTTCCATGATTAATATCTGTAGTATATCATCGGTACTTCAGGCATGGTGATACTTCGATGACCGATGGCAATGAAAAAGTCCATCTTGCGGATGGACTTTTTCATTGGTACCCCGAGTAGGATTCGAACCTACGACCTTAGGCTTAGAAGTCCTCTGCTCTATCCAGCTGAGCTATCGGGGCATTTCGAGACTATTATAACAGATGAAATCAACGGTTGCGTCGCTTCTTGATTGTGCCCAAGTGGGTGTGATGAAAGCCTTTGGTGTGTTTGAGACCAAATCCGAGCGTGCGATCGACGAAAATATGGAATAGCCACAAAAGCGCAACGAAGAGAGCAGCCTCGTTGCTGGTCAGGATGTAATAGGCAGTGACAACACCTGGTCCGATCAGGCTGTGACCGAGATTGTAAACAAACGCGCCGACGGTACTGTTGAAAAGATAGCCGACGGCCGATATATCGAATAGGAGGAACAAGACGATTAGCCAATACCATTCGAATCCGCCGACCGCGACGAAGAAAATACCGGTGAGAACCGCCGCGAAAAGATATTCGCCACTGACGATCGTTTTCATGAGTTTGGAATGCATAAGCAGTATTATAGCAAATTAGTATTGAGTCATAAACGGGGCGGCGAGTCACATCCAATCCTCAGGCAACACATGCCAACGAAAAGACCCTAGGTAACCTAGGGTCTTTTCGTTGGTGCGGGCGGCGAGAATCGAACTCGCATCACTTGCTTGGAAGGCAGGTATATTAGCCATTATACGACGCCCGCGACTTCTGTTATTATAGCAAACTTTGCTATACTATTAAGCATAAGGATAAATAAAAACAAAAAATGACAGATTTGAGCCAATTTATCGATCCTGATCTCTCGACAAACGATATTTTACATAGTAATGGCTATGGCGTTGCAGCCGGTGGCGGAGGTATGGGTGGGCTGTCGATGGAGCGACGTCGACAGCTTATGAACCAGCCTCGTATCGTCGGCGCATATAGCAGATCTATTCTCGGTCGGCAAGGTTCGTCATACAAAGCAAGGACAGCAGACCAAAAAGGCGATCGCGCATACGATGCCAGCAGAGGTACGTTTGTAGATGACGTCTCTTATGGCAGGAATCGACAAAACAATGCTCTTTCAGAGAACAAAGTCGAGCGCAATATCGAACGTCGTCAGCATTTTATTGAGCCACCAGCTCGCAAATATGACCCGTACGCTTGAAGTCTCTCCTCTTTTTGTGTTTTTAACTCTTTTTTAAACAAGTCTCTTCATAATGAAATTATGTTCGAAATGCGCGGACATACTAAGTAAACGCATTAGATAGAGGAGGGTAAACAATGCCATATTACACTCTGCCGCAAACATATTCACATACCTATAACAAAAGTAACAACTATTCCCATACAAGGGATTGGGGCGACAAACGTTTTTGGGGCGGTGGCCAATACGCTCAGCACAATAACAAGCATTGGAACAATGGTAACTGGCGCCAACATTTTAAGGGGCATCACCCTCAATGGTGGGTGAACAAGTGGTACCCGAAATGGAAGTTCGTCAACTACCGTTGGCATAACAACTGTTGGTGGGTTTACATAAGGTACGGTAATCATTACCGCACAGTATGTATCAGCAAGAATTTTAATTGGCATCACCATTGGGATGGATACCGTTGGTAATTAGTCCGAAAGCGCAAAATAACACCCCGCCTAAAAAGCGGGGTGTTATGTATCGATAATTGCTTGGGGCGAGAAATGGGGCTCGAACCCACGACCTTCGGGACCACAACCCGACGCTCTAACCAACTGAGCTATTCTCGCCATCGTATGATTATGGATATCAATATAGCATATTTTCAGAGGTAGAGCTAGTCCAGTATGGCTACATTTCTCTGACGGTTTCAATATGAGCGCCGAGACTGTTGAGCCGGTTGGCGAAATCTTCGTAGCCGCGGTTGATTGAATAGACGTCACGCAGGATTGACTGGCCGGGCGCAGCCAGCATGGCAAGCAGTATGACGACAGATGGACGAAGTGCTGGTGGGGCGACAACGTCGGCAGGTTTCCATCTGGTCGGACCGACCAGGTATACACGGTGAGGATCGAGCAATTCAACCGTTGCATTGAGTTTTGTTAGTTCTGTGAAGTAAATTGCCCGGTTTTCATACGACCAGTCGTGAAGCAATGTGCGGCCTTTGGCGACAGTTGCAATCAAGCCGAGGAACGGTAGGTTGTCCATATTGATACCGGGAAACGGCAACGCATGCAGCTTGTCTTTTGCGGCAGTCAGCTCCGACGGATAGACGGTGATGTCTGCCAGTCTTGTGTGGCCGTTGCGCGCAGTGTATTCCTCGGATACATCATATTTGAGACCCATTTCTGCCAGTGTGGCTAGTTCGATTTCCAGAAATTCAATCGGCGCGCGTTCAACGGTGATCTTGCTGTTTGTGACGACGCCGGCGGCAATGAAACTCATTGCTTCAATAGGGTCTTCACTTGGATAGTACTCGACATCCTTGTTGATGCGCTCGATGCCCGTAACGGTCAGTGTTGTCGTACCGATACCCTCTACCTTAACACCGAGTTTTTGTAGAAAAACGCAAAGGTCTTGGATGGCGTAGTTCGAGCTGGCGTTTCGAATAACGACGGTTTCCGGATGAAGGGCAGCTGCCATCAGGACATTTTCGGTAACGGTATCACCGCGTTCTGTTAGAATGATCGGTTTTTCGACGCGTTTTTTCTTGACGGTCGCTTGGTATCGGTCGCTTGTCGCCACGACATCCAACCCAAACGGACGCAGCCCTACCATATGCGGTTCGACCGTACGGGTGCCAAGATTACAGCCACCAGCAAACGGCAGTTCGAATTTATCGTACTGATTGAGGAGCGGGCCGAGGAACATAATGACCGTACGGGTGCGTTTCGCCGCTGCGACATCCATAGATGCTAGATCCAGTTTCCTTGGCGGAACGATCTCTAGGTCACTGCCATCATTGATCCAGCGAACTTTTACGCCGATGCTCTGCAAGACTTCGATGATACGGTAAACTTCTTCGATACGGGCGACGCGGCGCAGTGTTGTTTTGCCTCTGTTTAAGAGGCTGGCACAAAGCAATGCGACTGCAGCATTTTTGCTGGTATTGATAGTGATGCTGCCGGACAGCACATTGCCGCCATGTACACGGAAGTTCAGCTTGCCCGTATGATTGAGCGTCATGATATCGTGGCTTAGCACATCGCTGATACGGGCGATCATTTCAAGACTGATATTCTGGCCGCCTTTTTCGATACGGTTGATAGCACTTTGGCTGGTGCCGAGTGCCTCTGCTAGTTGCGCTTGGGTAAAGCCTCGATGCTGGCGGCTTTCCTGGATCAGTTTCCCGATCTTTACCTTGTAATCTGCGGGATTCATAAACATACCTATTGTATATCACAAATGATATATTGTCAATGCAATTTAGACTGATTATTGCTTTGGTATCACCGAAATCAGAGTATGAGTGGTGTATAATTGGAAATAACGCAAATAGAGGGAAGTAAAGAGGTAGACTAATGCAGGACACCGATGTAGCGGATCTGATTACTAAGGAAGAGGAACGCCAGCGTGAAGGGCTGGAGTTGATACCAAGCGAAAACTACGTGTCGCGCGATGTACTCAAAGCACTGGGCAGTGTATTTACCAATAAATATTCCGAAGGTTATCCAGGCAAACGCTACTACGGCGGCCAGGATTTTACCGATAAGGTAGAGCAATTGGCAATCGATCGAGCCAAACAACTGTTTGGTGCTGACCATGCCAATGTGCAGCCCCATTCTGGTGCGCCAGCAAACGAAGCGGTCTACAGCGCATGGCTAGAACCTGGCGATACGGTGCTGGCAATGGATCTAAGCCATGGAGGACATCTGACGCATGGTGCGCCGGTGACGCGCAGTGCGCATCTCTACAAGTTTATTCGGTACAAGATGAAAGATGTGACGACGGGCGAGATTGATTATGAGGAGCTGCGGCAATTGGCTCTGGAACACAAGCCAAAGATTATTTTGGCTGGTTTTTCTGCCTATCCCCGAGAACTTGATTATGCTAAATTCGCTGAAATCGCTCGTGAAGTAGGTGATAGTTGTCTACTGATGGCGGACATGGCACATATTGCCGGTTTGATTGCTGGAGGCGTGGCTAAAAACCCGTTTGATTACGGATTTCATGTTATCACCACTACGACGCACAAGACGTTACGTGGCCCGCGCGGTGGTTTGATCTTGTCGCGGGGCACAGTATCCAGTCCGTTGAAAGCGCCCGAAAAGACGATCGAAAACATCCCAACCCTGATTGATCGGTCGATCTTTCCAGGTATGCAGGGCGGTCCGCATATGCATGTCATTGCAGCAAAAGCCGTTGCCTTCGGCGAGGCGCTAAAGCCAGAGTTTAAAGATTACGCCCGTCAAATAGTAAAAAACGCCAGTACACTGGCATCGGCACTGCAGGAACGTGGTTTTCATCTGGTGGCTGGCGGAACTAGCAATCACTTAATACTGGCCGATGTTTATGCGTCGTTTGGCATTGACGGCAAGGTTGCCGAGGAGGCGTTGGATGCGATCGGACTGACATTGAATAAAAACGCCGTACCAGATGATCCATTACCGCCGTTTCGGCCGAGCGGTATCCGGCTTGGCACTCCGGCGATCACCACGCGCGGGCTCACCGAAGAGCACATGGAACGCATCGCCGAATGGATGAAGCGCGCAATTGTTGCCCGCGACAATCCCGAGAAACTTGCAAAGATGCGTGGCGAAGTGACAGCATTTGCTAGGCAGTTCCCGCTGCCAAGCGATCGTTAATAAAACACCCGCCTTTCAAGGCGGGTGTTTTTGATTGTCTATATATTCCTATGGACAACTGGTTGGGGTACCGATAGTAATCGTTCCTGCATTGCCACTAGCTCCAGCAACCGGATAATAGATGTAGAGACCGCCTGTACATGGTTCAACATTATACGTCTTGTTTTCGGCATCTGTTGAGGCACTAGCATTTGTAGGAACGTTAGTAACGCGCTTGATAGTAATACCTGAGGGTATTTTGGCCGTGTCGGTCGAGTTGAATGAAGTCGTTAACGCGGCATCATTAGCGCCACTAGGGTATGATCCGGTTCTTGCATTGACGACCTCAGCGATTTTCGCTAGGTTTTGCGCATCAGACTTCCAAGCGGAACTTTTTGCACTGTTAGTGACGCCGTTGTATGCAACGATAACGATTGCAGCTAAAATGCCGATGACGACGACTACGATCAAAAGCTCGACGATCGTAAAACCTTGTTGTTTGACTTTGGAGAAATTCATTTTAATTGATGCCCCTTATTAAAATTCCTTATGCTTACTACAGTATAGTTTATAACGTTAAAACATACAATAGCAATAGTTTTTTGCTTTTTAGATTTCAAGTGGTTCTTGTTGAAGATTGATGCCGAATTTTTGTGCGACCGTGGTGGTGATTTCACGCCGCGCCGCATCTAGATCGGCATATCCTCGAGCCGATTGGTTGATAAGTACGACAGCATTGCCATCGTGTACTTTGATACCATGCAAGACCCTGCCTTTGAATGTGCACGATTGAATTAGCCATCCAGCAGGAATTTTGACATGCGTTTCGTCGAAGGGGTAGTAAGGGATTTCGGGGTATTGGAGCGCGAGTTGCTCGGCATATGTTTTTTCGACGATCGGGTTTTTGAAGAACGAACCAGCATTTGGGAGTTTGTCTGGATCGGGTAGCTTGTTGGAGCGTATTTCCAACACGGCGCCGCG
>Ga0182748_1000446_pt1 | contig 44291 bp, 39 predicted proteins | sample eDN3rd37CKraftOP_FD_128877 | JGI IMG/M metagenome (GOLD analysis project Ga0182748, IMG submission 128877) | Enriched Organic Plus compost microbial communities from Emeryville, California, USA - eDNA 3rd pass 37_C Kraft OP (version 2) (version 2) ... | reverse complement strand
TGCAAAACTCAAAGCTTTCAGGAGTGTCTTCCGTGGCGTAAGGGACACAACATTCTTCCTGTACAGAGTGATGAAATTGTATGCTTAAAAGTCTTTACCCCCCCCAAACTTTCGGTATGATCCTGAATAACAGCAGAAGCGATAGCATTACCCAACATAAGGCTGCCCAATCCACATCCGACAACAAAATCTCTCCTTTAGGAAATAAATACTTGTCCCCAGATAACAGGCTAAATTGACGATTACACCGACAACCGATGCGGTGACCAACGAGAGCACGTACTGGATAGCCAAACTTTTTTGTGACCGTTCCATTAAGGGTGCACCTACAAAGATCAATGCAAAATTGGGAAGGAAAGTAAAATAAGCGGTCGCCAAGAGTCCTATGGATGCCATTGCATAGGAATGGCCAAAGTAGTTGAACCCCGCCATAAATCCTACATATGCCAATACGATCACCAGAGGTCCGGGAGTGGTTTCGGCCAGCGCAAAACCATCGATCATCTGTGCTTTTGAAAGCCACAAAAGTTTCTCCGTCACTACATGTGCCACAAAAGGGATGACCGTATATGACCCTCCAATTGTCAGATAGGCTGATTTGGTAAACAAAAAAGACAAGGACTGCCAGAACCGAGCATCCGGCATAAACAAAAGTAAAAATGCAAAAGGCCCCAGCCATAGCATGAAAAATACAAACAACTGAAAGGCGATCTTTCGAATACTGGCGGGCGGCACACTTTGCAAAGAGTTGACAGGATATTGGCTTTCCATAACATCCTTTCCGGAGTCTACAGGCTGGGGCTGTGCGCCTGTTATCTTGAAGAAATAGGCTACCAGACCTAAGATGATCACTCCCAAGATAATCCACGGCATTGGAACTTTTGCCAGATAACTAAGTAAAAATGCCGCCAATGCAACGCTGTAATGCCATAAGCTGGATAAAGACTTGCGTCCCACCTGATAAGTGGCAAATAATATAATGGCAAGGACAGCCGGTTTCAATCCCGAAAATAAAGCACTTAGAAAAGTGGAATGGCCAAAATACACATAGATTAACGAAAGCCCGAATATGATCAGTAAAGAAGGCATAATAAAAAATAAGCCAGCCAAGATGCCGCCCCTGAGGCCATGCAGTTTCCAGCCCAGATAAATACTGAGCTGATGAGCCTCGGGTCCGGGCAGTAACATGCACGTATTGAGGGCCTGAAAAAATTTTTTGCTGCTGACCCACCTCTTCTTGTCGACCAAAAAATCGTGCATGATGGTTATATGCCCGGTCGTACCGCCAAAGCTTATCCAACCCAGACAAACCAAAACCGGACGGCTTCTTTAAAATTTGGTATAAGCGGTTTATTGTCTTGACATGGTTTATTTCCTTCCAACAAATTCTCCGTTTTATCGTTCACATAAGTTTGGTATGGCCAAACTGCAGCTCTCTGCTGCAGTTTCATGATAACATAAAAAAAGCGATATATTGAAAATATCTCGCTTTTTAAATCAGAAAAAAATCCTGACAGTTTTACTTCTGGTCTAAAATGGTGACTTCTACGCGTCTGTTTTTCTGACGGCCTTCAGGAGTTTTATTATCCCCCACAGGATTTGACTGTCCGAATCCTTTTGCTGTAATTCGGGATTCCTGCACCCCTGAATCAACTAAAAATTTCTTCACTGACGCGGCTCTTTTTTCAGACAGCCACTGGTTATATTCAACTGTACCAGTCGCATCCGTATAGCCATCCACCTTAATTTTGTTATTGTTCTCTTTCAATATCAAGGCCAGCTTGCTTACTTCACTTTTCGCTTTTTCAGAAAGATAAGAAGAATTTGTCGGGAACAACAAATCAGATGAAATACTGAACTTGATTCCTTCATCTGTTCTTTTAGCATCATTAAAGTCTTTTTTTACGTTTTTCAAGCCATCATCCGTTCCATCTTTGGTCACAACAGCACCGGGATTAACCACGATCGCCTGCTGTTTACAGGAAAATAACGATAAGCTTGCACATATGGCTAACACTCCCCAATTATTTTTTCTAAGCATCGTTCTTAACGTATATATTATCGATTTAAGTACTGTAAATATAAGGAAAAAAGTCCAAAAACATGTCCCTATCCTCAGTTATATCGTAACAAATCTATTTCTTCACATAGACAGTTTCCAGTGTTTTCCTGATCTCCGGAATCTGCTCATACAGCTTCCAGATCATACCTGAATGCGCATTCTCAAGCATCACCGCAATTGTAGCCTGGTTACGCGCACGGTAGCTTTCAGAAACATCATTATTTTTAAGATCTATCCATGCCCTAAAACCGTATTGCGTAAACAGCACATCTGCATACTCTTCATAAAACTTGCGTAAGGCTTTTAAACCTATTTCCTTTTCGAAAGGATAAGAAGCTATTGCTATAGCCGGGTTGACCAGATATCCCTGATAGCTATTATCGGCTTGTTCCACCCCCCAGATATCAGTAAACCTTGTGCCGATGTTCAGCTCATTATCCCGTCTTTTATAGGCTAGTATATAATCGGACAGATATTTCTTGTAGTCCACAAAGTTATCCGCTTTTCCGGTAGGATTCATAACTAGAAAAGGTCTGTATACCGACATAAGGGATTCGGTCAGGTTACCTCCAGCAATACTTTTCGCAAAAATCACCTTGTCGTCCGCATAAATCGAAGTACCAGTCGTACCTGCATTTCCCATTAAGGGATTAGTGCTCGATGGTTGAGTTAGTGAATCATTTGGGTTCACTTTTAGCTCGGGTGCCAATAGCCCGAGAGAATCCACAAAATCCAGCGAATCGACGTGTCTGGTGGCGAATCCATTCATATAAGCCGACGGTGCTAAGGGATGTGTAGGAGAAGACATCGCCAGAATGTAGGTACTCAAGCTCTCATTGAAACCGCCCAAAGGCTGGGCTCGCGAAGTACTATCAATAGGCGACCATTTGTTCCACAGCACGTCCGGATTAGCCGTACCGGTAAAATAATTCCAATTTATTCGTTTCCAAAGCTCAGTAATGGTATTTCTCAGCTCCCTCTCCTGGGGATCCTCCTTGGAGAAATACTCCCTGGCGATCAATAAAGATTCCATCAAATGTGAAGTTGCACGCACATCGTAAGTTGGAATTGAATCACGATAATAAGGTATACCGTGTCTTCCGTCATAGTATGCAGTAAAGATTCCCTGATGATTCTGGGCAGCATTCAGGAATTTAACCATGCGGGAGAGGCGTGACAGTAAAGCTTGTCTAGACATCAATTTATTCTCGCAGGCTACCAACAGTCCCAATACTGCATAGGCAGTTTCATTTGTCGAAACGATAGCCTGCCTGTTCCCCCTATCGGGAAGATACATACCGCTGTTTACATCATAATTATCGATAAAATAGTTAACATGAGCATCCCGGATAAACGTAAGCATCTCGGCGTCGGTACCCTTTCTGGTCTGTATTTCCTTTACATCCGAGAACGGTGATTCGACATAATTATAATCCACCCAGGCAATTTTATAATAATAGCTTTTATTATACTCGTTGACTCTATCCAGGCATTTCTGGACATAAATCGGCAGGATGGCGATCGGCTGAAAATTCTCCCTGTCTTCCGAACGGTAGATTTTCACATAGCGGATACTCGGCGTCAGCGGCAACTGCCAGACGAGTTCAACCTGCTTATCGACAGCAGCTACCTTCGATAAAATAGCTGCCGATGACAGCTTTACTTTCGGATAGTTTTTGGGCAGAAATTCAATTTGGTCAATAAAAAGCTGATGCGTAATTGTAGCGCTGCCATTTTGTTCCAACAGTAGGGCCGACACCGCCCTCCCCACTCCTATACCTTCAAACTTAGTGACGGGAATTGAGACGTTGAGCCATGTGTCATAGGAAAAATCATCGATATAAGGCGCTAGGTCCAAAGCCGCGGTACGTACGTCGCCTTGTTGCAGAGACACCTTAGGCAGCTGTCCTTTTTCGGTATTGCTCTGAATAAACAATTTAAAGGTCAAATGATCATCTTTCGCAATCATATACTGAAATTTCTGTTTATCATTCAGTATACTGGCCTCCCATTTGCCGTTGGGCGAGGAGACATAACGCAGCGAAAGTGAATTACCCGGAGTAAAAAACAGACTATCGGAAATGGGTAAACTGTGCCCCACATTCTGTATCCAGGATTCACCGGTATAATGTGCTATGCTTTTGGCATAGCTACCATTAATAATACTGTTGTCAAAGAGCACTTCTGGATAGCTTTCTGACCGCGCCAATACAGGTGAAATCAATAGGAAAAGAAAGTAAAAGTATTTATTCAGCATAAGTCAACATTTTTCACAGGCCTACCATCAAAAACTAAGCCACCGCTATGATTATAATACAAATGTAACAAAGGATTTCCAATGATATTGTACGCTCTAATTTTAATTTCGGAAAAAATGCGCTAAATTAGCCCCCTAAATATTTTCATAAAATAGATATATGAAAACTACGTTTGATTTTGAAAAGCCGATTGCAGATTTGCAATTGCAAATTGAAAAGGTGACACAAGTTGCCGAGAAAACTCAGGTAGACATGAGTGCGACTATTCGTGAGCTTGAGGAAAAACTTGCTTCTACGGAAAAAGAAATATATAGCAATTTAACTGGATGGCAGAATGTGCAAATGTCACGCCATCCGGACCGCCCCCAGACATACGACTATATCGAAGCCATCTGTGATGAATTTGTCGAACTGCATGGCGACAGGACGGTCAAAGACGATAAAGCTATTGTCGGGGGAATGGCTTCCATCGATGGTAATGCCGTCATGATTATTGGACACCAAAAAGGAAAAAACACCAAAGAGCGCCAGTACCATAATTTTGGAATGGCAAATCCGGAAGGTTATCGAAAAGCCCTACGTCTGATGAAGATGGCCGAGAAATTCAATAAACCGGTCATCACTCTTATTGACACCATGGGAGCTTATCCCGGACTGGAAGCTGAAGAACGTGGACAAGGTGAAGCTATCGCCCGCAACTTAATGGAGATGTCTGTACTGAAAGTTCCTATTATCTGTGTTGTAATAGGCGAGGGCGCTTCTGGTGGTGCTCTGGGCATTGGCGTGGGTAACCGTGTCTATATGATGGAGCACACGTGGTATTCGGTTATTTCACCTGAATCATGCTCTTCCATCCTTTGGCGCAGTTGGGATCATAAAGAAAAAGCTGCAGAGGCACTGAAGTTGACTGCTCATGACATGTTGGGGAATGGATTGATCGATGGGATTATTCCTGAACCCTTAGGTGGCGCACATCAGGATCCTGCAAAAGCTGCAAGCAATTTAAAAGAACAATTGTTAAGAGACTTGGCAGAGCTGACCGCTAAAGATAGCGATACCCTTATCAAAGAGCGGATCGACAAGTTCAGCAATATGGGTGTTGTGACAGAATAAGATTTTTCTCAACGCCAAAGATATTGAGAAAGCCGGCATTACATCGCCGGCTTTTTTCGTATGATTGGAATAGTCCCAAAACAAACCTGCTCTGAATTGCCTAGATATAATGTCGATGTGGTTTCCCCGATGACGATCCATCGCAATAAAGAATAACCAAGTAATTTTTAACCTGTTACAAATTATATCTGCAAAAAGACCAAAAACATTTGGAAGCAACGATAACTTTTCATACCTTTGCATCACTTTCAAAAATGGAAAGGATTCCGTAGCTCAGCTGGTAGAGCAATACACTTTTAATGTATGGGTCCTGGGTTCGAGTCCCAGCGGGATCACTAAAAAGGCTAATCAAATGATTAGCCTTTTTTATTTCTGTTTTTCATATTGAAGAGAAAGCATTATCAGTACTTGTGACCGCGGAAATTCATTTGCCCCACAGCAATACAACTCCCATCAGCTTTGCTGTCTCCCTTCCTTGAATGTTAATCGGCCGAAGTTCGACCGGATGTCTGCTTGCGGATAAACCCGCTCTTCCCTACAGCTGTGCCAAACCACCGTTAAGTTTCTTGTTGGAAGCCTTCCTAAGCCACCTACCGACCTTATGTTACCGCCCATAAATACGAGAACAGACTCCTCCAGACATATAATTTGTTTATTAAAGTGGAATCACGACGAAAATTAACAGGAGAAGAAAACCTAAACTCTATTTGAATGTTATCTAGGACGAGTACCAAATGCTTCTGTTTTCAGAAAATATTTCTTATGGGTCGTAACAACCTATATATATTTGTACAGTATTTGTCTAAATAAAATTCAATGCGATGGAAAAAATCACTGCTAAAGCCAGTATTCAGATTCGAAAACCTATTCACGAAGTTTTTGAAGCAATTGTAGACCCCAATAAAATGAGTCACTATTTTATTAAAGGTTCCACTGGACGACTGGAAACCGGGAGAACCGTCCAATGGACGTTTCCCGAATTCCCCGACAGTTTCCCAGTAACGGGGAAGACCATCGAGGCTGATTCTTATATTTCGTTTGACTGGAGCGGGGGCACTGCTGGCCAGCTGGTCGAAATCCACTTGTCTACTTATGGCGATAGCGCTACGGTTGTCAAAATTACGGAGCATGAAATGAACAATGACCAGGATGGTATTTTGATCATGATGCGGCAGACGGAAGGCTGGGCAAATTTTCTGGCCTGTCTCAAAGCTTATCTAGAATACGGTATTAATCTAAGGACCGGTGCCTTCGATTTTATGTTTCAACAATCGTAAGACGATGCACTCATATTCTTGCAAAAAATTCTAGATTGAAAATAAACAAACTGCTTATACAAATAATGGTGTCGATGATTGTATCGGCACTTTAACAGATCGGGGCAAAAAAAATGGATTGCATACAGCTGGACAACTTGATGAGTGAAATTGATGAGTAGAGCTGTCAGCGGTTATGCGCCATACCACCGAGTTTCTCGAATGAAAATATACACGCATCAAAAACTAGAAGCAGATTATGGCAAATAGCATTTCGACAATTGACGAATATATCAATCAATTCGAAGGTGAGAAGAAAAATTACCTTATAAAGATCCGACGGCTTCTTGCCGAGGTGGTACCTGATTCGGCAACAGAGACCATCTCTTATCAGATGCCCACATTTCGATTTCATGGTAATCTGATCCATTTTGCAATGAATAAACAGCATCTCGGCCTGTATCCGGGTCCGGAGGCTATTGCACATTTTGCGGAGCAGTTAAGAGCATTCAAAACGTCTAAAGGCGCCATACAGATTCCAATAGATCAGCCTGTTCCCGAAACTATTATCCGGGCTATTGTAGCGTTCAATGTTGAAAAGTTAAACAATAAGCAGGGACCAAATTGGCACAAAAGCCGTGGGGAATGGCAGAATGCAGAAGAACTGATGCAGCAGATCATACAAAAGATGCCCTTGAAAAAAGAGTTTAAATGGGGCAGCTACGTCTATACGTACAAGGGAAAGAACGTTATTGGCTGGGGCGGCTTCAAACATTTCTTTTCTCTGTGGTTTTATAACGGCGTTTTTCTGATGGACAAAGAAAGGGTTCTGATCAATGCGTCGGAAGGGAAAACCAAAGCACTCCGGCAATGGCGCTTTAAAGACGTAAGCCAAATGGACAGTGCCAAAATCGAAAACTATATCCTGGAATCCATTCAGACGATTGAACAAGGTAAAGAGCTTAAACCAGCCAAGACCCCTGTAAAACCACCTTCGGGGATATTGCTAGACATGCTAGAAGCTGATTCTGAACTGTATCAACAGTTTAAAGCACTTAGCGCTGGGAGGCAAAAAGAGTATATCGAGTATATCGATGATGCTAAACAGCAAAAAACCAAATTATCCCGGCTAGAAAAAATAAAACCACTGATTCTTGCCAATAAAGGGCTGAATGATAAATATAGATAGTGAGATTTTCTAAAAATAGCGTTCATGAAAAATTCAATTATTCCCTCTATCTGGTTTGACCAAAATGCCCAAGAGGCTTTTAACTTATACTGCCAGGTTTTCCCGAACAGCCACTGCCAAAGCACCTCTTCTATCGTGGTTGAAGCCGAATTAAACGGTATCCGGTTTATCGGTATCAACGGCGGCCCGATGTTTAAACCTAATCCCTCGATCTCCTTTATGGTGATCTGCGAATCAAAAGAAGAAATAGACCGTGTCTGGGATGCTTTTTCCCGAGGTGGCCATATTCTGATGCCACTCGACAGTTACCCTTGGAGTTCATACTATGGCTGGTTAGCAGACAAGTATGGTGTTAACTGGCAACTCTATCAAGGTAAACAGAGCGATACGAACCAACAGGCGATTGTCCCTACACTGATGTATTGCGGTGCTCACCAAGGTAAATGCGAAGCCGCGCTCCATTTTTTTGAAGATCTATTTAAGGATTTTCAGAGCAACGGTATCTTACGCTACCCTGAAGGAGAATTTAAAGGCTCGGTCCAGCATACTCAATTCGTTGTCAATGGCTTCACGCTTATGGCGATGGATAGTGGGGTCAAGCAGGACTTTACCTTTACGGAAGGCGTTTCGATGACCATCCTCTGTAAGGATCAGGAGGAAATAGATTATTATTGGGACAAAATCACACAGCAGGGAAACGAAAGTCGCTGTGGATGGTGCAAAGACCAGTTTGGTGTAAGCTGGCAAATTGTACCAGAACAGATCGCAGATTATCTTCAGCAACCCGGAGCCGTTGAAGCATTAATGAAAATGAACAAGATTCTGATCAAAGACCTTTTGAAATGATCCAATTTAGGTGTGAGGTGAGGTCGGTCCGTCTAACAACGAGATCCTTGTCGCACATGCGCAAAGAAACCGTTCACCTCTTTGCACATGTGCGCGATTGTGATCTTTCTAAGCGTTGACCTGCAGGGCCACCGCGTATAATTTCATCTGCTTGATCATAGACAGCAGTCCGTTTGCACGTGTCGGCGATAAATGTTCTTTTAAACCGATCTGGTCAACAAAGTATAGCTCAGCCTCCACAATTTCTTTGGGCGTATGTCCTGACAGCACTTTTACCATAAGGCTCACAAGCCCTTTTGTAATAATGGCATCGCTATCCGCAGTGAAATATACTTTGCCATCTTTCATTTCAGGATATAACCACACCTTGGATTGGCATCCTTTGATAATATATTCATCTGTCTTATATTGTTCATCAATCAAAGGGACTTCTTTACCCAGCTGGATGATGTATTCATATTTTTCCATCCAGTCGGTATAGAAAGCAAAATCTTCAATTAACTCATCTTGTATCTCATTAATAGTCATAACTACTTTTATTAAACTAACATATTTACGGCACGCTGAATGCCTGCTATCAAGATATCTATATCTTCTTTCGTATTATAAAGGGCCAAAGAAACCCGGATTGTTCCCGGAATGCCAAAGCGGTCCATTACCGGCTGTGCGCAGTGGTGACCAGTGCGTACAGCAATACCCAGTTTATCCAAAATTACCCCCACGTCATAGGGATGGGTGCCCTCTATGATAAAGGAGATCACCGAACATTTTTGATCTGCGGTACCTATAAAACGTATTCCCGGAATCTGGCTTAATTTTTCTTGTGTGTAGGCCAGCAGTTCGTGTTCATAGGCCTCGATATGTGCTAAACCAATCGAGCTGATATAATCGATGGCTTCATTCAGACATATGCCCGCTTCGATATTGGGGGTACCGGCTTCAAATTTAAAAGGAAGATCATTGTAAGTCGTTTTTTCGAAAGTGACATCTTTAATCATATCACCGCCACCCTGATAGGGAGGCATGGCATTCAGCAATTCCTCTTTGCCGTACAATACTCCGACTCCAGTAGGTCCGTACATTTTATGTCCCGAAAATGCCAAAAAGTCCACGTCCAGACCCTGCACATCCACCTGGATATGCTGTATAGCCTGAGCTGCATCCACCAGTACGACCGCTCCATGTGCGTGGGCGATCGAAATCATCTCTTTGACAGGATTAATGGTACCTAATGCGTTAGAAACATAGGTTACCGCCACAAGCTTGGTCCGTTCGTTAAACAGTCCACGATAGGCATCCATATCCAATTCGCCCTTATCATTCATCGGGATAACACGGATCTTGCAACCTTTTTCATCACAGAGCATCTGCCAAGGTACGATATTGGAATGGTGTTCCATGGCGGAAAGGATAATTTCTTCGCCTTCTTGGATAAAAGCTCTGCCATAACAAGTTGCCACCAGATTGATACTATCTGTGGTGCCTTTGGTAATGATCACCTGTCTGTCCTCCGGCGCATTGATGAAAAACTGAATCTTCCTGCGGGTTACCTCAAAAGCATCTGTTGAAATCTGACTTAAATAATGAACCCCGCGATGCACATTACTATTCATATCGCTATAATAATGCGCTATCGAATTGATAACGGATACAGGTTTCTGCGTCGTAGCACCATTGTCCAAGTAGACCAGGGGCTTACCATTTACCTCTCTTTTTAAAATCGGGAAATCTGCACGTATTTTATCTATATTATATGTTTCCAAAGCAGTCTAAATAATTTATACAAAGTTAATAGTATTTTATCGAATACAGGACCGGCAATCTGTTTTTTATGTCATTATCAAGTATTCCTTTCGCATTGTCCGTAAATATGCCCAAATAACGCCACACACGTTTTTTTTCAGCATCACTTAATATCGATCTTTTGCCGATAAATATACTCTAATGCATGCTGTAACAGCTTTGTCATAAACACTGAACGCGTGCAATTATCCATAAAATACGCCATCTCTTGCGATTTTTCACAATTCTATTGTCCTTATATAATTTATTGACGCTATTTAGTTACCTTTGTATTAATATGCAAGAATTACCTCTAAATATACCCGAAGGGTCACGTAAAGAAGTGATGGCCTACTTGGAACCGTTCATGTTGAATGAGATGAGCGAATACCTGAAGCCTGTTGAAGAAATGTGGCAACCTGCTGATTTTCTTCCAGATGCTTCGAGGGATACGTTTTTTGAGGAAATAAGAGATTTACAGGAAAGTGCTAAGGAACTTCCATATGATTTAGTTGCAGTATTAATAGGTGACACGATAACAGAGGAGGCTCTGCCAACTTACGAGTCCTGGCTGACGATGGTTGAAGATGTTGACAAAAATGAACAGGGCGGTTGGATGAAGTGGGTGCGTGCGTGGACTGCAGAAGAAAATCGGCATGGCGACCTATTAAATAAATACCTTTATTTATCCGGAAGAATAGATATGCGTCAGTTCGAAATTTCTACGCAATATCTTATTCAGGATGGATTTGATATTGGTACAGGAGCAGATCCTTACCGCAATTTTATTTATACCTCTTTTCAGGAATTGGCGACTAATGTGTCACACCGTCGAGTTGCTGGGCTTTCTAAAAAAAGTGGAGACAAGTTGCTAGCAAAGATGTGCGGTGTCATTGCTTCTGATGAAGCCCGTCATGCCAAAGCCTATATGTCCTTCATATCGAAAGCGATAACAGTTGACCCGAGTGAAGTCATGATTGCATTTGAAGATATGATGCGCAAGAAAATCGTGATGCCAGCACAGTTTTTGAGAGAATCCGGCGAGCCTCAGGGTGAGGCATTTGCCCATTTTTCAGATGCTGCACAGCGACTCGGAGTCTATACAGCCCTCGATTACGTGGATATCCTAAAAGAACTAAACAATGAATGGAAAATTGATCAAGTGTCAGGCCTAAATGATAAAGGAGAGAAAGCGAGAGACTACCTTCTCAAACTGCCGGACCGCCTTACAAGGTTGGCTGATCGGATGAAGATCCCGGAAAAAGAATATAAATTCAAATGGATTTATGGCTAAATAAAAAAAGCTTGACTAAAATCAAGCTTTTTTTTATTTAGCCATTGTGAATATTCTTCCTTTTCGCAAGTATCCTTTTTTAACCTTAATGGAATTTTGCGTAATGCTTCCTTATTTGACGTTGCCCATTAGTTTACGTACGACCGGTGATAAAGCGATAAGGACGACACCTGCTATCAAAGAATACAAACCCAGTTGCTTGTAACTTTCCGTATAAGTCGTCAAGTTATCCGCCAGGGAGCTGCCTTCTTTTGTCTCGGCCATACTCGCGCCGATCAAGCCAGCAACGTACTGACCGTAGGCACTGGCCAAAAACCACATCCCCATCATAATTCCCTGCAATTTTGCTGGAGACAGTTTAGTCATGATAGAAAGTCCGATCGGAGAAAGGCAAAGCTCACCTACCGTAATTACCAATAGCGCGAGTGTAAAGATATCCAAGGACGTCATTCCGTCGTGGGCAAACAACCGTGTCGCAAAAAGCACATAATAGCCCAAACCTAAGAAAACAAATCCGAGACCAAACTTGATAATTGTATTCGGTTCAAGTTTCCGCTTCGCCAACCAGATCCAAAATAGTCCAAACAAAGGGGCTAAGGCAATAATAAATAACGCGCCGCCGGAGTTGTTCACGCCATTGGGATCGAGGGTCACTACCCCCAACAGGGAATCGTTCAGGTGCTTGGCAGCAAAAATACTCAAGGAACCGCCGCTCTGCTCATATATTCCCCAGAAAATAATTGAAAACAGAATAAATACGAGCGCCGCAACCAATTTGTTACGTTCTTCGCGACTCACTTTTGACATTTCATAAAAGAGGTACAGCAGCGTCAACGGCCCAATGGTGTACATGAAATAATCGGTATATTGCGTCTTGGACACCATAATCTGAATAACGGGTATAAAGAGCAATGTCAGCCCATATACAGCATATTCCACCCATCGAGGTAACGCCTTAGTTTTCACGATAGCTTCTGGATCTCCCGGTTGCAGACCAATAGGGCCAAGATGTTTTTTGGTAAAGTGAAAATTAACCAAACTGATCAGCATCCCCACTGCAGCTAAGCCGAACGCTACATTCCAGCGATGCGCTTCTGAAATGATCGAAGTCAGCATATAACCTTTCCCGATAGCCACGCAAACGTAGCCTCCTAAGAAGGCACCCAGGTTTATTCCGGCATAGAACAAGGAGAAACCACCGTCCCGCCGATTATCACCTTCCCGGTACAATTCACCCACCATCGTTGAAATATTTGGTTTAAAAAAACCCGTACCAATGATGATAAACGAAAGGCCAAAGAAAAAATACTGATGTGGATCTGTAGCTAGAAAAAGGCTACCTACGATCATTAATAATCCCCCCCAAAATAGCGATTTTCGAAAACCTAAAATCTTATCGGCAAACAGGCCGCCGATAAATGTAAATGCATATACGAATGCCTGTGTCGCACCATACTGAAGATTAGCCTCTTTTTCAGCAAAATTCAGCTGTGAAATCATAAAGAATACCAACATCCCTCGCATGCCATAAAAGCAAAATCTTTCCCACATTTCCGAGAAAAACAGGTTCCAGATTTGTTTTGGATATTTTCCTTCAAAATTTTGAATCTCTTCTAACGACTCGCGTTTACTCACCTCCATAGTTAATTTTATATTAATCAAAAAAGCTTCTTTCGCAAAAGAAGCTTGTATAGTTTACTATTTAATTCCGTGCATCAATCTTTTGATCAAAGGATTGAACAGCATAACGAGCAATCCGGCCAAGGCAGGAATTGCTGTAAACAAGAAGAAAAAGTGGCTTAAAGAATACTCTTGCTGAATAGCTTCCACCTGGCCTCCCAAAACTGCTGCCACCTTCTGAGCAATGGCAATAGCGAGGTACCATATTCCAAACATAAAAGCTAGCATCCGTGCTGGAACCAACTTGGACACATACGATAAGCCCACAGGAGAAATAAATAATTCGCCCAACGTATGGAAGAGGTAGGTCATTACCAGAAATATCATAGAGATTTTTGTACCCGGCGCGATACCCCAGGAGCCTAAACCAATGATCAGAAATCCGATAGCAACGAGAATTAATCCAAAGCCATATTTGAACGCTGCAGAGGGATTATATTTAGATTCCCAGATTTTAGATATGGTAGAGGCTAGCGCAATAATAAAAAAGGAGTTGAGGATGGAGAACCAAGATACCTTGATCTCAGACGCCTCTTTATTAAACTCTTTGTAAAGCATCCAGATCGCTGCGCCCCAGATCAGTGCAAAGCAGACAAATAAAACGATATTCGATAATGCAATTTTATTCCAGGTGACGCGCGCCAGTTTTACCAATACCCATGTAATAATAGATAGGGGCACAATGGTCAATAAGCCATTGACTACGTTGAATGTTGTCAATGCTGTTCCGGTAAGGGCCCGATCAATATTGTCACGCGCAACTAAGACCAAAGATGTCGCACCCTGTTCAAAACTCATAAAGAAAAAAATCAGAAAAAAAGCTAACAGCACCACCGCAAACATCCGATCACGGACTACTTTGTCATACCGCAAAATTCGGGATACACACAGATAAATGAATAGCACTAAAGCGATGATTACCATCAGATATTGTCCTCTTAAAAAGGAGGTATCTAATCCGGAGAAGACATCGATTATCCCATTTTTTGATAAAGGATCATTAAATGCATATACAAAGCCAATAATGGATACTATACCTATAAGAATGTAGTCCCGCAGCGTAAAAGGATTTTTAGTATCGGTATCGTCGAGCGGCTCCTTACTCTCTTCTACTACCAAATTGTCTGCTGTCACTTTGTCCAACACGCCCAGGTTCCCCATAAGTGGTTTAGCAAATGCAAATTGCAGAGTACCTAAAAACATAAATATACCAGCTAATCCAAAGCCCCAGTGCCAGCCATAAGTTTCGGCGATATAACCACACAGCATCATGCCAAAGAAAGCTCCGGCATTCACCCCCATATAAAATATAGTATATGCACCATCTTTTTTTTCCGGCAGATCCTTATACATTTCACCTAATATTGAAGGCATATTGGGCTTGAAAAAACCTGTACCCACAACCAGGCAGACGAGTCCTAAAAAAAACATGATGGCTGTATCGAAAGCCATTGCTGCGTGTCCCAAGGTCATGATAAGCGCTCCGATAATTACTGCCTTTCGGGATCCGATATATTTATCGGCAATGATCCCCCCGAGAATCGGTGTCAGATAGAGCATCATGGCGTAGGTTCCGTATAGTGCACCAGCCTGTTGTGCAGTCCAAGCCCAGCCTGAGAAAGGGCTTCCGTGAATCACTGCTGCGGTTAAAAATTGTATTAGTAAAACGCGCATGCCATAGAACGAAAACCGTTCCCACATCTCTGTAAAGAATAGCACGAACAGGCCTGAGCGCTGTCCGAGTACATTCGATTTAAAAAAATCGTTCGACGGGATTGTTGTTGCTTCCCCGTTTAATCTCCCCATAAGTAGTCAACCTTTATTTTTTTATAAAATACTTACAAAGAAACAAAAACAAAATCACTTTTGACCAAAATAAAGTTGCATAAACAAAAAAAGGCAATCCGTTGGATCGCCTTTTAAGTAACAATTTTAATATGCCCTATCTTTTGTGCAATTGCTCGTAAAGGTCGATGACCTTTTTTTGAAGTTCAATCACTTCAGTATCGCGCTGCTGCAACTTCTGCGTTAGTGCATTTACCTCGTTGACATACTCTTTATCTTCTTCCGAATCGGAGGTCGATAATAGTTGAACAACTGTCAAATTGAATAATTTTGAAATTTGATTTAGGCGAGACAGATTGACATCTGTAATTCCTGTTTCAATTTTAGAAAATGCTGGGATTGAGATATCCAATCGCTTTGCAACATCTTCTTGGCTCCACCCTTTTTGGTGTCTAAGTAATCTAATTTTTTTTCCTAATGCGTTCATCTGGTAGATATTTTAAACAAAAATAGCAAACAAAAATAGCATTTAAAAATTAATTTACATTAAATTATATTTTTTTCCTTAAAAATCCCGAAAAAAACGATCTGCGAGCACCGAGAGGTTAACCCCATTATAATTATTTAAACTCATAAGCAGTAAATTGTAACCCCTAGATTTAACGCCATCCAGAAAGGAGTAAAGTCCATCCAAACTTACAACCACCTCTAAATCAGGATTGTTAAAACTTTTCTTAATATTTTCAGGTACACTTTCCACATCTTTATTCAGCTCCTTACAGGAGTTGATATTGACATAGACCACTGATACATCAGACTCTTTCATAGAGTCTGCGTATTGTAACAAAAATGACGAATCCAAACTATCATAAGAGTTTAATTCGATAATCGTGACCAGTTTCTGATTAGGAAATTGCTCTTTAACCGCATGAATACTAGACTTGACCTTGTCCGCATTGCATGCGTAATCCTGGTACACCACAGACCCCTCTGAGCTTGCTACAAACTCCAAATAGCGGATAGATGTATTGAAACTTTTGATGGCCTCAAAAAAATCTTTCTTCTTGATGCCCAGCCATTCGCAAACAGTATAAGCACCTGCAATATTGGATAAATTGTGCTTTCCAAATACTTGTAGTGGCACATCTCCTTCAGGTGTATTGATATAGGTAATTCCCTTATTGATTGTATACTCCGGAATTTTATATCCATGTCTGTTGATCTTACAGTCTTTGGTGTCCTGCAGGACCTTTTGTAGCACAGCATCTTCCTTGTTGTAGATTAATGTACCTTTAGAGGGGATGGTGTCGATAAAATCTTCAAATTGCTGAATATAGTCTTCTTTTGATAATTTCGAATTATACTCATTCCAAACGATGCCAGAAATCAATGCAATATTTGGTTTATAGTATAAAAACTTCGACTTAGGGTCGATTTTGGAGGACACATACTCATCTCCTTCGATAATGATTACCTTGTTGTGTTTGGTAATATCGACCAGCCTGTCGAAGCCGCGTAACTGTGCACCGACCAGATAGTCAAACTCCTTGCCTAAATAACGCATGACATGCATGACCATACTTGCAATCGTCGTTTTACCATAACTACCGGCAATGACTACACGGATTTTATCCTGTGAAAGTTCTTGAACAAATTCAGGGAAAGAATAGATTTTAAGCGCCAGATCCTGCGCTTTCTTTAACTCGGGATTATCTGCCTGGGCGTGGGCGCCCAAAATCACGGCATCGATATCATCAGTTACTCTTTCTTCAAACCATCCCAGCTGATCCGGCAATAAGCCCGCTTCAATCAAATGAGACCGTGAAGGTTCTACGATCTGGTCGTCGGATCCCGTAACCTGATGCCCTTGCTTGGCCAATGAAATTGCAAGGTTGTGCATCACACTTCCGCCTATCGCTATAAAATGAATACGCATAGCTCTATTACCGTTTCACAAACTTGGCTGCACACCAATTATTTAAAACTTTTTTGGAGACAAACTCAAAGCCCAAAGATTGTGCTGTCTCCAGCAACATAGGCAAATCTTCCTGCTCATAAAAACCGCTCAGATACAATGCTCCATTGTGCTGTATACTGTGCGCATACTGCGGCAATTGTTCCAACAGAATATTCCGATTAATATTTGCCAGAATACTATCGAACGACCTGCCCTCCAAAACTTCATAAGAGCCACAAAGGGGCTCGATATTATCCACCTGGTTCAGCACACTATTTTCACGCACACTATCGACACAGATCTCGTCATAGTCTACCGCTAATATGGGGTTAGCACCTTTTTTTGATGCCAGTATCGCTAAGATACCTGTTCCACAGCCCATATCCAGAACTGCCTTACCCTCAAACTCATCCTCTAGAATGTACTGCAACATCATCGAAGTAGTCTGATGGTGACCTGTCCCGAAAGACATCTTTGGATCAATAATTATTTCATAGGGAAAATCAGGCTTCGTGTCATGAAAAGTTGCCCGTACATAACACTGTCCACCAACTTCAATGGGATTAAAATTACTTTCCCAAAGCTTGTTCCAATTCTGATTTTCAATTTCGTTGACTTTATAGTTCACCTCAATTCCTTCGTCAAGATTGAGCATCAACGTTTCTAAAGCTTGCAAATCTAGATTTGCAGCCGGGATATAGGCTGCAAATCCAGATTCGGTATCTTCAAAAGTATCAAAACCAATGTCCGCCAAATCCGCTATCAACAGATCTTTTTGCCATTCTTCACCAGATAGCATTTGAAAGATAACCTCCAGGTATTTCATTTTTTTAAATTAGCCGTTAAACACTTTGGCAATATCTATAAAATCTCGCGATTTCAAAGAAGCACCACCAATGAGACCACCGTCGATATCCGCCTGTGCAAATAAATCTTTTGCATTTCCCGGATTGCATGATCCACCATATAGTATACTTGTATTATCTGCGGTCTCCTGCCCGTATTTTTCAGCGATAACTTTACGAATAAATGCATGGACTTCCTGTGCCTGTTCAGGGCTCGCTGTAAGTCCGGTACCAATCGCCCAGACCGGTTCATATGCTAAAACGATCGCTTCAAAAGCCTCTTTGGATAAGTGAAACAATCCATCTGCCAATTGTGTTTTAATTACAGTAAAGAAATCGCCGGACTCGCGTTCTTCTTTTGTTTCGCCAACACAGAAAATTGGTGTCAGGTCATGCTTAAGTGCAGCATCAACTTTAGTCGCTAACAATGCATCTGTCTCTCCGAAATATGCGCGTCTCTCCGAATGCCCCAAAATTACATGTGAAGCCCCAACTGATTTAACCTGTACTGCAGACACCTCGCCTGTATAGGCTCCAGACTCCGCCTGATGAATATTTTGCGCGCCGATATTCACATTAGCAATATTTTTCGATAATTGTCCAAGGCTTGACAAATGAATAAATGGGCTACACACGACCAATTGTTGATTGCCAATCACCTCATCTTTGGCCATATTGATAATCTCGGAAAACAGACTTAGTCCAGACTGATAGTCCAGATTCATTTTCCAATTACCAGCTACGATTTTTTTACGCATGATTTTTACGATTTAATGATATTTCTGTTAAGTTGATTCAATTCCCTTTTGATCTGTTCTGGAAGCTTCTGCCCTTTTGATTTGTATAACTCTTCCAGATACTCCATGCATTTGTCCAGGCGATAGGGCTGTACATCGCCATCGAACACCCATGCAAATGACGGTACAAATTTAGCATAAAAACTTGTATCTGCCAGCATACTTGCCATACCAATTACTGTCCCCGTATTTAGAGCTGAATTTATGCCCAGCCTTGAATAGTCACCGATAAAAGCGCCACATTTGAGGAGACCGGTGTCGCGAAAGGCTTCTTGCTTATAGTCATAGATCGACACCGTTTTGAGATTGTTTTTCAGATTCGAATTGGAGGTGCCAGCGCCAAGGTTGCACCAGTCGCCGACAACCGAACAGCCCAGATAGCCATGATGCCCTTTGGCAGAGAAGTCGCCGATGACCGAATTACCGATCTCACCGCCCACTACACTCTGTTTGCCAACGGAAACATTACCATAAATTGTAGCCCCCATCTTTACAACGGCTCCTTGTCCAAGATATAAAGGTCCACGTAAATGGGCTCCTTCCATAATAGTGACCCCTTCGTCAATATAGATTGGCCCATCCATCGCATTGAGAGTAGCACACTCCATAGATACATCTGCGCCAATAGAAAAGGCTGTACCGAGCAATTGATTGGTCGATGACACTAGAGGTTGCACCTGTTCTTCGACCAGCAGGCCAAAGTCGCTTCTAATTTCAGCTCCCACTGTCAGGAATAGGTCTTCGACCCCTTGTAGAAGACTGACCCTTACCGGCAAATCGCGGAGGGAGTAATCGCCTTTGACGCTATAGCGAACAGCCACAGCCTGCCCTTCCTGTTGCAGGACATCACCGGCAGCCATCCCTTGGATAACCTTGAGTAATGGTACGGAGGGAACAACATTCGCTGAAACCCAGATTAAGCCCTCTTCGCCTCTGCTATCTCCAACGCATATCAGCTCAAGCGCTAGTTTAGACGCCAGCTTAATCCACTTCTCTTTGAGCGTAAGAATTCCTACACGCAAATCTAAACAGGATTTGATAAAGGTGAACGGATATAAACTCTTTTTATCAAAAAAAGCTACCGGGTGGCTAAGCTTGCCCAATGGCTGAACAGTCTCTGAGCTGTCTACAAAAAAGATTTTCACAAAATAAAAGTAATAAAAAAAACCCGACAAATCATATTTATCGAGTTCTTGATATTGTAATATACAGATCTGCTACAATTATTTCTTGTTGTAACGGTTACGGAATTTATCGATACGACCAGCTGTATCAACCAATTTCATCTTACCTGTATAGAAAGGGTGTGATGTATGAGAAATCTCTAATTTTACAACTGGGTACTCATTACCATCTTCCCATTGAATAGTTTCTTTGGTTTCAACACAAGATTTGGTAAGAAAAGCATAGTCATTTGACATATCTTTAAATACAACTAATCTGTAATTTGAAGGGTGCAAATCTTTTTTCATTATTATTATGATTACGTATATTCAATTATTGAGGTGCAAAGATAACTTATAAAAATGTAACTTGCAACAGTTATTCAGAATAATTCAGGGAATTTTTCCACACTTTGAGTTCCCGGCATCAACTGCGTACAAATGTAACAATCTTTATTAATCTCCCAAGAACTATTTTGTTCTCCAACTTTTTTTCATTAATTTAACTTACTACAATTAAATCGTTTACATAATTATGAGCAAATTAGATGAAAAAATCGCAGCATACACTGCAGAGTCCAAAAAATTAGGTTTATCATTGGATGAAGCCTTTATTGCCAAAGTAACAAGGGCGATCGGACCTTCCATTTATAACCCAGATTCGGAGACTATCGCTGCATCAGATCCCGATGAACTTAATCGTGTCAAACAAAATTTCTTAATTAAAAAATTGGGGCTAAAAGATGGGCCGGATTTAGACAAAGCATTGGAAGAGGTGATCGCAGCCATTGGTAAATCCAATAAAAATAAATACCGTGTATTGGTATACGCATTATTGGCAAAAAAATTCAAAAAAGAATCTGTTTACCAATAAGCATAGACACTTCCACAATCCAACTTCTATCCAAAGATCAATTCCCCAAAGAACTGAGGCAAATGGAAATTAGGAGTTGGATTGTCTATTTTGCTCCAGGATAAAAAATGCGGATTTTTTAACTTATCACCACATTTATAGAAATTACCATGCACTTTCCTACCTTTCAGATCACCTGAATTGCTAAGCTTTAGAACGGCAAATGGAACAAGTTGGATCATGCTCCAATGCTTCTTTTCACCATGACGCTCAATCATGGAAAATGTTCGCACAGACCCGATTTCGTCGGCACTCAGTCTATTCCGGGTCGACTTGTCTGCGGATCCATAACCGATGAGACCTGTACCAATCAGATTAAATTCAATGTTGTAATAGGTTTTCCCCTCATCAAATGAAATAAAAAACTCTACACAGCTATCTTCCCAGACATTTTGGTTCATTTCGGAATAATTTCCACGCATCTGCTCTTCTTCCACATCAAACTGCAATAGAAATGCGTCCTCCGTGTATCCGATCCTGAACCGTACGTATGGCTGATAGGGATAGGATTCGCTCCAGTTGCAATAGGATAAGGTATTCCACTCCAGATTTTCAGCAAGTGCCGACAACTGGTAGAAATCCTCCTTACCGGACAGGTTTGAGAGGATCGGAAGGATAGTCAGTTTATTCATAAATTTAAAGGTATAAAATCGCTAGATAGAATCAAAGATTACTTTGCGCATAAACTCTTCATTCTTCTCCATTTCCTCCACTAACTTCAATTGTGTGTTGGTACGCACCAAATTATGCTCATCGTATTTGGTTTTATAATAATGGTCCCCTTCCAGATAGTCGGTCAAGAAACGTACACCCTGCATATAAGGCAATAAAAATGCACCGTCGACCAATGTTTCCTTCTCCAGGGTGGTCAAAAATGCGTTTGCTTCTTCCAGGTACCCTTCGGCATACGCTTTATATAAACCCAGATTGAGCACAACCTTGGAAACATCTTTTTCATCTTCCGCAACAGGGTTAATAATGGTTCGGATCGCATCTCCAAAATCATAGGCTACATATCCGGGCATTACCGTATCCAGGTCGATCACACATTGCATTTTGTCATGGATATCCAGAAGCACATTATTAAACTTGGTATCGTTATGTGTAATCCGCACAGGCAATGCGCCTTTGTTTCCCAGATCCAGAATTGTTTTCATCCGTCCTTCGCGGCTAAAGATAAAATCTAATTTGTCCTTCACCGCGTCGACGCGCTGACAGACATCCGTTTCGATGGCCTTCCTGAGGTTGTCGAGCCTGAATTCTATATTGTGAAAATTGGGAAGTACTTCAACGATCTGAGATGCATCCAAGTCAGAAAGCTGTTTCTGAAACAGTCCAAAAGCACGCCCGCCCTCTGCTGCCTGCACCTCTGTCTCCACAATATCGTAGCTCTTTGTATCTTCAATCAGAATAAACATGCGCCAGTAGTTGCCCTGGCTATCTTTTGTATATAATTTTCCTTCTACTGTCGGAATGATCGTCAGCACATGATCCGTCACCCTCTTTCCTTGGGCAACTTTTACCTTCTTACTCAGATGCTTGGTCACAATCGCTATATTATGCATCAAGCCATCCACATTTGGAAAAACATGATGGTTAATTCGCTGCAATAAATAGGATATGCCGTTATTGACAGAACTTACTACACGATACGTATCATTGATATGACCGGAACCAAAAGGCTGTACTGAAATGATATCTCCTTCTAACGTAAATTGTTTTGCTGCGCTCTCTACTACTAATTGGTTAAAATCAGACATTAAACTATGTTTTTTAAATCATCAATGTGCCTGCAATATCACAAATTGAATTAATAAATGATAATTTTTATTTCAATCAAACGATTGCATGAAATTAAATAATTTTAGACAATCGTTTGCACTTTCATTTATAGGAAATGAAATAATATATTTGTTGATAAGAGCCAGTCGCTTAGACGGTTTTACGGCGTTAAATAACTAATATACAACTCCTCATATCTCAAAACAATGGATAGAAGAAATTTCATTAAATCAACGGCCATCACTACGGCTGGAATCGGTGTCCTGTCAAGCACAGATCTTTTTGCCCAGACAACTGGAAAGATTAAAATCGGTTTCATTGGAGTCGGCCTTCGCGGACGTAACCATGTTCAGATAGCCTTAAATAGAGACGATTTAGAAATTGTAGCCATATGTGATACGCAAGAAGAATCTCTTGCGCAGTGTCGCAAACAATTCAATGCGAAGGGCACTAAACTACCTAAAGAATATACCGGCGGCGTAGATGCCTACAAAAAAATGCTGAGCAATGAAAAGCTAGATGCTGTCATCATCGCTACGCCTTGGCAGTTTCATAAAGACCAAGCTATTGATTCGATGAAAGCAGGCCTGTATGTTGGCTGCGAAGTAATCGCGGGTCTAACAGTGCAAGATCACTGGGATGTCGTCAAAGCATCAGAAGAAACCGGAAAGCCTTACATGACGCTAGAAAATGTTGCTTTTCGCCGTGACGTACTTGCCGTATTAAATATGCACAGACAAGGACTTTTCGGTGAATTATTGCACCTCGAAGGGGGCTACCAGCACGACCTGCGAGAAGTGCTATTCAATGATGGAAAGAACTACTACGGTCATGGTGTGGAATACGGGCCAAAGGCGATTTCTGAAGCTCAATGGCGCACACAATTTAACATCGACCAAGACGGCGACCTATACCCTACGCACGGCTTAGGCCCGATCATGCAATTTGTAGATATCAACAAAGGCAATAGATTCACACACTTAACCTCTTACTCAAGCAAAGCACGTGGTTTGGCGGCCTATGTAAATAAAGTTTCGCCGGGCCATCCAAACAGCAAAATCGATTACAAAAACGGAGATATCACGCAGACGATGCTTCAGTGTGCCAACGGAGAGACGATGTTGCTGACACACGATACCCACCTGCCAAGACCCTATTCTATCGGCTTCCGTGTGCAGGGAACGGAGGGCATCTGGATGGACGTTGCCAAGGGCATCCATATCGAAGGCAAATCCAAGCCGCATACATGGGATCCAGCAGATGAATGGGTAAAAAAATACGATCACCCAATCTGGAAAAAATATGAAGAACTAGCGACAGGATCCGGTCACGGCGGTATGGACTGGTTTGTGTTCAATGCGTTCATTCAAGCTGTTAAGCAAAAGGTACAAACGCCTATTGACGTATACGACTCTGTCACCATGAGTGCTGTATTTCCGCTTTCTACTGAATCCATCAAGAAGGGTAACAAAACGCTCGAGTTTCCGGACTTTACCAGAGGAAAATGGAAAACTAAAAAGAACACGTTTATGCTGGATGACAGCGGTATGTAATTTCAAAAATTTATCCCCGATAAAAGAAGCTGTATCTCACAAAGATGCAGCTTCTTTGCTTTATAAAGCGATTATTCTACGATTTAGGCTGTCTTTTTCTTAAATTAGCATTAGTAAACAACTTTCAACACATTATGCTCACTGAAGCAATTATAATCCTCATACTGATTATCCTAAACGGGGTACTGTCCGCATCCGAAATTTCTATCGTGTCCAGCAGAAAAGCGCGGCTGCAGGCCGAAAGCGATAAAAATAATCCAGCCGCGAAAATCGCTCTCCATCTGAAAGAGTCGCCCAACAGTTTTCTTTCGACAGTACAAATAGGGATCACCCTGATTGGCATTCTAACAGGATTCTTTTCGGGCGGCAGTATTTCGGCCTATCTCATTGAAATCTTCAACAAATCCAGCATCATTGCCCCCTACAGCCAGCAATTAGCCGTCATTTTGGTCGTGCTCGTTATCACTTACTTTTCCCTGGTGCTTGGTGAACTGGTCCCCAAACGTATCGGTATGGCTATCCCCGAAAAATACGCCATGTTTATCGCCTACCCAATGAACCTGCTTAGCAAGATCGTCAGACCCTTTGTCTGGCTTTTAAGCGCATCCACGGAGTTTATTGTCAAGATCCTGAACATTAAAAGTACAGGTAACAGCGTCACAGAAGAGGAGATAAAAGCGCTGGTCGACGAAGGTGTAGACAGTGGTGTCATCGAAGGTATTGAGCATGACATTGTTGACCGTCTTCTAAGCCTGGGAGACAAGAAAGCCATAAACCTGATGACTCACCGCAAAAATATTGTATTCTTGGACCTAGAGGACTCCTTTGAAGAAAACAGAGAGGTAATCCTGAATAACGATCACTCGATCTATCCCGTCTGTGAAGGTGGTCTGGACAATATTAAAGGGGTAGTTCATGTCAAGTCTTTGCTACGGCAGTGCCTAGAGAACAAACCGTTTAATCTTCAGGAGGTGCTGCTTCCGATAAAATTTGTCAACGAATTCAGTTCTTCTTATAGCATCATGAACATATTGCGCACGTCCAAGGTGCATCAAGCTGTGGTCATAGATGAATATGGTTCGCCCCAAGGCATCATTACACTACGTGATATCGTCGGCGATTTGGTGGGAAATATTACGGAAAGTGACATCAGTATACGTCCCTCCATACGGCAGCTTGAAAGTGGAGACTATATCGTGGATGGACAGTATCAGGTCGAAGATCTTTTTGACGAATTTGAGGTAGGCCTTTCCGAGGAAGATGAAGATGACATCAACAACGTCACGACCGTGGGCGGCCTAGTATTTTTATTACTGGATCATGTTCCGGAAGAAGGAGAGCGTGTACGTTTTAAAAATTTGGTGTTTGAGGTACTGGACATGGACGGCAACCGCATCGACAAGCTGTTACTGAAAATAGAAGAGTAACAAACCACTGGCATCTGCGCCTGCGGTACGCACCCATGGAATCTTAGTGCTCAAAACCGAGGGCCGGTAATAAGTTGGACCGCCCCTCGGTTACTATGTATTCTAACTATGATACGTACGTTATTAATTGATCCCGTGCATCATTCTTTTCAGTACTGGATTTAATAAAATCAGAATTAAAGCTGCGATACAGGGTACGATTGTAAAGATGCCAAAAAAGTAGGACATCGAATGTGTTGCGGTTATCTTATCAATATAAGCACCCAGAAATCCACCGATCAGGTTTGCTATTGCAGACGCACAAAACCAAAAACCGAATAAGAGGCCCAGGAATTTCTTTGGTGACAATTTACTCACATAGGAAAGGCCTACAGGAGAAAGACATAACTCGCCGGAAGTGTGGAAAAAATAGGCTAATATCAGCCAGATCATACTTACAGAGGCTGTTTTAGCTCCTTGTGGAATAGAAAGGCTTCCATATGACAGGGCTGCAAAACCTACGCCCACCAATAGTAAACCCAGCGCAAACTTAATCGGGCCCGAGGGATTCCATACCTTCTCCCAGAACTTACTAAAACTCGATGCAAGTGTAATAATAAAGAACGAGTTTAATATCTGGAACCAAGACACGGTTACCTCCGTATTCACTGCTGTAAATTCGCGGTGCACTTTCCAGATACACAAAACCCAGATGATGGCAAAGGAGATAGCGGTAAAAATAATGGTCAGTGGATACTTGGTATACACCTTTCTAGCCAGCGAAAAAAGTACACCGGTGATGACCATGATAGGGAATATGGTTAGGGCAGCATCCAGCCACCTAAAACCAATGGCCATATTTCCACTGAGCAGGCGCTGTGTATAATCTTTTGCAAAAATTGTCATCGAACCGCCTGCTTGTTCAAACGCCAAGAAGAACACGATACTGGCTATCATCAGAACCGCAACGACTACCAGACGGTCACGCACAATATTTGCCGGAATCGTTTCTTCCTCCTCCTTGTTGACACTCATCTTTTTGTCATGGTCCGCCTGAATGGCCTTTGGAGTTTCACCTACAATTCCAAAAATACGCTGCCCAAAGTAAAATTGGATCATCCCAAAAAACATAAACACACCAGCCAATCCAAACCCATAATGCCAGCCGATTTTCTCACCAATATAACCGCAGAGCAACATACCTAAAAATGCACCTCCGTTGATACCCATATAGAAAATAGTATAGCCCGCATCCTTTTTAGGGCTCGTATCGGGATATAATTTACCGACCATGGAAGATATATTGGGTTTGAACATCCCGTTCCCCAAAATCATCAAGATTAAACCAAGAAAAAAGAAACTTTTAGAAATACCTTCCAAGGCCATTGAGGCATGCCCGAGAGTCATGATCAAAGCGCCTATAAGTATCGCTTTTTTATAACCCGTCAAGCGGTCAGCAATCATGCCCCCAAAGAGCGGTGTGAGGTAAACGGCGAAGGTATATACCCCATATAATTTCATTGCCTCTTCATTTGTCCATTGCCAGCCTTGTTGTGCAATCGTGGAGACTAGAAAGTTAACCAGAAGCGCACGCATACCATAGTAGCTAAAGCGCTCCCACATTTCTGTAAAGAATAGCACGAATAATCCGGCAGGATGCCCTTTCACCATCTTGTCGTCAATCCCCTGTTTGGCCAGATGTGCTACAAGAACTTGATCTTTTTCTTGATTCATATAATTTCGATAATTGTTTTATAACTCAGGTTTTGTTTTTATTTTGTTAAAAATCGCTTGAATATACACTATTTTTCTATGAATTAATCAATTCCATGCATCATCTTTTTTATTTTTTTATTTCCTAGAATCAGCAATACCGCTGCAATCATCGGTATTATGGTAAATACCGCAAAGAAATACGACATGGAATGAGAACTGGTGATGCTGTCGATATAAGATCCGATAAAGCCACCAATAAAATTGGCAATGGCGTTGGCACAAAACCAAAAACCAAACAGCAGTCCCAAAAATTTCTTTGGTGACAGCTTGCTGACATACGACAATCCCACGGGACCAATGCACAGTTCGCCTACGGTATGAAAAAAATAAGCGGCCACCAGCCAGATCATACTTACCGACGCAGTTCTCGCCCCTGTCGGTATTTCGGCGCTCCCCACAGACAATGCGGCAAAGCCAACTCCTACCAATGTGAGGCCCATGGCAAATTTAATCGGGCCGGAAGGGTTCCATACCTTTTCCCATATCTTGCTAAAAGATGTAGCTAAAGTAATGATAAAGAAGGAATTGAGCATAGGAAACCAAGAAACGGTAACTTCAGAGTTCATACCATGGTATTCACGGTACACCTTCCAGAGACATAGAGACCAGATGATAACAAATGAAATCCCTGAAAAAAGTATAATGAGCGGATATTTACGGATTATCTTTTTTGCCAATACATAGAGTACGCCCGTGATCACGACAATAGGTACTATCGTCAATGCAAAGTCAGCCCATTTAAAAATCGTTGCAGCTCCTCCGCTCAACAGGCGCTGTGTATAATTCTTTGCAAATATAGTCATCGATCCACCTGCCTGTTCAAAAGCTAGATGGAACACGATGCTGGAAAACATAAAAATAGCAATTACCAATAGGCGGTCACGCACGATGTGCTTCGGATGCTCGTCTTCTTTTACGGACTGCTCCAGCATTATCTCCGCTTTCTCCGGACTGTTACCTATTGTCCCAAAAATACGCTGTGCGAAATAAAACTGCAGCATCCCCAAGAACATAAAGATCCCTGCGAGTCCAAAGCCGAAGTGCCAGCCAATTTTCTCGCCAATATAACCACATAACATCATGCCGAGGAAGGCTCCTCCGTTGATGCCCATGTAAAAAATCGTATATCCAGCGTCTTTTTTGCCCCCTTTGTCAGGATACAGTTTACCCACCATCGAGGAGATATTCGGTTTGAAAAGACCATTCCCAAGAACGATGAGCATCAGCCCAGCTAGAAAAAAGTTCTTGCTAAAACCTTCCATGGCCATCGACAGATGCCCTAAGGTCATGATTATCGCCCCCACCATAATAGACTTTTTATATCCGGTGACGCGATCAGCAATAATCCCACCGAATAATGGTGTTAAAAAGACCATGCCGGTATATAGACCATATAGTTTCATGGCTTCTGAATTGGTCCAGCCCCAGCCATGCTGGGCAATCGTAGAAACCAGAAAGTTGACCAATAGGGCTCGCATCCCATAATAACTGAAGCGTTCCCACATTTCAGTAAAAAACAATACAAATAAGCCTGCGGGATGTCCTTTCACCAATACATGTTCAGCCCCCACTTGAGTTAGATGGGACTCCAGAACAGCATCTTTTTCCAAATTCATGTTTTCAATTCTTATTTTTCAATATCAGGTAGTGTGATGTCGATTATCCCTTTTTATCCCCAGCTGAATATCTGCTATGATACGATAAACAACGAAAGGTTCTGTAACAACTATAGTTAATATATGGGATGATGATAGAGACAGGCGCAGACCAGCGGTCCGGCATGAGCCTAGCTCCAGTGAAAAGCCGCTTTTCCCTTTTTAGAGAAACGCGGCTTTCAATTAAATCAGCGGGCGCAGGCGCTCCAATAATTTTTTAGTAGCGAAGATACCTTCTTCCTCGCTTAATTTACTTCCTTCATATTCAATGCCGATATAACCTTTAAACTTCGCCTTTTTCACGATTTTCAGCATGCGTTCATAATCGATCTGCGTCTCATTTCCATTGGCATCAAAGTCATGTGTCTTTGCACTGACACCATGCGCATAAGGCATCAGGTCTGCTACCCCTTGATAACGGTCATATTCATAAAAATTACCGAGATCCGGCAAGCTGCCACAGTATTTACTTCCCACAGCTTTTAATGTCTTAGCCAACCAGTCACCGTGGGACGATATACCACCGTGATTCTCTACAATGATGCTGATACCTGCTTTTTTTCCGATATCCGATAATGCCGTCAAACTCTCAACCACACGTTTGCTAACCTCTTCGGGAGTGCCTTTACCGGCGGCATTCACACGGATAGCGTGACAACCCAAAAAATTTGCGGCTGAAATCCACTTATAATGATTCTGTACAGCTTGTTTCCTTTTAGTTTCATCCTCATCACCTAGGTTCCCTTCGCCATCCACCATGATGAGGACATTGCGGACACCATTATCTTTGGCGCGCATGTTAAGCTCTGTTAGATAGTTATTATCATTGGCCTTGTCCTTGAAGAACTGATTTACATATTCAACACCATATATACCATATTTTTTGGCTGCCACCACTGGGAAATCCAAATTATTCAGATCACCTTTAAATAACGTTTTATGTAAGGACCATTCAGCTAAGGAAATGTCAAACCAATCTTTCTTTGCGCTGGCAAAACTTTCCAACGATGGCGCCAATGCGATACCAGCAGAAGCTAATGCAAGGTTTTTTAGAAAATCTCTTCTCGAATTCATGTGTTTAGATTTAAAGTGTGTTATTTATATATTTCCCCAGCCAGTCGTCAGTACATCCACAAGATGCAGAGTCTGAATGGGTAATTTATGTTTATCAATATATCCCTGCAATTGCAATAAGCAGGAAGAATCTGTTGATATAATATAATCGGCATTGAGTGCCATGGCGTTACGAACCTTTTGCTCGGCCATGGCCGCTGATATACCTTCAAATTTAACGGCAAAGCTACCCCCAAAACCACAGCAAGTTTCGCTGTCCTTGACCTCTACCATTTCCAGCCCCAACACCCTGCTCAGTAACTTTCTAGGTTCATTTTTAATTTTGCATTCACGCAGTGCCGAACAAGAATCATGATACACCGCTACACCCTCCAATTCAGCCCCAAAATACTCTTTTTTCAGTACATTGACTAGAAAATCGGAAACTTCCATTACCTGCTGTTGTATTTTATGACACTGGTGAGAATCGGCCGAATTGGCAAATAGATCGCTGTAACCATGTCTGACCATACCAGTGCAGGAGGCTGAGGGTGATATGATCAGGTGCTGTCCTGAGAAATCATCGAGGAACTTCTTGCCGACCTGTTTCGCATCGTCCCAAAATCCAGCATTGTAGGCCGGTTGGCCACAGCAAGTCTGATCAGGATTGTAGACCACTTCACAACCCGCTTTTTCCAACAAACGGATCGTATTAAAAGCAGTGTCCGGATAAAGCTGGTCTATAAAACAAGGAACAAAAAGTTCTACTTTCATATTTAATTCAATCAATAAAATTAAGATTTATTGGATACTAATATCCGTATCAAAAGTAACAATCCAATTACAAAAAACACAGACAAGACCAAAGCAGAGTAACGGATATTGTGTGTGATCTGCTCGATCAGTCCAAAGGAAAACAGCCCAAGTACGATCGCTACTTTTTCTGTCACATCATAAAAAGAGAAGAAGGCTGTTGTATCCTTGATATCGGCAGGAATCAATTTAGAGTAGGTTGACCGGGATAAAGATTGTATACCGCCCATCACTAAACCAACCAGTGCTGCAATAATATAAAATTGCAAGGCCGTAGACAAGTAAAATGCGGCTATACATATCGCGATCCACAACATGACAACCACAATCAACACTTTGATATTCCCATAGATTCTTGATAAATAAGACATCAGAAACGCTCCCAATATAGCGACCAGCTGAATCAAAAGAATCGTAGCGATCAACCGTTCAGCACCAAGATGAAGAATTTTTTCACCGAAGGATGAGGCGACAATCATGAGGGTCTGTACGCCGATAGCATAAAAGAAAAAAGCAGGTAGAAACTGCTTAATCTCCGGGATGCTCTTTATTTTCTGAATTACATAAGTAAATTCATCCCTTACGTTCTGCACAAAGCTTTTGTCCGTATTGTTTGCCGACGCTTCAATTTTGGGCAGGTATTTAAAAGGTATCATGGAGAATCCCAACCACCACAATCCGACCATTAGAAAAGATATCCGTGCTGGCAAAGAAGGATCAGTGATACCGAACCATGCTGGCTTCAGCACTACGATAAAACAAAGTATCTGTAGGGTAACACAGCCTATATAACCAAAAGCAAACCCTTGGGCACTCACGCGGTCCTGTTGATCCACAGTCGCCAGTAGCGGCAAATATGAATTATTGAATAGCACACCTCCGATATAGCCCATTGCAGCTAAAGCGAAACAGATTATTCCGATTTCCAGCGTTTCAAGTTTGAAGAAAAATAAACACATACAGGAGATTGCCCCCATGTAGGTAAAAAATTTCATGATTTGTTTCTTTAACCCTCGTGCATCAGCATAGGAGGATATAAAAGGCAATGAAAAGGACATCAACAAATAAGCTACCGCGAGTGCGAAATTGGATAATGCGGTATTGACAATTTCAAAGCCGAAAAAATTAACCACATCACCATGCTCTTTTGTAGTCGTAATCGTGGTATAGTAAACCGGAAAGATGGTGGAGGTAATGACAAGGTTATAAGCAGAATTAGCCCAGTCAAACATGGCCCAGGACCGGATCAATTTTTTATTGTTTTTTTCAATTGCTTGCATGTAAATTGGCTTAATAAGTTTGACGAATATAAGTAATTATTTTAGCCATTTCTTTACGAATTGCAGCTGCCTGATCATCGATGTAATTATTGTTCATAAACGAAAAGGCAAAGCGTCTGCCGGATCTTGTTATTAAATACCCGCTCTGATTGTAAACAGAGGTGATGGTGCCCGTTTTGGCGAAGACGAAGGGTACACCCAAATCCTTGCTGTAGGTCCTCTTTAATGTACCGTCCACTCCACCGGCCGGGAATAGCCGGAACCGTTCTTTTTCATCCGGAATCTTACTTTTTAGTAACACCAGCAGATCAATATTATTGTTGGGAGTCACTTTATTATAGGACGATAAGCCAGATCCGTCAAAAATGGCCACTTCGTTGGAAAAGAACTTGTACACATTGTTTTTCATCCAGTCACGTACCAGATAAGTATCAAACTGCCCAAACTGTCGCCATGAACACATCATCAGAAACTGTTCGGCAATAAAATTATCACTGGGTAGCATCATTTCCCGGAGGAGGTCTTTGGTCAGTCCTGAATACAGAATTTTGGTATCATTTGGTTTCGCGTAATCCAATAACTGCACATTCTTGCCAAGGGTGTCCGACAATAGCCGAATAAACAAAGTATCAGAATAAATAAAAGGTACCTCATTGACGTAATCTTCTGGCACAGCTCGTTTGGACATCCAGAAGCGATTATCTCTAAAGGAGCGGGAGAGTTCGAAGCCTCCCTGCTTAGGTTCCGCCAGGACATCCAGGAGCTTTTGAAAACTTGCGGGGGATGTAACAAGGCGATCATAACCTTTCTGGCGGAAGGTCACGACATTTCCATAAATTGGAAATGTGCTTATTTCAGGCTGATAATACGCCTCGTAATCTTCCATTGCCCAGCCATGTGCATAGAACTTATTTTTCATTGTTCCGGGCACAATATAGATTGTTTTGTCGGTTTTCTTCAGAAAATTATAGACCACCCGTGTATCCAATCTATTATGTAAAAAAGTAGGATCTCCGGTCCCCCAGACTACTAACGAGTCACCTCTCTCCACATACTCCAATCCAGGTATCGAATCTCCCAGGAGTTCAAGCGTTGCATAGGTGGTATACATTTTGGTGTTGGAAGCCGGCGTAAAATGCTTATTGCCATTGATATCCATAACGAACCTATCGGAACGGAGATCATATAGCGAAAATCCGTAAAAATGATCATTCAGTATCTTCGATTCCTGAAACATCCGGTAGAGGTCTTCGAATTCCTGGGAATGTACCGAATGTATAAGACATGGAACCATCAAAAATAGCAGGATGGAGCGCAGATAATTTTTCATCAGCTCAAACATACAAAAAAGCGCGACAAGTCCTTTTCACCTATTGCCAAAATTCGGATACAAACCGTTAAAATAGAAAAGGAGGAAATCAATTCCTCCTTTTTTAGTTACATACAGATTGTTAATAGCCTGGGTTTTGAACTAAATTCCCCATACTTCTATTAATTTCATCTTGTGGTATTGGAAATATCTCGTTTCTGTTGGTCGTAAACGTGATGTCTTTGAATGTAGGAAGAATATTTCCTTCAAAAGCGGAATAAGACTCAATGACTTGCTTTGCGATTCCCCAACGAACTAAATCGTAAAAACGATGGCCCTCCATAGCTAACTCCAATCTGCGTTCAAATCGAACGGCATTCCGGGCATAGTCTTGGTTCGGAAATGATGGATACGGTTTAACAACATAATTAGCAGCAGGTGTTCCATCTGCTGTCAACTTAGGTGGGAGTTTCGCTGCGCGACTTCTAATCCAGTTCACATACATCAACGCTTCTCCTAGATTATTTAACTCAACATCGCATTCTGCGGCCATTAAGATGACATCAGCTAAACGAATAATGTTCACATCCAAATCTGTTACATATTTTCCATCGTTAGATGTATGACCAGAAAATAGCGCTTTAGGAATCATTGTCTTAATGCCGGAAAAAGGGCCACCATGTGGTCTATCATTTCCTTCAGACCTCAACCAAGGATCGCCCGGGAAGATGCCATAATCCAGAAACATGACTCCCCTACGTCCAACATTATAATCCAGACGAGGATCAAAACTCAGTTTGGTATCAAGCTTATAATTTTTTAACGCTTCGCCTGTCAATTTAATATCGGAGGTATATGGGTTATTTCGATACGATCCGTCCAAATAAGGGAGACCATTTGCGTCCACCTTGTACGCATTGACCAAATCAATGGTCGGTTGATAGAAACCACAACAACCGACAGGGTTGTCTCCATTTAGCCCACTTAACATATCCCCCACATTCGCGTTATCTCCAGAACCGTCAGGATTGATTACATGCTTAGACACCATGATAGCTTCCGGCCCATCTTCTTTCAATACATCGTAATTGTTCTGATAAGGCATTGTTGTAATATCCCGACCGGCAATCACTGCTTTAAAAAGATCTAGCGCCTCCTTATATTTTTTCTGATAAAGGTATAACTTTCCTAAATACGCTTTTGCCGCATACTGATCCATCCGACCAGCTTCGTTATTGATTTTAGAAGTCGGCAAATTGGCGACAGCAACTTTCAGATCGTTTTCGATAAAAGGCAAGATCACGTTCTCCTGAGTGTTTTTGACAAGCTTAGCTTCTTCCGTAGTCGTATTCTCATCGATAAGTGGAATGTTTTTAAAGACCCGCCAAAGAAGAAAATAATAATGAGCACGTAGCATTTTAGCTTCACCTTCAATTTGTTTTGCACGATCCGCAGAAATACTTTTGGTCCCCGCTTGGTCTTGCTTTAACAAAGCCAATGTACTATTCGTCCTAATGATGCCTTCATAATAAACCTGCCACATGGTGCTTAAATTATCATTGGAAGATAAGGGTGAAAAATTCACCAACATATTCATATTAGGCTGGTCAGTTGGAGTAGATCCCTTATGAGCATTATCTGAAGTGATTTCTCCGAAGACCCATTGGCTGGGAGCAGACGCATAATTTCCCCATGTGCCATTAACATTTCCATTTAGTATTGAATAAGCCCCGATTAAAGCAGCTTCCACACCTTTTTTATTTCCTACTTGCTCTTCAATGAGTTGACCTTGCGGCGTTTTCTCTAAAAACCCCTTACTACATCCAACCAATCCCGCGATTCCAACACTCACTAAACCTATAAAAACTCTTATATTTTTCATTTTTACATTTCTTTAAGTTAAAACCCTAAACTTACACCTAACATATATTGCCTAGACTGTGGATACACCCCAAAATCTACACCTAATGCGGGGTATTTTGATGGTGTTGCGGTCACTTCAGGATCTAATCCTTCATATTTGGTAATTGTAAATAGGTTTGTTACACCAAAATACGCTCGTAATTTTTTAACACTACTTTCCGCTCCAAACAATTTATCTGTTTTAAAATTATAACCTATCTGTAGATTCTTCATTTTTAAGAAACTAGCATCTTGTATATAATAGGTCGACGACGCATACTCATTCGCAGAGACCTTTTCTTTAGTCTGAGATGGAATCATACTACCGGTATTTGATGTGCTCCAAGCGTCAAGGATACGAACGCTTTTCTGCCCATCAAATACACCGAAATCAGTAAAATACCGTGTCGCTTCATAGTTTTGATTACCTTGCGAACCATAGAAATACATCATTAAATCAAAGCTCTTATAAGTTGCGTTAAAATTTAATGAGTAAGTAAAGTCAGGGTGTGGCGAGCCGATAATCGTTCTGTCGTTAGCGTCGATCACGCCATCACTATTGATGTCCTCGAACCGAAAACCGCCTACTCGAGCATCAGTATAACCAGGGTAGCTTTTCAGCTCACCTTCATTCTGGTAAATACCTGCGACTTTAAAACCGTAAAAAGCACCAAATGGCTGTCCTTTTCTCATGATAGAAGTTTCCATACTCCGGAATGCTCCATAGACGACTTCATCAACACCGGGAGCCAATGAAATGATTTCATTCTTGTTCTTAGAAAAATTAACCCCAATATCAAAATTAAATTTATCCGGATCTTTTTGTTGATGATGATAATTAAGCGAGACCTCAACGCCTTTGTTTTCCATATCACCGATGTTGATATAAGGCGAGTTCCCTCTTCCTACCGCTGTCGCTGTTAATGGCAACGCGAAAAGCATATCTGAAGTCTTTTTGTTGTACCAGTCAAATGTTCCGTCGACTTTACCTTGGAATAAAGAAAAATCCAGCCCCACATTTAGTGATTTAACTTGCTCCCATTTCACGTTATCATTATTATAATCGCTTATCCACATACCGCTAGTCAAGCTACCGCCTATTGGATAAGAAGATGAATTTTGCGACAATTGATATCTTTTTAAATATTGAAATGACGGTATACGTTGGTTACCTGTAATACCGTATCCTACCCTGGCTTTGAGGTCGCTCAGCCAAGACACATTTTGCATAAATTCCTCTTGGGACAGGCGCCAAGCTACACTCGCCCCGGGAAACGTTCCATATTTGTTCTTCGGACCAAAATTAGAAGACCCGTCCCGCCTTACAGTTGCACTCAATAAATATCGATCTTTATAAGAATAATCTACCTTACCGAAGATAGAGTATAGAGATCCAAAGTTCCCTTCGCTTTCACCTGATTTCTTACTGCCCGAACTTACATAAAAGTAATCCAGATTATCTGTGATAAAATAATCATTTCCTTTACCTTGAACCTGCCGATAGGAGTTGTCAATAGCTTCAGATCCCAACAAGATATTTAAGTTGTGAACATCATTAAAATTGGCTTTATAGTTTAATGTGTTTGTCCAAGTCCATTCTGTGTTATAACCAGAGGTTTCGGTTACCCCATTATTTGCGCTACCTTCGGTAAACTCTAAGTTTGGATAAGTATAGTCCATGGAGTAATAATTCTCATATTTGATACCGAAACTTGTCCTGAAAGTCAAACCTTTAAAAATATCATATTCACCAAATGCATTTCCAAAAAATAAATTGCTCTTGCTGACGTCATCTTTAGCCCGATATGCAATTGCTACGGGGTTTTCACCATTCCCCCAGCCGCCTCTAGAACCTGCAAAGTGCCCACCTTCATCGTATACCGGTATAATATTTTTAATACGATAGGCAAAACCAATTACACTGCCCTCACCGATATAATCTCCTGCCGTATTTGTGTTTACCCCAATACCATGTCCTTTTGTGAAGCTGTATTGCATATTTTCCCCGAAACGGAGTTTTTTGTTAAAAGCAGAAAAGTTTGTATTAGAGCGAATATTAAAACGTTCGAAGCCTGTGTGAATCACGGTACCTTTTTGCCCTAGATATCCTCCCGAAACAGCGTAACTTGCGTTTTCACCTCCCCCTACAGTACTCAATTGATAAGATTGGGTTGGCGCATTCTGACTTAACTCCTTAAACCAGTCCGTGCCCGCCTTATTCGCCTTAGTAATTTGATAAAACTCTTCCTTATTATCTGCGTATTTATATTTTGACATATCTGCATCACTAGCAGTCACATCGGCTCCTATTTTACTTCCTGCGATCAAATAATCAGGAAGCACATTGTTTTCTCCATTTAATTTATTGTTTAGGTCCAATATTTGCTGTGGGCTTAACATTTTGGGGAATCGCGAGCTGTTAGGAACTTGCACACCATAGTAAGCATCAAAATTAATTTGGGGTTTGCTTCCCGATCGCCCATTCTTCGTGGTTACAATAATGACTCCGTTATTTGCTCGAGAACCGTAAATGGAAGCAGCAGACGCGTCTTTTAGCACCTGCATAGATTCGATATCATTTTGGTTCAGCCAGCTTAATTTACCTTCATAAGGTACTCCATCAATAACGTAAAGAGGTTCATTATTATTGATAGTACTATATCCCCGAATCTTGATCGCCGGGGTAGCTCCAGGAGCACCATCTGTAACTACCTGCACGCCCGTCGCACGTCCTTGCAAAGACTCTACGGCACTTGCAGAGGGAGTTGTCTTCAACTGATCGGTATTGACAACGGCGACAGATCCTGTCAAATCTTTCTTGCGTTGTGTCGAATAGCCCGTCACAACAACCTCTTCCAGGGCGTCTTCTGAAGAGTTGAGCGAAATTGTTAAATCTGCTTTTCCGACAACTGTTATTTCTGAGCTGCTATAACCGATATAGCTTACGGTCAGTACGTCACCTATTTTTGCCTCGATGGTGAATGCACCATTCGCGTCGGTGGAAGTACCTTTCGCAGTCCCCTTAACTTTTACCGAGACACCGCTGATGGGTTCACCGGTAACGGCATCTTTAACCACACCCTTAATCGGTGTTTCCTGAAATCCTTTGACTTTAAATAGTGAAACGACCTCAACTCGCTTATGAGCCTCCAACCCATTGGCAGCTGCATGAGCAGTCATTCCTCCTGCAACGAGAAGAGAACTCATCAACAGGAACCTCTTATTGAACTTTTGGCCCAATATGAGATCAAAACAGCAATTTTTGTCCGTTTTTTTCATCATAATTTTATAAATAGGTGGTTTAAAAAAATTTATGTCTATTGTTTCTTGGTTCTATTGGTCTTTTAGTTTGATTATTGCGCTTCAATCTCCCGCAATATCAATTGCTATTGGTCTACGCTTTTTGGTTATCATTATTTACTCGTTGGTTATTTTACAGAAACGTTAAAATCTGTTAAATAAATGTAAAGAATAATAAATGTAAAAAGAAAGAAAAAAATGAATTTAAGTTACAACACATTATAAATCAAGATATTGTATTTTATACACTAAGCTATTTATCGGTATTTTTGTTACAAAAGACCAATGCTCTGTTGTGTTCATGTTTTTCACTATGTTGTCAAAACAGAATTGTCAAATATTCTGCAAATACATATAAATACGCCAAAAGGTACTTATATTTGTGATAAATGAATGCAAGTAATTTATTAGAACGGGCGCTCCGATTTGAGTTCCTCTCCAAGGAAGAGGGTGTATTTTTATATCAAAACGCCCCTACAGCTGATTTGACTTTTGTAGCCAATGAATTGCGAAAGATACAAGTGCCGCATGGTAAAGTAACCTGGCAGATTGACCGAAATGTCAATACCACCAATGTTTGCGTTGCGAACTGCAAGTTTTGCAACTTCTTTCGTCGACCCGGACACGAGGATAGCTATATCACTGATATCGAAAGTTACAAACAGAAGATCGAAGAAACCTTTAAATATGGTGGTGACCAGTTATTATTGCAAGGAGGCCACCATCCCGATTTAGGTATTAATTTCTACAAAGATCTATTTAAGCAGCTAAAGGATCTTTATCCTACACTAAAATTGCATTCGCTTGGCCCGCCCGAGATCGCTCATATCTCCAAACTGGAAAATATGAGTCATATCGATGTGCTCACCCAGCTACAAGCTGCTGGTCTGGATTCTCTTCCGGGTGCCGGCGCGGAGATCCTTAACGACCGTGTCAGACGACTTATTTCGAAAGGAAAATGTGGCGGAAAGGAATGGCTTGATGTGATGCGTGCCGCACATAAAATAAATTTGCCTACTTCCGCGACAATGATGTTTGGACACATAGAAACCATAGAAGAACGGTTTGAACATCTCGTCTGGATTCGGGAAGTACAGGAAGAAAAACCAAAAGACGCCTACGGCTTTATCGCTTTTATTCCCTGGCCTTTCCAAGATGATGGAACTTTATTGAAACGGCTCCGCGGCATCACCAACAACGTAACCAGCGAAGAATATATCCGTATGATTGCCTTAAGCAGGATTATGCTGCCCAACATTAAGAATATTCAGGCGTCTTGGCTTACTGTCGGCAAAAGAACAGCGCAGCTCTGCCTTCATGCCGGAGCTAACGATTTCGGTTCCATTATGATTGAAGAAAACGTCGTATCGGCAGCTGGTGCGCCACACCGTTTTACCTCAAAGTCCATACAAGAGGCTATCTTGGAAGCAGGCTTTGAGCCGCAGTTGAGAACGCAAAAATATGAGTTCAGGGAACTTCCGGCGCATATGGTCGAACAAGTGATTAACTATTAATATTTACATTGAAAGACGTCATTAGAAATATTGAAGCAATCATATTTGCTTCTGCAGAAGGTATCGATCTGGGCGACATCAAGCAGATTTTGCAAGAAGCGCTCGCTATTGAGATTTCTAGGGAAGAGCTGAGAGAACTGATCAAGAAAATCGAAACCAAATATCAAGACGAAGATTACGTTTTGGAATTAAGGTATATCAACAATTCTTATCAGTTCCTGACAAAAGCTATTTACCACGAATCGATACAACAGTTACAGAACCATAGTAATAAGCGGAAACTGAGTCAATCTGCGCTGGAAACCCTGGCCATCATTGCTTACCGACAGCCAATTACAAAGCTCGAAGTTGAACAAATCAGGGGAGTGAGCTGTGACTACTCTATTCAAAGGCTATTGGAAAAGAAATTGATTAAGATCGCAGGTAAGGCTGACAGTATTGGCAAACCGTTGCTTTACGCCACTAGTCAACAATTCATGGATCATTTCGGGATTAATGGTGTCCGCGATTTACCGCAGCTTAAAGATATCGTGACAGAAGACAATGCAATTGGCGAAACCAATGAGTAAATAAAATAAAATAAATTTTTATTTTTAAAACAGAGTTCAACATACTGATTAACAGAAAAATAAAGCCATATATTTTTTTTAAAAAAAGTTTTAAAAAATCGTTTTCTTCTCTAATTTTACAACATTGAATAAGAAACAATAAAGTATTATTTTATGAACACGGCAATGTTAGCTAACGAAGATCTTGAAGAAGTAAAGTTCGCATCTTTCAACGGACCTGATGACGACGATGATGATTTCGATGATGATTTCGATATATCTGAAATCGACTCGATTGGAGGATTGGATGACTTCGATGATGACGATGAATTTTAATATATAGTGCATACAACACTACCTATTAAAACCAGAGAATCATTACAAAAATAAGGCGTTCAATGTACATTGAACGCCTTATTTTTTCACTTTCGATTACTTCACCTGATCGATAAGCTTGTGCAATTCCATCTTCGGGATCATTCCGCTCTGCCGCCATACCTGCTGCCCATTTTTAAATAGCAAAAACGTCGGGACACCGCTTACCTTATAGATAGAGGCAATTTTCGGATTTTTGTCGACGTCTATCTTGATGATAGACAAATCCTCCTGATAAAACTCCTTTACATCCTGTAATATTGGCGCCATAGTCTGGCATGGACCGCACCACGTTGCAAAAAAATCCACCAAAACCAGTGAATTTGATTGTATAATCTGGTCAAAAGTTGCCATTATTATTCTCCTTTATTTCTTCTTTTAATGCCTTATATCCTCCTTGGATATTGCAAATATGTTTAACCCCCTTTGCGCGTAAAATGGAGACAGCAACCGCACTTCTATATCCTGACTGACAGTGTACAAACATCGCTTCGCCATCTTTATTAAGCGTATTCCCAAAATTAGCGAAATCCGACAACGGAATGTTCATTGCATTGTCAATATGTCCGCGATCAAACTCTTCGGGAGTACGAACATCAACAATATGACCTTGGTCTGATTTTTTATAAAATTCGTTTACTGTTAGGTCTGATATGGAGTCCACGGCTTCACTGCACTTCCACTCGCTAATGCCGCCAGCCAAAGTACCAATCACACGAGTATACCCCAGTAGAAGTAGCCGTTCTATCACCTCCCCCCGCTCTGCATCCTCAACAATAACGAGCAGCTTCTGGCTCTTATCCGGAAACACCCGCATCAAAAAAGTATCGAACGGCCCCTTGAAACCGATATTGACAGACTGAGGAACAAAGCCTCTTAAAAACTCATCACCGGAGCGTGTATCCAATACGATGACGTCATTCTGCTTACGGTACCTTTTAAATTGTTCGACGCTGAGCGTCGGGACATCTTGGGCAACACCAAACAAAAAACAACAGGTATTTTCCTGTCCGGCCGAAGCAGGTGAGCCTCCGCCCCAAATAAGCATACCTGTGGTAAACATAAACATTAAAAATCTTCGCATTTTTTTATTTAAACGGAATAAGCAATTTTTCCAATTCTTCAATTTTACCATTATAGATATTTAAATCTACATTACCACGGATGCCTGTTACGGTGCCCTTTTCGGAAAACTGCCAAAACGCCCAGTGGTCTTTCGGATTTTCAATCCAAAAATTATAGTTGGCAATCCAGAGGGTGTATGTTGAAAATTCCCTTTCCAAAAAATCGCTATAAAATTTGTCCCCAGAATAGAGAATAGGCCTGACCTTATAATGCGATTCCACTTCGTTAAGCCATCGTTTTAAACCTACCTTGAGGCTGTCCATCGATTGTTGCTTTGGATGCTCTTCGATATCCAGTACTGGCGGTAGATCTCCTGGCCGGAGTTTGACCTTACGGATAAAATTTTTGGCCTGTTTGACTGAATTTTCATTCGGCCGAAAGTAATGGTAAGCTCCCCTTAGGATTGCTCTATTTTCTATTTTGGACCAGTTTCTGCTGAACTTATCGTCTACCCCTTTCTCGCCCATTGTTGCCCGTATAAAGACAAAGTCAATGGGAAACTGGTCGTTTATTGTATTTACCTTTTGCCAGTCAATATTGTCCTGATAGGTTGATACATCTATCCCAAATACCTTATCATTGTGCTTACTCATGATTTCGATATTCCGGATATCGTACTTGACATCGTTTGCCAAGGTTCGGCTTTTAGAGGTTATCGTCCGAAAGTAATAGATTATACCAGCTTTGTAATGCCAGGCTATTAGCGCCAGAAAAAAAACAAGCATCGCCCCCGCTGTCCATATCCATTTGGTCTCACGGGCCGGTTTGTGCTTCACCGTCGCCTTCGTTCGTTTTGTTCGCTGCTGCGTCATACGAGATGAAGTTACGGCAATCATAATAAACTCACAAAGTTTTCCCAACAATTTATATTTTTGTATATGATTGTATACAACCCTAAAGACTGGCTGTCAGCAACTTTCAAGCTACACAAATCAGATACCTTTAAAAAGCTATTGCCCTTTCTCATTTTAATTGCCATTTATTCTTGGGGGATCGCCTATCTCGAGCTCGAGTACCTTAAATTAAATGAAAAAAGCTGGGTTAAGAACATTACCATTGTCCATAATCTGTTAGGCTTTGTCATTTCCCTATTGCTGGTGTTCCGCACGAATTCAGCTTACGACCGCTGGTGGGAAGCCCGTAAACAGTGGGGCACGCTGACCAATATCAGTCGAGCATTTTCGTATAAACTCAATGCTATTCTATCCGAAGAAGACAAAGTAAACCGCAGCTTTTTCCGTAAAGCTATTCCCCTTTTCGCAGAGACATTATATGACTTTTTGCGGTCTGACTATACCAAATTTATGCTTGACGAAAATGAGCATCCCGAATTAAAGTCGCTGGACAGTAAAAAACATGGTCCTAATCAGGTGTCGAACATGATTTTTCAGAAAATAAACGAGCTCTATAATACCGGCATTGTCAGCGGAGATCAGCTCATTATACTGAATGAGGAGATTGTATCCATGACCAAGGTGTGCGGAGCATGCGAGCGGATCAAGAATACACCAATTCCATTGTCCTATAGTGCTTTCATCAAAAAGTTTATCATCTTTTATACCATGACACTTCCTATTGGTTATGTATTTTCTATCGGATATTTCGTTGCCGTGGCTGTTCCGTTTATTTTATACGTATTAGCTTCGCTGGAATTGATCGGAGAATCCATAGAAGAACCATTTGGAGTAGATCAGGACGATCTGCCGATTGATAAAATCGCTACCAATATAAAAAAACATTGCCACGAGATTATCTCTGCCTAGCGCTGATAAAAACAATCTAGCTCATTTTCAAATGATAAGAAGGGGCAGCAAAAATAAGTTTTGCAAATCTATTCAGAATTTCTACTTTTGTCGCGGAGAGTTGGCAGAGTGGTCGAATGCGGCGGTCTTGAAAACCGTTAACTGTCACAGGTTCGGGGGTTCGAATCCCTCACTCTCCGCACAAGAGGCCTTTCAGC
>Ga0182748_1000445_pt1 | contig 44476 bp, 46 predicted proteins | sample eDN3rd37CKraftOP_FD_128877 | JGI IMG/M metagenome (GOLD analysis project Ga0182748, IMG submission 128877) | Enriched Organic Plus compost microbial communities from Emeryville, California, USA - eDNA 3rd pass 37_C Kraft OP (version 2) (version 2) ... | reverse complement strand
CTCAAAATCGAGTTCCGAAAGGAGTGCCCGTTCGACTCGGGCCAGGGGCACCACGCACAGGCCGACGTCGCCGTCGGCGGGCGGAGCCGGGCCAGGCGATGACAACCTATCTTCTCGTTCATGGCGCCTGGCACGGCGGCTGGTGCTGGGACCGGGTTCGTCCGATTCTCGAGGCAGCAGGCCACGACGTCCTGACGCCGAGCCTGGCCGGGCTCGGCGAGCATTCCCACCTGATCGTGCCCCACATCGGGCTCGGGACCCATGTCCGCGACATCGAGGATCTGGTTCGCTCACGCGACCTGCGCGATTTCGTGCTGTGCGGCCATTCCTATGGCGGCATGGTCGTGACGGCGCTCGCCGATCGAATGCCCGATCGCATCCGCGCGCTCGTCTATGTCGACGCTTTCCTTCCCGAGGAAGGGGAGAATGTCGTCGGCCTGACCCCGGCCGACCGTCGCCGCCGCCTCTACACCAGCGCACGCGCCTTGGGCGACGGATGGCGGGTGCCGCCGATCCCGGCCGAGGCGTTCGGCCTCGATCCGGACGACTGCGGCTGGGTGAATGCGCGCTGCACGCCGCAGCCGCTCGCGACCTTAGAGGAGCCGGTGCGGCTGGCCGGCGGTCTCGCCCGGCTGCGCGACGTCACCTATGTGGCGGCCGAAGCCCCCCATGACATGGCGATATTCGGGCCGTTCCGCGACAGGGCGCGGGCGAGGGGATGGGCGGTCCGGGGGGTGACCTGTGGCCATGAAATCATGCTCGATCGGCCCAGGGAGCTTGCGCAGATCCTGCTCGACCTGTTGCCGGCCGGCACCACGCCCGTGTCCGTTCGTTTGCGATAGTCTCGGCCGAAGGGAATCTTCTGGCCAGCCACTGCAAAGCACGGCATCCTCCTCCCGGGACAGGAGAGTGGCCGCGCCATGAACAAGGCAGGCGAAGGCGGAATGGCGGAAGAGCTGCGCGAAGGCCGGGCCCAACCGGCGCATCCGCATGCGGTCGATCCCTATCTCGAGGCCGAGGAAATCGCCTATCGACGTGACAGGCTGCTGGCCGGGCTAACCCTCATCTGCGGTTGCGGCCTTGCGCTGGCGCTGCCCTTCGCCTTGCGTGCCGGCGCGGAATTCTTCCTGCCGGTTACGGCGGCGCTGGTGATCGCGATCGCGCTGGTTCCGCTGCTCGAATGGTTCGAACGGCGCGGCATGCCCTCGGCGCTGGCGGCGCTCATCTGCGTCCTGCTGTTCATCGCCGTCGCCAATATTGCGGTGGCGGCCATCGTCCTGCCGGCCAGCGAGTGGGTCCGCCTGCTGCCGGAGCGCATCGGCCGCATCCGTGAGACGCTCAATCCCCTGTTCGACGTGTACGCGAGCCTGGAGCGCTTCGTCGACGATGTGGTGCAGCAGTTCGGCAGCTCGAGCCGGGCGGCCTCGCGCACGGTCACCGTCGAGACGCCCAACTCGCTGATCGACCTGATCGCGACCTCTGCCCCTCATGCGCTGGTGCAGATGTTCTTCGCCATCCTGGTGATCTTCTTCTTTCTCGCCGGCTGGACCCGGATGCGCAAGCGCACCATCACCACCCGCACGAGCTTCGACGGGGCGATGACGACCGCGCGCGTCATCCAGCAGGTGGTCGACGCGACCTCCACCTATCTCGGGACCATCACTCTCGTGAACGTGACCATGGGGGCGGTGGTGGCCTTCGTGCTCTACATGCTCGAAATGCCGACGCCGCTGATGTGGGGCGGGATCGTCGCGGTGCTGAACTATATTCCCTATCTCGGCCCGATTGCGTCGGTGCTGCTGCTCGCTCTCGGCGGGCTGATGGCCTTCGCCGACCCCTGGTATGCGATGCTGCCGGCCCTGAGCTTCGCCGCCATCCACCTGATCGAGGCCAATCTCATCACGCCCCTGATCGTCGGGCGCCGGCTCACCATCAATCCGCTGCTGATCCTCGTCGCCCTCAGCTTCTGGGGCTGGGTGTGGGGCACGACGGGCGCGCTGCTGGCCGTGCCCCTGCTGATCATCATGAAGACGATTCTCGACGCTGCGGGAAAACCCGACATTGCCGGATTCCTCTTCGAGGAAGGCACGCTCCTGCACCCGCACCATGAGGAATCGGAGGAACGCACGTAGTCGATAGAGGCTGTCGGCGGCGTCGTCCGGCCCGTCTGCCAGATTGCTGAAAAATCGGCTTTCGGCTTGCTTGACAGTGGATGGGCGCTCGCCTAGGTCGCGCCCCACACCACGCGGGTGTAGCTCAGTTGGTTAGAGCGCCGGCCTGTCACGCCGGAGGTCGCGGGTTCGAGCCCCGTCACTCGCGCCATTTCCTTCGGGATTCCGGCAACCATTCTCCCCGGCCTTTCCACCCGAGGTCCCGGGTTCCCCGCGGCGGCTATTGTCGTTGACAGAGTCAATCGCGGCCTGCACTCTCCCGCCACTGCTTTGCACCTGGATGCAAAGGCCTGCGACTGGAGGATGAGATGCGCCGTGCCCTGATCATTGTTGCTCTAGCGACTGCCGTAGCCCCGGTTCTGGCCCAGAACGCACCACCCTCTCTTCCCGGTGCCGTCGACGTGAGTCGCGTGAAGGCCGGTACCTACAAGATCGACACCAACCATACCCAGGTTCACTGGTCGGTGAACCACTTCGGCTTCAATCCGTACAACGGCATCTTCGGCAACATCACGGGCGACATGACCCTCGACCCGGCGAATCCGTCCGCCGCAAAGGTCAACGTCACCATTCCGATCGGCAATGTCGTTACGACCAGCGATGGTCTGACCAAGCATCTGCTGACCCCCGATTTCTTCGACGTCGCCAATCATCCGACAGCGACCTTCACGTCCACCAAGGTGACTCCGAACGGCAACGAGGCGACGATCGAGGGCAATCTGACCATCCGCGGCGTGACCAGGCCGGTGGTCCTCAACGCCAGCTTCTCCGGCGCGGGGGACAATCCGATGTCCAAGGCGCCGACGGTGGGCTTCGTCGCGACCACGACGGTGAAGCGGAGCGATTTCGGCGTGAAATATGCTATTCCGATCGTGTCGGACGAGGTCGACCTGAAGATCACCGTCGCCTTCGAGCGCCAGGCCTGATCGGAACGGGGAGCCGTTCCGGTCCGGGCGGTTCCCGCTTCTTGCCGGAGAGACGCAGCCCGTGAGTGAAGCCAGGCCCCGCAGCCTCCTGCTCGCGGTTCCGACCACCGGCGGCCTGATGAAAGCCGGCACTGCGGAGAGTCTCGCCAATCTGATGAAGGTGCTGACGCAGAACGGCATCGATGCCGATCTGCGCAACATCGACGGCTCCGACATCGTCACCGTCCGCAATGCTTATGCCAATATGGTGCTGGAATCGGATCGGTGGGACGCCTTGTTGTTCATCGATTCGGACATGAAATTCGCGCCCCGGGTGGTGAGTAGGCTGATCCAGCAGGGGGCGCCGATCGCAGCTGCGGCCTGCACCAAACGCGACATCGATCTTCGCAAATTCGGCCAGGCGATGATCGAGCACGGGGATTTCGAGCGTGCCCGGGCGGAAAGCAGCTTTTTCAACACGCTCATCCGCTGGGACAATCGGCGGAAAGTGCGCCTGCAACGCCGCGGCGGCTTCTACACCATGGCCGCCGTCGGCATGGCCGTATGCCTCATTCGCAAGGCCGCGCTACACTTGATGGTCGAACGCGGCGCTGTGGAGCAGCGCACCGACATCTACGATGGTGTCGCGCGCACGAGCTGGGGCTTCTTCGACTTCGTCAAGTTGGGGAAGGCCACGCTGACGGAGGATTATTCCTTCTGCTATCGCTGGACGAAGCTGATGGAGCAGCCCTTGTGGGTCCTTGTCGACGAGCCGGTGATCCACATCGGCGACTTTCCCTATGGTGGCCGTTACGGTCACATCCTCGATCGGCTCGCCGCCTCCGCCCCGGAGCCGAAGTCTGAAGGTTAGGACGGACCATGCCCTTCCTTTCCCTTCGGCCGGGCGATCAGTCCTGGTGCCAGTCCCGCGGCAGCCGGAAGGAGGCGAGGAAGTAGAGCAGGCCGCTCAGCATGTAGAAGCCGAGGCCGCACAGGATCGCGTAGCGTAGCGCATCGTCGCCAAGACGGCCGGTGAGGCTGTCCGAAAGGAAGCCGAGCAGGAAGGTACCGAACCCGAGCCCCATCAGATTGGTGAAGAAGAGGAAGATCGCCGAGGCGGTGGCGCGCATCTGCGGCGGAACGACCTGCTGCACGGCCGCCGTGATCGGTCCGGCCCAGGCCAGGCCGAGGCCGTTGGGGATCAGGAACAGGAAGAATGCCAGCGGCAGCCAGGAAGTGAACAGCGCGACCGCGTTCAGCGGCGCCGCGGCGGCCACGGCGACCGCCGGGACCAGGGCATAGGCGCGCACGCTCCTTCCGCCGATCCGGTCGCCGAGCCAGCCGCCGAGCCAGATCCCGCCGAGGCCGCCGAGCAGCACGATCGTTCCGTAGAAGAGCGAGATCTCGAACAATTGGAGGCCAAGGCTGCGCTGGAAATAGGAGGGGAGCCAGAACAGCAGGCCGTAGCCGGCAATGGCGCCAGAGCCGTTGGCGACCGACATCAGCCACAGGCTCGGCTTGCTTCGCAGGACGCGCATCGTTTCACTGAAGGAGGGTGCGCGCGCGGCCGGGGCACCGCCCGCGGTGCGGCGTTCCGGCTCGCGGATTCCCAGTCGGATCAGCGGCGCGATCAGCAGTCCGCCGATCCCGACCGCGAGAAAGGCCGTCCGCCAGTCGATGTGGCTGGCGATCCAGCCGCCGAAGAAGATGCCAAGCGCCGAGCCGAGCGGAATCCCGAAGGAAAAGATCGCCATCGCCCGGGACCGCCACTCGGCCGGGACGAGATCCGGGATCAGGGCATAGGAGGGTGCGACGCCGCCCGCTTCGCCGATGCCGACGCCCATGCGCGCCAGCAGCAGCTGGACGAAATTCTGCGCGAGGCCGCAGAGGGCGGTGAACAGGCTCCACAAGGCCAGGCTGATGCTGATGATGGAGACGCGGCTGTAGCGATCGGCAAGACGGGCGACCGGAATGCCGAAGCTCGTGTAGAAGAGGGAGAAGGCGAGTCCGCCCATCAGCCCGAGTTGGGTGTCGCTCAGCGCCAGGTCGCTCTTGATCGGGATGGCCAGCACGCTGACGATCTGCCGATCGACATAGTTGAAGATGTAGGCGAGCAGCAGCAGCGCCAGGGCGCCGCGGGCCGGCGAGCGGCCGCTCAGGGCCGCCACTTTCCGGTTTCCATCCAGCGCAGCAGGGGCCGAAGCGGCAGGATCCACACGATTCCGGCGATCGCGTAGACCGCCAGTTCGATCGGCCAGGGCAGGGAGCCGATGAACGGCGCCAGGCTGGCGATCGCGACGGCCCAGACCAGGATCAGGAGGAGGATGAGTCCGATGCCTGCGATTTTGCGCCAGCTCGGTTGAGGCGGCAGTCTATCCATTCTGCGGGTGTGGCGATGGCATCGAGGGGAACGTCCCAAGGGTCAGGGGGAAGCGGCTCATCCGAGATTTGCAGCTCCCATGCAATGCCGATCGTCAGAATCGAGTCGCTTTGCCGCAGGTGCGACAATGCACGATCATAATGGCCCTTGCCCTGGCCGATGCGGGTTCCGAGCCGGTCGGCGAAGACCAGCGGCACCAGCACCACGTCCGGCGGCAGCGCCTCGGCGCTCCCCGGCGGCTGGAGCATGCCCCAGGGGCCGGCGTCGTCGCTGACCGGAGCCTCCCGGAACATCATGCGCGAGTCACGATCCCCGAACCACGGAAGCACCGCCCGTTGCCCGGCGCCGAGCCCTGCGAGAATGGGGTAGGGGCTGATCTCGTCCTTCATCGGATGATAGCCCGCGACCACCCGGGCCTCGATCAGATGGGGCAGGACGAAATCCGCCACCTTGGCTTCGAGCGCCTCGCGCAGGTCCGGCGCGAGAGACCGCGCGAACTCGCGCCGTGCCGCGCGGGCCGAAGCGCGCAATTCCCTCTTGGGGGAAGGGGAAGGTGACGGGACCGCCATGGTCGTTTGCTGGAATATCCTCTGACGCCAGAACGTCAGGTGGGAGCCATATGATCCGGACCAGGATCCGGGCAGGGACAGCTCCCTAGGATGTCTTATCGCCTCAGGGATGTTCTCAAAAGCTCGTACCGGGCAGTACCCGTCACCCGATATTTAGGGGGTCCGCACGCGGCTCTCAAGCCTTTCCGCAAGGGATTCGAGCCGGTCGGCGATTCTCTCGAGTGCATTGGCGACTTCGGGATCCGGTCGGGGCTGCGCGGTGCCGGCCCGGAGTTCCTTTATCTCGTCCGCCAGCAGCAGCGACGCAAACAGCAGCTGTCGTGCCTCGCTGAGGCTTCCAAGCGCGGATTCGGCCTCGCGCGCCTTGCCGTGGACGATCCCGCCGACGGAGCGGAGGTGTTCTTCCTCACCGTCGCGGCAGGCAACCATATATTTCCGTCCGGCGATTTCGAGCTCGACGGTCGCCATCACCCCTGCTCCTGCGTCGCCAGCAGGCGGTCGATCTGCGAGATTGCACCTTCCACCTTGCCGCGCAGGGCCTGGTGGACTTCGCGCAGGCGCCGCAGCTCTTCTTCGTTCCGGGCGGGCGGGACCTTGTCGGCCACGGCCTCGATCCTAGCGAGGGCGCGCTCGATGCGCTCGACGGCGGCCATGGCCCGTTCGTCTCTCATAAGTCAGGGAATAGCACGACCGTAGCGGGCGGCAAGCGCCCCAGTGTCGCGGCCGCTTCGCCGCGGCGGTGAGGTTGACGACCGCGCCTGCATATTTCAAGGAGCCGCACGTCCCAGTCCGGACTCTCCACCGAGGAAACAGCCTGATGTCCGTCGAACCGAGATTGCTGGCCAATGCCATTCGGGCGTTGTCGATGGACGCCGTCCAGGCGGCGAACAGCGGGCACCCGGGCATGCCCATGGGCGTTGCCGACGCTGCCACGATTCTCTTCACGGAATATCTGAACTACGATCCCCAGAATCCGGATTGGCCGGACCGCGATCGCTTCGTCCTGTCCGCGGGCCACGGCTCGATGCTGATCTATTCGCTGCTCCATCTTACCGGCTATGCGCATCCGACGATGGAGGATATCCGGAGATTCCGGCAGCTGGGCAGCCCCTGCGCCGGCCATCCGGAGAATTTCCTCCTGGCTGGCGTGGAGGCGACGACCGGCCCGCTCGGTCAGGGACTCGCAATGGCGGTCGGCATGGCAATCGCCGAACGGCATCTCAACGCGGGATTCGGCGACGATCTCGTCGACCATCATACCTGGGTCATCGCGGGCGACGGCTGCCTGATGGAGGGCATCAACCACGAGGCGGTCGGGCTTGCCGGCCATCTCGGGCTCGGCCGGCTGAACGTGATCTGGGACGACAACAGGATCACGATAGACGGATCGACCGACCTGTCCACCTCCGAGGACGTGAAGGCGCGCTACGCCGCCGCAGGATGGCATGTGCTGAGCTGCGACGGGCATGATTTCGCCGACATCCGCCGCGCCTTCGACGAAGCCCTGGCCGATCCGCGCCCCTCGCTGATCGCCTGCCGGACCATCATCGGATATGGCGCCCCCAACAAGCAGGGGACGGCGGCGACCCACGGCTCCGCGCTCGGGCCGGAGGAAGTGGCTGCCGCCCGCGAGCATCTGGTGTGGGACAGCGAGCCGTTCGATTTCCCCGAGCCGATCCTCAAGGCCTGGCGCGAGGCGGGGCGGCGGCGCAGCGCCAAGCGGACGGCCTGGCAGGCCTGCCTCGATGCGCATCCGGACCGGGACGAATTCCTGCGGCGGATGGCGGGGCGGCTGCCCGACGTCGATCCGCTCGCCGCCCATCTGGATGCCCTTGCGGCCAGTCCGCAGAAGGTTGCGACCCGCAAGGCTTCGGAGCTCGCGCTGGAGGCGATCAACGCCGGCATTCCCGAGACCATCGGGGGATCGGCCGACCTGACCGGGTCCAACAACACCAAGACCAAGGCGCAAAAGCCGCTGACCCGAGACCATTATGCCGGACGCTACGTCTATTACGGCATCCGCGAGTTCGGGATGGCGGCGGCGATGAACGGAATGGCGCTCCACGGCGGCGTCATTCCCTATGGCGGTACCTTCCTGGTCTTCTCCGACTACTGCCGGCCTGCGATCCGTCTTTCGGCCCTGCAGCAGGTGCGGGTCATCTACGTGATGACCCACGATTCGATCGGCCTCGGCGAGGACGGGCCGACCCACCAGCCGATCGAGCACGTCATGGGCCTGCGCATGATCCCGAATCTCGCCGTCTATCGTCCCGCGGATGCGGTCGAGACGGCGGAATGCTGGCAGCTTTCTCTCGAACGGCAGGACGGGCCCTCCCTGCTCTGCCTCTCGCGCCAGAATCTGCCCCAGCTCCGGCTCGAGCGAACGGACAATCTGTCGGCACGCGGCGCCTACCGGCTTCGGCCGGCCGCAGCGGCGCGGCGCGTGGTCATCATCGGGACCGGTTCGGAAGTCCAGGTGGCGCTCGCCGCGGCGGACCAGCTCGAGGCGCGGGGGATCGGCGCCGACGTGGTGTCCATGCCCTGCTGGTCGCTGTTCGATGCCCAGGATGCGGAATATCGCGACGACCTGCTGCCCAGGGATGGCACCCTGATCGTTTCGATCGAGGCGGGCACCACCCTGGGATGGGAACGCTATACGGGCCGTGACGGCCTGCGCATAGGTCTCGACCGGTTCGGGGCCTCGGCGCCGGCAGAGGACCTTTTCGAGCGCTTCGGCTTTACCGCTGAAGCAATTGTGCCGCGGATCATGGCGGCGTTGGATCAGACGGGAGATCGGTGAAATGGCGACCAGGGTTGCAATCAATGGCTTCGGCAGGATCGGACGGCTGGTGGCGCGGGCGATCCTCGAGAAGGCCGACAGCGGCATCGAACTGGTCGCCATCAACGATCTTGCCGACGCGAAGTCGAATGCCTGGCTGTTCAAGCGGGATTCCGTGCACGGCGCCTATCCGGGCGAAGTCGCGGCCGACGGCAACGACCTGATCATCGACGGCAAGCGGATCCACGTTACGGCCGAGCGTGACCCGGCCAAGCTGCCGCACGCCGCGAACGGAATCGACATCGCGCTCGAATGCACGGGTTTCTTCACCGATCGCGACAAGGCTTCGGCGCATCTTTCGGCCGGCGCGAAGAAGGTGCTTATTTCGGCCCCGGCCAAGAATGTCGACCTGACCGTGGTCTACGGCGTCAATCACGACAAGCTGAAGGCCGAGCACACGATCGTCTCCAACGCTTCGTGCACCACCAACTGCCTCGCGCCTGTCGCCAAGGTGATGAACGAGGTGATCGGGATCGAGCGGGGCCTGATGACGACCGTGCACGCTTATACCAACGACCAGAAAATCCTCGACCAGATCCATTCCGACCTGCGTCGCGCTCGCGCGGCGGCGATGTCGATCATTCCGACCACCACCGGTGCTGCGCGCGCCGTCGGCGAGGTGCTCCCCGAACTCAAGGGCAAGCTGGACGGATCGGCGATCCGCGTGCCGACCCCCAATGTCAGCCTGGTCGACCTCACCTTCACGCCCAAGCGGGATACCAGCGTCGAGGAAGTGAACAATGCGCTCAGGTCCGCTTCGGAGAGCGGCCCGCTGAAGGGCGTCCTCGCCTATAGCGAAGAGCCGCTGGTCTCGATCGACCTCAACCACAATCCGGCCAGCTCGACCGTAGACAGCCTCGAGACGGCGGTGCTCGAAGGCAAGCTGGTCCGGGTCGTCTCCTGGTACGACAACGAGTGGGGCTTCTCGAACCGCATGGTCGATACCGCGGCCGCCATGGCTGCGCTCCTCTAGGGAGCCGGGCCGTGGCGCGCTTCCGCACCCTGGACGACCTTGGCGACATCACCGGCAAGCGGGCGCTTGTCCGGGTCGACCTCAACGTCCCGATGGCCGATGGCGAGGTCACCGACGACACGCGCCTCAGGGCGACGCTGCCGACCGTGACCGAGCTGTCGAGCCGGGGCGCGATCGTGCTCCTGCTCGCCCATTTTGGCCGGCCGAAGGGGCAGATGCGTCCCGACATGTCGCTTTCGCTGGTAACCCGCGCCTATGGCAACGTGCTCGGCCATCCCGTCCGCTTCGTGGCGGATTGCCAGGGCCCGGACGCCAAAGAGGCGATCGCCACGATGGAGCCGGGCCACGTCGCCATCCTCGAGAATACCCGCTTCCATGCGGGCGAGGAGAAGAACGATCCGGCGCTGGCGGCGGCGATGGCTGAGCTTGGTGACTTCTACGTCAACGACGCCTTCTCCGCCGCGCATCGGGCGCACGCCTCCACCGAAGGGCTGGCGCACCTGCTCCCGGCTTATGCCGGTCGGGCGATGGAGGCCGAACTCAATGCGCTGGAAAAGGCGCTCGGCAACCCGGAGAGGCCGGTTGCGGCCGTGGTGGGCGGGGCCAAGGTTTCGACCAAGCTCGATGTGCTCACCCATCTGGTGTCGCGCGTCGACCATCTCATCATCGGCGGGGGCATGGCCAATACCTTCCTTGCCGCGCGCGGGATCGATGTCGGCAAGTCGCTGTGCGAGCATGACTTGAGCGGCACCGCGCTGGAGATCCTCGAGGCCGCGGATCGGGCGCAATGCACCGTGCATCTGCCTTACGACGTGGTGGTGGCGAAGGAATTCGCGCCCAATCCGCCGACCCGGACGGTAAACGTTCACGAGGTGGCGGGAGACGAGATGATCCTCGACGTGGGTCCTGCCGCGACCGAGGCTCTCGGCGACGTGCTGAAGACCTGCCGGACCCTGGTGTGGAACGGTCCCTTGGGGGCATTCGAAACGCAGCCCTTCGACACGGCCACCGTCGCGCTGGCGCGGACCGCGGCGGCCTTGTGCCGGAGCGGCGCCCTGGTTGCGGTCGCCGGTGGGGGTGACACGGTCGCCGCGCTGAACCACGCCGGCGTCGCCGACGATTTCACTTTCGTCTCTACGGCGGGCGGCGCATTCCTCGAATGGATGGAAGGGCGCGAGCTTCCCGGCGTCAAGGCGCTGGAGATCGAAGGGGGAAATTAGGCCATGGCGATCAAGGCGGGCATGCAGCGCATGTTCGGAACGCCGCTTCTGATCGATACGATCGACGATCCGCAGATGATCGCGGATCTGGAAAAGGCGATCCTTGCCCGCCGTGCGGCCGAACCCGGCATTGTCCGCTCCAACACCGGCGGTGGCTGGCATTCGGACCTGATGCTGCACCAATGGGGCGGGGACGCGGCTCAGAAGCTGATCCGCCACGCCATGGCCATCGCAACCCGTAACACCGTCGACATCGCCGCGCAGAACGGGGTCCGCGCGGGCTGGGCGGCGGAGTCCTGGGCCAACGTCAACGAGCGCGGCGGCGCCAACGCCCGACACGTGCACGGCGGCAGCTACTGGTCCGCAGTTTTCTACGTCCGGGTCGATGAAGGGTCCGGCGGTGAACTTGTCCTCCACGATCCGCGTATGCCCATGCTCGCCATGCACGCGCCCACCCTGCGGTTCCGCAACGCCGGCGGCGAGCGCCTGGTGAAGCTGAAGCCCACGCCCGGACTTCTGATATTATTCCCCTCATGGCTTGCCCATGAGGTCGAGCCCTGGGACGGTGACGGCATGCGTATTTCCATCGCGATCAACCTCACGGCGACCAGGACCCGGACCGTCGGGGGAACGTTGAGACAGGGGGACGCGGCGGCAGGGGCCGCTGCGGTCGCCTCGATCCCACAGGCTCCAGCAACGAAGGATGTATGATGAGCACGACCTTGGCCGCTTCGCAGTCTGAACAGAAGATCGCACAGGGAGAGGGATTCATCGCTGCCCTCGACCAGAGCGGCGGTTCGACCCCGAAGGCGCTCAAGGGCTATGGAATCGAGGAAGGCGCCTGGTCGAACGAGGAGGAAATGTTCGGCCTCATCCACCAGATGCGCTGCCGGATCATCACCTCGCCCGCCTTTACCGGCGACAAGGTGATCGGCGCGATCCTGTTCGAACGGACGATGGACGGGCAGGTCGAGGGCAAGCCGGTGCCCCAGGCCCTGCTCGATCGCGGCGTCGTTCCCTTCATCAAGATCGACAAGGGCCTCGAAGCTGAAGCCAATGGCGTGCAGCTGATGAAGCCGATTCCCGGCCTCGACGAACTGCTGACCCGCGCAAGGGGGCTCGGCGTGTTCGGGACCAAGGAGCGCTCGGTGATCAACCTCGCCAATCGCGAGGGTATCGCCGCGGTGGTGAAGCAGCAGTTCGACGTGGCCCGCGAGGTGCTCGCGCATGGAATGGTGCCGATCATCGAGCCCGAGGTGAACATCAAGAGCCCCGAGCGTGCGGAGGCCGACCAGATCCTGCTCGAGGAACTCACCAAGGCGCTCGACGGGCTTCCGGGCGACGCCAGGGTGATGCTGAAGCTGTCGATCCCGGCCCGGCCCAATCTGTTCGAGACTTTGGTCGATCATCCGCGCGTGCTGCGCGTGGTCGCGCTGTCGGGCGGCTTCAGCCGGCCGGAGGCCTGTGCGGAGCTGGCGAAGAACCGCGGCATGATCGCGAGCTTCAGCCGCGCCTTGCTCGAGGACCTGCGCCACCAGATGAGCGACGAGGAGTTCAATAGCTCGCTCGCCAGCGCGATCGACGAGATCTATCAGGCTTCGACCGTCAAGGTCTGATGCCTGGCCGAGGTCTTGCGCGGATCCTGATCCGATGAATCCGGACGACGAGGATCCGCTCGGACCGCTCGATCCGAATTTTGCCGAACGGTTCGAACGGGCCGAGCGGAGCCACATGTGCCAGCTCTACCTGATCTCGCCCGAGGAGATCGGCCCCGAATTCGACGCGCGCCTGCGCGAGGCGCTTGCGGCGGGGCCGGTGGCGGCGTTCCAGCTCCGTATGAAAGGCGCATCGGACGAGCAGATCCTGGCCGCCGCCGAACGGTTGAAACGGATCTGCGCCGAGCATGAGGTCGCGTTCATCATGAACGACCGGATGGACCTGGCCAAGGCCTGCGGGGCCGACGGCGTCCATCTCGGGCAGGGGGACGGCGACCCGCGCGATGCGCGCGCCTTGCTCGGCCCGTCGGCCCAGATTGGCGTGACCTGTCATGACAGCCGTCACCTCGCGATGGAAGCGGGAGAGGCGGGGGCCGACTATGTCGCGTTCGGCGCCTTCTTTCCGACCTCCACCAAGGAGACGGTACACCGGCCCGATCCTTCGATCCTGAGCTGGTGGTCGACCCTGTTCGAGATTCCCTCGGTCGCCATCGGGGGAATCACGCCCGGGAATGCCGCCGTGCTTGCCGATGCTGGGGCGGATTTCGTCGCCGTCTGTTCCGCCGTCTGGAACCATCCCGACGGCCCGGGGGCGGGCGTCCGCGCCTTCAACCAGGTGCTCGGGGGCTGACCCACGGCGCTGGCGTTGCCGTTGCGCAGCCGCCGTCTTGCTCCTAACCAGCTGTCAGGAGGCGGACATGCAGCCGGTCGAACGCGGGCAGCTCTGGGTGATGCGGATCCACGCGCTCGTTGCCGGGGCGATCCTGATCGTCGGCGCCGCGGTGGCGGACCAGGTCCTGCATCTGCGATTGGCCGTTCCGTCCGGGCTGCTCCTTGCGCCGGTGCTGCTCCTGCTCGTCTATCCGGTCCTGATCGCGCCGCAGCGCCGCTACCGGGCGCTCGGCTATGCGCTGGACCAGGACGAGTTGCGCATCGCCCGCGGTCTGATCGTCCGCACGGAGACGCTGGTCCCGCTGGGGCGGGTCCAGCATATCGACGTGTCCCAGGGGCCGCTGGAACGCCTGTTCGGCGTCAGCAGGCTCATGCTGCACACCGCCGGCACCCTCAACAGCCTGGTCGTGCTTCCCGGCCTCGCGCGTCCGACCGCCGAATCCATCCGCGACGAGATCAGGGCGCGGATCCGCTCGGGGCCGTGGTGACCGATCCGGACAGCGGACAGGCTGTCGCCGACCGGCACCTCCATCCGGCCACCCTGATCTTGCGGCTGATCAAGGACGCGCCATCGCCCCTGCTCGGTCTTCCCGCCGCCTATGCGGTGATGTCCGGCCGGGGATGGGGCGGCCTGCTGTTCGGCCTGGTCCTGGCCGCGGCGGCGCTGCTCTTCTTCCAGTGGCTGAGCTGGCGGCACTTCCGCTACGGCATAGGCCGCCAGGAAATGGTGATCGAGAGCGGCATCCTCAGCCGCACCCGGCGGTCGATCCCGTTCGAGCGGATCCAGGACGTCGACATCGAGCAGGGTCCGCTCGCGCGGCTGTTCGGCCTCGCGAAGCTGCGAATCCAGACCGGTGGCGCCGGGAGCGACGAGGGCGTGCTGGACAGCGTCAGCCTCGCCGAGGCCGAACGGCTGCGGGTCGCGATTCGCGCCGCGCGCCCGGAGCGCCGGGACATCCCGGCGGAAGGCGAACCGGCAGCCGTCCCCCTCTTTGCCATGGACGGCGCGCGGCTGTTCCTGTCCGGGCTGTTCGGCTTCTCGATGGTCTATATCGCCACCATCTTCGCCGTCCTGCAGACCGTGGACCGGTTTCTTCCGGTCGACATCTACGACCCCGCCCGGTGGATCGGCCTCGTCGACCGGCATCTGCACGATCGCCTCACTCCAGGAGCGATCGTCACGGTCGCGCTGCTGGCGCTGCTGCTCGGCCTTGTGACCGGCATAGCGCGATCCGTCTCCCGCGACTTCGGTTTCCGCCTCACGCTCGAGCCTGCCGGCGTGCGCCGCACCCGCGGCCTGTTCACCCGGAGCGACGTGCTGATCCCCCGGCGCCGGATCCAGATCGGACTCGTCGAAACCGGGCCGGTGCGGCGCGCGCTCGGATGGTTCGCCTTGTCGCTCCAGACCCTGGGCGGGGCGGGCACCCATGATGTCGGCGGGCTGCAGGGCGTCGCCCCGCTCGCACGCGCCGGGGAGGTGGATCGCATCCTTGCACGGGCTGCGGATCTTCGGGCGAGGGACCCCCGCCTGCTCCAGCTCGTGTCCGCCCGCCGAATCCCGCGGCGGCTGATCCCGGTGGCGGCGCTCGGCTTGCTGGTGGTGGCCGCCGGCTTTCTCTTTCCACCGGCCTGGATCGCGCTTCCCTTCCTGCTGCTCAATGCCGCTGCGCTGGTCTGGGAGCGCCGGTTCCACCGTTTCGGCATCGAGGAAGGACTGCTGTTCGTGCAGGTGGGGGCCTGGCGCCAGCGCCAGTGGATCATCCCCCTGCGCAAGATCCAGTCGCTCCGACTTACCCGCACCTGGCTCCAGCGCCGGTTCGATCTCGCCACCCTGTCGATCGACACCGCCGGCGCACCGGTGATGCGCGGGGCCCGGATAGCCGACCTGCGGGCGGCCGACGCCCGCGCGTTGGCGGATCGGCTGCTCGGCTAGCTCAGCGCATCGCCTGGGCGACCATCGATCGCAGCGTCAGCGCATCATGGATCGCATGGGCGTCGATGTCGTTGTTGAAATAGGCCCAGACGTCGCGTCCGCCCCTGGCCTGGCCGACGATCCAGTCCGTCCAGTCGATCAGGCATTCGTCCGGATAGCGTCCCCAATACTTCCCCTCGCCGCCGTGGAAGCGGACATAGGCGATCGGCCCGACGGCCCGGCGCGGCGTCGCGCTGCCCGGCATGTCATGGGCACAGAAGGCGACGCCCCGCGCCTCAAGGAGCGCCAGCATTTCGTCCGTAAGCCAGCTTTTGTCCCGGAACTCAAATACATGTGTGATGTCTTTGGGAAGCAGTGCAATGAAATCGGCGAGCCGTTCGAGGTTGACCCGGAAGCGGGGAGGGAGCTGGTAGAGGACAGGCCCGAGCCGGTCGCCGAGTTTCCGGAGCGGCGCGATCATCCGCTTGAGCGGCTCGGCGCAGTCCTTGAGCTTCCTTGCCTGGGTCAGATAGCGATTGGCCTTCACCGCATAGCGGAAGCCGGGCGGCGCCTGGTCGCGCCACCTGGCGAAGGTGTCGGCGCTCGGGAGCCGGTAGAAGCTGTTGTTGATCTCCACCGTGTCGAAGGTGGCGGCATAATGCTCGAACCAGCGCTTCACCGGCAGCTTCTCCGGATAGAAGCGCCCGCGCCAATGCCGATAGTTCCACCCCGAGCAGCCGATCCGTATTGCGCCGGTCCTGGTCACCACCGCTGAACACCGCTGGGCGGAAAGAAGTTTCTCCCCCGGCGTTCTGGTGCGGACAGTTGATGTGGAGTGTGAAGTGATCAGAACAAGCAACAGCGAGAGGATCATCGGGGGATTGCTGGCGGGAGCCATGGCGTTCGCCGTCGCGGGAGGAGCGATCGCCCAGCAGCCGGCTCGATCAGCCGGAGAGCCGACGGGCCGCCAGGCCCCCGTGCTCGACGGCACCGTCTTCCACGCCCAGGTTCTGCTCGATCGGGCCGGCTTCTCGCCCGGCGTGATCGATGGGCAGGAGGGAATCTCCTTCCAGGAGGCGCTGCGCGGGTTTCAGCAGGCTCGCGGCTTGGTCCTGACCGGCGAGCTGGATCGGCCGACCCGGCAGGCCCTGCTGCGGGACCAGACGCCTCCGATACGCCGCCTGCGGATATCCGAGGACGATGCCCGAGATAGCTTCGTCGGCAGCATCCCGGACGATCCCGCCGAGAAGGCGAAGATGGAGCGGCTCGGTTATCGCAACCTGCTCGAGAAGATCGCCGAGAAATTCCACACCACGCCGGAGACGATCCTGGCGCTCAACGATCCGAAGAGCGCGTTGCGCGCGGGCACGGTGCTGCGCCTTCCCAATGTCCTGCCCGCGTCGCGAAGCTATCCGGGCGCCGAGCCGGAGGTCGCGCAATTGCTCAGCGATTTGAACGTCGACCCGCGGCAGCCGGAAGCGGACCGGATAGTGGTCGACAAGTCGGACAAGGTGGTCCGCGTGTTCGATGCCGAGGACCGGCTGGTGGCGCAATTCCCCGCGACCCTCGGTAGCGAGCGGGATCCGCTGCCGCTCGGCACCTGGAAGGTGAACAGCGTCGCCTACAATCCGTCCTTCAAATATCAGCCGCGGCTGTTCTGGGACGTACCCGACGACCGCGAGGAGCATCTGCTCCCGCCGGGGCCCAATGGGCCGGTCGGCGTCATATGGATCGACCTTGATCGCGAGAATATCGGCATCCACGGGACCGACGCGCCCGAGACGATCAAGCGGGCGGAGAGCCATGGCTGCGTCCGCCTCACGAACTGGGACGCAGCACGCCTGGCCCGGATGGTCGATGACGGCATGGAAGTGGTCTTCCAGGCTTGAGCAGGCTCGCACTGGTCGCCAGCAACCTCCTGACCGCCGTCGTGACGGCGGCGGTGACCAGTCTGTTCTGGATTGCCGCCTACGGCAACGGGGGGGATGAGGAGAAGGTGACGGCCGGGGACGTGGCGGAGGTCCGGGACGTGGAAATGGGCGGACCGGAGGTGGCGATCGCCGAAGGGCTGGTGGTCGGGCCCACCGGCCTTGCTCTCCCCGTCGCCGGCGTGCGGGCCGACCAGCTTCAGGATACCTACACCCAGGCACGGGCCGGCGGGGCGCGTGCCCATGACGCGATCGATATCATGGCTCCGGAAGGCACGCCGGTGCTCGCGGCGGCACCGGGGACCGTCGAGAAGCTGTTCCTGAGCGACGGTGGCGGCGGGATCACCGCCTATGTGCGGTCGGACGACGGCCGCTGGATCTATTATTACGCCCATTTGAAATCCTACGCCCGTGGCTTGCGCGAAGGCGCACGGCTGCGCCGGGGCGATCCCGTCGGTTTCGTCGGGTCGACGGGCAATGCCGATCCGGCCGGGCCGCATCTCCATTTTGCCATCCACAGGATGGGGCAGGGCGAGAAGTGGCACGAGGGCGCGCCGATCAATCCTTATCCGCTTCTTGCCGGACGCAAGGTCCAAGGCTAAGGCGCGCGCGGCTCTTTCGAACAGGTGAGACTGGCATGAAGATCAGCGGCGTGGACATTCGTCCCGGCAACATCATCGAATATGAAGGCGGCATCTGGCGCGCGGTGAAGATCCAGCACACGCAGCCGGGCAAGGGCGGCGCCTACATGCAGGTCGAGATGAAGAACCTCATCGACGGCCGCAAGAACAACGTCCGCTTCCGCTCGGCCGAGACGGTGGAGCGGGTCAGGCTCGATACCAAGGATTTCCAGTATCTCTATGCCGAGGGCGACCAGCTCGTGTTCATGGACAAGGAATCCTACGAGCAGGTCCAGCTTCCGCGCGACCTGATCGGCGAACCTGCCGCTTTCCTTCAGGACGGCATGGACGTGGTGATGGAATTGTACGAGGAGCGTCCGATCTCGGTCCAGCTGCCCGACCAGATCGAAGCCACGATCGTCGAGGCCGATGCCGTGGTGAAGGGCCAGACCGCCTCCTCCAGCTACAAGCCGGCCATTCTCGATAATGGCGTCCGGGTGATGGTGCCGCCGCACATCACCTCGGGAACGCGCATCGTCGTCGATGTTTACAACCAGGAATATGTCCGTCGCGCGGACTGAGGCCCATTCCTCCCGCTGACGGGAGGAGGGAGGAGCGGGTGCGAGCGCAGCGAGCGCCCGGCTCCTTCAGCAAACCGGGGTCGTCGGCATTGCGCCGGCTGTTCCGGTATCCACCCCACGATCCTCTCCCGTGACCGGGAGGGGAGGACGAGAAGACATGGTTGCCCATTCCGGCCTGATCACAGTGATGCAGCGCGCCGCGCGCAAGGCGGCGCCCCGGTTGCGGCGCGACTTCGGCGAGGTCGAGCAGTTGCAGGTGAGCCGCAAGGGTCCCGCCGATTTCGTCTCGCTCGCCGACAAGCGGGCCGAGCAGACCGTCGTCGAGGAATTGCGCCACGCCCGTCCCGACTGGGGCCTCTGCCTTGAGGAAGGAGGAACGATCGCGGGCGATCCGTCCAAGCCGCGCTGGATCGTCGATCCGATCGACGGCACCTCCAATTTCCTCCACGGCATTCCCCATTTCGCCATCTCCATCGCGGTAGAGGAGCCGCGGCCCGGCGGCCGGGGCGAAATCACCCAGGCCCTGGTCTACCAGCCGCTCACCGACGAGAGTTTCTGGGCCGAGCGGGGCAGGGGCGCCTGGCTCAACGAGCGGCGGCTGCGCGTTTCCTCGCGTCGTGACCTTGCGGACACGCTGATCGCCACCGGCATCCCCTATATGGGGCACGGCAATCTCGACCGGTTCGACCGGGTTCTCAAAGCGGTTTCGCCCGAAGTGGCGGGAATTCGCCGCTTCGGGTCGGCCGCGCTCGATCTCGCCTGGGTCGCGGCGGGGCGGTTCGACGGCTTCTGGGAAGAGGATCTCCAGATCTGGGACATTGCCGCCGGCGTGCTGTTGGTGCGCGAGGCGGGTGGCTTCGTTACCGACTATCGCGGGGCGGATCGGGCGCTCGAAACCGGGCAGGTGCTGGCCGCCAACGACCAGATTCATTCCAGGCTGCACAAGCTGGTCGCCGGCGCCCTCCGGGGTTAATGTCCAGTCCCGACGGAGCGGTCAGCGCTCGCGCACGAAGGTCAGGAACTTCGGCGCGAGCGAGGCCCAGATGTCGAGATATTCGTTGAAATTCGCCTGCGGGATGCCCGCGTGGTCGAGATCGACGTCCATCTTCAGGACCGGATCGCCCTCCTGGTCGACATAGGCGCGGGCGAAACGCTGGTTGCGATTCCATTCGTTCACCCGCTCCAGCGTCGTGTCCACGTCGGTGAATCCGGTGGTGAAGGTGACGGTGGTGCAGGCGGCCCCATCCCTGCAATTCTCGAAGAAGATCCGGAAGTTGACGCCGCCGGCGCCGCTGGCGATCGAAGGCTCGCCGCTGGTCGTCCCGAGCTGCGCCTGAAAGCCCTTCGCGTGCAGTGCGGCGACCAGCGTCTGCGGGTTCTTCGCGCTGACCATCTGCGCGTCGGCCGGAAGGGACCAGACCAGCATCCCTGCGGCGAGCGCCATTCCCTTGAATTTCACGGATTTTTCTCCCCCGAACCCTGGCCTCTCCAATCGGGCCGTCGTGCGTTTGCCTTACCCTCGCCGAAGCGGTTGCGGAAGCGGGTTCGGTCGCCTAGAAGCCGCCGCAACCGAAGGTACCCGGAGAGTCTCGATGGCGTCCGTCGCCGCCGAATATCTGCCCATTCTGCTGTTCCTGGCCGTGGCGCTGGCGCTATCCGCCGCGTTCGTGTTCCTGCCCATGCTGATCGCACGGCTGACCGGAGCGCACCGGCCCTATCCGGACAAGCTGGCCGAATATGAGTGCGGCTTCCCCGCCTTCGAGGATCCGCGCAGCCAGTTCGACGTGCGTTTCTACCTCGTCGCCATCCTGTTCATCATCTTCGACCTGGAGGCGGCTTTCCTCTTCCCCTGGGGCGTCTCTCTGGCGGAGATCGGTATCGTCGGCTGGGCCTCGATGATGATCTTCCTCGCGGAACTGGCGCTTGGCTTCATCTATTGCTGGAAGAAAGGGGCGCTCGAATGGGAGTGATCCTCGACCCGCGGCACGAAAATCTGCGTCCGTCCGACCTGCAGCAGCCGGACCAGGCCTTTTTCAACGACCTGTCTGCCGAGGTTTCGGACAAGGGCTTCCTGGTCACCTCGACCGAGGACCTCTTCCAGTGGGCCCGCACCGGCTCGCTGTGGTGGATGACCTTCGGCCTTGCCTGCTGCGCGGTCGAGATGATCCACGTGAACATGCCCCGCTACGACCTCGAGCGCTTCGGCGCCGCGCCGCGTGCGAGCCCGCGGCAGTCGGACGTGATGATCGTCGCCGGGACACTCTGCAACAAGATGGCCCCCGCGCTGCGGCGCGTCTACGACCAGATGTCGGAGCCGCGCTACGTCATCTCGATGGGCAGCTGCGCCAATGGCGGTGGATATTATCACTACAGCTATTCGGTGGTGCGGGGATGCGATCGCATCGTTCCGGTCGACATCTACGTCCCCGGCTGCCCGCCGACCGCCGAGGCCCTGTTGTACGGCGTGATGCAACTGCAGCGGAAGATCCGCCGCATCGGAACGATCGAGCGGTGAGCGCGGCGAGGCGGCAATGAACAACTCTGCTCCACGGATCGCGCCCCGCGAGGGCATCATCGACGAGGTGAAGGCAGCGATCGGCGACGCGTTCGTCGACGCCAAGGATGCTGTCGGCGAAGTCTCGATCACCGTCCAGCGCGAGCGGATCGCGGACGTGATCCGCATCCTGCGCGACCAGTTCGAATATCAGCAGCTGATGGAAATCGCCGGCGTCGATTATCCGGCCCGCCCAGAGCGGTTCGAAGTCGTCTATCACCTGCTGTCGGTGACCCGGAATCATCGCATCCGGGTCCGGGTCATGACCGATGAGGAAAGGCCGGTTCCCTCCGTCACCAGCCTCTTCCCGGTGGCCGGCTGGCTCGAGCGCGAGGTGTTCGACCTCTACGGCGTGCTGTTCGAGGGCAATGGCGACCTTCGCCGGATCCTCACCGACTACGGCTTCCGCGGTCATCCGTTCCGCAAGGATTTCCCGCTCTCGGGCTATGTGGAGCTGCGCTATTCCGAAGAGCAGAAGAGGGTGGTCTACGAGCCGGTGCGGCTGGCGCAGGATTTCCGCGCCTTCGATTTCCTGAGCCCCTGGGAAGGCGCGAAATATATCCTGCCCGGCGACGAGAAGGTCCAGGGTGAGGCTCCCGGCGCCCCGACGCCCGCATCGGCGGGAGAGAAGAAATGAGCAGCAGCGCGCCCGTCGAGACGGTCGGCGACGAGACGGAGGTCGCCCGCACCGGCGCGACCCAGACCGACATCGCTAATTACACCATCAACTTCGGCCCGCAGCATCCGGCCGCCCACGGTGTGCTGCGTCTGGTGCTGGAACTCGACGGCGAGATCGTCGAGCGCGTGGACCCGCACGTCGGCCTGCTCCACCGCGGCACCGAAAAGCTGTGCGAATACAAGACCTACATCCAGTCGGTCCCCTATATGGACCGGCTCGACTATGTCTCGCCGATGTGCATGGAGCACAGCTATGTGCTTGCGATCGAGAAGCTTCTCGATCTCGAGATCCCGCTCCGTGCCCAGTATCTGCGGGTCCTGTTCGCCGAACTGACTCGCATCTCGAACCATCTGCTCAACATCGGCAGCCACATCATGGACGTGGGCGCGATGACTCCGAACCTGTGGCTGTTCGAGGCGCGCGAAGACATCATGAATTTCTACGAGCGGGTGTCCGGCGCGCGCATGCACGCCAATTATTTTCGGCCCGGCGGCGTCCATCAGGACGCCACGCCGCAGCTGCTGGAAGACATTGGCGCCTGGCTCGACAAGAAGCTGCGGCCCTTGTTCGAGGACTCGATCAGCCTCGTCGCAGACAACCGCATCTTCAAGCAGCGCAACGTCGATATCGGCGTCGTTTCCAGGGAGGATGCGCTTGCCTGGGGCTTTTCCGGCCCGATGATCCGCGCGGCGGGCATCCCTTGGGACATTCGCAAGGCGCAGCCCTATGACGCCTATGATCGGATCGAATTCGACATTCCGGTCGGCACCAAGGGCGATTGCTACGACCGGATGATGGTGCGGGTCGAGGAGGTCCGCCAGTCGGTCCGGATCATCAAGCAGTGCCTTGCCGACCTGCCGGAAGGGCCGGTCGCGTCGCTGGACCGCAAGGTGGTTCCGCCGAAGCGCGCCGAGATGAAGCAGTCGATGGAAGCCCTGATCCATCACTTCAAGCTCTACACCGAAGGCTTCCACGTCCCGGCGGGCGAAGTCTATGTCGCGACCGAAAGTCCGAAGGGCGAGTTCGGAATCTATTTGGTCGCGGACGGCACCAACAAGCCCTATCGGATGAAGATCCGGCCGACGGGCTTCAGCCACCTCCAGGCGATGGACTTCATGACCCGCGGCCACATGCTGGCCGACGCTACCGCCATCCTGGGCGCCCTCGACATCGTGTTCGGGGAGATCGACCGGTGACCGCGCCCGGAGTGATCAGGATCAACGAGAAGCTCGGCGCCTTCGCGGATCATTGGAATCCGCGGATCGTCGGCCGCTACAACGGCAACGAGCTGCGCCTTGCGAAGCTGAAGGGGGCTTTCACCTGGCACAGCCATGCGGACACCGACGAGCTGTTCTTCGTGGTTTCGGGCAAACTCCGGATCGAGTTCCGGGACGGCATCCGCGATCTCGGGACAGGCGACATGCTTGTCGTTCCGAAGGGGATCGAGCACCGGCCCGTCGCCGACGAGGAATGTGCGGTCCTGCTGATCGATCGGGAGGGGGAGCCGAACACCGGCGCCAATCCTTCCGAATTCACCCGTTCGAAGCTTGAGGCGCTCTGATGGCGGATCATCTTCCCACTCCCGCCCCGGACATCGAGGAGCAGCGCGCGCGCTGGGGCGATTTCGCCTGGACCGAGGCCAATGCGGCCAAGGTGAAGGAGATCATCGCCCGCTACCCGCCCGGGCGGCAGCAGAGCGCGATCATCCCTTTGCTCGATCTCGCCCAGCGGCAGGTCGGCGCGGAGACCCAGACCCAGGGCTGGCTTCCGGTTCCAGTGATCGAGTTCGTCGCCAGGGAACTGGGGATGCCCTACATGCGCGCCTATGAGGTCGCGACCTTCTACACCATGTTCAATCTGGCGCCGGTCGGCCGCTACCACGTGCAGGTCTGCGGAACCACGCCCTGCATGCTCCGCGGCTCGGACGACGTCATCGCCGCCTGCGTCGCAAGGGGGCTCAAGAAGGGGCAGACGACCGGGGATGGCCTGTTCACCCTCAACGAGGTCGAATGCCTGGGCGCCTGTGCCAATGCCCCGATGGTCCAGATCAACGACGACAATTACGAGGATCTGACCTTCGAAAGCATGACGGCGATCCTGGAAGCGCTGGCGCGCGGGGAGACCCCCAGGCCGGGGCCGCAGATCGACCGCCAGACCAGCTGCCCGGAGGGCGGGCCGACCACGCTTCCGGAGATGGTCACGGAAAATCACGATTATCGGGGACGGTGGAAATGACCGGCGGCGTTCGGCTGATCGGGAGGTGCGGCGATGCTTGAGGACAAGGACCGCATCTTCACCAATCTCTACGGATTCCAGCCCTGGAACCTGAAGGCCGCGATGCAGCGCGGCGATTGGGACGACACCAAGGGCCTGATGGCGCTTGGCCAGGACGCGATCATCGAGGAGATCAAGAACAGCGGGCTGCGCGGCCGCGGCGGCGCCGGCTTCCCGACCGGCATGAAGTGGTCGTTCATGCCCAAGGAGCCGAAGGACGGGAAGCCGAGCTTCCTCGTCATCAACGCCGACGAATCCGAGCCCGGGAGCTGCAAGGACCGCGAGATCATCCGCCATGATCCGCACAAGCTGATCGAAGGCGCCCTGATCGCCGGCTATGCGATGCGCGCGCGAGCGGCCTATATCTACATCCGCGGCGAGTTCATCCGCGAGGCCGAGACCCTCTTCGCCGCGGTCCAGGAAGCCTATGATGCGGGCCTGCTCGGCAGGAATGCCGCCAAGTCCGGCTACGACTTCGACGTGTTCGTCCACCGTGGCGCCGGCGCCTATATCTGCGGCGAGGAAACCGCGCTTCTCAACAGCCTGGAAGGCAAGAAGGGCTTTCCCCGCCTGAAGCCGCCGTTCCCGGCCGGCGCGGGCCTCTACGGCTGTCCGACCACCGTCAACAATGTCGAGAGCATCGCCGTCGCCCCGACGATCCTTCGCCGCGGCGCTTCCTGGTTCAAGAGCTTCGGCCGTGAGAAGAACGAGGGCACCAAGCTGTTCCAGATCAGCGGCCATGTGAACAAGCCTTGCGTCGTCGAGGAGGCGATGTCGATTCCATTCCGGGAGCTGATCGAGCGCCATGCCGGCGGGATCCGCGGCGGGTGGGACAATCTGCTTGCGGTCATCCCGGGCGGATCCTCGGTGCCGCTGGTCCCGGCCGAGCAGATCATGGACTGCCCGATGGATTTCGACGCGCTGCGTGACCTCAAGTCCGGTCTCGGCACCGCGGCGGTGATCGTGATGGACAAGTCCACCGACATCGTCCGCGCGATCACGCGCCTGTCCTATTTCTACAAGCATGAGAGTTGCGGCCAGTGCACGCCGTGCCGCGAGGGCACCGGCTGGATGTGGCGGGTGATGGAGCGGCTGTGCACCGGCGATGCCGAGATCGGCGAGATCGACAGCCTGCTCGACGTCACCAGGCAGGTCGAAGGCCACACCATCTGCGCGCTCGGCGATGCGGCCGCCTGGCCGATCCAGGGGCTGATCCGTCATTTCCGCCCCGAAATCGAGCGGCGGATCAAGGAACGTCAGGGCCAGGCCCTGGAGGCGGCTGAGTAATGAAGGTCAAGGTCGACGGAGTCGAAATCGAGGTCCCGCAGGGCGCGACCGTGCTGCAGGCCTGCGAGCTTGCCGGCAAGGAGATCCCGCGCTTCTGCTATCATGAGCGGCTGGCGATCGCCGGCAATTGCCGCATGTGCCTGGTCGAGGTGAAGCCGGGGCCGCCGAAGCCGCAGGCGAGTTGCGCGCTCCCGGCCCAGGAAGGGCAGGAGATCTTCACCACCACGCCGATGGTGAAGAAGGCCCGCGAGGGCGTGATGGAATTCCTCCTGATCAATCACCCGCTCGATTGTCCGATCTGCGACCAGGGCGGCGAGTGCGACCTGCAGGACCAGGCCATGGCCTATGGCCGCGGCCACAACCGCTTTCACGAGAACAAGCGGGCGGTGACCGAGAAATATATGGGTCCGGTCGTCAAGACGATCATGACCCGGTGCATTCACTGCACCCGCTGCGTCCGCTTCGTCGAGGAAGTGGCCGGCGTCGAGGAGATTGGCGCGATCAACCGCGGCGAGAATATGGAGATCACCTCCTATCTCGAACAGGCGGTGTCGTCGGAACTGTCGGGCAATGTCGTCGATCTCTGCCCGGTGGGGGCGCTGGTCTCCAAGCCTTATTCGTTCGAGGCGCGTCCGTGGGAACTGCGCAAGACCCCGGGGATCGACGTCATGGATGCGGTGGGGACCAACATCCGCATCGACAGCCGTCAGCGCGAAGTGATGCGGGCGCTTCCGCGCATCAACGAGGACGTCAACGAGGAGTGGGCGCACGACAAGACTCGCCACGCGGTGGACGGGCTGGTCCGCAACCGGCTCGACCGGCCGTGGGTGCGCAAGTCCGGCAAGCTTCAGCCGGCCACCTGGGAAGATGCCTTCGCAGCGATCGCCCGGGCGCTGAAGGGGGCAGGGGCCGAGGATGTCGCGGCGATCGCCGGCGACCTCCAGGATCTGGAATCCGTTTACGCCATGAAGGCCCTGCTCGGCGCCTTTGGTTCGAGCCTGCACGAGTGCCGGCAGGACGGCGCGAAGTTCGACGTCTCCAGCCCCGGCGCCTATCGCTTCCACGCGACCATCGCGGGGCTCGAGAATGCCGGCGCGATCCTGCTGGTTGGCAGCAACCCACGCTGGGAAGCGCCGCTCGTCAACACGCGAATCCGCAAGGCCATCAAGGCAGGAGCAAGGGTCTTTCACATCGGACCTGAAGTCGACCTGACCTATCCGGTTACGCATCTCGGCGCCGACCTGTCGGTGCTCGGCGCGCTGCCCGAGGAGGTGGCGGAGGCTTTCAGGGGAGCGACCGATCCCGCGGTCATCGTCGGGATGGGCGCGCTGATGCACGACGGCGCCCATGACGCCGTACGCGCGACCGCCGCGGCCCTTGGGGCCTCGTTCGGCATCCTCCACACTGCGGCATCGCGAGTCGGCGCGCTGGACCTCGGCTTTTCGACCGACGGCGGCATCGAGGCGATCCGCGCGCGTGCCGGATCGCTCAAGGCGCTGTTCCTGCTCGGCGCCGACGAACTGGATACGTCGGCCTTCGCCGACACCTTCACCGTCTATATCGGCACGCATGGCGACCGCGGCGTCCGCCATGCCGATGTCATCCTGCCAGCGGCCGCCTACACCGAGAAGCACGGGATCTACGTCAATCTCGAGGGGCGGGTGCAATTTTCCGAGAAGGCGATCGATCCGCCGGGCGACGCCCGCGAGGATTGGGCGATCATCCGCGCGCTGTCGGAGGCGGTCGGCAAGACCCTGCCGTTCGACAGCCTGCCCCAGCTTCGCGCCGCGATCGGTGCCGCGCATTCGCATCTGACCGTTCCGGGCCTGGCGCCGTTCGCCCTCCCCGTTGCGCCCGGCAGGGTACCGGCGGTGAGCGGAGAGATCGTCTATCCGATTGAGGATTTCTATCTCACCAATCCGATCGCACGATCCTCGCCGACGATGCAGCGCTGCTCTGCCGAGATCCTCCACGGCGAGACTTTCGCGGAGGCAGCGGAATGACCGAGTGGTTCCAGAGCTGGGCAGGCTACGGCTTCGGTTGGTTCCTGGCCAACCTCATCCTCATCCTTCTGATCGCCTTTCCGCTGATGCTGGCGGTGGCGATGATCATCTATGCCGACCGCAAGATCTGGGCGGCGATGGCGCTGCGCCGCGGCCCCAACGTGGTGGGGCCGTTCGGCCTGCTCCAGAGCTTCGCGGATGGGCTCAAGGTGTTCCTCAAGGAAACCATCATCCCGTCGGCCTCCAACCGCGGCCTGTTCCTGCTTGCGCCGATCATCACCTTCACGATCGCGCTGATCGCCTGGGCGGTAATTCCGTTCGGGCCCGGGATGGTGCTGGCCGATATCAATGTCGGCCTTCTCTACCTGCTCGCCGTCTCCTCGCTGGGCGTCTATGGCGTGATGATTGCGGGCTGGGCGTCCAACTCCAAATATCCCTTCTATTCGGCCCTTCGCGCCGCGGCGCAGATGGTGAGCTACGAAGTCTCGATCGGCTTCGTGCTGATCCCGGTGGTGATCTGGGCGGAGACGTTCAACCTCGGCGGCATCATCGATTCCCAGCAGGGGCATGTCCTCGGCTTCATCAATGCCTTCGGGTTCAACCCGCTGCTGCTGCCGCTTGCGGTGATCTTCTTCATCTCGGCGATGGCGGAAACGGCGCGTACGCCTTTCGACCTCACCGAGGCGGAGTCGGAGTTGGTTGCCGGCTATCAGACCGAATATAGCTCGATGGCCTTCGCCCTCTACTGGCTGGGCGAATATGCGAACGTCCTGCTGATGTGCGGCCTCAACGCCATCCTGTTCTGGGGCGGGTGGCTGCCTCCGGTCGACTGGGCGCCCCTCTACGACTTCCTGTTCAATGCCCAGATCACGGGCATGTTCTGGCTGTTCGCCAAGATATTCTTCTTCTTCTTCATCTTCAGCTGGGTGAAGGCGACGGTGCCGCGCTTCCGTTACGACCAGCTGATGCGGCTTGGATGGAAGGTCTTCCTGCCGATCTCCCTCATCTGGGTGTTCCTGGTGTCGGGCTATCTGATGATCTTCCGCTATGGAGCGCTGTCATGATCGCCCATTACGCAAAGACCTTCCTCCTCTGGGAATTCGTGAAGGCGCACTGGCTGACGCTGAAATATTTCTTCAAGCCCAAGGCGACCATCAACTATCCCTACGAGAAGAACCCGATTTCGCCGCGGTTCCGGGGCGAGCATGCGCTGCGCCGCTATCCGAACGGCGAAGAGCGCTGCATCGCCTGCAAGCTGTGCGAAGCGGTCTGTCCGGCCCTTGCGATCACCATCGAGGCCGAGCCGCGCGCCGACGGCAGCCGCAGGACGACGCGCTACGACATCGACATGGTCAAGTGCATCTATTGCGGCCTGTGCCAGGAGGCCTGTCCGGTGGATGCGATCGTGGAGGGTCCGAACATGGATTTCTCGGTCGAGGACCGTGCCGAGCTCATCTACGACAAGGCCAAGCTTCTCGATAATGGCGACCGATGGGAGCGGACCCTTGCCGCGAACATTGCCGCCGATGCGCCTTACCGTTAAGTCGCCACCCGAATCTCAGGGGCCGAAAAAAGAAACGTGATCCAAGCCTTCGCCTTCTACCTGTTCGCCGTCATCGTCATCCTCAGCGGGGTGATGACGATTGCCGCGCGCAATCCGGTGCACAGCGTGCTGTGGCTGATTCTCGCCTTCTTCAACGCGGCGGGGCTGATGCTGATCGTCGGCGCCGAATTCATCGCGATGCTGCTGGTGATCGTCTACGTCGGGGCAGTCGCGGTGCTGTTCCTGTTCGTGGTGATGATGCTCGACGTGGACTTCGCCGAGCTTCGCGCCGGCATGGCCCGCTACTGGCCTCTCGGCGCCGCGCTCGCGCTGGTGCTGCTCGCGGAGATCTTCTTCGCGGTGCTGGCATGGCAGGCGGGCGGAATCGACACCGGCGTGCGCGCGGCGCCGACCGATCCGGGCGTCCCCAATATCGAGGCGCTCGGGCAGGTGCTCTACACCCGCTACGTCTACATCTTCGAAGCGGCCGGGCTGGTGCTGCTGGTGGCGATGATCGGCGCGATCGTGCTGACGCACCGCACCCGCCGCGACGTCCGTCCGCAGAACATCTCGGAACAGGTCCGGCGGCGTCCGGAGGAAGCGGTGCGTCTGGTGGATCAGCCGGTGGGACAGGGGGTGGAGCTGTGATCGGCCTTGGCCATTATCTCGCCGTGGGCGCGGTGCTGTTCGTCCTCGGCGTGTTCGGCATCTTTCTCAACCGCAAGAACGTCATCGTCATCCTGATGGCGATTGAGCTCATCCTGCTCGCGGTGAACATCAACCTGGTCGCCTTCTCCGCCTTCCTCGGCGACATGGTGGGGCAGGTGTTCGCGATGTTCGTGCTGACGGTGGCTGCCGGCGAAGCGGCGATCGGGCTCGCCATCCTCGTCATCTACTTCCGTGGCCGCGGCACCATCGCGGTCGACGACATCAATCAGATGAAGGGCTGACATGAACGTCCAGCTCATCGTCTTCCTGCCGCTCCTGGCCGCGATCATCGCCGGCCTCGGCAACCGCATGATCGGCAATGTTGCCGCCAAGGTCGTCACCACCGGCGCCCTGTTCGTGTCCTGTGCGCTCAGCTGGCCGATCTTCCTCGGCTTCATCGCCGGGACCGAGACCGCGCAGGTCTATCCCGTGCTCGACTGGATCCGGTCGGGCGATCTCAGCGTCGACTGGGCGCTGCGGGTCGATGCCCTGACGGCGGTCATGCTGGTGGTGGTGACCACCGTCTCCAGTCTCGTCCATCTCTACAGCTGGGGCTATATGGCGGAGGATCCGTCGCAGCCCCGCTTCTTCGCCTATCTGTCGCTGTTCACCTTCGCGATGCTGATGCTGGTGACGGCCGACAATCTGGTCCAGATGTTCTTCGGCTGGGAAGGGGTCGGCCTCGCTTCCTACCTGCTCATCGGTTTCTGGTACGAAAAGCCCTCGGCCAATGCGGCCGCGCTCAAGGCGTTCGTGGTCAACCGCGTCGGCGACTTCGGCTTCGTGCTCGGCATCTGCGGCACCTTTCTGGTGTTCGGCACCGTGTCGATCCCGGCGATCCTCGCCGCTGCCCCGGACATGGCCGGCGCGACCTTCGGGTTCCTCGGCATGCGGGTCGACGTGATGACGGCGCTGTGCCTGCTGCTGTTCGTCGGCGCGATGGGCAAGTCGGCCCAGCTCGGCCTCCACACCTGGCTTCCGGATGCGATGGAGGGCCCGACCCCGGTCTCCGCCCTCATCCATGCCGCGACCATGGTCACCGCCGGCGTCTTCATGGTGTGCCGCCTGTCGCCGATGTTCGAGACCAGCCAGACGGCGCTGGCCGTGGTGACCTTCATCGGCGCCGCCACCGCACTGTTCGCCGCCACCGTCGGCACGGTGCAGAACGACATCAAGCGGGTGATCGCTTATTCGACCTGCTCGCAGCTCGGCTACATGTTCTTCGCGGCGGGCGTCGGCGCCTATGGCGCGGCGATGTTCCACCTGTTCACCCACGCCTTCTTCAAGGCGCTCCTGTTCCTCGGCGCAGGCAGCGTGATCCACGCCATGCACCATGAACAGGACATGCGCTTCTACGGCGGGCTGCGGAAGGAAATTCCGTTCACCTTCTGGGCGATGATGGCGGGCACGCTGGCGATCACCGGCGTCGGTATCATCCAGGTGGCGGGCTTCCCGGGCTTCGGCTTTGCCGGCTTCTATTCGAAGGATGCGATCATCGAGGCCGCCTATCAGAGCGGCACGTCGGTGGGCATGTTCGCCTTCGCGGTCGGCATCTTCGCCGCGTTGCTCACCAGCTTCTACAGCTGGCGCCTGGTCTTCCTCACCTTCTTCGGCAAGCCCCGCTGGGCCGCGTCCGAACATATCCGCCATGCCGTGCACGATCATCACGGCCATGGGCAGGACGAGCCTGCCCAGGAGCAGGCGGGGCATGATACGCGCCCGAACGAAATCTCGGCGGTCGATCTGCCGGCGGACACTGGCGGCTATCATCCGCACGAAAGCCCGTGGGCGATGCTCGTGCCCCTGGCCGTACTTACGATCGGCGCGATCTTCGCCGGCCTCCTGTTCCACGGTCCGTTCATCGAAGCGGAGGAGGGCGCACACTTCTGGCAGACGAGCATCATGTTCGACACGCATCTGATGCATGCGCTGCACGAGACGCCGGTGCTGGTGAAGCTTCTCCCTGGAACGGTGATGCTGATCGGCCTGCTGATTGCTTGGTCGGCCTATGTCCGCAACCCGCAGCTGGCCAAGACCTTCGCGGCGCAGTTCCGGATGCTCTACCTGTTCCTGCTCAACAAATGGTATTTCGACGAGCTCTATCAGCTCATCTTCGTCCGTCCGGCGATGTGGCTCGGCCGCGTCTTCTGGAAGAAGGGCGATGAAGGGACGATCGACCGCTTCGGCCCGGACGGCGCAGCAGCGCTGGTGGCCGGCGGCAACACGCTCGCCGTCCGGCTGCAGTCGGGTTACCTCTACACATATGCCCTGGTGATGCTGCTCGGCATCGTCGCGGCCGCAACCTGGGTCATGGCGCGATGAACGCAGCCGGCTTTTCCATCCTTTCACTGCTGCTCGCGGTGCCGATGGTCGGCGCCATCGGCTGCCTGGTCTCCGGAGCCGCCGCGTCGCGCTGGATCGCCCTGATCGCGACCCTGGTCTCGCTCGCGCTCGGCCTGGTGCTGTGGAACCAGTTCGAGATCGGCGGGGCCCAGTGGCAGTTCCAGGAATATGCAGGGCTGGTCGGTCCGTTCGCATGGGCGCTCGGCATCGACGGCATCGCGCTGATGCTGATCCTGCTCACCCTGTTCCTGATGCCCATCTGCATCCTCGCCAGCTGGACGTCGATCGACAAGCGGGTGCCGGAATATATGGCCGCTTTCCTGCTGATGGAGACGCTGATGATCGGCGTCTTCGTCGCGCAGGATATCTTCCTCTTCTACATCTTCTTCGAGGCAGGCCTCATCCCGATGTACCTGATCATCGGCATCTGGGGCGGCGCGGAACGCATCTACGCCAGCTATAAGTTCTTCCTCTACACCCTGCTCGGATCGGTGCTGATGCTGATCGCGATGCTGTGGATGGTGAACCATGCCGGCACGACCTACATCCCCGATCTGCTGGTCTACGACTTCCCGCCGGAGGCGCAGACGTGGCTGTGGCTCGCCTTCTTCGCCAGCTTCGCGGTGAAGATGCCGATGTGGCCGGTCCACACCTGGCTGCCCGACGCCCACGTGCAGGCGCCGACCGCGGGCTCGGTGATCCTGGCCGGCGTGCTCCTCAAGATGGGCGGCTACGGCTTCATCCGCTTCTCGCTGCCGATGTTCCCGGAGGCCTCGGCCCAGCTGTTCTGGCTGGTCATGGGCCTGTCGATGATCGCCGTCGTCTACACCTCGCTGGTGGCGCTGGTGCAGCGGGACATGAAGAAGCTGATCGCTTATTCGTCGGTCGCGCACATGGCATTCGTCACCATCGGCCTGTTCGCCTTTAATCGCCAGGGGCTCGACGGCGCGCTGATCGTGATGCTGAGCCACGGCCTGGTGTCGGGGGCGCTGTTCCTGTGCGTGGGCGTGATCTACGATCGCCTGCACACGCGCGAGATCGAGCGCTACGGCGGCCTGTCGGACAATATGCCGGCCTATGCGACCCTGTTCCTGCTGTTCACCATGGCCTCGATCGGCCTGCCGGGCACCAGCGGCTTCGTCGGCGAGTTCCTGAGCATCGTCGGCGCCTATCAGGCGAACAGCTGGGTGGCCTTCGTGGCCACGACCGGGATCATCCTCGGCGCGGCCTATATGCTCTTTCTCTACTGGCGGGTGGCCTATGGGAAGCTGACCAAGCCCGACGTCGCCGCCATGCCGGATCTCAACAAGCGCGAGCTCGCCATGCTGGGCTCGATCGCGGCAGTGGTGTTGTGGATGGGTGTCTATCCGGAAAGTTTCCTCGCGCCGATGCGCAAGGATGTCGATATCCTTCTTGCGCGTATCGAGCGCGCGGCTCCGGAGGGCGACGCGCGCCTGACCATGGCGGCAGCCGGGCCCGCCGCGGACTCGCATGACGCCGCGGCTGCTGCGGAAGGAGCGCACTGATGGGATATTCGCTCGCGCTCACGCTGCCGGAAATCACCCTTTCGGTATCGGCTCTGCTGTTCATGATCGTCGCGGCCTTCGCCGGCGACAAGTCGGCCCGGGCGCTGACCTGGCTTTCGGTGCTCGCCTTCGTCGTGGCGACCCTGCTGATTCCGGGCGTCTTCGACGTCGGCGGAATCGGCTTCGGCGGCCTGTTCATCGCCGACAGCTTCGCGGCCTTCGCCAAGATAGTGATCTATGTCGCGGCCGCGGTCGCTCTCATCGCGGCGAGCAGCTGGTTCGCCCGTGACGGAGTCTACAGGGCGGAATATCCGGTCCTGATCCTGCTTGCCGCCGTCGGCATGGGCATGATGGTCTCGGCCGGTGACCTGCTGACCCTCTATGTCGGTCTCGAGCTGCAGAGCCTCGCGGCCTATGTCCTCGCCGCCTTCCAGCGGAAGGACACGCGCTCGGCCGAGGCGGGCCTCAAATATTTTGTGCTGGGGGCCCTTGCCTCGGGCATCCTGCTCTACGGCATCTCACTGCTCTACGGCTTCACCGGATCGACCCAGTTCGGCGACGTCGCCGACGCGCTCGCGCGGGACGGCGTATCGTCCGGCGAGCTGTTCGGGATCGTTTTCCTGTTCGCCGGTCTCGCCTTCAAGATCAGCGCGGTTCCGTTCCACATGTGGACGCCCGACGTCTATGAAGGCGCACCCACACCGGTGACGACCTTCTTCGCGAGCGCGCCGAAGGTGGCGGCGGTCGCCCTGCTGACCCGCGTCGCCATTTCGGGCATGGGCGCCGCGACGTTCGAATGGCGCCAGATCGTCATCTTCATGGCGCTGGCTTCAACCATCCTCGGCGGCGTGGCGGCGATCGGGCAGCCCAATATCAAGCGGCTGCTCGCCTACAGCTCGATCAACAATGTCGGTTTCGCCCTCATCGGCCTTGCGGCGGGAACCGCTGCCGGCGCCGCTTCGGTGCTGTTCTACATGGCGGTCTATGTCGTGATGACGCTCGGCTCCTTCCTCGTCGTGCTGCGCATGCGCGATGAGGACGGGCGGCCGCTCGAAGCCATTGCCTCGCTGTCCGGTCTGTCGAGGACGCGGCCCTTGCTGGCAGCCGCCATGGCGATGTTCATGTTCAGCCTTGCAGGCGTGCCGCCGCTGATGGGCTTCTGGCCGAAATTCTTCGTTTTCAACGCGGCGGTCGAGGCGGACCTGACCTGGCTGGCCGCCGTCGGTATCGCCACCTCGGTGATCGGCGCCTATTATTATCTCAAGATCGTCAAGATCATGTATTTCGACGATCCGGCGCCGGCCTTCGAGCGCAGCCGCGACTGGGTGGAAGGCGTGCTGATCACGGCCGCTGCCCTGTTCGTGTCGCCGCTCGGTTATCTGCTGATCGGGCCGCTCAGCATCGCGTCCGACACGGCTGCTGCGTCACTCTTCTAGGGAAGGATCCCTTCTTCTGGCCGAAGGGCGGTCTGCACTGATCCGGACGGTCGCCGAGACCGGCTCGACCAACGACGATCTCGCCATGCTCGCACGCCAGGGGGCGGCGGAAGGGCTGTGGCTGCGTGCCGAGCGCCAGACCGGCGGCCGCGGCCGTCACGGCCGGCACTGGCGTTCGCCGACGGGCAACCTCTATGCCAGTACCCTGGTCCGGCTCCGCCCGGTCGAACCGGCTCCGGCCACCCTGGCGCTCGTGGCTGCGGTGGCGCTTCATCAGGTGGTGCAGGCCTATGCCGGGCCGGAGGCGATCCGGATAAAGTGGCCGAACGATCTGCTTGCCCGGGGCGACAAGCTCTCCGGCATCCTGCTCGAGCGGATCGACGATGCGGTGGTGATCGGTTTTGGCGTGAACCTCGCCTCCTGCCCGGACGACCTGCCGGCCACCAGCCTCCAGCGCCTGGCCGGCGTGGCACCGGACCCCGACACCTTCTTGCGGGACCTTGTCGACAGCTTCGCATCATGGCTTGCCCGCTGGCGGGGGCAGGGGCTTGCGCCGATCGTGGCCGCCTGGCTGGACCACGCACATCCCAAGGGCACGCCGCTTTCGGCTGCGGCGGCCGGTGCTCCGGCGGTCGATGGTCTGTTCGACGGCCTGGAGGCAGACGGTGCGCTGCGGCTGCGCTTGGCGGATGGTTCGACGCATGTCATCCACGCCGGCGACGTCTTCCTGATCTGAGCGTCGGAGGATCTTCGTGCCACAGCTACGCCCCGTCCGATCTTCCGATCTCGATCTCATTTGCCGCCATCGGCAGGAAATGTTCCGCGAATCCGGACGGCCGCCGGCGCAGGTCGCGGCCATGGCGGATCCGTTCCGCGAATGGCTCGCCCCGCGCCTCGCCGACGGGCGCTACTTCGGCTGGATCGTGGAGGAAGGCGGGGCGCCGGTGGCCGGCCTCGGGATGATGGAGATCGACTGGCCTCCCCATCCGCTGCACCCCCGCGAAGCCCGGCGCGGCTACATCCTCAACGTCTATGTCGAACCCGGCTTCCGCCGCCGCGGCCTTGCACGACTCCTGATGGAGACGGCACAGGAGGAGGCCCGGCGACGCGGCATCGGCTATGCGATCCTCCATGCGACCGATCAGGGTCGTGCCCTCTACGAGGCGCTCGGATGGACGGATACTGCCGAAATGGCACTTAGCATCGGCGCTCCGCTCGCCTAGGACATTCGACCAGGGACCTTTGCATGCTGCTCGCGATCGACGCCGGAAACACCAATGTCGTCTTCGCCCTGATCGAGGGCAGGACCATCCGCGCCCGCTGGCGGATCGCGACCGAGCCGCGCCGGACGGCCGACGAATATGCGGTCTGGCTGCACCAGCTGCTGGAGCTGGAGGAAATCGATCGCAGCGACATAGAGGCGGTGATCCTCGCTACGGTCGTGCCGCGCGCACTCCACAATCTGCAGGTCCTCGCCAGCAAATATTTCCGGGTGGAAGCCCTGGTCGCGGGCCGGCCGCCGGTCGAATATGGGATCAGGATCGACCTGCCCGATCCGGGCAGCGTCGGCGCCGACAGGATCGTCAACGCCATCGCCGCGCACGACGCGCATCCGGGCGACCTCATCATCATCGACTTCGGGACCGCTACCACCTTCGATGTCGTCGACTATAGCGGCACCTACAAGGGCGGGGTGATAGCGCCGGGCATCAACCTGTCGCTCGATGCGCTGGTGATGGCGGCGGCCAAGCTCCCGCGCATCGCGATCGAGGCGCCCGCGAGCGATCTGGACGTCATCGGCCGCAGCACCGAGGAGGCTATGCACTCGGGCATCTACTGGGGCTATGTCTCGATGATCGAAGGCCTGGTGGCACGGATAAGGCGCGAGATCGGCCGCACGACGAAGGTTGTCGCCACGGGCGGGCTCGCCGCGCTCTTCTCGAAGCACAGCGACGTGTTCGATGCCATCGAGCCCGATCTCACCATTACGGGCCTGGGCATCCTATATGAGCGGAGCAGGCGTTGAGTGACGCAGCCCTTCGTTCGAATCTGAGTTGGAGAGACATGAAGCCAGGCAATGAACTGCTCTTCCTCGCCCTCGGCGGGTCCGGCGAGATTGGCATGAACGTCAACCTCTACGGCTGCCAGGGCAAATGGATCATGGTCGACCTCGGCATGACTTTCGCCGATCCGGCCTATCCCGGGATCGAGCTGATCCTGCCGGACCTGAGCTTCATTGAGGAGCGGCTGGACGACCTGCTCGCTGTCGTGCTCACCCATGGCCATGAGGACCATATCGGCGCCATTCCCTACATGGCGGCCGACCTGGGCGTCCCCCTCTATGCCACGCCGTTCACTGCCGGCCTGATCGCCGGCAAGCTGGAGGAGGAGGGGCTGCTCGACACCGTGCCGCTGAAGGTGATCGACCTTGGTGACGGTTTCGAGATCGGCCCGTTCGGCCTGCGCTACGTGCCCCTGGCCCATTCCATACCCGAAGCCAATGCGCTGCTGATCGAAACGCCGTTCGGACGGGTGTTCCACACCGGCGACTGGAAGCTCGATGCCGCGCCGCAACTCGGCGATCCGACCACGCCGGCCGAGCTGACGGCGGTCGGGGATCTCGGCATTCTGGCGCTCGTCTGCGATTCCACCAATGTCTTCAATGAGCAGGAATCCGGCTCGGAGGCGGAAGTGCGCGCCGGGCTCGACGAAGTCATCGGTGCAGCCGAAGGCCGGGTGCTGATCACCACCTTCGCCTCAAACGCGGCGCGCCTGAAGACGCTCGGGCAGGTGGCGATGGACACCGGCCGATCGCTCTGCATCGCCGGGCGCTCGCTCGAACGAATCCTGCGGGTGGCCAAGAGCGTCGGCTATCTCGAGGATTTTCCGCCCGTGGTGGATTTCGAGGAAGCGATGCAGCTTCCGCGCCGCGAGTTGATGATCATTTCCACCGGTGGACAGGGTGAACCGCGTGCGGCCCTCTCGCGGATCGTCTTCGACACCCACAAGCTCAAGCTCCACCCCGGCGACCTCGTCATCTTCTCATCGCGGCAGATTCCCGGCAACGAGATCGCCATCGGCCGGATCCAGAATGCGCTGGCCGCCAAGGGCGTCGAGATGATCACCGATCGCCAGGCCGACGTCCATGTGTCGGGCCACCCGGGCCGTCCGGAACTGGCAGCCATGTACCGCTGGATCCGGCCGGAGATCATCGTGCCGGTGCATGGTGAGATGCGCCACATGGCTGAACATGCGCGATTCGCCCGTTCCCAGGGCATCCCCCACGGGATCGTCCAGCAGAATGGCGAAATGGTCCGGCTGGCCCCGGACGGCCCCGAGATCGTCAGTCACGAACGCGTCGGTCGCCTCGTGCTCGACGGCGACGTGATCCTGCCGGCGGACGGCACCACTATGAACGAGCGCCGCCGTATCGCGCATAATGGTCACATCACCGTGGTCGTCGTCCTCGACGCGCAAGGGCAGCCCGCGGCGGGCGTGGAGATCGCCCTCCAGGGCGTTCCGGTGGAAGAGGATCGCGAGGCCTTTCTCGAACAGGCCCGCACAGCGGCCGCGGCCGCCGCCGACGCACCTGCCCCCGAGGAAAAGATGCGCGAGGCGATCCGGCTCGCCGTCAGGCGCTGCGCGACCGAATGGACCGGCAAGAAGCCGATCGTCGACGTTCTTCTGATCAGGACCAGCTGACGGTGAAGCTGACGTCCATCATTGCCATCTACCTCCTGTTCTGGGTGATGAGCCTGTTTCTGGTGCTTCCCTTCGGTGTCCGCACCGATGAGGAAGTGGGGCAGGAGCGGATTCCGGGGCACGCGGAAAGCGCCCCTCACAGCTTCAGCTTCGGAAAGGCGGCACTGCGGGCGACGATCGTCTCCGCCCTGCTCTTCGGTGCCTATTATGCCAACTACGTCTACGGGTGGATATCCGTGGACATGCTGGACTGGGCGTCGTCGCCGAACCGCTGACCTCCGCTCGGCGGAGCGGAGCAGGGAAGGGGGAATGAGGATGAAGCTGATCGGACAATATGACTCGCCCTTCGTCCGGCGGGTCGCGATCGCGCTCAGGCTGCATGGCCTGAGCTACGAGCATCTGCCCTGGTCGGTGTTCCGCGACGCCGAACGGATCGCCGCCTACAATCCGTTGCTCCGCGTTCCTACGCTGGTTCTGGCGGACGGGGAGGTCCTCACCGAGAGCCATGTGATCATCGACTATATCGAGCGCATCGCCGATCGGTCGCTGTGGCCTTCCGACCCGGCCGAATTCGTGAGGGCCTTGCGGGTCACGAGCCTGTCCACCGGGTCCGCCGACAAGGCCGTCTCACTGGTCTACGAGGAACTGCTCCACGACCACGTGTCGCAGCAGTGGATCGACCGGTGCGAGGCGCAGATCGTCGCCGCCGTAGACCGGCTCGAAGCCGAGATCGAACCGGCGGCCGGCCCCCGTCTGTTCGGAGACGCGCTCGGGCATGCCGATATCGCGCTTGCCTGCATGTTCCGTTTCCTCGGGGAAGCCCATGCGGACCGGTTCGATTTTCAGCGTTGGCCGTCGCTGCGGAGGCATTCCGAGCTGTGCGAGTCCCAGCCTCTCTTCGCTGACGTTGCGCAGCCGTTCAGCGTGACGTTGCCCAGCCGGACTGGCTGAGGCTTAACGAAGCCGTTCGATGGCCTGGGCGAGCGCCACGTAGAGCTTGCCCATGTCGGAGGAGAGGATGGTGACGCCCAGCGGCGAACCGTCGCGATCGGCGAGGATGCGCCGCAGCATCGCTTCGAAGTCGTGGATGTAGCGGTTCACCTGCTCCCGGAACTCGGGCTCTTCCTCATAGTGCCGCGCGATTTCGCGGGCCTCGCCGGAATTCAGCAGCCGCACCGCGCGGCGGGTGAACACGCCGCGGTCACCGCGAAGATAGGCCGCCCAGGCGGTGTCGGTGACTTCGTTCGACAGGATCTTGGTGACGTCGATCGCGGTGGAATTGAGCGATTCGATGAGGAGCGCGACGCGCCGGGAGAGGTTCTTGCTCTCTTCCTCCTCGCGTTCGCGCTGCGTCTCTTCGATCCGGGCCTCGATCGCCGCCGTCGTCTTGCCGATCGTCAGCATCTGGCGGGTGAGACGATCGGAGGCGCGACGGGCCGCCGCCACCGCCTTCTCCGCCATTTCGGTAAGCACGCCGAGCTGTTCGGACACGGTGCCGCTGACCGCAGTGACCACCGCTTCCTTGCTCGCTTCGCCAAGGGCCGCGGCGCTGGACGGTATCACTTCGGCAATCGCCGCGCGCGCATGCTCGGCCGCCTGCTGGGCGGTGTCGCGAACGCGCAGCAGCGACTCGATGAGCTCGGGCCCCGTATCGGCGACGATCCTGCGCGCCGCGTCATCGGCCTCGCCGGCGGCGACACCGAGCGAGTGCAGCTGCTCCTGCGCGGTGCCAAGCCCGGCGCTGATCCTCGCGAGCAGCTGATCGAGCTGCTCCTGCTGGCGCACGAGACTCTGTTCGGCCTCGGAGACCCGCGAAGCGGCCAGATCGGCCGAGTTGCGGATGGACTCGATGTCCGGGACGATCCGATTGGCTGCGGTCTGGGTGCGGCCGGCCTGCTCCTCGACCCGTTCGAGCGCGGCGGGCAGCGCCTCGTCGAACTGCTGCTTCAGCTGGGACGCGGCCGATCCGAGTTCCTGGACCCGGCTGATGAGATCGCCCGCGCGCGTGCTGCCGCTGTCCAGTTCGCCGGCAAGCTCGCCGACCGCGCCGCGGACCGCGGCCACCGAAGCTTCGAGCCGTTCCGTTCCGCCGAGTCCGGTTTCGCTGAGCCGCAGGAACCTTTGGTCGAGTTCCGCCAGCTCCTTCGAGAGCCCGCTGACGAGAGCGTGGCTCGCGGCGTCCTGCGCGGCGAGATGCTCGGCGAGCCCCCCGATCTTGCTCGCCAGCGTTTCGAGGCGCTGGCCGAGATTGCGCCCGGATTCCTCGCCCGCGCTCTCCAGCGCAGCGCGGCTCTGCTCGATCATCGCGAGCATGGCATTGCCCTGCGCCTCGAGGCCGGCCCGCGCCGTGTCGATGGCCTCGGCCGCGCGCGCCATCGCGTCGTCGATGGCGGACTGCATGCTCGCTGCCGCCTCGTCCATCCGGCTGCTTGCGGAGGCGGCGGTGCTTTCGATCCGCGCCAGATGGGCTGCGAGGCGTTGCGCGGCGCCGCCGGCGATCTCGTCGGCTTCACGCCCGCGAGCGACCAGCGAGGACAATTGCCCCTCGAGCGCAGCGGCCTGTTCATGGGCGCCGAGGCCCGCCTGCTTCATCGCCTCGGCAACGGCGCGTGCCTGTTCCTCCGCCCGCGGCAGGTCGGAAAGCAGTACGCCGATATCCACCCGGGCTGCGGCCGCGGCGTTTTCCAGCGCGTCCGAACGCCGGTCGAGATTGGCGCTTTCCTTCGACAGATAGTGGGCAACGCGGCCGAGTCGGTCGGCTGCCTCGTCGCCGAGCGACATGAGCTTTGCGGCTTCGCTGGTGAGCCGCGCGTGATTTTCCTCGAGCCGGGTGGCGATGATGGACAGGAGGCTCTCGAGCGCCGCGCTCTCGTTGCGCATCGAGGCAACCGCCCGGGTGAAGCGCTCCGTCTCGTGCCGCGAGGTGCGCCCGAGCATCAGCCACAGCACGGCAAGCAGGGCCAGGGGTGCGCTGACCAGCGGTATCCAGGTGACGGCGGTCTGGAGGGTCAGCGGCTCGCCCGACTGCCGCACCATCCAGCCTGCGGCGACGATCCACCCGCAGGCGAGCAGCAGGAGCAGGCCGGCGAGCAGGCGCGCGCCCGTCGCGCTCCGAACCGGCACCTCTTCGGGCCAGGCCTGCGTAGCCGAATAGTCTCCGCTCATCGAAACCACGGACCATTCGGCCTCGTGAATTTCTGTCTCGCTGCCTTCCGGCTGCGCGTCCGCGCGCTTTGCCCCCATGGTCATGCCATATCTTAACAGTTTTTGGTGAGCGGGGAAGGCCAGAGGAAAGGACGCATTAACCGAACGGCGCGTAGATTCGTCGTCATGGCCTATGATCCCGGAGCCCTCGACGCTTCCCTCGCAGCCGCGGTCGGAAGTGATCCTACCCTCGTCGCCGAACTGCGCGCTGCCTTCGTCGAAAGTGCGCAGCGGCAGGCCGATCTCATGGGCCGTGCCCGCTGCGACGCGAACTGGGTGGTCGCCGCCTCCCGGCTCAAGAGCCTGGCGGCGAGTTTCGGCGCCCTGGGCCTGCTCCGCCTGGCCGACGAGGCGATCGATGGCGCGCCCGGGGATCCGGTCGTGCTTCGCAAGATCAGGGCCGCACTGCAGGAGTTTGCCGGCAACGGCGAACCGGGCGCCTGAAGACTGCGACATGGCAGGGGCGGGGAGGGGACTCCCGATCCGGGATCGCAAGAACCGCCTTTGCAACCGGCCGGCCTCCGCCTATCGCTCCGATCAATGCGGAAGTTGCGGCGATGACGTTGGCGGCGCTGATTGCGGGTTATCAGGAGGCCGAGCCCCCTGAAGAAGGGCTGCGCGCGACCCTGCCCCTGGCGGGCAGGACCGTGCTCGAACGCCAGGCGAGGCTCGCCGCATCGGCCGGCGCCGCTCCCATCATCGTCTTCGTCGAACGGGTCCCCCCGGAACTGCTCGCGGCGATCGACCGGCTGCGCAGTGAGGGCGTGACCGTCAAGCTCGCCCGCAGCGCCCTCGAGGCGGCGGAGGCGGTGCATCCCGAGGACAGGCTGCTGCTGATGGCCGACGGGTTCATCGCCGACGAGGCGCATGTCGGCCGTCTGCTCGATGCCGGTGCCAATGCATTGCTCACGGTGCCGGACCTCGGTGTCGACGATCGCTTCGAGCGGATCGATGCGCAGTCGCGCTGGGCAGGGCTGGCATTGATCACGGGACAGACGCTCAAGCAGACCGCTGCCATGCTGCAGGACTGGGACCTCCAGTCGACCCTGCTCCGGCGGGCGGTGCAGAGCGGCGCCCGCCAGTTTTCGGTGCGCGGCGAAGGCGGGGAGGCCCATTTCACCATCGCCACCAGCCGCGCCGATCTCGCCGCGGTCGAGAAGCAGATCCTCGAGAGCGTGATTGCGCGGCGGGACAGCTGGGTGTCGCGCTATCTGCTCGCGCCGGCGGAACAGGCGGCCACCCGCTATCTGATGCCGACCATCGTCATGCCGCATTGGCTGCGCATCCTTTCGCTCCTGCTCACTGGCGGCGCGGCCGTGCTGTTCGTGAACGACTGGCTGTGGACCGGCGGCCTGCTGCTGCTGCTGTCGACTCCGCTCGACGACATTGCCGACCGGCTTTCGATGCTCCGCATGCAAAGCACCAATGAGGAAAGCTGGCTCGCCTATCTGCTTCCGGTCGCGGCCGGCGGCGCACTGCTGGCCCTTGGCCACAGCCTGTCCGCGGTCGACGGCTGGGGCTGCATCGTCCTTGCCGTGACGACCCTCGCCTTCATCGGAGCCCTTTGGATCGAGGTCGGCGATCGGGAGATCAGCGGGAAGATCTTCCTGGCCGAGCGCAAGGGGATGATCTGGATCATGCTGCCATTCGGGCTGACCCAGAGCTGGCTCCCCGGCCTGCTCGCGCTCACACTTTACGCAATGGTCTCCTTCTTCTGGGCCCAGCATCAGGTCCACAGCCGGATTTCCGCCGGATAGGGGAACGGAACCAAGGTCCGATCTGTCCCACGCTTTTCGCTGAAATTAGGGGCAGTTTAACCCTGTTCGCGCTATGCGCAGCCAATGTCGGATCAGTCGGTGATGCGCGAGGACAGGCATGGTGATGCCGCCCGGCTGCTGCATGCGGCCGTGGGCCGGCGGCTTGCGACGGCGGTGACCGACCTGTTCCTCCCGGGCGAGCATCGCCTGACCGAATGGCATCGCACGACGATGGCCGCCCTCCTGGACAGGCTGTTGCGCTCGGTGGAGGACGATCTGCGCGCGGCGCTGGCCCCGAGCTTCGGCCCGGATTCGCATCCGGCCTTGCATGCCGCCCTGACCGCGGCCCATGTCGAGATCGTTCGTCCGATCCTCGATCGTTCTCCCGTGCTGGAGGACCCGGATCTGACCGCATTGCTGCTGCGGCGGGTGGAGGAGCATCGGCTCCATCGCGCCGCGGGCCCGACCGCCACGATCAGGCACGGTCTCCTGCTGGAGCTGGTCCGCGATTCCGACACGGCCGTGGCGGAATCGGCCATGGCCCTGCTGATCGCGCAAAGCCGGCGGCTCGACCGCTTCCAGGAGCCGGCGATCGCAAGCGTCGAACTGCCCGCCGAGATCGAGCATCGCCTCGTCTGGACGACGGCGGCGGCCCTCCGCTGCTATCTCATCCTGCGGCACGGGATCGCCCCAGGCCATGCCGACCAGGCGATCGGTGAGGCCGCCATGGCCCGGCTTGCGGCCTTCGACGAAGGCGACTGCCTGGAAGCGCGTTCGTCCGAACTGGTGCGCCGTCTCGAGGAACTCGGGCGGCTCGACGGTGCGTTCACCTGCCGCGCGCTGATCGAAGCGGGTCTGCCTTTGTTCCTGGCTTGCCTGTCGCTGCGCTGCGGCCTCGGCCTCGACGCGACATGGGAGGTCCTGTGCGACCCGCGCGGGCATGGCGCTCCGCTGCTCCTGCGGGCGGCCGGCCTG
>Ga0182748_1000441_pt1 | contig 44651 bp, 51 predicted proteins | sample eDN3rd37CKraftOP_FD_128877 | JGI IMG/M metagenome (GOLD analysis project Ga0182748, IMG submission 128877) | Enriched Organic Plus compost microbial communities from Emeryville, California, USA - eDNA 3rd pass 37_C Kraft OP (version 2) (version 2) ... | reverse complement strand
GGACGAGGCGCGCCAGGGCTCCCCGAAGGCGGTGGCGCGTGCCGAGGCGCTGCTGACCCGCTCCCTTCTCGACTACGTCCGCGACCTGCATCGGCCGGCAAACCGGAAGCAGCCGGCGATGGCCTATATCGACGAGGGGCTGGAGCCATCGCCGCCCGAACCCCGCGCCGTCCTGGCGGCTGCTTCCGCGGGCCAGCCTCTCGGTCGCGTGACGCGGATGCATCCCGTCTACGAGGAGCTTCGGGCAGGATATGCGGCCTGGCGCAAGGAATGGCGCGATCTACCCGACCTGACCGTGCCGTCCGGACCGAAGCTGGCCGCGGGTTCCAGGGGCGACCGTGTGCGCCTGCTGCGCATGCGCCTGGGCCTGCCCTCCGGCAACAGTTTCGACAAGACCGTGGCGGAGGCGGTCAGCGCCTTCAACGCCGCGCACGGCCTGCGCAGGAGCCCGGTCGCCGACGCGCGGACCATCGCCCTGCTCAACGAGCCCCGCAGCCAGCAGGAGGCGCGGATCCGGGTCAACCTGGCGCGTGCGAGGGAACTGCCGTCGATCGATCGCGGCCGACACATATTGGTCGATGCGGCGGCCCAGCGCCTCTACCTCTATGAAGGCGGAACCGTCAGCGACAGCATGAAGGTGGTCGTCGGCAAGCCTAGCGATCCGACCCCGATGATGGCGGCGTTCGTGCGCTATGCCGCGCTCAACCCCTATTGGTACGTGCCACCGGACCTGGCGGCAGACCGGATTGCCAAAGGGGTGCTTCGCCAGGGAGTCGGATATCTGAAGGCAGGGGGCTATGAAGTGCTTTCCGGCTGGGACGACGGCGCCCGGCCGATCGACCCTGCGACCGTCGACTGGGAGAATGTGGCCGCCGGAAAGGTCGACCTGCCCGTCCGCCAGGTTCCCGGCCCCGAGAACATGATGGGCGAGATGAAGTTCATGTTCCCCAACCGTTTCGGCGTCTATCTCCACGACACGCCGGAGAAGGGGCTGTTCAGACTGGCGGACAGACGCAGGAGCTCGGGCTGCGTTCGCCTGGAGGATGCGCCGCGGCTCGCCAGATGGCTGTTCGGCGACCTTCCGAAGCCGAGCGGTTCGGACCCCGAGGAGCATGTCCCACTCGAAGAGCCGGTCCCGGTCTACATCACCTATCTGACGGTTGCGCCGCAGTCGGGCGGGATCGCCTTCCGCGACGACCCCTATCAGCGCGACGCGGCCATGGAGATGCGTTTCGCCTCGGCCGGGAGAAACGACAGCTGAGCGGGAAGACGAGCGGCGTCAGCAGGCGGCCTGGGCCGACGCGCTCTGTCCACGCTTCGGAGGGCCCCGAAGCTGGCTCGCTATGGCGATGCTCAGCGTGTCGGCGCCATAGGGCTTCTGGACGAACTCGAACTCGCTGGCGGCGCCGCGCATGATGTCTTCGCTGTAGCCGCTGGCCAACAGCACCGGCAGAGCCGGGTAAAGCCGGCGTATCTCGCGGGCGAGATCGATGCCGCCCATTCCGGGCATCACGACGTCGGAGAAGACGAGGTCCACCTTTTCGGCTGCAAGCAGCGAGAGGGCCTGGGAAGCGTCTGAAGCCCGCAGCACCCTGCAGTCGAGATCCTCGAGCAGGTCGGCGGCGAAATCGCGGACCTGGTCATTGTCTTCCACGAGCAGCACCACGAGCCCGGGCGGAATGGCGCATGCCTCCCCCTGCGCACCCTCGCCGTGCACCGCCTTGAGCGATCTGGGCAGGAGGATACTGATCGTGGTTCCCTCGCCCTCCACGGAAAGGATCTCGGCCTGGCCGCCGGTCTGCGCGGCGAAGCCGTGGATCTGCGACAGACCAAGGCCGGTGCCCTTGCCAACCGGCTTCGTGGTGAAGAAGGGGTCGAACGCGCGGCTGACGACGTCCGCCGGCATTCCGGTTCCGGTGTCGGCGACGGAGACGCGCACCATATCGCCTCCCTCGGCGGTCTCGTTGCGCGTGCTGAGGGTGAGCTGGCCGCCGTCGGGCATGGCATCGCGGGCGTTGATCGCCGCGTTGAGCAGTGCCGTCTCGAGCTGGGTGGGATCGACCTCGACCGCCCACAGCGACGGAGCCAGATCCACGACGATTTCGATCCGGCTTCCGAGCGTCCTGGACAGCACCTCGGAAAAGGCGTCCATCCTGAGATTGAGGTCCAGCACCTCGGGCTTCAGCGCCTGGCGCCGTCCGAACGCGAGGAGATGGCTGGTGAGGGTGGCTGCGCGATCCGCGGTCTCGATGATCGCGTCCAGATAGCGCTCGCGCCGTTCCCGGGGCAGATCTCCGCGGCGCAGCAGATCGGCCGAGCCGCGAATCACAGTCATGAGATTGTTGAAGTCATGGGCGATCCCACCCGTGAGTTCTCCAAGGGCCTGGAGCTTCTGAGCCTGGAACAGTGCCGCTCGGGCTTCCTCCAGCTCCAGCTGCGACTGTCTTTTCTCGGTGATGTCGCGGGTGATCTTGGCGTAGCCGGCATGGCGGCCGGACTGATCGTAGATGGGATCCACGACGACATGGGCGAAGAAGCGGGTGCCGTCCTTGCGGACCCTCCACGCCTCGGTCTCGAACCGGCCCTCCTCGAGCACCGTCTGCAATGTCCGGGCGGGTTCCTTCCGGGCCCGGTCCTCCTCCGTGTAGAAGATGGAGAAATGCTGGCCGACGATTTCGTCCGCCGTATATCCCTTGATTGCCTGGGCACCGGAATTCCAGTTGGTTATCCGCCCCTCGGTATCCAGCATGTAGATGGCATAATCGCTGACTCCTTCGACCAGCATCCGGAAGCGCTGTTCGCTTTCGTAAAGCGCAATCTCGGCCTGCCGCTTGCGGGTTTCGTCCCGAACGACCTCGGCGAAACCAGCCAACGTTCCATCTGCGCTCCAGATCGGATTGACGACGACGTTCGCCCAGAACCGCTCCCCGTCCTTGCGGACCCGCCAGCCTTCGCTCTGATAGACCCCCTCCTGCGCGGCGGTCTCCAAAACCCGCCTCGGAAGGTCGGCGGAGCGATCCTCTTCGGAAAAGAACTGGTCGAAATGGCGGCCGACGATCTCTTCGGCCTCATAGCCCTGGATCCGCCGCGCGCCCGGATTCCACGTCATCACGCGGCCCTGCGGGTCGAGCATCGAGATGGCGTGGTCCGTTACCGAATCCACCAGCAGCCGGAAGCGCCGTTCGGAATCCTCAAATCGTCTGTCAGGCATTGCTGCCACGCATCGACATGCCGCTGTTCGCCTGCAACAAAATCAAGCAATTGGTGCTAACGCAAGTCGCATCCAAAATGAAGGTTCGGACGCATGAAGCCCCCAGGTCATCCCACACAGGAGCGTTACGCGGCAAAGGAGCAAGAGTTCCATTGCGGCGGACCCTTGCCGATCCCGCATCGGAACACCATCAAGACATCGGATCCCCGCCCGTCCAGGAGGCCAGCATGACGACCACCGTTTCGCGATCCGGCTACGACATCGAACCGCTCAGCGAGGCACGCAGGAACGAGCTTGCGCGCGATCTGACCGACGAAGAGCGGGAGATCATTCTGCATCATGGCACCGAGCGGCCGTTCTGCGGCACCCTGCTCAACAACAAGGCCGCGGGTGTCTATGCCTGCCGGCTGTGCGGGCTTCCGCTGTTCCAATCGGGCGAGAAGTTCGACAGCGGCACCGGCTGGCCGAGCTTCACGGAACCCTTCGACCCCGATCATATCCGGCAGATCGAGGACAGGAGCCACGGCATGGTCCGGACGGAGATCCGGTGCGCGCGATGCGACGGACATCTGGGCCATGTGTTCCCCGACGGTCCGCCGCCGACGGGCCTGCGCTACTGCCTCAATTCGGCCTCGCTCCAGTTCTTCGAGGATGTGAAGGCCGTGGTGCAGCACACCAACGCAGACTGAGCGGCGGCCGGGACCCCGATCAGTCCTCAGCCGGCTTCGACTGGAGCTGGATGTAGTTCTGCAGCCCCATGTTGCGGATCATGTCGAACTGGCGCTCGAGCGTGTCGATATGCTCTTCCTCATTGTCGAGGATCTCGGTGAGCAGGTCGCGCGACACGTAGTCGCGGACCGATTCGCAATGCTCGATCGCGCCCTTGAGCTGGGCGACCGCCTCCAGTTCCAGATCCAGATCGGACCGGAGCACTTCCTCGACATTCTCGCCGATGCGCAGCCGGCCGAGCAGCTGGAAGTTGGGGAGCCCTTCGAGGAAGAGGATCCGCTCGGCGAGCCGATCCGCATGCTTCATCTCGTCGATGGATTCGTGGCGTTCGAACTCCGCGAGACGCCGAATGCCCCAATTATCGAGCATCCGGTAGTGCAGCCAGTACTGGTTGGTGGCCGTCAGCTCGTTCTTGAGCGTCTCGTTCAGAAGTTCGATGACCCGAGCGTCACCCTGCATGGTCTTTCTCCTGCTGCCATGCAGGTAACGTAGACGCACGGAATTGGGAACCTGCAACAGGCCCCAAGGCGCAGAAAATATGGGCGCCGAACGGGTTTAGGCCGTCGCCTGATTCCGCTCCGCGGCTATGACCTCTCGTGCGAACGGAAAGCATTGGCCGCACCTGGGGCGACGGCCGAGCGAAGCATAGCAACTGACGGGGCAGCTTGCCCCTTCACGCGCAGTCCTGCGCACATCCTGTTCGCGAAGCCCGTTACACACGCAGACGATCATGCGAATCGTTATACCACTACTGCGATTAAGTCGCAAAAACTTTTTTGAGCATGTGGCGCGTCTGTGGATGCTGGACCGGAGTCCCCACGGAAAAGCAGGGTGAAGGGACGGGAAAGCCTTTAAGGCCCGTCACCCGTACTAGGACAGGTGACGGGCCGCCACACGCAGCAGCAATGTGGGGTGCTGCCAAAGCAGGGTGGCGCCGCCGCACTAGTCGCCAATGGTTGCATGTTGCTTTCAGAAACTATGGTAAGCGCGATTTACCATATTCGCCGCCAATGAAGCGTCCCAGCTCGCCAGCCGCACCTTGCCGACACATCCATCGGAGCGGTCGCGACCGTTGCGGATACCGAGTCTGGCCCTGTCAGGCCGGCTTCTCCTCGGGCAGAAGCTCGGTATCGATCTGGGCCTGGACTGCCGGCGAATAGCGGTTTCCCTGCACGCGGCCCGGTGCGAAGATCTGGTCGATCGCCGCAATCGTCTCGGTCGTGAGCGCCACATCGAGGGCCCCGAAATTCTCCTCAAGATGCGGGATGGAGCGCGTGCCGGGGATCGGAATGATATGGTCACCGCGGGCCAGTACCCAGGCGATCGAGAGCTGCGCGGGCGTGCAGCCGACATTGCGCGCGACCTCCCGGAACTCGTCGAGCAGCTTGAGATTGGCACTGAAATTCGGCTCCGCGAAGCGCGGCATGGCGGCGCGAATGTCGCCCGACACGAAATCGGTGGAGTGGACACTGTCGCCCAGGAAACCGCGTCCCACCGGGGAGAAAGCGACGAAGGCGATCCCGAGTTCGCGGCAGGCGTCGAGCACGGCGACCTCCGGATTGCGCACCCAGGGCGAATATTCGCTCTGCACCGCGGCGAGCGGGAAGACCGCATGCGCGCGCCGGATGGTCTCTGCCGACATTTCGCTGACCCCGGCGGCGCGGATCTTGCCCTCGCGATGGAGATCGGCCAGCGCCCCGATCGACTCCTCGATCGGGACGTTGCGGTCGAGCCGATGCAGATAGCAGAGATCGACGGTATCGATGCCGAGACGCTGCAACGATCCTTCGACCGTGCGCCGGATCACTTCGGGCCGGCCATCGAGGTGCCGCTGCCCATTTTCGCCGAAGAGAACGCATTTGGTGGCGAGGGTGAACTCGTCCTTGCGGTGCATGACCGCACGCGAAATCAGCCGCTCGTTCTCCCCGATGCCGTAGAGGGCGGCGCTGTCGAGCATGGTACAGCCGAGGTCCAGCGCCCGATTGAGAAGCCGGGCGGCCTCTTCCGGCGCCGGCGGATTGTCATAGGCATGGTTGAGATTCATGCAGCCGAGGCTGATGGCGGAAACTTCAAACGGGCCGATCTTTCGGGTCGGCAAGGTCATCGATTGCTCCTCCGGATGGTGGGGGCGAACTAAGCGATGGCCCGCATGTTCGCAACCGGCAGGCCGGAGGCGACCCGATCAGCCGTTTCCGCCGTTCCGGATGAAGGCCACGAATCCGGTAAGGAAATGGCGCAGCCGCTCACGAACCGCCGGATCCACGAGGCCCCGTTCGTCGAAGCAGCCATCGGCATCGTGGACGGCGAGCAATTCCTCGCGCCACTGCCGCAGCCCGAGGGTCCGGAAGATCGGAAGCCAGGCGGTCTGGGCGAGCGCAGTGCCAAAGCGATTGGGGGAGGCGCCCATCAATGCTACGGGCTTGCCGTGGAAGATTCCCCGGACCTCCGTGGGAGGACGCGAGGCCCAGTCGATCGCGTTCTTGAGTACGCCCGGAACCGAATGGTTGTACTCGGGCGTGGCGACGAGGAGGCCGGCGCTTTCCGCAATGCGTTGCTTGAGGTCCGCGACTGAAGCCGGGATCCCGTCCCGTTCCTCGGTATCGCCGTTGTAGAGCGGTATGGCGTCGATCTCCACGATCTCCAGCCGGGCCCCTTCCGGCATCAGCCCGGCAGCTGCCCGCAAGAGCGCGCTGTTGTAGGAACCCGCACGCAGGCTTCCCGAAATCCCGACAAGCTTCATTCAAAATCCCCCCTTTTATACCAAACACTTATCACGTCGGAATGGCCGTGCCAGCCCGATTCGGAAGGCCGGGGAAGGGATCGGGGGATCTGGCGCCGGCGCGCGGCGATCCGGCACCAGGCAGGAACAGGAGCGAGGCACCCGGCGTTGCCGCCGCAACCAAGGACGAGGAGAGACCCAATGGCGGAACAGGAAAGAGAAACCGTCGTCGTCAAGGAGAGCCGCGGAGGGGGAAGCACGCTCGCGATCGTGATCGCGGTTCTCGCTTTGCTGGTTGTCCTGTTCCTGCTGTTCGGCCGCGACATGCTGAGCGGCGGCGGCACGACCGACATCAAGGCCGACGTCGATATCAGCACACCGGATGCCGGATCAGGCAGCGGCAGCTAGAGTCCCAAGTTTCCTGTCTGGCCAACCATGCGGGATCCAGAGGGCAGGTACCGGATCCCGCATGGTTCAGCCGCGCATCGATCGAAAGCTCAGGCTTCCGAACCGACGAGGAAGCCAGTGTCCTGCTTCGCCGCGAGATCCATTTCGACCTCCTGCCACAGGACGTCGAGCAATCCCGCAAGCTCGGCGATATGGGGCACGTCGTGCCGCCGCACGCAGCGGTACTTTTCAGTAAGCAGGGAGACTTCGGCGAGGATCAGCCTCGTCAGTTCCCCGTGGGCGTCGAGCGAAGGGATCGCTTCATAGGCTTCGAGCGCCTTCGCGCGCAGCACACCATCGCTGTTTGCGATCATAGCATGCTCCTCCAGATTTCCGGGTCGAACGGGCGTTCCGCAAGGCGGGGTTCGACCAGCAACAGGGCGACCGATGCAGCAACCAGCAGCACCGTGAATGCCAGCAACAGCCAAGGCCATCGTCGTGGGGACTCCGGTTCGTCCAGCCACTCCGCAACGCAATCCTCGATCTGGAACTCGGACGCCGGTTCCGGGAGCGCACCGGCGGCTTCCGCAACGGCCCCCACCGGATCGGCGGGCATGTCTCCGGCGGGATCGATTTCGTCCTGCCACGGCCGCGGTGCATCGCGACCTCGCCGGATCATGCCGGCCGCAAGGCCGAACTTCTCCCGGTCCAGTTCGGTCCGTTCCGCATCCAGCTCGCGCTGCGCGGCTTCCAGACCCTCGCCAGCGCCCGGCATTTCGTTGAGAAAGTCCCGAATGCTGCTGTCCAAGGCGACGAGATCGTCCATGGTGCGCAGCGCCACGGCCCGGTCGCGCCGTTCCATCGCCAGCTGCAGCCGAACGACCTTCATGGCGCTGGCGCGCATCAGCAGCAGACCCTGTGCCAGTTCGGCGCTGCCGACCGGCGACGGCGCCGGCCCGGCGCGCGCGAACAGCGCGGGCGAATCCTGTTCAAGCATCCCCGCTCTCCCGGCCACGAATTGGCCTTTCCCAACAAGTTAACCCTGATTGGGGTCCCTGATATCCACGCGCTCGGCCGGTTGCGGACGGAACGTTGCGTCAGCGAGACGAGAAGCTCGGAAGGGGGCGGTGGATGAGCCGACGGGAGCGATCAGCAGGCCAGTGCCCGCCGAATCGCGGCGGCAATCGCCGCGTTGGCAGCGGGAACGAGTCCCGGTTCGCGGGATGCCGGCCGGTGCGCCGTCGGATCGAAAAGACCTGACGCCGGCCTCGGTGAGGAAGAGGCTGCCCGGCGCATGGCCCGGGGCAGGGTTGCCCGGCATCCAGACTTTCGAGCAGCGAAGGTCGGCGGCGCAGGCTTCCTCCACACGACCCTGCTGTCCGGAAAGGGCCGGAGCAGGCGTGCGGTGACCCAGGCCTCCGCCTCGCGATCCGCCACGGTGACGATATCCCCGGGCGCCTTTTTGATGATCTCGCCGGCCCCCGAGCCGGGAAGCCGCAGCAGAATGCATTCCGCCGCGGCTTCCCGGAGCAGGCCGGCGACACGGGGCCATAATGGCTCGAGCCGCCGGCGCTCAGGCCCGGATCATTCGGCCGCGACCGGGCTCGTCACCTGCGCCGAAGTCGCGGACACCACCGGCGCCGCATCGCGAACGCTCTGATCGACATGCTGCTCGAACTTGGCGAAATTGGCGCGGAACAGTTCGACCAGCTTGCGCGCGGTGGCGTCATATTCCTGCTTGTCCGCCCAGGTGTCGCGCGGATTGAGGATGTGGCTGTCTACCCCATGGACGCTCACCGGGACGTCGAAGCCGAACCACGGATCCTTGCGGAACTGACCGCGCGCCAGGCTGCCGTCGAGGGCGGCGTTGAGAAGGGCGCGGGTCGCGCGGATCGGCATCCGGCTTCCAGTGCCGTACTTGCCGCCGGTCCAGCCGGTGTTGACCAGCCAGCAATCCACATGGCCGCGCGCGATCCGTTCCTTGAGGAGGTTGCCGTAGACCGACGGGTGCCGCGGCATGAAGGGCGCCCCGAAGCAGGTCGAGAAGGTCGCTTCCGGTTCCGTGACTCCGATTTCGGTGCCTGCGACCTTGGCGGTGTAGCCGGACAGGAAATGGTACATGACTTGATCCGGACTGAGCTTGGCGATCGGCGGCAGGACGCCGAACGCATCGGCGGTCAGCATCACCAGATTCCGGGGCACCGGCCCCATATTCTCTGCCGAGCTGTTCGGGATGAAATCGATCGGATAGGCGCCACGGCTGTTTTCCGCCAGCGACGCGTCATGCAGATCGAGCTCCCGGCTCTCGGGGTCGATCACGACGTTCTCGAGCACCGTGCCGAAACGGCGGGTGGTCGCGAAAATCTCCGGCTCCGCTTCCGCCGACAGCCGGATCATCTTGGCGTAGCAGCCGCCCTCGAAATTGAAGACGTGGGTGTTCGACCAGCCATGTTCGTCGTCACCGATCAGAGTCCGGCTGCTGTCGGCGGAGAGCGTGGTCTTGCCGGTGCCGGACAGGCCGAAGAAGATGGCGGTATCGCCGTTGGGGCCGATGTTTGCCGAGCAGTGCATCGGCATCACCCCCTTGGGCGGCAGCAGGTAGTTCAGCAGGGTGAACACGGACTTCTTCATCTCGCCCGCATAAGCCGTGCCGCCGATGAGGATCATCTTCTCGGTGAAATTGATCGCGATCACCGTGTCTCCGCGGGTGCCGTGACGCGCGGGATCGGCCCGGAAGCTCGGCAGGTCGATGATCGTATATTCCGCGTCGAAGCCGTCCAGCTCCGCCGGGGTCGGCCGTACGAGCAGGGTGCGGATGAACAGGCTGTGCCAGGCCAGTTCCGTGATCACGCGCACGTTGACGCGATATTCCGGCTGCGAGCCGCCGAACAGGTCCTGGACGAAGACGGTGTCACGCTTGCCGACCTCGGCAAGGAAATCCGCCTTCAGCGCTGCAAATTGTTCGGGGGACATCGGCTTGTTGTTGTCCCACCAGATGCTGTTTTCGGTCTCGGCGTCGCGAACGATGAACTTGTCCTGCGCCGAACGGCCCGTGTGCTTGCCGGTCTGCACGACGAGCGGGCCGTGAGCCGCAAGGAGGCCTTCGTTGCGACGGACCGCATGTTCCACCAACGCAGCCGTACCAAGATTCGACAGGGTCTCAGACACTCTCTCTTTCCTCACTATCCTTGTCCGCGCGAACGATCATTTGCCGGCTGCCTGGAATTCACGCCCGCAGAGGCGCAAGATAAGCAGCACTTGTCAACCAATGGTGACACCCGTGATCAAGGCGGCGACGAGATGCTGACTTCCTGACAGGAGTCACCGCGAGCTTGTCAAGGCGAAACGGGACGAATTCGGACCAAACGGCCGGGCCGCCCGAGGGAAACGCACGGGCGCCGGAGAAAGACCAGTCCGAAACGGGATTTCGGAACCTAATCCGCCTCCGGCGACTTATGCAGGAAGCGCAGCCTCCCTTGCGCGAAACAAGGCAAGCCCGTGACGAACGGGCGCCATTCAAACTCCCACCCGGGCGCGCCTCAGGCCGCCCGGGTTTCTTTTTCGATCGGGATCAGGCGGCGCCCGCCGCAACCAGCGTGGCGGAAGACAAGGCGGCTTCGGCCGCGGCTTCGCCGCTCGCCCAGGCGCCGTGCGCAGTAGAGAAGTCGGTCTGCGAGCAGGCCTCCCCGGCGAAGAAGATCCGCTCCTCGACCGGAGCGACGAGCGTCGCACGCATGGTCGCGGCACCGGGGAGCGCGTGGCTGTAGGAACCCAGGATGGCGGGTTCGCGACCCCATTGGGAGGCGGCCGCGGGGCGAAGGCGCCGGCGCATGCTGCTGCCGAACAGATCGACCAGTTCGTCGGTGGCGAAGGCAGCGGCCGCTCGCGGCCCTTCGGCCTCCAGGAGCCGCGCGCAACCGCCGCCGAAGAAGCATTCGATCAGCGGGCGTCCGAACGGCCGCAGATAGTAACTGCCGGTTTCGGCCCGCCGCGGATTTCCCAGCATGTGGCTGTCGGGATCGAACTCCCCGGCGCCGTCCACCTCCAGGAAGAGCTTGTCGGCAAGCCCGAGGGGCAAGGCGGCCGCAGCCTCCTGCTTGCCCTCGAGCGCGGGCAGGAAGCGCAGCGTTCCGTTCGCGAGCACCGCAGTGGGCACGGTGACGATGACGGTGCGCGCCGAAAGGCTGCCGGACGACGTCTCCAGGGTGAGGGGCGCGGCGCGCCGATCGATGCAGGTGACGAAGGTGGAGAGCGAAATCGGCAGATCGTGCGCGAGATCGGCGATGAGGGCGCCATAGCCTTGCGGCAGGCGCCAGTTGGTGTCGGTCTCGGCATCGGCATAGGCCAGATAGTCCTGCACGGATACCCTCGAAAGCTCGACTCCGTTGGTGTAGCCGCTCCGGGCCTCGATGGTCGCATTCCACGGACAATCCGGATCGAGTCCCGAGGCGGCGCGGTCGTCCGGCGGCGGGGACTCCCGCAGCCGCCGTTCGAACGAGTCGAAAGCTGCGGCGGCCGCCTCCTGATCCTCTCGGCTGAAGCCGAGATCGGCAAATTGCCGGCCCCAGCTGGGTGGCGTGCGGTCCACCACATATCCGGAGTCTTCCGCCAGCTGCACCAGGGGATTGCGATCGGCCGAGTGAAGCCAGCCGCAGCCGAGGTCGACGGGCATGCCGCCGACGCCAAGCGTCCGGGCGCGGCCGCCGACGCGATCGGCGGCCTCGACGATGAGGAAGGAGAGGCCGGCAGCTGCCAGCCGGCGCCCCGCGGCAACGCCCGCAGCGCCCGCGCCGATCACCACCACATCGAAAATTCCCGTCATGCGCCGATACGGCGATGCCGGCCGCGAAAGTCAAGCACGCGGTCGCCGATGAGGCCAGGGCCGCACAAGTACAGCAAAATCAGAGGTCTAGTTCCGAAACGAGAGGAACATATGAAGGCGAGGGACGTCTGCGAGTTCATGCCGCGCTTCTTTCTGCACTATTGCGACGGACAGGAATGGACCCGCGACGAGTCCGGGATCGCATTCGATGATGCCGAGGCGGCCCGTGCCGAGGCGATCAGGAGCGCCCGATCGATGATGGCGGAAAACGTGCAGGAGGGGCATCTCAGGCTCGCGCCTTTCATCGAGATCGAGGACGAGGAGCGCCGGCCGCTGTTCCGGATCCCTTTCGGCGCCTGCGTGCAGGTCGAGTATTGAGACCGCACCGCCGCGACGCGGCCAGGCCTCAGAAGCCGAACGGATCGATGGTGAAGCCGACGAAGCGACCGGCGAAGACGACCCCTATCCAGACGCCGAGCGAAAGCAGACCGGAAATCCTTGCCGCGAGAGGCGGACGCCCGCGCTCATTCCACGCGCCGATGCCGCGCTGCGTCCAGAGATGGAATATGGCCATGTTTGCGCCGGCGAGGAGCAACAGCGCCAGCTTCAGCTGGAAGGCGAAGGTTGCAAGGTAAAGGACCGGCTGCGACGCGAACATCAGGAGGCCGGTGACGAGCGCGAGCAGGAAGCCCACCCAGGTGATCGGGAGCAAAGTGCGCATGAGGCGCCGAACCGGATAATCGGTTCCGGCCACCCCGATCAGGCGCAGATCGACGATCGCGATGGTTCCGAGCACGAGCGACAGCCCGATCACATGGGCGACCTCGAGCCAGGGGAAGACCGTGCTGCTCTCCCGCACATAAGCGGCAAGGGTGGTGGATTCGATCCACGCCACCATCGGAGCAAGCAGGCCGTCCGCCGCGCCGGCAGTCATCGTCCCGCCCTTCACGTGTAGGCGATCCAGCGGCCGGCCGCGATGACGAACAGCCAGAGGAGGACCAGCAGGGCGGCAAGAGCGCGCGTGACCGCGTCGGTGCCCGGTGTCGAACGCAGGCGACGGCCGAGCCACAGGGTGACGGGAACGGCTGCCAGCAGGGCGACCATCTTTGCCTGGAACGAGGGATTGGGGAGCTCACGCGCCGGCTCGGCGAGGACCAGCAGAGCGCCGGTCAGGAGCAGCATGGCGAGCGCCCCCCAGATCCCCGGGAGCAGGCGCCTTCCCCAGCGTTCCGGCGTCCAGCGCCCGTCGATGAGGCCCCAGGTCCGGGCGCCGAGGACGAGAGTCCCGGCGAAGACGAAGGCCACGGCGACGATGTGGATCGACTGCATTGTCGGCACGACCCAGAAACGGTCGACGAGCGCCGCGCTCGCCGCCGTGCCCGCGAGGGAGTCCGCAAGACCCTGCAACGACATTCATCCTCCCCAGCCCGTTCGCGTGGCGACCCCACCGTATTCGGTGCGAGCCGAAAAACATCTCCCGCCGCGCGGATCCGCCGCATTCCTTTCGAGCACAGGGTGGTGAACTATCAAGTTGACCATGTCAACTTCGCCGGATATCGCATCGAGAGACCTGCCAGAGAGGCGGGCGGGGGAGAGAGAATGCACGAAGCGCCACGGTCCATCATCCCTGTCATCTGCGTAGTGGCCGCCATGATCGCGATCCCGGTCAACGCACAGGATACAGGACAGGCAGCGCCGGAAGCCACGGCCCCGCGGCCGGCCTCGGACTATAGGAAGCTCGAGGCGCTTCCGAACTGGACCGGCGTCTGGGCGCCCGACTGGGCCTATCTGTTCGGCCGCGCGGACGGGCCGCCGAAGCCGGAGCTGACTCCGGCCGCCGCGGCCAAGCTGGAGGCATTCGAGGCGGCCAAGGAGAAAGGCGAGAACCTCCAGGGCCAGATTGCGAACTGCATCCCGCCGGGCATGCCCGGCATCATGCGCATGCCCTATCCGATCGAATTCGTGTTCACGCCGAACGCCGTCTATGTGATCACCGAAACCTTCAGCCAGGTTCGCCGGATCTACACCGACGGGCGGTCGCTGCCCGAGGATCCTGATCCCTTTTTCAACGGCCATTCGATCGGGCGGTGGGAAGGCGACACGCTGGTCGTCGAGACGATCGGGCTCAACCCGAAGATGGAGCTCCAGGGCGGGATCAATCCGACTGAGAAGACGCGGATCGTGGAACGGTTCCGCCTGGCCGATCCGGGGCGGATGATGGTGGACATGACGATCACGGACCCGGACGTGTTCGCCAAACCCTTCACCTCGCAGATGGCCTATGTGCTCAAGCCCGACTGGGAAATGCGGGAATATGTCTGCCAGGAAAACAACCGCGACGCCGCCGACGAGTTCGGTCGTCCGACCTTGAACATCGACTGATGGGCAGTGCCCCCGACCGAAGGAGCCATATGATGTTGCGCACACGTTCCCTGTTGCTGGGTTGTGCGGTCGCGGTAGCGGCGATGCCGGCGGCCGCCCATCATTCGACAGCGCTGTTCCACTGGGGCAAGGAAGTGCCGTTGACCAATGCGACGGTCGAGCGCTGGGACTGGACCAATCCGCACGTGTTTCTCTACGTGCGCGTGCCCAACAAGGCGGGCGGCACCGACCGCTGGGCGTTTGAGGGGATGAGCCCCAACCATCTTTCGCGCGAAGGCTGGAGCAAGCGGACGCTCAAGCCCGGCGACAGGATCAACCTTACCTATTATCCGCTGAAGGACGGGCGCAAGGGCGGGTTCAACGTCAGCGTCACCTTCGCGGACGGCAAGACGATCCGCCAGCTGCCGGCGGGTGCGCCGGCATCGGCCGCGCGGGAGCAGTAAGCGGCTGCGCCTCCAGGCGGCGACCCTTCAGGCGCCCTCGCGCAGGCGCTCCGCATTTTCGGTGAGCTGGTCCAGCGTTTCCAGGAAGCGCTTCATTTCCGCCCGGCCGATGCCGGAGGTCAGGAACTCGTTCCGGCGAAGCGCATCCTGCTCCATGATTGCATAGACATCGAGGCCGCGTGCGGTGGGTTCGAGAAGCACGGCGCGGCGGCCCGTCGCACGCTGCCGCTCGACCAGGCCGAGATCCTCCAGGCGCTTCACCGTGCGTCCGGCCTGCCCCTTGTCACGCCCGAGCATCAGGATCAGCCGGGCAAGCGGCAACGGCCGGTGTTCGGCGACCTGGGACAGGACCTGCCAGTCGAAGCTCGAGAGACCGGTGAGCCGCTTGTAGGCGAGGGCTGCGCTGCGCTGGAGATAGATGAGGAGGGTCATGAGATCCGCCGCCAGCAGCCGGTTGCCCGAACTGGAAACCGGCGGCGGAGGCGGGGGGGCGGCGTTGCATTCGCCGTCCCCGGCGAGCGCCCGCTCGCGCGCGAGCAGGGCGACGGCCTGGGCAGTGAGCTTCTGCACCGTTTCCGTGACCATGCCGACCCGTTCCGGCGCGACGCCGGCGACGAGATCGGCATTGCGCCGCGCGGCGATGGCCATGATCGTCGCCGTGATCCGCTCGCCGCGCGGAGCCAGGGTAACGGGGCCGCGCAACCCTTCCCGCCGGATCAGGCGGGCGGCCTCCAGCCGTTTCAGCGCACGGCTGACCTGTCCCTTGTCGTGACCCAGGGCGGCGGTCAGCGCCAGGGGCGTGGCGGTGGAGCTGGTGTAGACGGCGATGAGCAGCCGCCGGTCGAGCTCGGCCATGCCCGTCTCGCGCCGGTAGTCGACTTCGGCGCTGAGACGCAGCGACGTGAGCAAGGTCCAGATACGCGCAGTGACCAGACGTCGACGGAGCGGAAGCTGTTCGACATCGGCATCTTCGCCGGTAGCGGCATTCCTGGCAGTGTGGCTAATAGTACACCTCCTTTCACCAAGCCATGGCGACGAGGGTTGACTATGTCAACATCCCACGCGCACCGTCCAGCCCGGTCGCAAGCGCCAGCAAAGGGGTGAAATGACGCCACAGAGATATTCGACGGATATATACGACATTTTTCTTGACATGCGTTACGGCATGTGGTAGCCCGACATCATTCTCCGGAGTTGCGTCCGGATCAGACCGCCGGCCCGGGAGCCGGCCGACACGGATTTCAGGGCTGCCTGTCGAGGCGGCCCTTTTTCATTTTCATTTCAGAATTCCGGCCGCGCGGGTTCCTTCCCGCCCGCGACGGCTGGGCCCCGCCGCCCCACATCCGACGCGGATATCGAACCTATGCTGACGATCGCGTGCGGCACCTGTGCGCGTGCGGCGGGGATTTCCTTCAGGAAAGGCAGAAGCGCGCTCCGGGCGGCAGGTCGAGCCGGCCTGAGCGTCCGGGAGCGGATGTCAGAAGCCGAACGGCCTGCGGTGCGGCGCCGGATCCGGGCGTCGCGACCCGCTGCCGGTCCAGGGGCCGGTGGACGGAAGCCCGGAGATGGTGAGGGCATCGTCGAACCGGCCGACCCGGCGCCCGCCGCTCCACAGTTCGAGCGTCTGATCGCCGATCCGCGGTTCGATGCGTTTCATCGCGCCGTCGTCGTCTGCGGCTTCGAACTCCTCGAACCGGTCGATGCTGCCGGTTCGGCCGTTCAGAAAATAAAGTCTGTAATGAGGCATGGGCGCTCCACGGGCTCCATTTCTGCGCATGCGCGCGTGGCAATCCCTTCCCGACTCGCCGACTCGCAAACCCCATGATGCCTTAACCATCATTAGACGCCACAATCCGGATCAACTTACGAGCCCAAGTGAAGTGCGGGCGGGACGAAACGGACGTTTCCCCGCCATTGCATCGGCCTGCGCCGGCCAGCGCGCTGAAGGGCAACTTCAGGAGCAGAGCATGCCGATCGATGAAGACATTGCCGCGCGCATGTGCGCGGTCCTGTGCGCGAGCATCCTGTGCGCCGCTGCAGGCGAGAAGGATCACACCAAGGTCCTGGCGACCTCCGACATCTATCTGGATTTCATCCGGCCCGGAGCCCTGCACGTCCACCGCGACGGCACGGTGCATTTCGATCCGCCGGAGGAGGGGTGAGACCATGGGACGGACCAATCCACCCTCATGACGAGGAACGGCGATGAGCAAAGATGAGGCAAAAGAGGCCGAATTCGACTGTGGGGATGCAGCGCAGTGCATCTACGAGGCATTCCTCGGCGACGTGCTCGCCGACTGGAGGCTCAACGGCTCGGCGGCGATAGCCAGCGTGCGGGCGGAGCGGCCGCATGACTATCTGAAGCTCGTCGCCAGCCTCTTTCCCAAGGAACAGGACGTGAGGACGAACGCGCTTGAGTCACTCTCCAACGACCAGCTCGCTGCCCGGCTCTCCGAAGTCCTCGCGCGCCTTGCGCGAGGAGGCGCTGCTGCTGGCTGGCGAGATGGTGAGGCGCCGGCGTCTCAATCGGCTTGAGGACTATCGGCCCTATCCCAGGCAGCAGGAATTCCACGCCGCAGGCGCAGCGCATCGCGAGCGGCTGTTCATGGCCGGCAACCAGCTCGGCAAGACCCTGGCCGGGTCGTTCGAATGGGCGATGCATCTCACCGGATCCTATCCGGACTGGTGGCGCGGCCGTCGGTTCGACGATCCGGTTCGCCTGTGGGCAGCCGGCGAAACGCGGGTCTCGACCCGCGACACGGTGCAGAAACTCCTCATCGGCGAGCCCGAGAAGGAGGAAGAATGGGGGATGGGCGCGATCCCGGGGGCGTCGATCAAGCAAATCCGGCGCACAGCCGGCACGCCGAATGCGATCGACAGCATCACGGTGCGCCATGTTTCCGGCGGGACCTCGACGCTGCTTTTCAAGGCCTATGAGCAGGGTCGCGCAAAGTGGCAGGGCGACACGCTCCACGGGGTGTGGTTCGACGAGGAGCCGCCGCTCGACATCTATTCCGAAGGCCTGACCCGTACCAACGCGACCGGGGGGATCGTGATCCTCACCTTCACGCCGCTCAAGGGGATGTCCGACGTGGTGCGGATGTTCCTGACCGAGGGGCTGGCCGGCGCGGTCTGAGGCATCGTCAGCGAGCCCAAGGCGCAGTTGGAGGGTCGGCGCGGGCTGGCGCGCAATCGCGCCGCCTCGCACTCAATGCGGGCCCCATGCTGCTTGACGCCGGGTGCGGCAGCGCCGAAACCGCGGGGGAATGAGTTCCAGAATGCGCCAGGAGCCAAGCGCGGCCATCGATTTCCGCGAGATCGCGGACAGTGTGCCCACCCTCATCTGGGTTTCGGACCAGAACAAGGACGGCGTCTGGTTCAATCGCACCTGGCTGGACTTCACCGGCGCTACGATCGAGGAAGAGATGGGCTCCGGCTGGCTGGCGCGGATCTGCCCTGACGACATGCCGGCGATTGACGAATGCGTGCGCGCCTTTGCCGATCGCCGGCCGTTCCAGACCGAGTTCCGCCTGCGGCGCGCGGACGGCGTCTACCGCTGGATGATCGACACCGGCGTCCCTCGCTACGACGACCAGGGGCGGTTCGCCGGCTTCGTGGGATCGCTGGTCGACATCGACGCATGGAAGAATGCGGAAGAGCAGCGGAGACTGCTGAGCCGGGGGATCAACCCGTCGCGTACGACGGCGACGATCGCCACCGCGTCGGCGCTGGCGCATGAGCTCAACCAGCCGCTTACGGCCGTCTCCAGCTATATCCGCGGCGCCCGCCGGCTACTCGCCAACGGTCATCCGATCGAGGATGCGCTGGTGGCGCTGGAAGCCGCGGAGACCTGCGCCCTGCGTGCCGGCGAGATCATCCGCGCGGTCCGAAGCATGGTGATGCGCAATGAACCACAAGCGAGGGCGCACGACCTCAGGACCATCGTCGACGAAGCGATCCTGATATCGGACCTCGGCGAGGGCCTCGCCTGGGTCGACAACGAGGTGCCGCCCGGCCATGCGGTGCGGGTGGACGCGGTGAAGATCGAGCAGGTGATCATCAACCTGCTGCGGAACGCGATAGAGGCGTGCGACGGGGTGCCGCAGCCCCGGATCGTGCTTTCCGCCCAGGACGACGGCAACTGGATCGCGGTGAGCGTGAGCGACAATGGCGGCGGGCTTCCGGACAAGATCCGGATGCAGCCGTTCGAGCCCTTCCAGTCGAGCAAGGCAAGCGGCCTCGGGATCGGGCTGGCCATCTGCCGCAGCATCGTCGAGGCCCATGGCGGCGAGATCCGGCTGGTGTCGACCGGCCCCGAGGGCACGACCATGCGCTTCACGGTGCCAGCAGTGGGCGGGGCGAAAGCAGCCGCCAGCGCCTGAATCCGTGGAGCGGCCAGATCCGACGCCCGCTCGCCCCTGGGATGAAGGGAGCCGCGACATGACCCGTCACGTGACTCGCATGACGATCGAGGATGCCGGGCATTATACGCCGGAGCAGCGGGCGGCGATCATCGCCAGCTATCCCTCGCACGAGCGCAAGGCGCGGGCAATGGGCATTCCCGCTCTCGGGTCGGGCCGGGTATTTCCCGTCGACGAGGATCTGATCCGGGTGGACGCGTTCGACGTTCCGGATGCGTGGCCCCAGATCGGCGGCATCGATTTTGGTTGGGACCATCCGACCGCCGCATGCCGGCTGGCCTGGGACCGGGACTCCGACGTGCTCTACCTCACCGCCTCCTACGGGCTGCGCGAGGCGACACCGCTGATCCATGCGGCCACGCTCAAGGCCTGGGGAGAGTGGCTGCCCTGGGCATGGCCTCACGACGGGCTGCAGCACGACAAGGGATCGGGCGAGGCGATCGCCGAACACTATCGGCGGCAGGGCCTGCGCTTGCTGCCCGACCGCGCGACCTTCGAAGATGGATCCAGCGGCCTGGAGGCCGGCGTGACCGAGATGCTGGAGCGGATGCAGACCGGCCGGTTCAAGGTCTTCGCCCATCTGGAGGACTGGTTCGCCGAATTCCGGCTCTATCACCGCAAGGACGGCCTGATCGTGAAGCAGCATGACGACCGGATCTCGGCCGCCCGCTATGCGATGATGATGAAGCGGTTCGCCGCCCGAAAGCCGACTGCGCGAAGGGCAAGGCTCCCGATGGGCGGGGGCGCCGGCGGATGGATGGGGTAGGCCGGACCGCCGCGCGATCCTTTCCCGGGGAGGGTTGCCCGCCTACGAATGTACGCGAGGCGCGTTCGTGCGCCGGGCTCGCCTCAGGCGGGGACGGACGGGCGGGCGTCGCGACGATATTGCTGCGCCCGCTCGCTCCGGCTTGCCATGTCGGCCCAGGTCGCAGCGGCCTTGAGATATTGCGCGCGGACGTTGGGGAGATTGGTCTCCCTTGCCTTGCGTTCGGCTTCCTCGGCGCGCGCCCGATAATATTCCGGATAGGACATATCGAACCCCCGCCATGGGGTCGCCCAACCGCGATGCGGAGGCAAGGCGCGGCCCACACTTTCCTGTGGACAGTGCAGTGGACGAAGGGAGGAAAACCTGTGCGCGACGACGGTTCGTCCGAGGGCCAAAAGGCCGCAGGCTGAAGCCGCTAGGTCCCGGCGCCTGCCATGATTAACGGAAAAAAACGCACCGCGGCGCGAAAGTGCCCGGCAGCCGCCGATCAGCCCGAATCGCTGGTCCAGTCCGTCCCCAGGTGAATCTCCCGCAACCGGCGTACGAGATTGTAGGCAATCAGGACGAACGGCAGCCACGGAACCAGCATGAACATGAAGATCGCCGCGGAACTCGAGCGGGACGCACCGGGCGTGGACCGCGATTCTCGTTGAGTTGCGCAGAAGCCAGACAACGGCTGATTGGCATTGGGCTACGACCATTATCATCTGGGATGCTCAAGGTGATTGCCGATCGGCGAGCCAGGGCAGCCCGCCTGCTCCCCAGCAGCCGAGGCAAAGGCTTCCGGACAAAAAAGGGGCCGGTCGAAACCGGCCCCGAGAGTTTCTAGGAGAGGATGCCTGAAAGGCAGGTTCCTTTTGCACTGCAGCATTTCTCTTCGCAAGTGCAAAATTGTTTGTTTCACTTACGATATGTGCAGCTGTTTCACCTGTCTCGAACGGCCCGGCAGCAGGTGGCGGGGCGGCGAAGCGGCTGCTTCATGCGGAAAGGCAAGAGATGAAGAAAGCCACGTCCATAGCGGACGCGGGCGCCCCGAGCGCGCTCGCAAGCAGGCTGGTCACAGCCAGGGAGCCCGCGGGTGAGCAGGAGATCCTGCGCCAGGCCCGCGAGGCCTTCGAGCGGGCGCGACGCTGGTGGAGCGACAATCATGCCGAGGCGCGTGCGGACCTGGAATTCGCGCGGCTGGGGCGGCAGTGGGACGAGCGGATCCGCAGGCAGCGCGAGCTGGAGCAGCGGCCGTGCCTTACCTTCAACAAGATGCCGGCCTTCATCCGGCAGGTCGTCAACGATGCCAGGCAGAACAAGCCGGCGATCAAGGTCCACCCGCAGGACGCGGTGGCCGATCCGCGTACTGCGGAGATCATCAACGGCCTCATTCGCAACATCGAGACGAGTTCCGATGCCGACGTCGCCTATGACACGGCGATCGAACATGCGGTGGGGCAGGGCTTCGGCTACTGGCGGATCAACACGCGCTACGCCTCCGACGACGGGTTCGACCAGGACATCGTCATCGAGCGCATTTCCAACCCATTCACCGTCTATGGCGATCCCCGGTCGACGGCGGCCGACAGCAGCGACTGGAACGAGGCCTTCGTCGTCACCACGCTCAGCACGTCGGAATTCGAGGCCGAATTTCCGGAGGCGGAAAAGACCGACTGGGAGGCCGACTTCCGCGGCGCCGAAGGGTGGATCGACGGCGACCGGGTGACCGTGGCCGAATATTGGACGCGCGAGCGGGTGGGCCGCGCGATCGTCGCGCTTTCGGACGGGGCGATCCTGTCGCTCGCCGATCATGAGGAAAGGGCCGAGGCGCTGGCGGCCCAGGGCATCGTCCCGGTCGGCGAGCCGCGCGAGGTGGAGAGCTTCAAGGTGACGCAGCGCATCCTGTCTGGCGCGGAAGTGCTGAAGACGGTGGACTGGGCGGGACGCTATATCCCGATCATCCCGGTCTATGGCGACGAGATCGTCGACGAGGACGGCAAGCGGCATTTCCGCAGCCTGATTCGTGACGCAAAGTCGGCGCAGCAGATGTTCAATTACTGGCGGACGACGACCACGGAGCTGGTCGCGCTCGCCCCCAAGGCCCCGTTCATCGGTGAGCAGCGCGCGTTCGAGCTGGATCCCAATTGGGCTACGGCCAACAGCCATTCGCACCCCTATCTGATGGTGCCGGCCGGCGCCGCGATCCCGCAGCGCCAGCCGTTTACCGGCGTGCCGGCGGGCGCGATGCAGGAAGCGCTGAACGCCAGTGACGACATGAAGGCGATCATCGGCATCTACGATGCCTCGCTCGGCGCGCGTTCCAACGAAACCAGCGGGCGGGCGATTCTGGCGCGGCAGCGGGAAGGCGATGTTTCCACCTTCCATTTCATCGACAATCTCAGCCGCGCGATCCGCCATGGCGGCCGGGTGCTGCTGGACCTCATCCCCAGGGTCTATACGACCGAGCGGATGATCCGGGTGCTGGGCGAGCCTGGACCCGGGCGGAGATCCCAGCCCGCCACCGTGCGTATCGCCCCGACCGGCAAGCCGTTCGCCGAGGCATCCGACCCGGGCTTCGACGCGGTCTACGACCTCGCCGTCGGCAAATATGACCTCACGGTTTCGGCAGGGCCCTCCTACACGACCCGGAGGGAAGAAGTGACGGCGATCCTGACCGAGGTGATGCGGTCGGTTCCCAACAGCGCCGTGTTCCTGGCCGGGCGGCTGGCGCGGCTGCTCGACCTTCCCGACGCCGAGGAGCTGGGGCGCGAGATGGACATGCTGAACCCGGCGAAGAAGGCAGGCGAGCAGGACGCGATGGCGAGCGGCGGCCAGCAAGCCCTCCAGGCGATGCAGCAACAGCTGCTCGCCGCCCAGGCGGCGCTGCGCCAGACGGCGGAAGCGCTTCAGCGCGCCAGGGCGGAGGCACAGGACAAGGTCGCGGACCGGCAGCTCGAGGCACGCAAGCTGGGCGTCGAGCAGTTCCGGGCCCAGACCGAACGGATGAAGGTGGCCGCCGAACTGGGGCTCGGCCCGCCGGCCTTCGCAGGCCAACCGCCCTCCGCCGCGGGCGCCTGACGATCGGCTGAATGGCGGGCGGCGTCGAATGCGGATCAGGGCGCGAAGCGCACGTGGCCCTGTTCGTCGATCGGCCAGGACGGGTTCCAGGCGACCTCCCACGCATGGCCGTCCGGATCGGCGACATAGCCGCGGAACCCGCCGTGAGGCGGCGCATCGCCCCTGCGCAGCAGGGTACCGCCGGCTGCCACCAGCCGGTCGATGACCGAGTCGACCTCGGCCGCCGATCCGACATTGTGGGCGAGGCTGAAGGCGCCGGGTGTCGCGAGGCCGGGGCGCTGCATGTCCTCTTCCAGCGCCGACACCAGCCAGGTGGCGAAGACGAAGCCGTTCATTTGATAGAAGGCAATGTCTTCATTGGCGAACGCGGGCGTCCAACCGAAGCCGCTGGCATAGAAGGCGCGTGAGCGTCCCAGGTCCGTCACGCCCAGGGTAATCACGGCGATCTGCTGCTGCATGTCAGGGAGTCCTCGCGATTGCAGGGAGACGGAACAGGAGCCGTCCCTCTCCCGAATCATAGAAGGGCAGGCGATCGCAGCAATCCCTCACCAACATTGGTGAGGTCTTCGGCTTATTGCGCGGATCGCAAGAATAAAGCGGAACTTCGCGAAGATAAATTCATTCTGGATTGATCGCGGCCGGGACCGCCGCGACGAGGGGCCGCCGACCAGTCCCCGGCGGCAGCTCGATTGCACAAGCCCCGACGGGCTCTTCCCTCCCGTCGGGGCATTTTTTCGCCGGCTCGGGGCTTTCGGGGCGGTCGGGAGGCAGCGACGAAGGACCGAACCGCAACGTGTCGCGCCAAGGCGATCAACTCGCCCGCTCTCGTTCAACCGCCGGAACGATTCTCGCAGACCTCGGTTGTCACCCCGCAGGCGCTGTCGACCCCGCGTGCCGCCTGCGCCTCAATGATTTCGAGGAGACCTGAAATGAAGAAATTTTTGGTTCTGGCGCCGCTTGCGGCCGCAATGGCAGTGGGCGGCTGCACGACGGCAAACGACGAGACAGTCGAAAGCGCTGCTACCGGAGCGGCGATCGGTGGCGTGGCCGGCGCCGGCCTCGGCGCCGCGGTCGGTGGGCTTTCGCCGATCGAAGGCGCGATCATCGGCGCCGCCGTGGGCGGACTTGCCGGCGCAGTCTGGGCCGACCAGGACAATGACGGCCGGGCCGACGGCTATTATTACAACGGCCAATATTATCAGGGTCAGCCGCCGGCGCCGCCGCCTCCGCCGCCCGCGTACGAACCGGCGCCCGTCGGGGCCGGCGAGCGCGGCTGACAGGCGCAGCAGACGCGCATCAGCGCCGGGGGGCGGGACTCACGATCCGTGGGTCCCTGCCCCCCGCGCCAGATCGGGACGGACGACGAGCGGCTGCTGCGGCCGGCGAACTCGGCGACGATGGCGCCAAGACTTCCGACTGAAGGCGGCCTATTCGGCCGCGACTGCCGGTTGGGGATCAAAGGCGTCGATGATGCGCCAGTCGCTTCCCCTGGGAAAAGCGAAGGAGATCGGCCGGATCCGCGCATAGTCCACGTCCGGACCGGCGAATGAGATCTCGCCGCTGTCCCGGAATCGCTGCACGGCACCCAGCAGCAGCTTGCGCGCGCGGATGATGACCTGATCGCAGGAGCCGAGATATTCCTGCGATCGGTCGACGATCGGCCCCATGGATTCCTGCACGACGAAATCCTCATAGGCGTTGCCGCGGCCGGTGATGCCAGACCAGTGTCCGGCCTTCATCGCCGCACGATCCTGGTGCCACATATTCTCCGGGCCGCCCATGTCCGAGTTGAAATGATCGGGGTCGCCCGAGGTGGTGCCGTAGGCGTTCAGCATGTCGCGATCGAGCGGCGCATGCGGATTGTAGGCGATGTACCATTGGGCGGTGGTGACGTCGTCGATCGGGATCGGGCAGCAGACGACCGCCGGCCCGCCGGGCGCCGAGGGAATGAAGGAGAAGAAGGGCAGGGAGACTTCCCGGACGCGGGCATAAGCGCGGTCCGGCCCCTGATCGCGGATCGCGCCCTCGCGGAATCCGTAGGGCCGCTCCACAAACTCGAAGGTCGGCGCGCCGTCGGCAAGCATATAATCCGATTCCGCCTTGAAGATCCGGCGGCCGGCCGCGCTGCCGAGATTGGAGGCGTGCAGGAAGGTGACGTGGGCTGAATCCAGGAGGGCTTCCAGCCCCTGAAGCCAATTGGTGCGAATGATGCCGCGTGTGGGCTGGACATGGGTTTCGGGCAGGCCGGTGAATTCGTAATCCGGGAAGCGGGGCGGCGCGACCTGCTTTCCCATATAGACCCAGACCAGGCTGCCCGCTTCGCGAACCGGATGGCTGCGGACCGGAACCTTGCCGGCGAAAGAGTCCCGCCGGTCGAGCGGCTCGGTGGGGGCGTCGACGCACCGGCCGTCCACGCTGAACTTCCAGCCGTGGAAGATGCAGCGCAGGCCATTTCCCTCGTTGCGGGCGAGCGCGAGCGAGGCGCAACGGTGCGGACATCCTTCCTGGAGGAAGCCGACCCGCCCGTCCGTCGCCCTGAAGGCGACGAAATTCTCGCCGAACAGCCGGATGCGCTCGGGCGCTCCGTCCGCCGCGAGCTTCGCCGAACGACAGGCCGGCACCCAATATTCGCGCAGCATCTCCCCCATCGGCGTTCCGGGGCCGACGCGGGTGAGCAGGTCATTATGATCTCGGGAAAGCATCGGCTGTTCCTCTCCAGGCCGGGACGGTCCTTCTCGGGAGGATGTCGTCCACGCGCGACGGGCCGCGCAGGGCCACAAGGATAAGCCGCCGATACGGCGGGGCGCAACCGGCCCGCCGACCAGCCGGCTACCCAATCCGGCAGGTCGCGGGGAAGTGCGGGTGTCCGGGGCGGTCTACGCCGGTTCGATTGCGTCGCGAGTGACCGTCACCACCGTGCCGTGGCGGGTGAGTTCATAAAGTTTCCTGGCCTTGTTCCAGGGCATGCGGATGCACCCGTGGGATGCGCGGTAGCCCGGAACATGCCCCGCATGGAGTGCGATCGCGGTGGTGCCAAGCCGCTGCATATAGGGCATCGATGCATCGTAGAGATTGGAGCGATGCTTCACCTTCTTCTGCGTGATGCGGAAGGTGCCCACCGGCGTTTCGTGGCCGCGCTTGCCGGTGGAGGCGGGAGACGTGAAGACGAGCGCTCCCCCGCGAAAGGCATAGACCTTCTGCTGGGACAGGCTGACGATGACCTGCACCTGGCCCGCGGATCCGGCTGCGGCGGACGGCCGGGCGATCGCAGAGGACCGGTCCGCCGCTCGGGGGGCGGCGACTTCGGCGAGTTCGCCCCAGTTGATCTGTTCGGGACGGACTGGGGGCGCGGGTTCGATGGATTCCGGCGCCGGCCGCGGTGCCGGAGGCAGAACCGGTGCCGAAAGCGCCGGCGGCGGTGGCGGTACCGCACTGCCGAGCAACATGCCGAGGCCGGCCGCAATGAGACAGTATAGCTTCATCCCCTTACCCCCCGTGGGGCACTATGACGTCATGACGCCGGGACTCGCAAGCGTTACGCGCCACGGAATGGCAAAGACGACGTTTCTGCGCACAAAGGGAAAGCCCCAGCCGTTTCCGGCCGGGGCCCTGCGATCGTCAGCAAGCGGGGGTGGGGGGAGGATGTGCTGACCACCGCGATAGGGAAAGAACAATCACGGCGGGCGGCCGTTCCGGCCGGCGATCCGACAAACGAAACGCCCCGACCCATGATCGAGGCGTTTCGCCGACAGCGGCCATGCCGGCGCTATCTCCCATCCCCCGAGGATTTCCTTACAGGAATCCAGAGGCTTGCGGAAGCTTCAGGGGGCGGGCGGCGGCTCTGACGTGCATGGTGCGCGCCGTGCCGCCGGCCTCCATCTCAGGCCCGCGCGACCTGGAGCCGTTCCCAGACGTCCGGATTGCCGACGAGCAGTTCGAGCCCCGGACCTCCCGGCGTTTCGGAATCCTCCCAGCCATCGCCCGGAGAATAGCGTTCGAGCATCGCAACATTGGGGCCGTACATATAGACAGTCGGAGTCTCGTCCCCCGGGGCGGTCCGGCTGAAAAGGGCCAGCCAGGGATCGTTGCGCATCACGCGGTGATAGGTAGTGAAATTCTCCCGAAGCCGGGCCAGATCGTCCCGGGACATCCTCTTCCTGCGCCAGTTCATCGTCATCCTCCCGATGGTGATCGATTCGGTGTCCTCTGGAGCAAAGCCGGGGAGTCGATGCAAGGCCAACCCCCTAACCCATTGATGCTTGCCACCGCGCGGTGGGGCGCGGATAGCCGCACGGACAGAAAAGCGCGGCGAGGGGAGAATCGGACCATGGCGGACCAGAGTGCCTGGCAGTTCCGGGAAATCGCGTCGGGGCTGCGCTTTCCGGAAGGGCCGGTGGTCCTTCCCGACGGCAGCATCGCCGTGGTTGAAATCGCGGCGGGAAGGATCACGCGCATCGACGGCGACGGCCGCAAGGACGTGATCGCCGTCCCCGGCGGCGGCCCGAACGGCATGGCGCTGGGACCGGACGGGAAATTGTATGTCTGCAACAATGGCGGGTTCGGCTGGATCGACGAGGGCGATCGGCTGATGCCGTTCGAAACGGCCCCCGACTATGCGGGCGGCTCGATCCAGCGGGTCGACCCGCAAACGGGCGAAATCGAGACCCTCTACACCCATGCCGGAACCGTGATGTTGCGCGGGCCGAACGACATCGTGTTCGATCGGCGCGGCGGCTTCTGGTTCACCGATTTCGGCAAAATGCGCGCGCGCGAGGAGGATCGCACCGGAGTCTTCTACGCCAGGGCTGACGGCAGCCATGTCGAGGAAGCGATATTTCCGATGCGTGGGCCGAACGGAATCGGCCTCTCGCCCGACGAACGGATGCTCTACGTATCGGAAACCTTCACAGGGATGCTGCACGCCTTCCCGGTGGTTGCGCCCGGGATAGTCGAAGCGGATCCGCCCGGCAGCTTCAACGGCCGCTTCCTGTTCCGGCCGGCCGGGCTGAAGCTGTTCGACAGCCTTGCTCTCGAGGCAGGTGGCAATGTCTGCGTCGCCAGCCTCGGAACCGGCGGCATCTGCGTCGTCTCGCCGGCCGGCGAGGAGGTTGGGTTCGTCCCCACCGACGATCCGGTCACGACCAACATCGCGTTCGGAGGGGCCGATCTGCGGACGGCTTATATCACCCTGTCGAGCAGCGGCCGCCTGGTCTCGGCGGAATGGCCGCGAGCCGGCCTGGCGCTGGCCCATTAGCGGTCGGCTACTGAAGGACGGAGGCGTCCCGTCAGGCGCCGTCGCGCCGGGACCAGTCGCGAAGCCGTCTCTGGCCGCACCAGAGCTCGATCCGGATGTCCGACTCCGTATCCGAGGCGGCGTCCTCGGCGACCGCGATCGCCACGGCATCACTGCCGGCGCTGAACGACCGCGCGTCGACGATATGCTCACCTCTGAAGTAGAAGAGCCGATAATCGGACACGGTGCGGTTTCCCCCTTGAATGCGCAGGATAGCGAATCAATTCTGCACAGGCATTCAACTCGCTCAATCCACCTCTCGGGCGTGAAGGGAACCCTCGAAGCGGCATTATACTTGATCCAGTGAAGGAGCTACAGGATGGATGACGCATTCGATCGGGTTCTTGAGCGCTATTCGGCACGCATGTCCGAGGAATCGCGCATGCTCTCCGAAGCTCCCGAACGACTGATGGAGGATCGGGACAAGTTCCTGCTTGCGGTCGGCGAGAAAGCGGCCCGATTTCTCCACGCGCTCATCATTGCGGCGGGTGCGCGGCGCATCCTGGAACTGGGCACCAGCTACGGCTATTCGACGCTGTTCCTTGCCGATGCGGCACGGCAGACGGGCGGCAGCGTGCTGACCATCGACGTCGCGCCGGACAAGCAGGCTTATGCGCGCAGTGAACTTGGTGCGGCCGGGCTCGCGGATCAGGTGGAATTCCTTGCGGGCGACGCCTTGGACCTGCTGGAGCGGGCCGATGGACCCTTCGACTTCGTCCTCCTCGACATCTGGAAGGATCTCTACGTGCCCTGCTTCGATCGGTTGCGCCCCAGAATGGCGCCTGGCGGCATGATCGCCGCGGACAACATGCTGCGGCCGGAAGGCGCACGCCCCGCGGCCGAGCGCTATCGGCAGGCCGTGCGCGCCGCGCCCGAATTCCAGTCGATCCTGCTCCGAATCGGCAGCGGCGTAGAACTCAGCGTGCGCGCGGACGGGGAGAATTGAATCGAGCGGCCTCCGAGAGCACAGGCAGGAAGGGTTCCACCATGTTCGTCGCAGTCTATTGGTGGCGGGTCCGTCCCGGAAAGGAGGAGCAGTTCCGAGCTGCCTGGCGGCGGGGAACCGAGCTCATCACCGCCCGATACGGGAGTCTGGGATCGAGGCTTCACCGGGCCTCAGACGGACGGTTCATCGGGGTTGCGGAGTGGCCGGACCGGCCATCCTGGCAGGCGGCCTTCGATGCGAAAATGGTCTATGACGAACCTGAAACGCGCGCTGCCTTCGTGGATGCGATCGAAGAGGCCGCACAGGAGCCGCTGCTGCTGATGGAAGTGACCGATGACCTGCTTGCCCGGAGCGGCAGCAGCAGTCGCTGACGTCCTGTTGTTCCGCAAGTCGTCCCGACTCAAGCCCGGTTCGCCGTGAGTCCGGCCCCCAATATTTGACGTGCTGCAGTGCACAACCCAGGTGCCCGCGCGACAACTCAGCGGGAGCGTACGCCGGCACAGGCCGCGCAGACGCGAGCCGGTCGGCGGTCGCCGGTCCCTTCGGGCCCATGAGACCAGCCGACCGCCAAATAGTGGAAATGCATGTTCGGATTGGTTCGGGCGACCCGCATCGCGGGCGCCTTCATTTTCCTCGTCCAGGGTGTCGCCCCCCTTCAGGCCAGTAGCGTGGAACTGCCGACATCCTCGACGGAGGTCACTTCTCCTTCCCTTTCGTTTGCAAATCCAGCGGCCCAGGCACGGCTTCCGCCGGCCGTCGTGCCGGCCGGATCGATGCCTGGGGATCCAGTTGCGTTCGATACCGGTATCGCTGCTGCGCAGGTTCGCGTTACCCCGACGCTGGAAGAGCTGGTCGGCGCCTTCGTCGAACGCGGCGATGAGGACGAAGAGCATCTCTGTCTCGCCAAGGCGGTCTATTTCGAAGCGCGCGGGGAATCGCTTCAGGGCCAGTTGGCGGTGGCCGAAGTGATCCTCAACCGTGCCGCGTCCAGGCGCTATCCGTCGACCATATGCAAGGTCGTGACCCAGCCGGCGCAATTCTCCTTCGTCCGGCGCGGGCGCCTGCCGCGCGTGAACCGCAGCAGCGCGGCCTGGCGGATCGCGCTTGCGATCGCGGACGTTGCCCGGAAGGACCTCGCCCAGGCGCTGGCGCCGGATGTGCTGTGGTATCATGCCAGCTATGTCTCGCCATCCTGGGGACGCCGGTTGACGCGCGTCACGCGTATCGGGACGCACATCTTCTACAGCTGAGGCCGGTCCATCCCCTTGCCCCTGCCGACCATGGTTTCACTTCTTGTTAGGGGAGCGAAACGTATCCGGTGATCGTGGGGGTGGGGACCATGATGCAGAAAGCCGGGCCGAGCAGCGGCCATGCGTTCACCGAGCGTGTACAGCCACGCCATGGCGTGGCTGTACGAGCTCTGTTGAGACTCGACGGTGGACACGATGTCCGGATGCGGTTGAGAGACGTATCCGAGGCAGGATTTTCCGGCCATGCGATCGAAGCCGTAGCGCCGGGCAGCCTCGTGATCGTGCATCTGCCGGACCTCGAACCCGTTACCGCGGAGATCCTCTGGCAGGTCGGGCCGGCGATGGGCGGGCGATTTGCAAAGCCACTTTCGCCGGAGCAGATGCAGGCGCTCCGGGAGGCATCGCGACGGGATGCCGCACCAGAGCGCGCTTCAGGATAAGTGGTTGTTCGGACGCCTCGGCTCAGCGGCTGGCGACCTTCCCGTCGTCCTCGAGTTCGTCCTTCCAGGCGTTGATCCGCGCGGCGATCTCCAATTCCCGCAGCAGGGCGTCGACGCTGCGCGTCAGTTCGGGCAGATGAAGGACCTGGTGCCTGGCGCCGCGATAGGCCTCGACGATCAGGATGGCGTCAATGAGCACCGGCATCACGACCTGCTCGGGCTCCTGCACCTCGTCGAACAGGCCGAACAGCTCGAGCGCCCGGCGACGGACGACTTCAGGATCCTTCATGACGCAACTCCGCTGATCAGGGGCAGGACGGTTGCCCGGCAGCGAGCATAGCGGCCGAACGCAGGATCTGCTCCCGGCGGGAGCAATAGACCGGCACGCTTCGCCCCGGGGGACCCGCGCTTCGTCTCGTCGGCGCGCTCAGATCGCGCCGGCGCGGGACTGGTCGGGTTCGGGACCGAAGCGATTGGCTCCGCGCGTGCCGCTGCACACCAGCAGGACGAGCAGCCAGAGCAGGGACAGCAGATAGGCGGCGTTGTTGAAGAACAGCATGAAGAAGGCCACGACATTGGCCTGGCCGGTTTCGGCAAGCCCGTCGAACACCACGGGCGTCAGGGTGAAACCGACGGCGAGGAAGGGCAGGGGCAGCGTGCCCCACCAACCCGACCGGTCGCGATCATGCAGGCGCCTGACCACGGCCGCCGCCAGGGCGACGACCGCGAGGACCGTCAAGGCGAGGACCGGATAGAGGATGCCGCGCACGTCGAATGCCATGCGGCTCTCCTCCCCGCCCAGCGTGGCAGCAGCGGCACGATCCATGGCATAGGTTATGGGAGGCAGGACTGTCGAAACGGCGGCAACGAACAGCATGGCGAGAACGAACGCCGTGTAGAGCCAGAATTGCGCCAGGGAGTCGCGACCCGAGAATCGGGCGAGACCGAGGATCCCGTGGCGCACCGCCGCAATGAAGCCATTCATACCGCACCCAAAAGCCTAGACTGCATCCCTGGATCGAAAGCGGGCGCGGGTCCACCAAAGGGCGACGAAGATTGCTTGAGACGCGACGAAGACCGACGTGCAAGTCATTGCCGTGATTCGGAAATCGCGGGCGAAACGTCTGTCAGCCTAGGGATCACTACCTATGGAAGAGCAGCCGGGGATGACCATGATGGGACTATGGAAACGCCCCGTCGAAAACAGCACGCCATCGTCGGTTATCCTTTCGCCTACCAGGCGGGAGCAGCGAATTTCTGTCCGCGCTGCGGCGGCTCCCAGTGGTATATTGGCCGCATCACGGCCGAATGCGCCTATTGCGGGACCGCCTTGCCGCTCGATCCGGCGGAAACCGAAGCAGGGGGCGACAAGATTCGCTGGAGGAAATCACGAGGTACCGGCCGGTCTGGCCAGGGTGACCGGATCACTGCAGTGGAGGACCCTCGACGCACGACCGGTACGCGGGCCTGAGGGCACCGGCTAGCCCGCGCCGAACCTGCCCGCGGCGATTCTGCCAAATTCGACGTCCCGCCACCCAATCCGACGCTTGCGCCGGGCCACCGGTCGTGCCGCAAACCCCGGGGGACTGGGCCAATCGAGTGGTTCCCGGTGTCCCACCGGAAGGACTGCCCATCGAGGTCGTGGTTCTGCCCTGAAAGCGTGACGAGCTTCGCCTGCGGAGCCACGGACCATCCAGTCGATGACCCGTCCCTCATCGACGGACAAATCCGATAAATTTCTTGACAGGCGTAACGATCCAGGCTATGGGAGGATCATTCTCCAGAGTTGCGCCCGTCGGGTGAACCGCAGCCATCCCTGAATGACACGGCAATCGCAATTTGCCGGCCTCGCCTGGACGAGGCCGCGGTCGCGATCCTTTGCGGAAAGGAACGGAAAACGTGGGACTCCTGGATTTTTCTTCGTGGAGACTGCTCGCCGGGAATCGGGCGCAGCAGCCGGCAGCAGGATTGCTGCTGGCCGCACTGCAGCGTCAGCCTCAACTGCCGGGGACTCAGGCAGGCACGACGCCCATCGCCCGGACGACGCAAGCTCAGGCTCGCATCGCTGGAACACGACGGTTCAACGCCGACTCCCAAACGGACATGAGGTTCGAGGACCTTCCGCCAGAAGTGCAGACGGTGCTTGCCAGCATCTTGCATCAATATGGCCCGAACCTGGCCGGCCGGACCCCGAAATTCTGGGGCCATGCCACGCAGGGCCGCTGGGATGACGTCATGCGAGAGCTTCGGAATTTCGGCGACGCGCATAGCAAGCGGCGGAACGCCGAGGCTGATTATATGGAGCGGGCGGTCGAATCGCTGCAGGGCGCGACCGAATCCGGTGATTTGGGGCCGGTTCATTCGACCGCGGGGCCCAAGGGGTAAGGCCGCTCTCCCGTACTTCGATCAAGTCCGGCCCTGTGGTCGGAGGCTCAGCAACGCACGCTGCCGTCCCTGTCCGGCGTCGGATAAATCCACGAAATCACGCCACTGTCTTCTCGCCACCCGCGGCGCTGCCGCCGGTGATCCAACAGCCTCGCCCCGGCGAGGCGGATCAAAGGAAAAATCATGGAAGATATGGAAACGACCAATCCGGTCGAGGGCACGATCATGCCCGCGGCGGAAGTCGAAGATGCGGTCCCGCCCGCCCACGATCTGGAGCAGGGCGAGGATGTGGCCGACGACGGCACTCGCCAGACCGAGCAAGCCGTAGATGCGGACGATGACTATGAGGAGATCGAAGAGGACGGCAGGAAGGTCCGGATACCGTCCTGGCTGAAACCGCGCCTGATGATGCAGGCCGACTATACCCGCAAGACGCAGGAACTGGCTGAAGCGCGCCGGGCTTTCGAGGCCGAGCGCGCCACGGTGCAGCAGGCCAGCGATGCGGAACGGTCGGCCGAAGCCAATCTCCACCTGATCGACCGGCAGATTGCCTCTTCTCAGAATGTCGACTGGAACGCCTGGCACGAGAGCGATCCGTTCGAGGCGCAGAAGGCGTTCGCCCAATACCAACTTCTCAAGGATGCCCGCGTCGAGACGCTGGGCTATCTCGGCACCCTCCGGCATGAGCGCACACTCCAGGAGCAGCAGGACACTGTCAGGCGCCTGGAACAAGGATCAGCGGAGCTGGCCCGGGACATCAAGGACTGGTCTCCGACCCTGGCAGCCAAGCTGCTCGACTTCGGCCAGCGGCATTGCGGATTCTCCCAGGAGGATCTGAACGGGATCGACGATCCCCGCGTGGTCAAGGTCCTGCACGCAGCTTTCCAGTGGGAAGAGCATCAGAAGAAGCAGCGCCAGGCGCAACGCCACGCCGCCGCCCAGACGACCAGGCCCGCCGCACGGGTGGGAGGGACTTCGCCGAAGTCCGGCCTGGATGATCGCCTGAGTCCGGAAGAGTGGCTGCGCCGGCGTAACGAGCAGCTCCGCCGCCGAGGATGAAGGATGCTCCGGAGGCCCGTGCTTCCGGCGCGCCGCAGACATGCCAGCCTTCCAGGTCCGGGCCTCCCCCCGCGTGACGGCGAGGGGGAGGGGAGCGCTCGCCCGTTCAACACCCCATCGGAAAGACCATCGATATGCCGAATACCCTTCTCACACCCACTGCGGTCACCCGCGAGGCGCTCCGGATCCTGCACAGCAAGCTGAGCTTCGTCGGCTCGATCGTTCGCGAATATGACGACAGTTTCGCCAAGTCCGGCGCCAAGATCGGCGACAGCCTGAAGATCCGATTGCCGAACCAGTATACCGTCCGGGCGGGCGCGGCCCTGTCCACGCAGGACACCGACGAAAGCAGCGTGACCCTGCAGGTCGCCACCCAGAAGGGCGTCGACCTGAACTTCACCTCGGTCGATCTGACCCTTTCGCTGGACGATTTCTCCAAGCGGATCCTGGAGCCGGCCATGTCGGTGCTCGCCGCCAATATGGAGGCGGACGCGATGTCCATGTACAAGGACGTCCATCAGAGCATCTGGAATGGCGGTGCCGCGGCGACGCTGGCCAAGGTGCTTGCGGGGCGCAAGATCCTCAACGACGCGCTGGCACCGAGCAGCGACCGTACCGCCAATCTCAACACCCAGGATACGATCGACCTGATCGATGGCCTCAAGGGGCTGTTCCACGACAGCAAGGAAGTTGCCCGGCAATATCGCGAGGGCTTCATGGGGCGGACCGCCGGCTTCGACTTCACCGAGAATACGATGTGGGCGGCGCATGTCCGCGGCGCCGCAGCCGGCTATCTGGTGAACGACACGATGGCGTCCGGCGACAGCTCAATGGACGTCGATACCGGCACCGGCGCGATCAAGAAAGGCGACGTCTTCACGATCGCCGGCGTCTTCAAGGTCCATCCCGAAACGAAGGTTTCAACCGGGATCCTGCAGCAGTTCGTCGTGACCGCCGATCATGCCGGCGGCGCCGGAACCATCTCCTTCAGCCCGGCGATGATCTCGACCGGCGCCAGGCAGAACGTATCGGCGCTGCCCGCCAACAACGATCCGGTCACCTTCCAGGGCGCGGCATCGTCAGCGGTCGGGACGTCACTGCTCTATCAGAAGGAGGCCTTCGCCTTCGCGACCGCCGACCTGGTGATGCCCAGCGGCGTCGATTTCGCCAGGCGGGAAGTGCTCGACGGCATTTCGATGCGCATCGTGCGCCAGTATGACATCAACAACGACAAGTTCCCGTGCCGACTGGACGTCCTTTACGGCTATAAGACGATCCGTCCACAGCTGGCATGCAGGATCCACAACAACTAGCATTAACAGAAGATCGAAAAAGGGGGCGGGAGCATGAATATTCTCGCCCCTGTTTCGTAGCTCTTATCAAACCAAAGCGGATCATCCCATATTTCTGCCCATTCCGCTCAAGCCATTTTTTCCAGTGAGTCCTGAAAACTTCGGCAGTGGTTGTTTCGAAGAGGTCGCGTAAGAAAGGGGAACCGGCATGAAAGTCGAGATCGGCGTTGTGTGGCTCTCGATCCTGTTCGCGAGTGGTGCGGCACAGTCCCAGACTTATGTGAAGAGCCGGCAGGCGTGGCCCGGCCCCGCGGTCCAGACGATCGATGCGGCCGGCAAGAATGCCGTCGTCCTGAGCGACAGGGTCGACGGCGCGACGATCGGGCCCGTCGCCGTCACCAACGCATTTCGTGCGGTTGAAACCAGGAATGAAGCCGCCGTGATCAGCAATCTGAGGATCGTCGGCCTCACCGGCACCGATATCCAGCGGGAGTGCATCCGGCTGCGGGGGCAAGTCACGAACGTGCTGCTGGACAATGTCGATTGCAGGATGCGCAGTGCGCCGCAGACGAGCCCGAACCTGCCGATCGGCCTTCACGTGGAGTCGGGGAGCGGCATCACCATCCAGAACAGCAGTTTCAGCGGGTTCCAGATGACGGGCGCGCCAGGCACCTATTGGAACGGCGACGGGATTGCCGTCGAGGGCGGGGTCACGGATTTCAGGATCGTCAACGTGCGCGCCGACGACAATATGGACGCGGGCTTCGATCTCAAGAGCAGCGGCTGGCTCGACAATGTCTCGGCAAGCAACAATGCGCGGAACTATCGCATCTGGAACGGCATGCGGATCGGCACGATCACCGTCGGTGATTCGCTGAAGCGCGGCGGTACGGCGAGCCCGTCAGGATTCTGGATCCGCGGCAGCGCCGCCGTCCCGGTCGTGGAGATCGACCGGCTGGTGGTGCGGATGACCAGGCCCGGCGTGATATTCCGCATCGATGACGGCCCGATCGACCTGCGGATCGGAACCTGCGACATCCAGGCGCCTGCGGGAACCGTCTTCATCGCATCCGAGAGCAAGTCGACGAGGACCAGGTTCGGAACCGGCTGTCCCGCCGGCTGATCGTCATCGGGCGAAGCCGGAGCATTCCGGCGAAGTGGCGATCCCAACAGACGGATAACTCCGCCAATATAAGCGCGCCCGCGCTTGAATCATAGGCGACGAGGGGCGTCGCCTTCACCGCAAGCGCCGGAACCGCACAATCCAAAGACAGGAAGGCAACCGGTCGGGGCGGGGGGCGGCAATCTCGCCGCCTGCGCCCGGCCGCGTTGCGAGCAGGGGAGAGCAGAGATGCCGACGCTCGGCGACCTCAAGGTCCGGATCATCGAGGAGACGGACCGGGACGATCTCGGTGCGGCAGAAGCCCTTGGGCGCCGCCTCGCCGAATGCATCGATCGCGCCATCGAATTTTATGCGGACGAGCCGTTCTGGTTCAGCAGGACCATTGCGACCACTGCGACTGTCGCGGGCATCGCTCTTGTGAACGTGCCTTTCCCGGTCCGTGTGGCCGAGGCAGTCTCCTGCCGGGGCGAGCCGCTCCAGAAAGTATCGCTCAGCGTAATCCAGCAGCGGCCGGACACCGGCGCGCCCCGCAAATGGGCGAGCGTTGACGACCGCATTCACCTGTGGCCGATTCCCGATGCGGTTCATCCACTGACGGTTGCGGGGACGGCCCGGCTCGACGCCCCCGCCGACGATGAGGACGAAAGCGTCTGGACGACGCACGCCTATGACCTGATCGCAGCGCGAACCCGCTTCCTGCTTTTCCGCGATGTCCTGCGCGACACCGAAGGAACCCAGCTGGCCGCCCAGGCCGAGGGAGAAGCCCTGCTCAGGCTTCGCAGAGAAACGCGTCGACGCGACGTCACGCCGCTCCGATCGGCCGGAGACGAGCCGTGGACCGCAATCACCAGCTTCAACGTCAACACGGGGGATTGAGATGGCACTTCAATATTCCACGGCGGTCCGAAACGCGCGCCTCGATGCAGTAGAAGGCACGATCGGAGGCTCCGCGATCCTCGAAATCCGCAGCGGAACGCCGCCGGCAAATTGCGGGGCGGGGGACACGGGAACGCTGCTCGCATCGTGCAGCCTGCCTTCGGACTGGATGTCCCCCGCGTCAGAGGGAATGAAGAGCATGTCCGGCGCCTGGGAAGACAATTCCGCGAACAATGCCGGCACCGCCGGCCATTTCCGGATCAAGGACAGCACGGGAACGACCTGCCACATCCAGGGCACGATCACCGCCGCCGGCGGCGAGGGGGACATGACGCTGGACAATGTTTCCTTCGCGGCCGGCCAGACCTTCTCGGTGACCAGCTTCACGCTGACCGCCGGCAACGCCTGATTTAGGGGAGGCAGGCGCGCGCATGGCTGAGGAGGTCCATTACGCATCGAGCGCGAGCGAGGTCACGACCACCAGCAACGCCAATTGGGCGACCGTCGCCGAGCTGGCGTTCACCCCGGAGACCACGGGTCTGTTCGACGTCATCGGCTATCTCGAGGTTTCGAGCAGCGCGGCCAATATCGGCGCCCAGTTCCGCCTGATCCATCTCGAAAGCGGCGCCGAGTTGCAGGCCCGGCGGGAACCACAGGAGGTCTCGAACCCTCCTGACTATTGGGGGCTCCCGCTGCTGAAAGAGTTCAGCCTGACGGGCGGCGCCCAGGCAATTCTGCGGCTCCAGATCAAGGCGGCAAACGGAGCGCCGACCGTGAGGGGGCGGAACGCATCGATCGTCGCGCGGCGCCGGCAGCCGGACGATCGGGCGGACATCCCGGCGACCGAGGCGGTCGTGACGAACCCCAGTACCGTCAGCGCCGCCTCGGCGACCGCAGCTGCCACCGGCCTGTACCTGATCATCGGCGCAGGGCTCTACACCGACGGTCTTGGCGCCCACCTCGACCTGTCATTGTGGAGGAATGGAGCGCAGCTTCCGGGCGGCCCGGTGACCTGCCGCCGCAAGGATTCCAACGACAGGCTGCCGATCATCATCAGTCACGTCGCGGCGCTATCGGAAGGCGACGAGGTCAGCCTCGGAATCGCCTCTGCCAGCCTGGGCGCCAACCGGTTCACGGACCACCGTCTCCTGCTGTGGCGTCTGGACAGCATCGCGGGATGGAGCGGCTCCAACTATGCCCTGCTGACTGTGGACGAGACCGCCACCGCCTCAACCAGCTTCGTGGATGGGGCGCTGTCACTGTCGTTCACGCCGGACCCGACAATCGCCTATCTGATCTTTGCCTCCTGGTCGCAGGGCAGCAGTTCCGGTTCGGTCTCCGCCTATTCCCATTTGGTCGACGGCGGCGTCGAAGTGGCCCACACGGTCGTCGAACATTCCACGACCAACTACGACTGCGCATCCGGCGTCGCCTACAGGGCAAGCTATCCCGGACTTTCCCGGACCCTGGCGATCGGGCGGCGAGGCGAGACCAACGGGGTGACCGTCGGGATCGAGTCCCCGGCGGTGATCGTCGCCATCCCGCTGCTGGAAGAGGGGCCGATCGGCACCGTCTCCATCATTGAGGGGGTGGACACCAGCGGCAGTTCGGCCCTTCTGCGGCTGCGCGTTTTCGCGATGCCGACGGACGCCGCGGACAGGCTCGATGCGACAGGAAGCCTGACCATCGGAGTCGATGCCCAGCCGGTCGAAGCAGCCGATGCCCTCGTCTCGGCGGGGGGCGAACCTTCAAGCGCCGCCTCGGTCGATGCGGCCGAAGCGCATGACAGCCTGGCCTCTGCCGGGATGCTGAGTATCGAGGCGGCGGCTCCTCTGCCTGAGCCTGCGGACCTGTCGGCCGTGCACGGTTCCCTACGGGTCGCGGCATTCGCAACCATCTTCGATGCGGACGAGATCCTCTCCGGGACAGCCGATCTGGGGCCTGTCTATGCGCTTGGGCCGACGCCGGACGAGCGCATCCTCGGGCTGTTCGGCATGGATCGGGCGCTGTTCCTGCCGCCGGCTCCATCCAGGATGCTGTCCGTACCCGGACAGGACCGTTCGCTGATGCTGGCGCCAGTTCCACCACGCAGGCGCATCGTCGACGGCGAAACGGCTCGTCTCGTCGCCGTGCCGCCGAGTCTCCCACGCCGGATATTCGCTTAGGAGAAGACAGATGGCGCGCTCCTGGCCCGCGAAGGACCCCAATGACGTCCTCGACTATCAGATCGACTGGTCCCGACGCCTCGATGCAGGGGACAGTATCGGCAATGCCGCTTTCTCGCTTGCCGTTCCGGCGGGACTCACGATTGTCTCCCAGTCCTTCACGGCGAACAGCGCAACCGTCTGGCTGAGCGGCGGAAACGCCGGGCAGACCGCCCAGATACTGTGCCGGATTTCGACCGCCGGGGGGCGCCAGATGGACATTACGACCAGGCTGGCGATCGCCGAGCAATGAGGCGGATCCTCCCCCCGGGAGACGCGCCGGCCTGGGCGCATCACCTGTCCAGGGACATCGAACGAGCCCTGGCTGCACCCGCCGAGACGCCGGTGCGGCTGCCTGCCTTCGCCAGCGCCGCGGCGCTGCCGCCGGCCGCGCGATGGCCGTTCGGTCTCGCCTTCGTCCAAGACATTGCCACCGTCGCCGTTTCCACCGGATCGGCGTGGCGGCGCCTCGATACAGGAGCCATTCTCTGATGCCTTCCTCCCATACCAGCAGAAACCGTCTCGAGATGCAGGCGCCCGGCGAGAATGCCGACACCTGGGGCGAGCGTCTCAACGACAATATGATCCGCCTGGCCGACGACGCCCTGGACGGCGTCGTCTCCTTCGACCTCTCCGGATCGCGCGTGCTGACCTCCTCCACGGACGCGGTCGACGAGGCGCGCAAGCGCTGCCTGAACATCACGGGTGGTTCCGGCGGCACGGTCACCGTCCCCAATGTCGAGAAGCTCTATTTCGTCCGTAACGGCGCGACCGGCAGCGTCACCATCACCACCGGGTCCGGGACCAGCGCGGTTGTGGGTGCGGGCGTGAACAAATGGGTGATGTGCGACGGGAACAATGCCGTCCATCAGGAAAGCATCGAGGACTTCGGTGACCTAGACATCATAACGACCGGGGACGGATCCTTCGGGACAATCAGCACCAGCGGTGCCGCCACGTTCGGTGGATATACTATGTGCTCTGGCGCGTTTCGTGCATCTGGTTTGGTTCTAGAGGACGGATCTGGTGTCGACATTTTGTACAACACGGGTACCAACGTCGGTTACATAAACAGTGTTACGAGAAGTGGTGGCGGAAACATTACGACACTAAGGAAGCTGATCGTCCAGGGAGGATCGATTGATCTTTATGCAGACGCAAATCACCGGATACTTATTGACTCTATCGGAGTTGGATTTCCTGGCGGATTACAAACTACGGCATCATCTCCCAATTTGCATATAGATGTATCTTCATTTCCAAACTATATTAAGCGGTCTACGTCATCAATAAGGTATAAGACAGATATAATTGAACTTGTTGACCCTGAGAAGTTGCTAAACATCCGACCTGTAACTTACAGATCGGTCGCTGGTGGCGATGATGCGGGCCGTGTCCATTGGGGGTTTATCGCAGAAGAAGTGGCAAAGTGTGTTCCGGAATTGGTGCATTATGGCAAAGACGGGGAGCCTGAGGGAATCCAGTATGAACGCGTAGTCGTTGGCCTGGTCGCTCTGGTCAAGAGCCTGAAGGCCGAAGTGGAAAGCCTGAAGGCGCGGTGATGCGGATCCCCTTCGATCCGCCGCCGGGGCTGATCAGCAACGACACCGTCTATGCAATGGGAGGAGGGTGGGCCGACGGCGAGAATCTCCGCTTCGTCGAAGGCCGAGCCCAGACCATCGGCGGCTGGCAAAGAGCGCTGGATGATCCGCTGACGGGCAAGTGCCGGAACGCCATCACCTGGACCAACAATGCCGGCCTCAGCACCATCGCATTCGGCACGCATGACCGGCTTCAGGTCTGGTCGGGAGGCGAGCTGGCGGACATCACCCCATCGGATCTCCTCGAAGGTTCCGAGCACAGTTCCGGCGGAGCGCCGGGATATGGAAGCGGCTGGTACGGAATGGGACCCTATTCGACACCGCCGTCGACCCATCTGCTCCGCACCTGGTCGCTGGACACATGGGGTGAAACGCTGGTGGCGGCTCCGCGAGCAGGCACAGTTTATCAATGGTCGAATGATCCGGCCGTCGAAGCCACCGCAATCGCCAATGCGCCGGATACGATCCGGTGCATGCTGGTCACTCCGGAGCGCCAGATCCTCGCCTTCGGCTGCAACGAGGAGGTGTCAAACGACTTCAATCCTCTGTGCATCCGCGGATGCGATATCGAGGATCTGACCGACTGGACGACATCCAGCGCGAACAATGCCTTCGAACATATCCTCGAAGGAGGCGGGCAGATCGTGACGGCCCGCATGGTCGGCTCCTACGTCGCCGTCTGGACGGACAACAACCTGCACCAGGGGCAATTCCTCGGCTATCCCGAACAGACCTATCGCTTCGATCGCATCGACAAGGAGTGCGGGATACTGGGGCCGAATGCGGTCGCGGTGCACAAAGGTGTCGCCTACTGGGTCGGAAGGGATCGGCAGGTCTGGGCATGGACTCCCGGCATGCGGCCGGAAGTGGTTTCCTGTCCGATCTGGAAGGATTTCAGCGACAATCTCCATGCGGCGCAGTCCGAAAAGCTGATCGCCGTCAGCAATTCGCGTTTCAGCGAAATCTGGTTCTTCTATCCGGACCTGCGGGACGGAAACGAGAACAGCCGGTACATCGCAATCAGCCTGGCGCCGGGCTTGCCGCCCACGTGGTTTCGCGGGCCCCTGGCCCGTACTGCTGCATGCGACGCGGGCGTGCTCTCCAATCCCATTCAGGTCGGCCCCGACGGCACGGTTTATTATCACGAGCTGGGTACCAGCGCGGATGGCCAGGACCTCACCTGGCGGATCCGGTCCGCGGCGCAATATCTCGACGAGGCGGAACGGGTGTTGCAGGTGCAGAGGATCACGCCCGATTTCAAGGATCAGAGCCAGCCGCTGTCCCTTACGGTGCACCTGCGGGCGCGCCCCCAGGATGCGGTGCGGACCAAGGGCCCCTTCGCGCTCGGCGTGGGCGCCGCGAAGAAGGATATTCGCTTCTCCGCCGCAATCGCCGAATTCGAATTCGCCGGAACCGGCCATGTCCGGTTCGGCAAGCCGACCTTCGATGCCGTCCTGACAGGCCGACGCTGATGGACATCCGGCGTGAATATCGCCGCTTCCGGGACCGATTCCGGGAGCTGATCGAACGCGAGGGCATGTACACGATCGAGCGGCTGGACCGTTCGCTTGCGCAGGGCCATTCGCAGCTCTGGACCAGCGCCAACTCGGCCCTGGTCACGGCGCTGGTAAGCTATGACGGCGGCTCCCGCATCGGGCAGGTCGACTGGGCAGTAGGCGACCTGTCCGAAATCCTGTCGGACCTCATGCCGGCGGCCGAATCCTGGCTGAAGGCGAAAGGCTGCACGAAGGTGATGTTCGAGGGACGCGTGGGCTGGAGCCGCGTCCTCAAGCAGCACGGGTACAAGACACACAGCATGACAATGGTCAGGGAATTATGAAGAGCAAACAGAAAACGAAGGTCGACCAGACAACGAAGCCCGTGGCGCCCGATTGGCTCAATCAGCCGATCAGGGACTATACGAGCAAGGTGGAGGACTTCCTCCAAACGGATCCGGCCGGCTATGTGGCAGGGCCTTCAGCGCTCCAGGAAAAGGCGTTCGCGGATGCCCGCAAGCTCGGTGGCTGGCGCGCGTCGGCCAATGCGGCGGTGGGCACGGCCGAGCGCGCCGGTTCGCAGGACCCCAGTTACATGACACCCGCGGACGGTATTGCCGGAGAAAGCCTGCTCGACGATCTTCCGGGCTATCTGAATCCGGCTACCCAGCAACTCGTAGATGCGGCCCTTGTCAATCATGATGCCGACAGCGCCCGGGACGCCGCGGCCCTGGCGGCATCCGCAGCACGAGGGAAGGCGTTCGGCGGTTCCCGTTACGGACTTGCGGAGGGAGCGTTCCAGGCCGAGAGCGGCCGCAAGCGCGCGCTGACCGAGGCCGAACTTCGGCGGGATGCTTTCAGCGGTGCGGCCCAGCTGGCCGAGGCCGACGCCGTCCGACGGCAGCAGGCCAGCATGTTCAACACCTCGATGCAGGCCGATCGCAACAGATACAATGCGGATGCCCGCGAGCGTGCCTATCAAAGAGCGCTCCAGGCGGCGGGCCTCGCGGCCGGCATTTCGGAATCGATCGGGGCAAACCAGCGGGCCGATCTCGGCCTTACGGCCGACCTGGGCACGCTTGTCCGCGACATCGAGCAGGCCAAGCTCAATGCCCTGCCGACGCAGTTGCAGATGGGTGGCGCCATGCTCGGCGCGGTTCCCTACCCCGCAGTCGTCGGGCAGAACACGCAGGGCGTCACCAAGACGACGAATTCGCCGGGGCTGGGAAATGTCGCAGCGGGATTGCTCGGTACCGGTCTCGCCGGCTGGGCAAGTGGCGGTCTCAAATTCTGAGGAGCATCATGCGCAACTCTTACCCCCATCGCCCCGGCGCATTGGCCTTTCCCCGAACCTCGATATCGACGCCCCGTTTGCCTGACGCGATGTTCGGAATAGACGCTGCACTTGCGGACAATGCAATGATCCCACATCGGCCGTCGCTCTTCTCTCAGGGCGGAACGGGACGCACGATCGTCGGATTGTTGGGAGACTATCTTGCACAACTTGGCGGCGCCAAACCGCTCTACGCGCCGATGATGGCCGAACGCGCAGCGATGGTGGCCAATAGGGAAGATGATGCGATCGCGAGGGAGCGCACTTGGGCGCATTGGTTGCAACAGCAGGATTGGTTGAGATCACATCCGCCTATGGCCCAACCACCCATTATAGCCGAAGACTGAGTAGCACTGTCTGCGTTCTCATCGGTGCTTTGTCACATATAGTTAATGAAGTCTGGGCGTGGT